>ERZ857757.2795-NODE-2795-length-10745-cov-4.292891_pt1 | contig 10745 bp, 10 predicted proteins | sample MGYA00519764_ERZ857757 | MGnify/ENA primary metagenome ERZ857757 (study PRJEB31778, sample SAMEA3449359) | human gut metagenome | biome: human gut; feature: human-associated habitat; material: faeces | place: United Kingdom | collected 2010/2012 ... | reverse complement strand
CTGATGCCGCAGCTGTCGCCGCGGCTCGAGGCCCCTTCGGCCGCACGGCTGCAGGCCATCGTGGAGTCCCCCTCGGCGGCGCTCTTCGCGGCGGAGGCCGAAGGAGGCATCCGGGGGCTGCTGACCCTCGTGTGGTACGACGTGCCGTCGGGCCGCAAGGCGTGGATCGAGGATGTCGTGGTCGATGCCGAAGTCCGCGGAACGGGGGCGGGGCGGGCCCTCGTGGCCGCCGCACTGGAACATGCGGCGGGTGTCGGGGCGGGCGAAGTCCTGCTGACCTCGAACCCTGCGCGGGAGGCCGCGCGGGCGCTCTATCGTAAAATGGGATTCGAAGAGGCCGCAACGACGGTCTTTGCTATTAAAACAGATGCGGAATGAAAAAGTTCGTGAAGATCGCGGCCATCGTGGTGGCCGTTATTCTGGCGGTCGCCCTGATCGTGCCGTTTGCGCTGCGGGGCAAGATCGCCGACATCGTGAAGCGCGAAGCCAATGAAATGCTCGCGGCGAAGCTCGATTTCGAGAAGCTCGACATCAGCCTGCTGCGCCATTTCCCGAACGCTTCGCTGGATTTGAAAGGGCTCACGCTGGTGGGCGTGGACCGCTTCGAGGGCGACACGATCGTCGCCGCGCAGCGGATTTCGGTGGTCGTCAACCTGATGTCGCTGTTCGGCGACAGCGGGTTCGAGGTGACCAAGGTGATCCTCTCGTCGCCGGCCGTGCATGCGCACAAGCTGGCCGACGGGGCCGTCAACTGGGACGTGATGAAGCCTTCGGACGAAGCCGCGGAGGAGACTCCCGCCGAAGAGTCGTCCGAACCCTCGTCGTTCCGGATGTCGGTGCGCGATTTCCGGATTTCGGACGCTGCGATCCGCTACGAGGACGATTCGACGAACATGCGTTTCTCGACCGCGCCCCTTTCGCTGCGGCTCCGGGGCAACATGTCGGCCGACCGCACCGACCTCGATCTGCGGCTCACGGCGCAGGAGATGCGCTTCGTCTCGGGCGGCATTCCGCTGCTGAGCGGCGCCGAGGCGGAACTCGTCGCGGTGATCGACGCCGATCTGGCGAACAACCGCTTCACCTTCTCGCGCAACACGCTGCGGCTGAACGCCATTTCGGTGGGGCTCGACGGCTGGGTCGAGCTGGACGACGATGCCGTGGTCATGGACCTCACGGCCGGCTGCGACAAGGTGCAGTTCAAAGACGTGCTGTCGCTCATTCCGGCGTTCTACACCCGGGAGTTCAAAAACCTCACGGCGGGCGGCGAGCTCTCGATGGCGCTTTGGGCCAAGGGCGAGATGCGCGGTTCGGCGCTTCCGGCCTTCGAACTGAAAACCGAGGTCCGCGACGGCAGCTTCCAGTACTCCTCGCTTCCGAAGGCCGTGACCGGCATCAACATCGCCGCCAAGGTGGCGAATCCCGGGGGCGTGATGGACAAAACGGTCGTCGATCTTTCGAAATTCGGCCTTAAGATGGCCGGGAACTCCGTTTCGGCGACCTTCTACGCCACGAATCTCGTCAGCGATCCCGTATTCCGCGCCACGGCTGCCGGGCGTGTCGATCTGGGGGCCGTGAAGGAGGTCTACCCGTTGGAGAAGGGCGTCGAGCTGGGCGGCCAGATCACCGCGGATCTCAAAGTCTCGGGCCGCATGTCCGACATTGAGAAAAACCGCTACGAAAAACTCGGTGCGCAGGGCACCTTCACCGTCGAGGAGCTGGGGCTGACGCTTCCGAGCCTGCCGGCGGTGTACATCCGCCGCGCCGCGGCTACCATCACGCCCGCCGCGATGACCCTCGGCGAATTCGGGGTGACGGTCGGCAAGAGCGACCTCGCGGCCAACGGCCAGCTGACGGGTTACATCGGCTATCTGCTGCGGGGCGACATGCTTTCGGGCCGTCTGTACGTGAAGTCCGAACTGCTCGACCTGAACGAGATCATGGAAGCCATGCCCGCGTCGTCCGAGCCGGCTGAAGGTGAGGCGGTTGCCGCCGAGCCGATGCAGGCCGTCGAGGTGCCGCGCAACCTGAATCTCTCGCTCAACACCGATCTGCGCAAAGTGCTCTTCGGGAAAATGACGGTCAGCGACATTTCGGGCGAGATGAGCGTTGCCGGCGGCGTGCTGTCGCTCGACCGGCTGGGGCTGGGCGTCTTCGGCGGCAAGGCCACCGCTTCGGGCAGCTACTCGACGGCGGCCGATCCGGCGAAACCCGCGCTGAAACTCAATGCCGACATTGCGGGCGCCTCGTTCCAGAAGACTTTCGAGGAGCTGGAGATGGTGCAGAAACTCGTGCCGATCTTCGCCAAGACCGGCGGCGATTATTCGCTGGCGCTCGACATGCGCACGTCGCTCGACTCTCAGATGTCGCCCGACCTGCAAACCCTCACCGCCACGGGCGAGATCAGGTCGGCCAATATCCATGTGCAGAATATCGAGGCGTTCGACGCGCTGGCCAAGGCGCTGAACAACGACGACCTGCGGAAGATCGAAGCCAAGGATGTCACGATCCGTTTCGCCATCCGGGACGGCCGCATCACCACGCAGCCTTTCGACCTGAAACTGGGCAGCGTCGGCATCAACCTTTCGGGCTCCACGGGGCTCGATCAGACCATCGACTATACGGCCAAGGTGGCCATTCCGGGCGGCAAGACGCTGCAATCTATCGGCGTGGGCATCGGCGGCACCTTCTCGTCGCCCAAGATCACGCTCGGTGTGAAAGAGGCTGCCGAAGAGGCTGTGAAGAATATCGTCGATGAGCAGATTCAGAAGCTCACCGGCAGCGAGTCGCTTTCCGAGGAGATTCAGAAACAGGCCGAGAACCTGCGTGCGGAGGCGAAGCGGACCGGGGAGAAGCTCGTCGAGGCGGCCGAGAGCCAGCGGGCGAAACTCGTCGAGGAGGCTTCGAAGAAGGGCGCTCTGGCCAAGCTCGCCGCCGAAAAGGCCGGGGACAAACTGGTCTCCGAGGCCGAGAAGCAGGCCGCGAACCTCGAAGCCGAGGCCGAGCGGCAGATCGAAAAACTCACGGCGAAAAAGGAGTGACCGGAATGCTCGTAATCTTTGCCGTCATCATCGGAGGCATTGCAACGGGGCGCCGGCTTATCGGCCGGCGCCTCGCTTTCGTACCGCGCCTCATCACCGTCATCATCTGGGCCCTGTTGTTCCTGCTGGGGGTCGAGGTGGGCTCCGACCCTGCGGTCGTGGGCTCGCTGGCGACGCTCGGAGGGGCGGCGCTGGCGATCTTCGCCCTCTCCGTCGCGGGGAGCATCTTCGCCGCGTGGCTGTTGTGGCGGCGGATTCGCGGACGCGCCGTGCCTGCCGACGACGGGGAGGCCGCCACAGATGTCCCGGTCTCCGCATGGTCGGCCCTTTGCGGCAGTCTCGTGATCGTCGCCTTCTTCGTGGCGGGGTGTGTCGTGGGACTTTTCGCGCCGTTCGACCTGGCCGGATCGCGGGTCAGCGCCTACGTGCTCTATGCGCTGATGTTCTGCGTGGGGATCACGCTGGGCAACGACCGCACGCTGGCCGGACGGGTCCGGAGGCTTGATCCGCGGCTGGCGCTGCTGCCCGTCGCCACAGCCGTCGGGACGTTGGCCGGGGCCGCTTTGGCGGCTCCGCTGCTCGCCGAATGGTCGCTGACCGATTCGCTGGCCGTGGGCGCGGGTTTCGGCTATTATTCGTTGTCGAGTATCTTCATCGCCGATTTCCGGGGGCCCGAGCTGGCCACTATTGCCTTGTTGTGCAACGTCATGCGCGAGATCTTCACCTTGTTGGCCGCGCCGCTCGTCGCACGCTGGTGCGGGCCGCTGGCCGCCGTGTCGATCGGCGGTGCGACGACTTTCGACACGACGCTTCCGATCATCACGCAGGCCGCAGGCCGTCCCTATGCCGTGGTGTCGGTCTTTCACGGCTGCGTGCTCGATTTCAGCGTCCCGTTCCTGGTGACGTTCTTCTGTACCGTCTGAAAGAATAAGCGCCCTGAGGGACGCTTATTTTTTTATGTAGGATTGCAGGGCTTCGACGTATTCGGCAAAGGCGTCGCGCCCGGCCGCGGTGATGCGGCATACCGTGCAGGGCTTCTTTCCCCGAAAGGTCTTTTCGACCTTGATATAACCGGCTTTGGCGAGTTTGTCCAGTTGCACCGAGAGGTTTCCCGCCGTGGCTCCGGTCTGCTGCCGGATGAAGACGAAATCGGCGCTCTCGACTCCGATCAGGATCGAGACGACAGCCAGCCTCAGTTCGGAGTGCAACAGAGGATTCAGTTCTTTGAACATCGCATTATCGTTGCGGGCGGTTCGACGTATGGTTGAGGATGTGGCCCGGGATGATCATCATAACCACGAATCCCGCGATGAAGGGCAACGGCTGCCACATGTTGCCGGCAAGCAGCGTGCACGGGGCGAGGATGATGGCCGCGATACCTCCGACGATGGTGGGTGTGAAGCGGATGATGAGTCCCGTGACGGCGGTCCCCATGCCCATGATGAGCAGGATGATGAAGAGTATCGGCAGACGCATGGGCGTGAAGAGCGTCAGCAGGCTGACGAAGAGGGCTGTGGACCCCATGACGAACCAGACATTTCCGATCACGCGGTCAACGAACGTGCGGACCTCGCCCTCGGTGGGTTTTCTGCGTGTGAGCCACATCAACAGCCATCCCAGCACGGGCAGCAGCAGCCACAGGTAATTCCAGCGCGGGTCCCGGAATCCGACTACGGCGGCCCATACGATGATTGTCGTGACGATGGTGGCATAGCCCCACGCCAGTAGCGGGCGTCCCGAGTTGCGGACGATGCGGCTACGGGTGTTTTCGATCATGCGGCCGATGAGCTCCAGGCTTTCAGCGGCCTCCAGTTTACGGTCTTCCATAAGTGTGATTTTTAACGGTTGCGGCAATCGTCCTCCTCGTCTTGGTCGAACAGGTAGCGGATGAGCGAGAGCAGGATGCTCAGTCCCCACCCGGCGATAACCCAGACCACCCACCAGTAGTGGGGCGATGTGTACCAGTTGACGAAAGCTAAGAAGCCGCAAACCGCGAAACAGGTCGTGACGCGGCGGCTGAACCGGCGCGCGAAAAGGCGGCGTTTGTTGGTGTTGGCAGAGGTGATTTCCATCGTTTTCGGTTTTACGGCCGGTCCGGTTCTTAATTATGTTGCAAATATAAAGTAGTTTATAATATAAACCAAATTTCGAGCCGGAAATTTTTCAGAAAAGTCGGATACATTTTATTTATGAAGGAGTGGGTCGGGTTGAATGCCGTATTTTGATCTGCGATTGCGTTTTTTGATCGACTTGGCTTTTGATGGCTTATTTTATCGTTTAAGTAAGGTGCTACTTCGGTGAGAAAATGCTAAATTTGCAGAAACCCGAACGAAAACCGACTATGAAAAAAATGCTTTTGCTCCTCTTCGGCCTTGCGGCGGCGTGGAGCGTTGCGGCGAAGGTTTCCCTTCCCGATGCCATCGGCAGCAACATGGTGTTGCAGCAGAATACGAATGTGAAACTCTGGGGCTGGGCCGATCCGCATGCGGCGGTGAAAGTCGTGGCCTCGTGGGGCGCGAAAGCCTCTGCGAAAAGCGACGGGGAAGGCCGCTGGGAGGTGACGCTGAAAACTCCCGCCGGTAGTTACGAGCCGCAGCGGATCACCGTTGCGAGTGGCGACAAGCGGGTGTTGGACAACGTGCTGATCGGCGAGGTGTGGTTTTGCAGCGGTCAGAGCAATATGGACATGCCTCTCGGCGGCTATTGGAACGGTCTGGTCGAGGGTGGCAACGAGGCCATCGCCTGCGCCGATGCGCAGCGCGGCCGCATCCGCTTCCTGAAGGTGGCCTATTCGCAGGGCTATACGCCGCAGGAGCGTGTTCCGGGCGCCTGGAACGAATTCACGACGGCTACCGCCGCGCGGTGCAGCGCCACGGCCTATTTCTTCGCCGAAATGCTCTCGCGGGCGCTGGATGTCCCGGTCGGGGTCATCGACAGTTCGTGGGGCGGCAGCCGCATCGAGTGCTGGACCCCGCGCGAGGCGCTGGAGACCTATCCCGACATCGACCTTTCGGAGAAAGCCATTGCCGAACTGCCCGACTACATGCGTCCGATGGCGATGTACAACGCCATGGTGTACCCTCTGACCCGCTATACCGTCCGCGGATTCCTTTGGTATCAGGGCGAGTCGAACATCGGCCGTCACACGGAGTATGCTGCACGGATGGCCGATATGGTGGCCGGGTGGCGTGCGCAGTGGGGGCTGGGTGAACTGCCGTTCTATTTCGTCGAGATTGCGCCTTTCGGTTACGGCAACGGGCTGTCGCCCTATTTGCGTGAGGCGCAGTGCCGGGCGCAGAAGCTGATCCCCGGCAGCGGTATGGTTTCGACCAACGATCTGGTCCTCCCCTGCGAAGAGGGTAACATTCATCCCCGCGACAAGCGCAGCGTGGGCCGTCGGCTGGCATTCTGGGCTCTGAACCGTACTTACGGCAGGAAGGACGTGGCCTGCGAAAACATGCAGTTCCGCTCGATGGAAATCAAAGACGGCAAAGCCTGCCTTTCGTTCGACAACACTTTCGGCGGTTTCGGCCGGGCGTTCGATCTGAGGGGTTTTGAGATCTGCGGCGCCGACCGGGTGTTCCGCCCCGCGCAGGTGCATTTCGAAGGCAACGAACGGCTGATCGTTTTTCTGCCCGACATTCCCGAACCGGTGGCCGTGCGTTATGGATTCCGCGATTTCCAGCCGGGCAATGTCGTCAACACCCGCGAACTTCCCCTCGTACCGTTCCGCACCGACGATTTTTAACCTGAAACCATCAACCCGAATTCTATGAAACGAATATTGCTGTTAGCCGTTGCGCTTGCCGCGGCATGGACCGCCGCCGCGAAGATCACCCTTCCGGAGATCATCGGCGACAATATGGTGCTGCAACAAAATGCCGAGGCCAAACTCTGGGGCTGGGCCGAGCCGCATACAGCGGTGAAAGTCACTGCTTCGTGGGGTGCTAAGGCTGCCGCCCGGAGCGGCGCCGACGGCCGCTGGGAGGTGATGCTGAAAACCCCGGCGGGCGGTTACGACCCGCAGCGCATCACGATTGCCGGGGACGGCCGGGTCGAACTGAACGACATTCTGATCGGCGAAGTGTGGTTCGCCGCCGGGCAGAGCAATATGGAGATGGGTGTGCAGGGATTCCACAACTGTCCCGTAGCCCGCTCCAACGAGGTCATCGCCCGGGCCGATGCCCGGCGCGGTAAAATCCGCTATGTGAAGATTCCGAAAACGGCTTCCTATACCCCCGAAGAACGTGTCGCCGGCCGCTGGAACGAGTTTTCGACCGAGACGGCGCCGTTGTGCACGGCTGTCGGCTATTTCTTCGCCGAAATGCTCAACGACGTGCTCGGTGTTCCCGTGGGCGTCATCGACTGCTCGTGGGGCGGCAGCCGCGTCGAGAGCTGGACCTCGCGGGAGATTCTGGAGACCTATCCCGATATCGATGTTTCCGAAAAGGGTATTGCGGCGACCGACGAGTGGCTGCGGCCGTTGGTGATGTATAACGGCATGCTGCACCCCGTGGCGGGCTACACCGTTCGCGGATACCTTTGGTATCAGGGCGAATCCAATGTCGGAGCCCACGCGGTCTATGCCGAACGGCTGGCCAACATGGTGAAACTGTGGCGCGGCCTGTGGGGGCAGGGTGAACTGCCGTTCTATTTTGTCGAGATCGCTCCGTTCAACTACTGGGGCAGCGACCTTTCGGCCTTTCTGCGCGAAGCGCAGTGCCGGGCTCAGGATGTGATCCCGAACAGCGGCATGGTTTCGACGAACGATCTGGTCGAGCCCTACGAGTGGTGCAACATCCATCCGGCGAACAAGCACGACATCGGCTACCGGCTGGCCTGCATGGCTCTGAACCGGACCTACGGAAAGAAGGCCGTCCATTGCGACAGTCCCCGTTTCCGTTCTATGGAGATCGCTGACGGCAAGGCGCTCGTTTCGCTGGACAATGCCGAATACGGGTTCAACCGTCTGGTGGGCATCGAGGGCTTCGAGATCTGCGGCTCCGACGGGGTGTTCCGTCCGGCCGATGTAGCTGTCGATGCACAGTTGAGGCTGGTCGTTTCGTCGAAGGAGGTTCCGGAACCCTCGGCTGTGCGCTACTGCTTCCGCAATTTTCAGATCGGCAACCTCGCCAACAGCTGGGGGCTGCCCGTCATTCCGTTCCGTACGGACGACTTCCAGCCCCGGCCCTGAGGCCCGGCATACTGAAAAGTTGAAGGGGCCCTGTGCAGGGCCCCTTCGTGCGTTTGTCAGCGCTTTGCCGATTCCGCGGTCCGCACCAGGTCCGCCCATTCGGGATGGCGCCGGATGTAGACCTCGACGAACGAACACTGCGGCACGACCCGCAACCCCTTGCTGCGGATGTCCTCCAGGGCGGCCAGCACCAATTCCTTGCCGATGCCCTGACCCTCGTATGCGGGCGGAACCTCGGTGTGGGTCAGGACGACAAATCCGTCGCCCGTCGCGTATTCGATCAGCGCCATGTCGCCCTTTCCGAGATCGAGTTCGTAGCGTTTCTCGGCGGCGTTGTCGATCACTGCGTGTTTCTTTTCCATAACGTCGGTGTTTTTGGTTGAACGTATTGCGATTTATCGTACTTTTGTCCCCGGTTATGAACTCCGTCGCCGACATACTCCTCGACTGGTACGCCCGCGAAGGGCGCGACCTGCCGTGGCGCCGCACGCGCGATCCCTACCGCATCTGGCTCTCGGAGGTGATTCTCCAGCAGACCCGCGTGGCGCAGGGAACGGAGTACTATCTCCGCTTCACGGAGCGGTTTCCCGATGTCGCGTCGCTCGCCGCCGCTCCCGAGGACGAGGTGCTGAAACTCTGGCAGGGACTCGGCTATTACAGCCGTGCCCGCAATCTCCATGCCGCCGCCCGGCAGGTCGTCGAACGCTTCGGCGGACGGTTCCCCGTCGCGTTGGAGGAGGTTCGCTCCCTGCGCGGCGTGGGCGACTATACCGCCGCGGCCATCTGTTCGGCGGCCTACGACGCTCCGTGCGCCGTGGTCGATGGCAATGTCTACCGGGTTCTCGCGCGGCTCTTCGACCTCGATGCGCCGATCGACTCCACGGCCGGAAAGCGCGCTTTCGCCGAACTGGCGCAGTCGCAGCTGGACACCGCGCATCCGGGACGCTACAATCAGGCGATCATGGATTTCGGGGCGCTCCGATGCACCCCTTCGTCGCCCCGCTGCGAGGCGTGCCCGCTGGCCGGACGATGCCTCGCCCTTGCCGCCGGAACCGTCGCCGCGCGTCCCGTGAAGCAGGGAAAGACCCGCGTCCGCGACCGCTGGTTCAACTACCTGCACGTTTCGTCGGGCGACCGGACCTTGCTGCGCCGCCGCGAGGGGCGCGACATCTGGCAGGGGCTCTACGAATTTCCGCTCATCGAAACCGAAGGGCCCGCCGAACTGCCGGAGCTCGTGCGCCTGCCGCAGTTCCGCGAACTGTTGGGCGACGTTCCGTGGCACCTCGTGCGCAGCATCCCGCTGTCGAAGCACCAGCTCTCCCATCAGACTTTGCATGCGGTCGTCCATCGCATCGAAACCCTCTCGCTGACGCCTGCCGCTGCTGCGATGGCCGTTCCGACCGCTGCGCTGGGCGACTATGCCGTGCCGCGGCTGATCGACCGCTACCTGATCAAATACCAGATATAGACGGCGTAGATCGCCACGAACAACGCTCCCTCCCAGCGGTCGATGGCCTTGCGTTTGAACGTGAAGGCCGCGAGGAACACCACGACCGAACTCAGCAGGACCATCAGCAGGTCCCAAACCGTGATGCCGCCCATCGAGAGCGGATGGATCGTGGCGCTCACGCCCAGGATCAGCAGGATGTTGGCGATGTTCGATCCGATCACGTTGCCCAACGCCATCTCCGCCTTGCCTTTGAACAGCGACACGAGCGACGAGGCCAGTTCGGGCAGCGATGTGCCGCCGGCCACGAGCGTGATGGCGATCACCGATTCGCTGACCCCCAGACTGCGGGCTATCGACGTGGCGCTGCGGAGGAACATCTCGCCGCCGAACACCAGCCCCGCGAGGCCCCCGACGATCATCACCGCCGTCAGCCACGCGGCCATCGGCGCTTTGGACCCTTCCGTCGGGGCCGTCGCTTCGGGACGCTTTGTCTTCCGGATCGTGTACCACATCAGCAGGATGTAGAGTGCGAGCATCGCCGCGCCGTCGAGACGCCCGATGCGGTCCGCCGCCCCTTTGCAGAGCAGCGAATCCTGGGCCAGCGCCAGCAGGAGCAGCGACACGAGCACCCCGAACGGGATGTCGCGGCGGATGTTTCCCGCCGTCAGCGGCACGGGGCGTATCAGGGCGCAGACGCCGAGGATGACGAAGACGTTGAAGATGTTCGATCCCACGACGTTGCCGATCGCCACGTCGCTTTGGCCTCCGATGGCCGAGAGCACCGATACGACCAGTTCGGGCGTTGAGGTGCCGACGGCCACCACCGTCAGTCCGATGATGAATTCCGGCACCCGGAAGCGCTGGGCCAGCGCCGCGGAGCCGTCCGTGAGAAAATTCGCGCCGGCGAGGATCAGCCCCAGCCCGACAATCAACAGAAGAATATCCAAAAACGTAAATTTTTTAATTTTTCATTTTTAATTGTCTGATTATGCCAGCATAATCAGACTTACGGCCATCAGGGCCATGCCGGCCACCACGCCGTAGATGGAGATGTGCGCCTCGC
>ERZ857757.2790-NODE-2790-length-10766-cov-3.471011_pt1 | contig 10766 bp, 10 predicted proteins | sample MGYA00519764_ERZ857757 | MGnify/ENA primary metagenome ERZ857757 (study PRJEB31778, sample SAMEA3449359) | human gut metagenome | biome: human gut; feature: human-associated habitat; material: faeces | place: United Kingdom | collected 2010/2012 ... | reverse complement strand
ATCGAGATGGTTGTCAGAAAACGATTTCCGGAAGCGCGCGTGCTGCGCATGGATATGGATACCACGCGGGGCAAGGAAGACTACGAGCAGATTTTATCGGCATTTGCCAATCACGAGGCGGATATCCTGATCGGTACGCAGATGATCGTAAAGGGGCATGATTTCCCGGATGTGACGCTGGTTGGCGTTCTTGCAGCAGATCTCTCGCTGCATGTCGGGGACTACCGCGCGGCGGAGCGGACATTCCAGCTTCTGACACAGGCGGCAGGAAGAGCCGGCCGCGGGAATAAGCCGGGCGAGGTCGTCATCCAGACGTATGACCCGGAGCATTACAGCATAGAGACGGCGAAGGCGCAGGACTACGATGCGTTTTACGAGCAGGAGATTGCGTACCGCAAGATCATGCTTTACCCGCCGGTCTGGAACATGCTTGTGATCTTGTGCGCCTCTAAGAGCGAGGAGGCGGCGGATGCCATGGCGGCAGAGCTTGCGGCGGCAGCGGATGCGTATACAGGGAAGAATACGAAAGAGAAGGTCTATCTCGTGGGACCCGTCGACGCGGCGATCGCAAAAGTGAATGATATTTATAAAAAAATAATTTATCTCAAGGCAGAAAATTATGACACGCTGGTAAAGATAAAAAATAGGACAGAAGTGTATGCCAGAGAGAGCCGGTACTATAAGAATGTGACCGTGATGTTTGATTTCAATCCGGTGAACGGCTTTTAGGCAGAATGGAGGAAAGATGGCACTTAGGACAATCAGAATACAGGGAGATCCTGTATTGACCAAAAAATGCAGAGAGATTACAGAGATTACACCGAAGATCAGAGAACTGGCAGAGGATATGCTTGATACGATGTACGAGGCGAACGGCGTGGGACTTGCAGGTCCGCAGGTCGGCGTGTTAAAGCGCATCGTCGTCATCGACATCGGCGAAGGACCGGTTGTGATGATCAACCCGGTGATCTTAGAGACTTCCGGCGAGCAGACAGGCGACGAGGGCTGTCTGAGCCTTCCGGGCAAGGCCGGTACCGTGACCAGACCGAACTACGTGAAAGCGCGGGCGTTTGATCTGGATATGGAAGAGTATGAGATTGAGGGGACAGAGCTGATGGCGCGTGCCATCTGTCATGAGCTGGATCATCTGGACGGACACATGTACACCGAGAAGGTGGAAGGTCCGCTTCACGAAGTCACCTATGAGAGTGATGAGGAAGAATAAAGCAGGGATGATCTGTGAAAATGGAGGTCAGTGATGAGAGTCATATTCATGGGAACACCGGATTTCGCGGTGGGAACGTTGGAAGAAATCATAAAAGCGGGACATGAGGTGGTGCTGGTTGTCTCCCAGCCGGATAAGGCAGTGGGAAGAAGCAAGGCGCTCCGCTATACACCGGTCAAGGCATGTGCGTTCGAGCACGGCATTGAAGTATATCAGCCGCAGAAAGTCAGAGACAGCGAGTGTATCGAGCGTCTGCGGACATATCATCCGGATATCATAATTGTGGAGGCTTTTGGGCAGATTATACCGAGAGCGATTCTGGATATGCCGCGCTACGGGTGTGTGAATGTGCACGCGTCGCTGCTTCCGAAGTACCGCGGTGCCGCACCGATTCAGTGGGCGGTCATAAACGGCGACGCCGTCACCGGAGTGACGACGATGCGCATGGACGAGGGACTTGATACCGGAGATATGATCTTAAAGGAAGAAGTGAAGATCCGTGCGGATGAGACGGGCGGCAGTCTGTTCGACCGGCTGTCCGAGGTCGGCGCGAAGCTGTGCGTGCGCACGATGGAGGCGATCGATGCGGGAACGGCAACCTACACGCCGCAGGACAACTCCCAGGCAACGCATACCGCCAAGATTTACAAAGAAATGGGAAGCATTGACTGGAAACAGGGCGCAAAAGAGATTGAGTGCCTGATCCGCGGACTGGATCCGTGGCCGAGTGCTTATACCAGACTGGGCGATAAGATGTTAAAGATCTGGAAGGCGCAGGTCGTTTCTGAGGAGTCCGGGGCGGAGCCGGGCTGCATTGTGAAAGTGGAAAAAGATCATATTCTGGTGCAGACCGGAAAGGGAATGCTTGCCATCAGTGAACTTCAGCTTGAGGGCAAGAAGCGTATGCCGGTGGAGGCATTTCTGAACGGATATGAGATCGAAGAGGGCACATATTTTAAGAAAGGGTGATTACTATGCCATATTCATACTATTACTGGGGATTTGATCCGACGTATATACTCGTGCTCATCGGAGCAGTCATCTGTCTGGTTGCATCTGCGAGGGTGAAGTCGACATACAACAAATATGCTTCCTACCGCAGCATGTCCGGCATGACCGGAGCACAGGCGGCGGAACGGATTCTGCACTCGGCAGGAATCTACGACGTGTCGGTGCAGCATGTATCGGGCAATCTGACCGATCACTACAATCCGTCGAACAAGACGCTGAATCTGTCGGATTCTGTGTATGGAAGCACGTCGGTGGCGGCTGTCGGTGTGGCGGCGCATGAGTGCGGACATGCCATTCAGCACCAGCAGGGATATGTGCCGCTCACGCTCCGCTCGGCGATCGTGCCGGTGGCAAATCTCGGTTCTACGCTGGCGTGGCCTTTAATTTTAATCGGATTATTTTTTACCAGCAATACAGGGACATTTTTAATCGACCTTGGAATTCTTTGTTTTTCGTTCGCTGTTCTGTTTCAGCTTGTGACGCTTCCGGTGGAGTTCAATGCATCGCACCGCGCGCTGCGCATTTTAGGAGAGCAGGGAATCTTAAGCGACAGTGAGCTGCCTTATACGCGAAAAGTGTTGAAGGCGGCGGCACTTACTTACGTGGCGAGTGCGGCGGCATCGATTCTGCAGCTGCTTCGTCTGGTGTTATTATTTGGAGGAAGAAGACGTGACGACTGATTCCGTGAATACGCGGGAACTGATTCTTGAGATCCTTTTAGAAGTGACGGAGAGGGGACAGTACAGCCATCTGGTGATCCGTTCGGTGCTGGAGAAGTACCAGTATCTGGACAAAAGAGAGCGTGCCTTTTTAACGAGAGTGGCGGAGGGCACCATTCAGCGCCAGATCGAACTGGACTATATTCTGGATCAGTTCTCAAAAGTAAAGGTCAGAAAAATGAAGCCGGTGATCCGCGCCATTCTTAGGATGGGCGTATACCAGCTGAAATATATGGACAGTGTACCGGCATCCGCCGCCTGCAACGAGGCGGTAAAGCTTGCGAAGAAAAAGGGCTTCGGACAGCTGTCCGGTTTCGTGAACGGGGTACTGCGCGGTGTTTCGCGCGGTCTGGATCAGCTTACATATCCAAAGGAGAGCGTCGATGCCGTAAAAGCCTGGTCGGTGCGCTACTCGATGCCGGAATGGATCGTTGCGCAGTGGATCGGCGACTACGGGAAGGAACGCACAAAAGAGATTCTTGCAGCGTCCCTTTTGGAAGCGCCGATCACCGTCCGTGCGAATCTGGAACGGATCACGCCGGAGGCGCTCGCAGAGCGTTTTAAGGAGGAGGGCGTTACCGCGGTTCCGCTGGATACGGAAAAATATCCCGGACTTTCGTATGCATATACGATCTTTGGGTTTGATCATTTAAACGGTCTTTCAAGCTTTAAGGAAGGACTGTTCTATGTGCAGGACATCAGCTCCATGATGGTGGCGGAATATGCGGCGCCAAAGGAGGGCGACCACTGCATTGACGTCTGTGCGGCGCCGGGCGGCAAGAGCATTCATCTTGCAGAAAAGTTAAGGGGTACCGGTCATGTGGAGGCGCGGGACATCAGCGAACAGAAAGTGGCGCTGATCGATGAGAATATAAAAAGATGCCGGCTTACGAATATCACGGCGAAGTGTCAGGATGCGACTGTTTTGGACGTGGCATCGGTTCGTACGGCGGATGTGCTGATTGCGGATCTTCCCTGCTCGGGACTCGGGGTGCTGCGCAGAAAGACCGATATCAAGTACCGCATGAACCCGGAAGGGGAGGAATCGCTTGTGGCGCTGCAGAGGCAGATACTGTCTGTGGTGTGTGAATATGTGAAGCCGGGCGGGACACTGATTTATTCCACCTGTACGATTCACACGGCGGAGAACGAGGGGAATGCCAGATGGTTTGAGCAGACGCACCCGGAGTTCGCCCTCGATACGATGCGGCAGATGTTCCCGGAAGAACATCTCGGGGACGGATTTTTTATAGCAAAATTTAAGCGAAAGCAGGACAACGGATAAGGAATGGAAAAGACAGACATTAAATCGTTGAATCTGGAAGAACTGACCGCATTTGTCGAGTCGCTCGGAGAAAAAAAGTTCCGGGCAAAACAGATTTACGAGTGGATGCACAGGAAGCATGTGGCATCCTTTTCGGAGATGACCAATATTTCTGCGGCTCTCATTGAAAAATTGAATCAGAACTGTACGCTGACCAGCTTAAAAAAGGCGGATGTGCAGATCTCGAAAATTGACGGTACCAGAAAGTACCTGTTTCTTCTGGACGACGGCAATGTCATCGAGAGTGTCTTAATGCGTTATAAGCACGGGAACTCCGTCTGTATTTCCTCACAGGTCGGCTGCCGGATGGGCTGCCGTTTCTGCGCCTCCACGCTGGATGGTCTGGTGCGCGGTCTGCGGCCGTCCGAGATGCTCGATCAGATCTATCAGATCGGAACGGACATCGGCGAGCGGATCTCCAATGTTGTGGTGATGGGAACCGGCGAGCCTTTGGATAATTATGACAACCTGTTAAAATTCATCGAACTGCTGAGCGATGAAAACGGACTCAATATCAGCCAGCGGAACCTGACGGTCTCCACCTGCGGGATCGTTCCGCGCATGCGGGAGCTTGCGGATAAAAAGCTGCAGATCACGCTGGCGCTCTCGCTTCATGCATCCAACCAGGAAAAGCGCCTGCAGCTGATGCCTGTGGCGAACAAATATGACATTAAGGAAGCGGTCGATGCCTGCCGTTACTATTTTGAACAGACCGGCCGGCGCATCACGTTTGAGTACAGTCTGGTGGCGGGCGTAAACGATACGGCGGAGGATGCCGCAGAGCTGGCAGAGCTTGTGCGCGGGATCAACTGTCACATCAATCTGATTCCGGTCAATCCGATCAAGGAACGCAGCTATAGACAGCCGGATGACGGTGCAGTGCATGCATTCCAGAAAAAGCTGGAGAGAAACGGGCTCACCGTGACCGTGCGCCGGGAGATGGGCAGGGATATTGACGGTGCATGCGGGCAGCTGAGACGCAAGCATATGCACAAAGAGCAGGAAATGGAGCATACCGGGCAGGAGACGGGGTGTGTCGGGCAGGAGCAGTAAGTCTTGCCCTTTTTCGCGTTGTATGCTAACATTGGTAATTGGATAAATGGCAGGCAGGTACTGCTATTCTAATAATGGAGGAATAGAATGAAGACGTTTTCCATGACGCATGTGGGACAGCGGCGTGAGACGAACCAGGATTATATGTACACATCAGAGACCTCCGTGGGCAGGCTTCCGGATTTATTTCTGGTAGCAGACGGTATGGGAGGCCATGCGGCTGGAGATTATGCTTCGCGCTTCACAGTTGAGAAGATTGTGGAATACGTAACAGAATCCGAGGAGAGCGAGCCGGTGACCGTGCTCGGTGAGGCAGTCAGATATGCAAATGAACATTTGCTTGCGGAGGCGAACGCGGATGCGAGCAAAGCGGGCATGGGCACGACGATTGTTGCGGCAGTCGTGGTTGGCGATAAGCTCTACACGGCAAATGTCGGCGACAGCCGGTTGTATGTGATCAACCAGGAACGTATCACACAGATTACAAGAGATCACTCTCTGGTAGAAGAGATGGTTCGACTGGGAGAGATGGACAAAGAGGATGCAAAAGTGCATCCGGATAAAAATATTATTACGAGAGCGATCGGCGTGCTTCCGGAGGTGTCGGCGGATTTCTTCGAGACGGTGCTTGTGCCGGGAGATACGGTTCTGCTGTGTTCGGACGGTCTGACCAATATGGTCGATGATGCGGATATCAAGCGGATCGTGCTGGGACAGCGTGATATTGTGGAGAAAACACAACGGCTGATCGACGCCGCGAACGAGAATGGCGGTAAGGATAATATAACGGTGGTTTTGATTGAGCCGTTTTCAGATGAGACTAGATAGAGAATGAAGTTCTTTGTAAATCAGGTTGGAGGTTTAATATGTTAACAGAGGGAATGTATATAGCGGACCGTTATGAAATCATAGGGAAAATTGGTGCCGGCGGAATGTCTGACGTATATAAGGCAAAAGATCTGACGCTCGGACGTTTTGTGGCAATCAAGGTTTTAAAGCCGGAGTTTTCGGAGGATCTGAATTTTGTGACAAAGTTCCGCACGGAGGCACAGTCTGCTGCGGGATTAGAGCATCCGAACATCGTAAATATCTACGATGTCGGAAGCGAAAAAGGAATGCATTATATCGTGATGGAGTATGTGGAAGGCATCACGTTAAAGACATATATTGAGAAAAAGGGCCAGCTTTCTTTTAAGGAGGCAGTCAGCATTGCCATTCAGGTGGGAAGAGGTATTGAGGCGGCGCACAGCAAGGGCATCATCCACCGTGACATCAAGCCGCAGAATATTATTATTTCTACAGAAGGAAAGGTAAAAGTAACGGATTTCGGTATTGCGCGTGCAGCAAGCAGCAACACGATCAGTTCCGATGTGATGGGCTCCGTGCATTATTCTTCTCCGGAGCAGGCACGCAACGGATTTGTGGACGGCAAGAGCGACATCTATTCCCTCGGTATTGTGATGTATGAGATGGTGACGGGACGTGTGCCGTTTGACGGGGATACGACCGTGGCGGTTGCCATCCAGCATCTGCAGGAGGAGATCGTTCCGCCGAGTGCCTACGCGCCGAATCTTCCAATCAGTATGGAGAAGATCATTTTAAAATGTACGCAGAAGAATCCGGACCGCCGCTATGAGTCCATGACGGCACTTTTGACGGATCTGCGCAAGGCGCTTGTCAGCCCGAATGAGGATTTTGTCGTGATGGTTCCTGCAACCAACCAGGACAAGACACGCATTATCGGAGAGGATGACTTAAAGCAGATCAAGGAGGAGGCAGACAGCCTCTATCTTAAGGCGGATCAGGCGGTGCACGCGAGAGCGGAGGAGATGAACCGCTACGATGAGGATGAGGACGACGAAGAAGATGTGGACGATGATGAGCTGGATGACGAGGATGACGGCGATCTGAATCCGAAGATGGAGAAAGCGATCACGATCATGGGAATTGTTGCGGCAGTCGTGATTGTGATTATCATCATTGTGATTGTGGTAAATCTGTTCGGCGGAATCAAGTCCAAGAAGCAGTCTGACACGGAGACGTCGCGCACAGAGACTACACAGACCGAGAGCCAGAACGAGGATACGGTTACCGTTCCGGATTTCCGCGGCATGACATATGCGGATGCGCAGACCGAGGCGGAGAAGAAGGGATTAAAGCTGGAGAACAAGGGCGAAGTATCCTCTGACGACTATGATGAGGGAGAGATCGCCAATCAGGACCCGGAGAGCGGCAAGGAAGTCGAAGAGGGCACGACGATCGGCGTTGTGATCAGCAACGGAAAAGGCAGTGTGGCAGTGCCGAATGTAACCGGAGACTCGGAGGATGATGCAGTGTCCGCACTGGAAAAGGAAGGCTTTAAGCCGAACAAGACATATGCTTACGATGACAGTGTGGAGGAGGGAAAAGTCATTTCCCAGACACCGTCCGCAGGAGATAAGGCAAAAACAGGCGATACGATCACGATCGTCATCAGCCAGGGCGCAGAGGCAGTGACCGTTCCGGATGTGAAGACGACCTACAAGTCCGAGGATCAGGCCAAAGCGCTGCTTACCGATTTTAATGTAACGGTAAAGACGGCATACAGTGATACACTTCCGGAGGGCATTGTCATGGATCAGAGCATCGATCCGGGCAAGCAGGTGGAAAAAGGCAGCGACATCACGATCACGGTAAGCATGGGACCGTCACCGTCCCAGAGTGTGACAGCGACGACCTACAGCTTCAAGGCGACGATCAATCTGCCGGGCGATACGTCCAACGTATCAGGCGCAACAATCACGTTGTATGATACTTCCGGCAATGTGCTGGGACAGTGGGATAAGGCGATCACAGATGATTTTTCCATCAGCAAGACGGGACTGCTTGCAAAAGAGGGCTATCTGGTGATCTCATGGCTGGATTTAAACGGCAATAAGATCAACGATCAGACCACGAGCACCTACCAGTTTACACCGGAATCATAATGGATAAGAATATGCAGGGAAAGATTGTAAAAGGAATTTCCGGATTCTACTACGTTCACGTAGCGGGATCCGGAATTTATGAATGTAAGGCAAAAGGAATTTTCCGCAACCAGAAGATCAAGCCGCTGGTGGGCGATAATGTGACGATTGCCGTCCTGGATGAGGAGCAGATGCTTGGAAATATCGAGGAGATTCTTCCGAGAGAAAATGCCCTGATCCGTCCGGCGGTTGCCAACATCGATCAGGCGCTTGTGATTTTTGCGGCGGCAAAGCCGAAGCCGAATTTTAATCTGCTGGACCGTTTTCTGATTATGATGGAATATCAGAAGGTGCCGGTTACGATCTGTTTTAACAAGTGTGATCTTCTGACCGGGGAGGAGCTGCACGCGTTTTCGGATGTCTACGAACAGTGTGGCTATCCGGTGGTGTATACCTCGGCGAGAGAGCAGCGGGGAATCGATGTGCTGCTTGAGCGGCTGGAAGGAAAGGTGACGTCGGTGGCAGGGCCCTCGGGTGTGGGCAAGTCATCGCTCATCAACTGTCTGCAGCCGGAGTGCCAGATGGAGACCGGGGCAATCAGCAGAAAGATTGAGCGAGGCCGCCATACGACCCGCCACTCGGAAATTATTCCGATCAAAGAGCAGACTTACATTATGGATACACCGGGATTTTCCACGCTGGATATTCCGGGGCTGGAAAAGGAAGATCTGTGGTGGTATTATCCGGAATTTGAAGAGTATGAGCCAAACTGCCGTTTTAAGGGCTGCAGTCATATCGGAGAGCCGGACTGCGGGGTAAAAGAGGCGGTGGAAGCCGGGAAAATCAGCCGGCTCCGTTATGAGAATTACAGGCAGTTATATCAGGAATTAAAAGAACAGAAGAAATATTAAAAAGAAGGGTGTAAGAGAGATGAATTGTTTGTCGCCATCCATATTATCCGCAGATTTTTCAAGACTGGGAGAGCAGATCCGTGAACTGGACGAGGCAGGGGCACAGTATGTACATATTGATGTCATGGACGGAATGTTTGTGCCAAGTATTTCCTTCGGGCTTCCGGTAATCCGCTCCATCCGTCCCTGTACGGACCGGATCTTCGACGTGCATCTGATGATCGAGGAGCCGGGGCGCTATATTGAGGATTTTGTCGGAGCCGGAGCCGATCTGATTACCGTGCATGCAGAGAGCTGCAAGCATCTGGACCGCACGATTGCTTCCATCAAAGAGCGGGGGATTCTTGCGGGGGTTGCGTTAAATCCTGCTACGCCGCTGCAGACGGTGGAGTATGTGCTTGAAAAAGTGGACATGGTGCTGATTATGACGGTGAACCCTGGATTCGGTGGGCAGAAGTTTATCCCGTATACCTTGCAGAAGGTTCGTGATCTTAAGAAAATGATTGATGCGCGCGGGTTGAAAACAGACATTGAGGTGGACGGCGGGGTCAATCTCTCCAACGTGGAGGAGATTATGAGTGCCGGCGCCAACATCATCGTGGCGGGAAGCGCTGTTTTTAACGGAGATGTCGCTGAAAACACCCAGATGTTTCTGGATATTTTAAATTCTTAAGGAACGGCGGGAGAAAAGCGGGGGAGCGTATGAAACATTTTGTAATAATTTCAGGCGGAACGATCGACGATTCTTTTGCGGACAGATGGTTTGAGGAAGAGAAGCCGGATGCCGTTATCGCTGCGGATGCCGGAATGGAATATCTGTACCGCAGCCACCGGGTGCCGGATGTGATTGTCGGGGATTTTGATTCCGTGGGAACGGAGGCTCTTGCTTATTTTAAGACATTGCCCGGTGTGACGATCCAGAAGCTGATTCCGGAGAAGGACGACACGGATACCGAGTCTGCAATCAGGCTTGCGATCCGGCGCGGAGCAGAGCGCATCACGCTTTTGGGAGCGACGGGAACGCGGCTGGATCATGTGCTGGGGAACATTGAATTGCTCGGAATCGGGTTAAAGGCGGGAATTCCCATCCAGATCTGTGATGCCCATAACCGCATCCGTATGATTGATCGTGGAACGACTCTTGCGAGAAAGGAACAGTTCGGAACGTATGTGTCGCTCATTCCCTATACGGAATGTGTGGAGCATCTGACGCTGAAGGGATTTAAATATCCCCTCACGGACGCCTGCCTGCGGGGATTCTGCTCGCTTGGCGTGAGCAACGAGATCGTGGCAGATACGGCAGAGATCTCGTTTGAGAGCGGGATTCTTCTCGTGGTGGAATCAAAGGACCGATGACAGAAGATGATTGCCGCAATAATAAGCATAGAACTCTTTTTGGGGATAAGTAATATTATCAGAAGATCACACCGTGGGATTTCAGATGAAAATGCAGCTGGAAATTCGGTTCAAAAAATGTGGCATTTCTAACCAGCCGGATGTTTGCATCTTCGATGATCCGTGTCTTTCCAAGTTTGGAGCACTCCGCGGGTCATGTCCGCATCCCGGAAGACAATTTGT
>ERZ857757.2789-NODE-2789-length-10767-cov-3.614358_pt1 | contig 10767 bp, 6 predicted proteins | sample MGYA00519764_ERZ857757 | MGnify/ENA primary metagenome ERZ857757 (study PRJEB31778, sample SAMEA3449359) | human gut metagenome | biome: human gut; feature: human-associated habitat; material: faeces | place: United Kingdom | collected 2010/2012 ... | reverse complement strand
CTTCTCAACGCCATCGTGGAGGCTTCCGACCGGGGAGATCTTGATCTTTCAATCCCCTTCGGGAACCTGCTTGGCATCAGCTTTTTCCTTGGCCGCGGGCCGACCGTACCGGTCAAGATCACGATGCTCACATCTTCACGGGTGGATTTCCGCAATGTGCTGACGGATGCCGGCATCAACCAGACGAAACATCAGCTTCTTTTGGAGGTGTGTGTTGATGCGGACGTCCTGCTGCCGTGGGAGATCCGCTCTACGCAGATCGTCACGGAAGTGCTGGTTGCCGAAACGATCATCGTCGGACGTGTTCCGCAAACCTATTTCTATACGGGAGAGACATGATGGACTATTTACAGGAGATCGCCGAGCTCCGCGAAGAGCTGCGCCGCCACAGCATAGCCTATTACGACAAGGATGCCCCCACGATTTCAGACTTTGAGTATGACGCGATGATGCGCCGTCTGGAAAATCTGGAAGCGGAGCACCCGGAGACTGTTACGCCGGACTCGCCGACGCAGCACGTCGGCGGTCACCGTTCGGAGAAATTCTCGCCCGTGCACCATGCCGTTCCGCTTGAATCGCTCAGCGATGTTTTTTCCTATGAGGAGCTGACCGACTTCATCTGCAAGACGAACGAAACGCTCGGCGGCGAACCGCTCTATACGGTCGAGCCGAAAATCGACGGTCTTTCTATGGCACTGGAATACCGGAACGGCGTCTTCTATCAGGGCGCAACGCGCGGCGACGGCGTTACGGGCGAGGACGTAACGGAGAATCTTCGCGTCCTGCGCAATATACCGCTCAAACTGGAAAACGGGCCCGAGCGGCTGATCGTCCGGGGCGAGGTGTATATGGCTCGGGAGGTCTTTCTTGAGCATAACCGCCGCCGCGAGATCGAGGGCGAAACGCTCCTCGCCAATCCGCGCAACGCCGCGGCCGGGTCCATGCGGCAGCTGGACCCGAAGGTGACGAAGGAGCGCCAGCTCGATATCATCGTTTTCAATGTCCAGCTCACCTCCGGCGAGCAGCCGAAAACACACGCGGAATCGCTGGATATGCTGGAAAAACTCGGATTTTATACGGTGCCGCATAAGGTGTTCCGCACCGTGGAGGAATGCTGCGAGGAGGTTCGGCGCATCGGCGATACGCGCGAGAGCTATCCCTTTGATATTGACGGCGCTGTCATCAAGATCAACGACCTTGCGCAGCGCGAAATTCTCGGCAGCACCGCCAAGGCGCCGCGCTGGGCGGTGGCGTATAAATACCCGCCGGAAGAGAAGCCCTCTGTGGTGCGCGACATTGTCGTGCAGGTCGGTCGGACCGGCGTTTTGACGCCGAAAGCCATTGTGGAGCCGGTGCGTCTTGCCGGTACAACCGTCACGGCGGCGACGCTCCACAATCAGGATTTTATTGATAAGCTCGATGTGCGCATCGGCGATACGGTCATCGTGCGCAAGGCAGGGGAGATCATTCCGGAAGTCCTCCGTGTCGATCTCACGAAGCGGCCGGAGGGAACCGTACCGTTCTGCCTGCCGGATACCTGCCCGGAGTGCGGCTCGCCGGTGGAGCGCGACCCGGACGGCGCAGCGGTGCGCTGTACGGGCGTGGAATGTCCGGCGCAGAGGCTCCGCAATCTCGTCCATTTCGCTTCCCGCGAGGCAATGGACATTGAAGGGCTCGGCTTCTCGCTTGCCGAGGCGTTGGTGAACAGCGGTATGGTGAAAACCCCGGCAGATCTCTACCGGCTCGACGCACAGACCGTTGCGACGCTCGACCGCATGGGAAAAAAGTCCGCGGAAAACCTCATGGATGAGATCGAGAAGAGCAAGCAGCAGGATCTCTCCCGTCTCCTGTGCGCGTTCGGTATCCGGCAGGTGGGGCAGAAGGCGGCCAAGGTGCTTGCGCGCACGTTCGGCTCTATGGACGCCATCGAAAATGCCACACCGCTGGAACTGACCGCGGTGGACGATATCGGCCCCATCACCGCCGAGAGCGTTGTTGCCTGGGCGCAGAACCCGCAGACACAGCATCAGCTCCGTCTGCTCCGCGAGGCGGGCGTGAACATGCTCAGCCGCGAGGAGCGCCGCGATAACCGCTTCCTTGGTAAAACGTTCGTTCTCACCGGAGCGCTTACCAAATATACGCGCGATGAAGCGAGCGCCATCATTGAGTCCTTCGGCGGCAAGGCGTCGTCCTCGGTCTCCAAAAAGACGGCGTATGTCCTCGCGGGGGAGGCCGCCGGGAGCAAGCTGGACAAGGCGCGTACGCTCGGCATCCCTGTTATCACGGAGGATGAATTTGAAAAGATGATCCGCTGAAACATAACAGCAGCCCCTTTTCATGGAGAGAAAAGTATGAGCACGAGAAAAGAAATGATAACCGAGTTCTACGACCGGAGCGACGAGAACGGCCGGCTGGAGAAAAGCAGGCACGGTCAGCTCGAGTACGCGATCACGATGGCCTACATCCACCGCTATTTGAACCCCGGAGCCAGGGTTTTGGAGGTCGGCGCGGGGACTGGTCGGTATTCCATTGCGTTGGCTAAAGAAGGTTTCGATGTGACCGCGGTGGAATTTGTTGAAAGCAACCTTGCCGCTCTTAGAGAAAATAGCTGCGGGCTTGATTTGATCCGTTCCTATCAAGGCGATGCTACGGATCTTTGTCTGTTTGACGATGGCTCCTTTGATATGACCCTTGTTCTCGGCCCCATGTATCATCTGTTTGCTCCGGAAGACGTGAACCGGGCAATTGACGAGGCGATCCGGGTCACGAAGCCGGGCGGCACGCTCCATTTCGCGTTTCTTTCGATATACGCCCTTATGTACTCCAATGCCCTCTACGGCAGCTGGGCGCCTTATCAGGAAGAAAACTTCACGAAGGATTTCAAGGTAAGGCACTTTCAGGAACAGCTGTTCACCGGTTACGATGTATGCGAGTTTGAGCGTCTGTTCGATGAAAAACCGGTAGAGCGCGTCACAACCGCTGCCATGGACGGTCCGCTGGAGGCGCTGGAGAAACGTCCGGATTTCTTTATTTCGGACGAGAATTTTGATGCGTTTGTTAAGTGGCATCTTGCGTTTGCCGAAAAGCGGGAGCTTTTGGGCGGGTCCAACCATCTGCTGTATATCTGCCAAAAGACGAAGCGATAACGATGCATAACCTCCGCATGAGAACTCATGCGGAGGCTTGCCGTCTTTGCTTCAGGCGCAGTTTGTCCTGCTGCTTATTTTAAAACTTTAAGACTCTTCTCATAATTTTCTTATAATTGTTTTGTATAGTATTATTCGAAAATATTGCTTTTTTCCGCAAAGTCGGATAATCTGAAAGCGACTTTAACCGAGCCTGGGGGACCTCTTTTGGAGAACAACATTCTGAAAAAAATATCGCGGCAGATCGTGGATAAGCGCGTGATCATCATGATCGCGTTTCTGGCCGCGTGCGTTTACTGCGCGCTTTCCATCAGCCGCGTGCATGTGAATAACGATATAACCTCGTTCCTTCCGCCGGATACCGATACCCGCCGCGCGCTCACGATCATGGAGAATGAGTTCACGACGTATGCAAGCGCCAACGTTATGCTTGCCAATACGACCTATGAGCGCGCGAGTGCCGCTGCGGAGAAGATCGAGACGCTCGAGCACGTGACCGGCGTGACGTTTGATAATTCTCCGGCGCATTTTGTGGATTCCGCAGCGCTGCTCACGATCTCCTTTGACGGCACAAGCGATGATGAAAACGTCATTGCGGCGATGAACGAGATCCGTTCGCTCACAGTAGGCTTTGATACATATACCTCCTCGGACATCGGCGCGGACCTCCTTGGGGAGATCGCGCAGCAGATGGTTGGCGTCGTGGCACTGGCGGCGGTGGTCATCATGGCGGTGCTGCTCTTTACGTCGCGCAGCTATTTCGAGGTCGTCATTTTTCTTATCGTCTTTTCTGTCGCGGCGCTGCTCAATATGGGCACAAACTTCTGGCTGGGCGAGATATCCTCCATCACCAATTCCATTGCCGTTATTTTGCAGCTCGCGCTCGCCATCGACTATGCCATTATTTTCTCCCATCGCTATCAGGACGAGATCGACCGCTTCCCAACGGAACGCGAGGCGCTGATCGAAGCGCTTTCCAAATCCATCGTTGAAATTTCCTCCTCGAGCCTTACGACGATCTCCGGTCTTGTTGCGCTGATGCTCATGCAGTTCCGGCTGGGCTATGACCTCGGTCTGGTGCTCTCCAAGGGTATACTTTGCAGCCTTATCACGGTATTTCTTCTGATGCCGGGACTGATCGCCTCTTTTTTCCGCCCGTTGCGCAGAACGACGCACAAGTCCCATGTGCCGGATATCACCGGCTGGGGACGGTTCCTCATGAAAACACGCTTCGGCTTTGTCGCGGTGTTTGTTATTATCCTTCCGCTTGCTATCTGGTGCTCGAGCCGGACGGAATACGCATTCAACGACGCGGGCATCGACGAACTCAAATACTCCGAGAGCCGCGCGGCGGCGCGGAAGATCACCGGCACATTTGCGAACGACACGACGATCGCCGTGCTCGTTCCGAGCGGAAACTACGAAGCGGAAAAGCAGTTCCTGCGCGACGCCGCGGAGCTCGACAATGTGAAGACCGTCACCGGGCTTGCGAATATCGAGATCGAGGACGGGAAAGTGTTGACGGATTCCTATACGCCGCGCATGTTCTCCATGCTGCTGAACATCGATTTTGAAGAGGCGGAAATGCTCTATGCCGCCTACGGCGTGGAGAACGGGCAGTATCAGCCGATCTTCGGCAATGCCGAGACCTATTCCGTGCCGCTCATCGACATGTTTCTTTTCCTCTTTGAAAAGATCGATCAGGGCATCGTGACACTCGACGCCGATTCGCAGGAGACGCTGGACAGCCTCCGCGGTGAGCTGGAACGCGGTGAAGCGCAGCTTCGCGGCGAAAACTGGGACCGTATGGTCATCACGGCGGACGTACCCATCGAGGGTGACGAGAGCGTCGCGCTCGTAAACGCACTGCGCTCGCTGGCCGACGGACGCTACGGTGAAGGAGCGTGCCTCGTCATCGGCGACGTGACGAGCGCCAAGGAGCTGGCGGATACCTTCAACGGCGATTCGCTGCTCATCAATCTGCTCACCATCGCCTTTGTTTTCATCATCCTGATTTTCACCTTCCGCTCCGTGGTGGGCGCGGCGCTCCTCGTGTTCGTTATTCAGGGCAGCATCTGGATCAACTTTACATTTCCGTACCTGACACATACCCGCGCGTCATTCGTCACGAATATGATCGTCTCCGCCATTCAGATGGGTGCGACGATCGACTATGCCATTGTTATCATGAGCCGGTATCTGGATCTCAAAAAGCTCCATCCGCCGCAGGAGGCGATGGCGCGGGCGGTCAACGAGAGCTTTCCGACCGTTATGACCTCCGGCACCATCATGACCGTTGCAGGCATTCTGATCGCATACCGCGTGTCGGACGTATACATCGGCCACATCGGTCTCGCCGTTGGCCGCGGCGCGCTTATATCGGTCATCCTCGTTTTGAGCGTTTTGCCGCAGCTCATCGTGCTGCTCGACAAGGTCATTGAAAAAACAACATTTCGGAAAAAAACGACGACGGGAGGTGCCGTGGAATGAAACGATGGATCGCAGCGCTGCTGAGCACGGTGCTGCTTCTTTCCGTGTCCGGCGCGGCACTCGCCGCCGACCCGGATACCGTTGAGATTTCCTCTGCCGAGGATCTCGCGGAGCTTTCCGCGCTGTGCACGTCGGACGCATGGTCGGAAGGGAAGACGATCGTGCTCACACGCGACATCAGTCTCACAGGCTGCGATTTTTCGCCCATCCCGCTGCTGTCCGGAACGTTTGACGGCCGCGGCCACAGCATACTCGGCATATCCCTTGACGGCGACGCCTCAACACAGGGGCTTTTCCGTATGGTGCTGAAAACCGGCGTCGTGAAAAATCTCACGGTCTCCGGCACGCTCCGCGCGACAGGAAACGGCGAAAACATCGGCGGTATCGCCGGAGTGAACTACGGAGCGATCGAAAATTGCCGTTTTGACGGGGATATTCTCGCGCAGGCCGCGGCGGGTGGCATCGTCGGGCTGAACCAAGAGGGCGCTCTCGTGAGCGAGTGTAAAACTTCCGGCTCCATTTCGGCCTACCACCGCGCCGGCGGCATCGCGGGCGAGAACCGCGGCGTGCTCAGCGAGTGCGAAAACCGCATGAGCGTTAATACGGATTATATCGCAGTCGAGAAGCCCGACCAGAAAAAATCGTTTGATATTTCCACGCTTACCCTGAACGAGGAAACCATCATTGATATCACGGATCTCGGCGGTATCGCCGGGCTGAATACCTCCGTTATCAAGTACTGCGACAACTACGGCGACGTGGGATACCCCCACACGGGTTATAATGTCGGCGGCATTGCCGGACGCCAGAGCGGCCGCGTTCTTGGCTGCACAAACGCCGGAGAGGTCACTGCACGCAAGGACGTCGGCGGCATCGTCGGGCAGGTAGAGCCGTATACGTCGTGGAACGTTACCGGCACAGGTCTCGGCGAAGTGCAGTCCCAGCTTTACCGGCTGGAGAGTCTGCTGCGCACTACGCTCGGCGATTTCGGCGATTCGCAGGCCGAAGCGCGTGCGCTGATGCAGCAGATCCTTGAGCTGCTCGGAAACTGCAGCGATATCATCGGCGGAATGTATCCCGACATTCCATGGCCGACACCCGGCGGCGACGGCGGCAGCGATACCGGAGATGCCGGCGGGGAGAGCGACAACGGAGACGCCGGCATCGGCGATGACACCACCGGCGGATGGATCGATCCGGGCAGCGGCTCAATGGACGATCTCTCCGATAATCTTCAGCAGATCGTCCGTCTTCTCGGCCAGATGACGGACGTCTTTACGAGCGACGCCGTGATCGAGGATATGCAGAACGTCCTCTCCCAGCTCATGAACGTCTCTTCGGCGATCATGAGCATGGCGTACAGTCTCGGCAATGCCTCGGTTCAGCTTGAGGACATTTCCGACACCGACGATGACGATGAAGCGCTCTGCCTCATCGCGCAGTGCGCCAATACGGCGTCCATCACTGCCGATACGAATGTCGGCGGCATCGCGGGAAACGTGTCGCTCGATATCTCCTTTGACCGAGAGGATCAACTCAACATTTCCTCCACGCTGATCGGCAGCGGGAAATATGAGATTTTTGCGCGCATTTCGTCCTGCGAAAACAGCGCTTCCGTCGCGGCCTCCAAGTCCTGCGCCGGCGGTATCGCCGGACGAATGGATTACGGTCTCGCGGTCGGCTGCTCCGCGCTCGGTGAGGTGACAACGGCGGAGGAGTATGCCGGTGGCATCGTCGGACACAGCTCTGCCGCCGTGAGGAATTGCCGCGCACGCGTCAATCTCTCGGGCAAACGGTATGTCGGCGGCATTGCCGGGCTCGGCAAGGACATCTCCTCGTGCAGCGTCATGCCGCACTTTGAGAATCGTGCGGAGCTCTGCGGCTCCGTGGCGGGCTATGCCGACGGTACGATCGCCGAAAATCTCTATTCCGACTCCACGGTCGGCGGTGTGGACGGCTTCAGCTTCACCGGTCAGACGGACTATATGGACTATGAGGATTTTGCGGCCCTTCCGGACACGCCGGACTTTTTCCGCAGCATCGGAGTGACGTTTGTAAAAGACGGCGTGACGGTGGAGACGGTCGAAGTGCCGTTCGGCGGCAAGATCGCCTCGGTCCCCGCGGTCGCGGACGAGGACGGGATGTACTGGCAGTGGAACGACTTTGATCCCAACGAGGCCGTATACTACAGCCGGACCGTCGAGGGGGAGTATATCCGGCCGGTCACAACGATCTCGACCGGCGAGGACGAGCCGCTGTTCCTTGCGGAGGGCACTTTCCGCGACGGGCAGACGCTTCTTGCTGTGCCCTTTGTGCCGGATGCGGAAACGCTCGGCATCGATGCGGCGTCCATTCTCGCGGCATACACGGTGCGCGTTTCCGGCTATTCCGAGCCCCTCACCGTGCGCATGCTTTCCTCGGCGTCCGGGAGTCTCTATACACTCTCGGAAGGCACGCTCACGCCGCTTTCGTTCACCCGAGACGGCAGCTATATTGTTTTCCGGCTGGACAACGGCGCATCGATCGTGTACCTTGCGCAGGAAACCTCCCGTACCGGCTGGATCATTAGCGGCATTGCGGGCGGCACTGCAGCCGCTGCGGCGGTCGTCCTGATTATCGTGCGAAAAAGAAGAAAAAAGACTTAACAAGTTCTTGACGAATTCTTTATTTCCCTGTATTCTTTATATGTATTCTCTCCGGCGGTACGTCCGCACAATCCGCCGGGGAGACGTATTTTGTAAAGCAGAAAGGTGAAATGAGAGTGGAATTACTTCATTGGGCGGAAAGTGTATTAAAGTACCTTGTGCAGTTCGGGATCATTCTTCTGGAGGGAACGGGAGCGGTCATTCTCCTGTTTTCCGGCGCGAAGAGCGTTGTCCGACTTTGTAAAAATCAGCCGCATGCACGGCTCTCCATGGCGCAGGGCATTGCGCTCGCGCTGTGCTTCAAGCTCGGCGGCGAGGTGCTGCGCACGGTGATCGTGCGCGAGTGGAGCGAACTTCTCGTGCTCGGTGCGATCATTTTCCTCCACGCGGCTATGAGCATCCTCATCCATTGGGAGATCAAGATGGAGGAGAAGCGCCTGTCCGCCATGAGCGACCTTGCCGACTGATACATCAAATTAAAGAAGCTTCGTGGTTATAAAAATCACGAAGCTTTTTTGCAGCCTTGTTTTTGTGATGCACAAAAGCATGTCTTTGTCCGAACAAGCTCTTGAAAATCTCCGCATTGTCAGGTAGAATTATTGTGTATAAGCACTAAAAGGAATCAAGGCGATCAACCAGAACAAAGAAGGAGGCTTTTGCACATGAAGGGAAAGAAAATCGTATCAACGCTCCTTGTGCTGCTGTTTCTCGCCAGTCTGCCCGTGTCGGCGCTGGCGGCGGAGTGGGACATCAGCAAGGGCGACATCACAGTAAACGCCGGAAGCGGCGGGCAGACGGTCACCCAGGGGTCGCAGGTCGATGTTCCGGACAGCGCCCCCGTCATTACGGGAAGCTCCACGGAAAAGACCGTCACCATCAACGCGGAGAAGGACCAGACCGCAAGCGTCACCCTCTCCGACGCAAGCATCGACGTGAGCAATGAGGGCAAGGCCGCCGTTTCCACAAACGGCGAGGGCAATGTCAGCATCGAGCTGGACGGCGACAACACGCTCAAGAGCGCCACCAATCATGCCGGCCTTGAAAAGAAAAACGGCGGCAAGCTGACCATTGCGGACGAGGACAAAAACGGCAAGCTGACCGCCGAGGGCGGCAAATACGGCGCGGGCATAGGCGGCGGCGATCAGGGAGCTGGCAGCGGCATCACCATCACCGGCGGCGAGATCAAGGCCACCGGCGGCCAATACGGTGCCGGCATCGGCGGCGGCAAGGGAGATGGCAGCGACATCACCATCTCCGGCGGCGAAGTCAATGCCACCGGCGGAACAAGCGGCGCAGGCATCGGCGGCGGCTACAATGGAAATGGCAGCGACATCACCATCACCGACGGCGAGGTCAATGCCACCGGTGGCAAGTACGGCGCAGGCATCGGCGGCGGCGAATACGGCATCGGCAAGGACATTATCATCACCGGTGGCGAGGTCAATGCCACCGGCGGCAGATTCAGCGCAGGCATCGGCGGCGGATCTCGCGGCACTGGCAGCGACATCACCATCTCCGGCGGCGAGGTCAATGCCAGCGGCGGCGTAAACGGCGCAGGCATCGGCGGCGGTCTGCGGAGTAAAGGAAAAGACATCACCGTTTCCGGTGACACGAAGCTGAAGGTGCAGGGCGGCGATGAAGACCATTATGACGGAGCGGGAGCAGGCATCGGCGACGGCGGCAGCAATGCGTACGGAACCAAGATACTCGGCGCAGAGGTGGAGCCGGATACCTCCGGTCTGACTACGAACGGAAGCATAGCGTATTACGCCCCTGGTGCGGACATGGAGAATGATAAGCCGACAAGTATCACGTTCGGAACGTCTTCCCAGCCGGAGAAGCCCATCGAGCCCGCCGTGCCTGAGCAGCCAGAGGCGGAGCGCGGCATGGATGCACCCCTCTACCGCGTGACCGACAAGGACGGCAGGGACATTGTCTACACGGCAGAGCGTAAAGACGGCGTGCTGACCGTCAACGTTGACGAGGACTTCGCCATCCTCACGGGCAGACTCAGCGGCATCCGCACTCTCAAGGCGCAGGGCGTGGAGAAGCTCGTCTTTGTCACCAAGGGCGCAACGTCCGCTTTCCTGCTCTCCGATCTGCTGGGCAAGGGCGAGAGCGGAGAAGCCTACCGGCTCACCCACGACGGCAAGGCCGTCACATTCACCCTCGGCGAAAAAATGACCGACGTGAGCGCCATTCTCACCAAGCCGTAAGCGATATTTCAAAATCCATACAGGCGGGCAGGCACAAGCAGTGTCTGCCCGCCTTCTATCTCCAAAAGCGCAGTGGTGCGAAAAAAACACCGCTGCATGGTGCGGAAAAAAACCTTACGACATTCACGGGCGCGGACTGCCGCGCCTGGTTTCGGTTGTGCGCTTAAGGGACATAACAAATAATCCGAACCCGTTTCCCACAGGGAAGAATTGGTAAGGAAGAAGGAGCTAACATAGTGCAGTTTTCGCCGCAAGGCGGAAACGGAACGG
>ERZ857757.2785-NODE-2785-length-10774-cov-5.146469_pt1 | contig 10774 bp, 10 predicted proteins | sample MGYA00519764_ERZ857757 | MGnify/ENA primary metagenome ERZ857757 (study PRJEB31778, sample SAMEA3449359) | human gut metagenome | biome: human gut; feature: human-associated habitat; material: faeces | place: United Kingdom | collected 2010/2012 ... | reverse complement strand
TTTCAGATTTTCTTTCCGATCTTTTCAGATCTTCAAGCTCTCGACTCATTCACTTCATCGCCGTCAAACAGCTTAGTTAGAATACCAGATACTTCCCCGTTTGTCAACGGTTTTTTCCAAGTTTTTTTGATTTTAATTATTAGTATTTCTTATCCCTTACTATCGCCTTAACAGTGCCGAAAATAATCTGTGCAAAACAGCCCCGATATGCTATACTGACACCATATTATATATGCTCTGCGGAGGTATCACTGTGCTGATTCAACGTATGTCCGCCGTCTTCGGACGGCTACGGAATGAGACCTTGCAGCTTCAGGACGGTCTCAATATCATAGAAGCCCCCAACGAAACCGGAAAATCCACCTGGTGTGCCTTTCTGACCGCCATGCTCTACGGCATCAACAGCCGCGAACGGGACAAGGCCGGTTTCATCGCCGACAAAAACCGCTACGCCCCGTGGGACGGCGGCTCCATGTCCGGACGGCTGGAATGTCACGCTGACGGCGCCGACCTCACCATCACCCGGGCTACCCGGCGGCAGACCGCCCCTATGGCGGACTTCCAAGCTGTCTACACCGGCACCGCCTCCCCGGTAGAGGGATTGACCGGGGCGAATTGCGGCGAGACTCTGCTGGGCGTCAGTCGGGAGGTCTTTGAGCGCAGCGCCTTCATCCGCCAAAGTGGACTGGCCATCACGCAGGACGCCGGCCTGGAGCGCCGCGTAGCGTCCCTCATTTCCTCCGGCGACGAGGATACCTCTTATACAGAGGCCTATGACGCTTTGAAAAAGCAGTTGAACCGCCGCCGTTTCAATAAGAGCGGCCAGCTCCCGGCCTTGGAAGCGGAGCTTGCGGAGGTCCAGCAGCAGTTGGACTCCTCCGTTCAGCTTCAGCAGCAGCTCGCAGACGCTCTGGAACGTTCTCAGGCGTTGGAGTCCGATGTACAGGCCCTCTCCGATGAATTGGCCCAGTATGACCGGTGGGAATCGGCTCAAAAGCGCCGTCAATTAGCCGCCTTGACCACCGATGCCGACACCGCCGCCCAGCGGGTCCATAGCCTGACCCAGCAGTTGGAGGAAGACCGGGTCCCGGACATGGAGACCATCGGACGGCTGCGGGGCACCATCGTCAATCTGGAAACTGTCCGTAAGAACGTAGAGAAAGCCCGCACTGATCGGGACGAGGCCATGAAAGCCCTCCTCCGGGCGGAAAAGAACGTCAATGACAGCCCCTTTGCCGGTCAGACGGCGGAGAGCGCCCGGAAGGAAGCCCAAGGCACTTCATCCGACCGGGTCCCCGGCCCTATCGCTTTTCGCGAGCTGGCGATTTTCTTTTTGTTTCTTGCGGCGGCAGGCGGCATCTTTGCCCTGCTGTACTCGCAGTTGTCCGTCCTTTCTCTGCCCCTCTTTCAGTTGGTGCCCTGGGCCCTTCCCGCACTGGCGGCAGCCGTTGTGGCAGCAGCCGGCACCTATATTTCCCGCCAGTACCGACAGCACGCTTTAAAAAAGCTGTGCAATATCGCCCTCATGAAGCGGTTCGGCACCACGGATACCAACGAGATTACTGCCTTTGCGGATGCCTATACCGCCGCCGTGGAGGTCCGGGACGCTGCGCAGGCGGACCTGAACACCAAATCCGCCACCGCCGACGCTTACTACAATACCCTGACCACCAACGAACAGGCAATTTTGTTGGAGGTCCGGCGCTTTGCCCCCGCCGCCTTTGACATCCCCACCGCCGATCAGGTCCTGCGGCAGGCCGCCCAGCGCCGTAAGGCACTGTCCGAGGCCCAGACCGCCGCCAGAGAAGCTCAGGTCCGTCTGGATCTTCTGGTTCAGCAAGGCATCCCGGACAGCTGTGATATGGAATCAACTCCTCCTCTTCGCAGTCGGGAAACCGTCGCGGATGCGCTGGCACAGGCGCAGGTCCAGTTGGCCTCCGCCCGTTCCGCCACCGACCGTCTGACCGGTCAGCTTCACGCTATGGGGGATCCTGACGGGCTGCGGGCTTTCGCCGAATCTCTGCAAAGCCAGACCGGTCAGCTTCAGGAGGAATATGACGCCCTGCGTCTGGCCATGGACACTTTGACCGATGCCAACACCGTCCTGCAAAACCGATTTTCCCCCCAGCTCAGCCGCCGGACGGCGGAGATCTTCCATGATCTGACAGAGGGACGCTACACCGCCGCCGCTCTGGACCGGAGCTTTCACCTCACTGCCCGCCCCGCCGGGGACCCCATTGGCCGGGACATCCAGCTTTTGTCCGCCGGGGCCGCAGATCAGCTCTACCTCTCCGCCCGGCTGGCCATCTGCGAGCTGGTGCTGCCACCGGAAAAGTCCATCCCCATCATTCTGGATGACGCTCTCACCAATTTCGATGACGAGCGCTGCGCCGCCGCCCTCCGGTGGCTGAAGCAGGCAGCAGCCCATCGGCAGATTCTCCTGTTCACCTGCCACAGCCGGGAGGCCGATTTCTTTGCCGGAGACCCGGAAGTGGCCGTTCAGCGTCTGTGATGACCGGTTATTTATTCAGCGTGTCGAAAAAGTCTTTTCGCCTCACTGAACAAGCTTTCAGAGCTTTATAAAAGTTTTGAAAACTTGGGATTTCAATGGCGCAGGACACCCTTCTTGGGTTTCCCGCACACACCCTTCCTTACCGTTGCAGTGAATTTACCGCTTTATCGACGGTCTCATTTATGATCAAGGTGTTGACGAACTGACCGGAATGGGTATAAGATAGTTCTGATCATTCCGGTCATACTATTATTTATAGTGAGATTTGAAATAGAAAAAGGAGATTCAAGCTTATGAGTGAATGTACGCACGACTGCTCCAGTTGTGGGGAGAGCTGTGCTTCCCGGGAGTCTCAGTCCCTGCTGAAGGCCCACCATGCCGACGCCCATGTGGGCAAGGTCTATGGTATCGTATCCGGTAAGGGCGGCGTAGGCAAATCCATGGTCACCAGCCAGTTGGCTGTTACCATGCGTCGCCGGGGCTATCAGGTCGGTATTCTGGACGCCGATATCACCGGCCCCTCCATCCCCAAGGCCTTCGGCATCCATGACCGGGCCATGGGCACGGAAAACGCCCTGATCCCTTCGGTATCCAAGACCGGCATTCAGGTCATGTCCATCAACCTCCTGCTGGAGAACGAGACCGACCCCGTGATCTGGCGCGGTCCCGTCATTTCCGGCGTGGTCCAGCAGTTCTGGACGGATGTTCTGTGGAACTGCGACTATCTGTTTGTGGATATGCCTCCCGGAACCGGCGACGTGTCCCTGTCCGTGTTCCAGTCCATCCCTCTGGACGGCATCATCATCGTGGCCTCTCCCCAGGATCTGGTTGGCATGGTGGTGGAAAAGGCCGTCAAGATGGCGGAAATGATGAATGTCCCCATCGTGGGTCTGGTGGAAAACATGAGCTATGTGGCCTGCCCGGACTGCGGCAAGAAGATCTACCTCTTCGGCGAGGGCAAAACGGCTCAGGCCGCTGCCGCGCACAACCTGCCTCTTCTGGCGGAAATGCCCATCGATCCCGTTCTGGCATCCCTGACGGACGCCGGCAGTATCGAGGATTTTCAGGGCGATTGGCTCAAGACCGTCGCTGACCATCTGGCTGAAAAATAAGGGAAGCCGCGCCGTGTTTTTCCACGGTGCGGCTTTTCACGGTTTTTTGTCCGTTTGCGGCACGCATTTTCACAAAGTCACCAACTTCCCGGCAATAGTTTTTGTGGGGAAAAACAGTTGCAAAAGCAGTAGAAATCCGGGATAATAAAGGCAGTCTCTACTTAAAAAAACGATTATATAAATAGAAAGCACAAAGGGGGAGCACCAAATGCAGGAGCTGAAGGAGCGGATCGTAAAAGAGGGCAAGGTTCTGCCCGGCAATATCATCAAGGTGGACGGTTTCCTGAACCACCGTATCGACACCGGACTGCTGACCCGGATCGCTGAGGAATTCGGCAAGTATTTTAATATGGACGAGGTCACCATGGTCCTCACGGCAGAAGCCAGCGGCATTGCTCTGGCCACCGCTGTGGCCACCTATTTCCATAAGCCCATGATTTTTGCCAAGAAGGCCAAGAGCGACAACATCGAGGGCGGCCTCTATCAGAGCGACATCTACTCTTATACCTACAAGAAGAAGGTCACCCTGCTGGTAAGCAAGGAGTGGCTCTCCTCTGACGATAAGGTCCTCATCATTGATGACTTCATGGCTAACGGTGAAGCCATGCGCGGTCTGTGCGACATCGTGACCGCCGCAGGCGCCACTCTGTTGGGCATTGGCTGCGCTGTGGAAAAGGGTTTCCAGGGCGGCGGCGACCGTCTGCGCGCTGCCGGCGTCAACCTGAAGTCTCTGGCTATTATTGAATCCGCCGAGCCCGGCAACATTGTGTTCCGGGATGACGACTGATCGTCCTCACCATTCCGTGGGAGGCGGCGCACCATGACGCTGCCTCCCCTTTTTCAACAGGATCTATTCAATTCAAAATACAAGGAGGAACCTACCATGTCAAGCAACGTTCGTCCCGCAACCATGGAGCGCATCACCACCCCCGCTCTGGCAGAGAGCTTTATCGACCAGCAGCTCGCAGAACTGCGTCAGCAGATCGGTGATAAGAAAGTCCTGCTGGCCCTCTCCGGCGGTGTGGACAGCTCCGTAGTCGCCGCTCTGCTCATCAAAGCCATCGGCAAGCAGCTCATCTGCGTTCACGTGAACCACGGTCTGCTCCGCAAGGGCGAGCCCGAGCAGGTCATCGAGGTGTTCCAGAACCAGATGGACGCCAACCTCATCTATGTGGACGCTGTGGATCGCTTTCTGGACAAGTTGGCCGGCATTTCCGACCCGGAGCAGAAGCGCAAGATTATCGGCAAGGAGTTCATCGACGTTTTCGCTGAAGAAGCTCAGAAGCTGGAGGGCATCTCCTTCCTGGCTCAGGGCACCATTTACCCCGACATTCTGGAATCCGACGGCATCAAGTCCCACCACAACGTAGGCGGCCTGCCCGAGGATCTGCAGTTTGAGCTGGTGGAGCCGGTGAAGCTGCTCTACAAGGACGAGGTCCGTGTGGTAGGCAAGGCGCTGGGGCTGCCCGACAACATGGTCTACCGTCAGCCCTTCCCCGGCCCCGGTCTGGGCGTCCGTTGCATCGGCGCCATCACCCGTGACCGTCTGGAGGCCGTTCGGGAATCCGACGCCATCCTCCGTGAGGAATTCGCCAAGAACGGCCTGGAGGGCAAGGTCTGGCAGTACTTCACCGTAGTGCCCGACATCAAGTCCACCGGCATCATCGATGGCAAGCGTTCCTTCGACTGGCCTGTGATCATCCGGGCCGTCAACACCGTGGATGCCGTCACCGCCGAGGTGGCCCAGCTGGACTTCGGCATGATGCAGCACATCGTGGACCGCATCACTCACGAGGTCTCCGGCGTCAACCGTGTTCTGTGGGATCTGACTCCCAAGCCCACCGGCACCATCGAATGGGAGTGATTTTTTGAAACTCCGAACCCGTTGTGGCACAACGATTTTACGGTTTTATATCTCTCTTTTGATAACGATTTGATAACGCTCCCCATATACCGTATCATTCTATATTCCCACTGGATTGCGGGTAAAGAATGCTTTTTTACGGCTTATAAGTGAGGACAACCATATTAGAAAGCCCTTACCGATGGCAACGTCGGTAAGGGCTTTTGCTGTCTATTCGTCTATGTCAAGCCTGTCCCGGAACGCTTCTACCAGAAAATCGCTCAACTCTTTGGAGGGGACTTTGGCCCAGCGGTGAGTGGTGTCGTACTTGGGGTAGTTGTACCGCCAGCGGTCATAGTCTTCCCTGGTGATCTCCCCGGCCTCCAGCTTCTTGGCCTGCTCCGCCCAGGCGGACAGCATATCAAGCATATTGGTATAGGTCTTGCCTTTGGATTTGTCCAGACGCAGACAAACCTCGCCGTCAATCTCCCCAATAGTCAGCCCCCGAATATCCTCCAAAGCAAAGAGGGTGTGCATCAGGCCGATGTCGGTATCTATGTCAGGGACGGTCAGGGCATCAGGGGAAATATCAAAGAAGTCAGCCAGTGTCTTTGTCAGGTCGGCCTTGGGGGTGCGGCTCCCGGTTTCATACTGTGCCATACGCACATCGGCGGAGCGTTCCGGGAAACCCACCACCATGCCAAGATACTTCTGTGTGATGCCCTTCATGTTGCGGAAGAAACGAATACGTTCACCAATCGCCATAACTGCCAACTCCAATCTATGTAATGGGGACACTTGAAGTATAACAGATATGTTTAGACCAGTCAAGAGAAAAATAAATAAATTTGTTTATATTTTCTCGTTGGAAGGTCTTGACATAACGGAATAGAGTTAGTATAATAGGACTACGTTAAGCAAATAGCGTTAAATCAAAAGAAAGGAGGAATCCATATGGAGAACAGATTCATCCGGGCGGAAGAAGTTGCGGACGAGCTGGGTGTATCGAAGCCCTACGCCTATAAACTCATCCGGCAGCTCAACGAAGAATTGAAGGACAAGGGCTTCATCACCATCGCAGGGCGGGTCAACCGCCAGTATTTCAACGAACGGCTCTACGGGGCCAGAAAGGAAGGGAACTAAATGCCAGTCTTTAAGGACGAAGCAAGAGGAACATGGTACGTCATGGTGCGGTATCAGGACTGGACGGGGGAGCGCAAACAGAAGTGCAAGCGTGGCTTTGCCACCAAACGGGAGGCCCAGGAGTGGGAGCGCAGTTTCCAGATGCAGACCTCCGGCGACCTGGATATGACCTTTGAAGCCTTTACCGAGCTTTACACCAAGGATGTGAAACCCCGGCTCAAGGAGAACACCTGGCTGACCAAGGAGAACATCATCCAGAAGAAAATTCTGCCCTACTTTGGCAAGCGGAAGATTAGCGAGATCACCACCAAGGACGTGATCGCATGGCAGAACGAGTTGCTGGCCTACCGGGACGAGAAGCGCAAGCCCTATTCGGCTACCTATCTCAAAACCCTGCACAACCAGCTTAGCGCCATCTTCAATCACGCCGTCCGCTTCTATGAGCTGCGCTCCAATCCCGCCGCCAAGGCTGGAAACATGGGGTCAGAGGAACGGAAGGAAATGCTGTTCTGGACGAAAGCGGAGTACCAGAAGTTTGCGGACGCCATGATGGACAAGCCCGTTTCCTACTACGCCTTTGAAATGCTCTACTGGTGTGGTATTCGGGAGGGGGAACTGCTGGCCCTGACCCCGGCAGACTTTGACTTTGAGGCCGGGACGGTGAAAATCAGCAAGTCCTATCAGCGGCTCCACGGCAAGGACGTCATTACCACGCCAAAGACGAAGAAAAGCAACCGCACCATTAAAATGCCCAACTTCCTCTGTGACGAGATGAAGGACTACCTGGGGATGCTCTACGGCATCAAGAAGAAGGAGCGCATTTTCACCATCACGAAAAGCTATCTCCACCATGAGATGGACAGAGGGGCGAAGTCGGCAGGGGTCAAGCGTATCAGAATCCACGACCTCCGGCATTCGCACATCTCACTTCTGATTGACATGGGCTTCTCCGCTGTGGCGATTGCTGACCGTGTGGGGCATGAGAGTATCGAGATCACCTATCGCTATGCCCACCTGTTTCCGTCCAAGCAGACGGAAATGGCAGACAAATTGGACTTTGAAAGGATGGGAGCGTAATGTCAGCTAAGAATTTGGACACTCACAACCGCTGGAGGAACAAGACCGTGGCCTTCCGGGTATCCCCGGAGGAAAACGAGCAGATCGACGCCGCTGTGCGGCTCTCTGGCCTGACGAAGCAAGACTACATCACCAAGCGGCTCCTGTGCCGGGACGTGGTAGTGCAGGGCAATCCCAGGGTGTATAAGGCCCTGCGGGACGAACTGGCCACTGTGCTGGCCGAGCTGTGGCGGATCAGGGACGGGGCCAACGTGGACAGCGAGCTGCTGGACACCATTCGGATGATCGCCGCTATCATGGGCGGCATGAAGGAGGATTGATAGATTGATGGATTCCAGAGAAACGAAAAGGACTGTCCCGGTTCCGTCTGCGCCAACAGACGGGGAACAGCCCATTTCACAAACAACTGCCAAAAGTATAGCAGAGGAAACGGCTGAAAACAACCCCCAAGAGGAAAGTTTGGAAGAAATGCTCCGAGATATGCGGCGCATGAGCGACCCGGCCTACCTCCACACGGTTTCTATGAACGACCTTTACCAGAACATCTACCAGAGCAGACCGCCCGTCATTGACGGTCTGCTCTACCCTGGGACATACCTCTTTGCGGGAGCGCCCAAGGTGGGCAAGTCGTTCCTGATGGCTCAGCTTGCCTACCATGTCAGCATGGGCCTCCCCCTGTGGGGCTATCCTGTTCACAAGGGGACTGTCCTCTACCTGGCGTTGGAGGACGACCACCGCCGCTTGCAGGGGCGGCTATACCGAATGTTCGGCACAGAGGGCACCGACAATCTGCTCTTTGCGGTCTACGCCAAACAGCTTGGCGTTGGCCTGGAGGAACAGCTAAAGAAGTTCGTCCGGGAACACCCGAACACCAAGCTGATTATCATTGACACTCTCCAGAAAATCCGGGAGGCTGGCGGGGATAAGTACAGCTATGCCAATGATTACGAAGTGGTGGGGAAACTGAAACGCCTTGCCGATGATTGCGGCGTCTGCCTCCTGCTGGTACATCACACCCGCAAACAACAGGCCGATGATAAGTTCGATATGATTTCCGGCACCAACGGCCTGCTCGGAGCGGCGGACGGGGCCTTTCTTCTTCAAAAGGAGAAGCGGACAGACGGCAGCGCCGTTCTGGACGTGGCCGGGCGTGACCAGCAAGACCAGCGATTCTATCTTACCAAGGACAAGGAACGGCTGATATGGACGCTGGAGCGTACGGAAACGGAGGCATGGACAGAGCCGCCCGACCCGGTGCTGGAGGCCATAGCCGCCCTTGTGACGGCGGAGAAGCCGACCTGGGGTGGTACGGCCACCGAGCTGGTAGCGGCGCTCCAGACTGACATGAAGCCCAACGCCCTGGCGATGCGGCTAAACGTCCGGGCCGGGAAGCTGCTGACAGACTACCACATCCGCTATGAGAACAGCAGGAGCCACGCCGGGAGAAGTATCAGCCTGACGCTGGAACCGTCCCAGGCGTGACGACCGTGACGGCTGTGACGGCTTTTTTGAGAGTGGCGGCGGTGTCTGAAACATCGTCACGGTCGTCACGGCTGTCACGGGGAGCAGCAAAGTTTAGGCGGGGTGCAGGGTGCCCTTTTCAAAGGGCGGCCCTGCTGGGGGAGGCAACCGCAGTTGCCGGGGGCAAAGCCCCCACACCACCCCGTAGGGCGCAAATGCGCTTTTGATGGCCGTCAGGCTGTCAAAAGTGCTTTTGCGTTACTTTCGCAGAAAGTAACAAAGGCTCGCCGCTTGCGCGGCGGAAAAGGGAGGAGGGATTGATTTGAAAAGGACAATCAGCGCCATGGTGGGCCAAGGATCGGTGAACCATAACAGTAGAAAATTCCACGCCAAGAACACTGACCCGGAACGCTCCCACTTGAATATAACCTACTGCCAGGAGAATATCAAGGCGGTGTACCATGAACTCTTTGACGAGGCTCTGGAACGGTACAACGCTAAACAAACCAGGGCCGACAGAAGGATAGAGGATTACTATGAGAAGATCCGCTCCGGCAAGCAGGAAAAGCCGTTCCATGAAATCATCCTGCAAGTGGGCAATCGAGATGATATGAGCGCCGACAGCGAGGAGGGACAGCTTGCGGCAGCGGTTTTGGACGAGTACATGAAGGGCTTTCAAGAGCGCAACCCCCAACTCCGGGTGTTCTCTGCCCACCTCCACATGGACGAGGCTACGCCCCATCTGCACATTGACTTTGTACCATTCACCACCGGGAGCAAGCGAGGGCTGGACACGAGGGTATCTTTGAAACAGGCGTTAGCGGCCCAGGGTTTCCAGGGCGGCACCAGAGGGGACACAGAGTGGAGCCAGTGGGTGCGCTCGGAAAAGGAGCAGCTTTCCCTGGTCATGGAGCGCCACGGGATTGAGTGGGAGGACAAAGGCACCCACGACAAGCACTTGTCTGTGCTGGACTACAAGAAAGAGCAGCGGGCAAAGGAGATCGCCGTTCTGGAGACGGTCAAGGCGGAGAAAGAAAACCAGGTGGAGAGCCAGGAACGGCGGCTCAAAGAACTTGCCCCGGCGGTGAAAAATATGGAGCGGTTGGCAGCGGATTTCTCCGCCAATCCGGAGGAGATTTTGCCGGAGCCGGGAACGCTGGAAACAGGCCGGGCCTACCGAGAGAAAAAGGCAAAGCCCCTGCTGGCCCAAATCGTCAAGGTGCTGCGCTCCCTGTATCTGGCCTATGTGGAGCTGCGGGGGAAATTTGAGCGTCTGCAAGGGGACTATGGCCGGGTGAGGGAGAGCAACATCCGCCTGTCTGATCGATTGCAGGAGGTCAAGTTGGAAAACAAGGCCATGCGGCAAGTCTCCGCTGACTATGAGCGGGTCAAAAGGGCCTTTGGCCCAGAACAAGTGGACAGAATATTAGAGGCAGCTTACCAGCAGGAACATGCCGAAAAGGAACGGAAACGGGCCGCAAAGTCAAAAATTCGGATAGACGCACGATAATCACCAAAACCGGAGGGTATTCCAGTGAATACCCTCCGATTTTATTTGTGGAATCGGTAAAATGATTTCTTGTTTTTTAGAGCGTACTATGATATACTGCTATTATCCTGATTTGA
>ERZ857757.2781-NODE-2781-length-10789-cov-12.331750_pt1 | contig 10789 bp, 6 predicted proteins | sample MGYA00519764_ERZ857757 | MGnify/ENA primary metagenome ERZ857757 (study PRJEB31778, sample SAMEA3449359) | human gut metagenome | biome: human gut; feature: human-associated habitat; material: faeces | place: United Kingdom | collected 2010/2012 ... | reverse complement strand
GTGTGCAGTCGATGGCCACGCCGGTGGCGTTGAGAATGGCGTTGCGGATGGCCGGTGCGCCGGAGCAGGCCGGCGGCTCGCCCAGTGCCTTCGTGCCGAAGGGGGAGGTGGGCTCGGGGTTCTCGATAAACTGGGCCTCCAGATGGGGGTGATCCATAAATGTGGACAGCTTGTAGTCCAGCAGGTTATTGTTCAGGGGCTTGCCGGTCTTTTCATCGAACAGCAGCTGCTCACTCATACCGTAGCCGATGGCCATGGACATACCGCCGTGGACCTGGGCCTCCGCCAGGGCGGGGTTGATGAGATTGCCGCAGTCGTGGACGTTGATGATCTGGTTCAGCGTGACCTTGCACAGGGGAATGTCCACCGTCACGTCGGCAAAGGTGCAGCCGAAGGAATAGGCGTTATTGCGGATGGTGTAGGTGGACTCGGCGGTGATGTGCTCACTGTCGGCGGCGTTGTACTGGGCGGTCATGGCCAGCTCCTTCAGGCTCATGAGCACCGTGCCGTCCTGCTTGCGGATGATGTTGCCGTCCACGATGTCCATGTTGTCCACGGCCTGGCGGGTCAGCTTGGTGGCGTAGGCCAAAATCTTCTGCCGCAGCAGCGTGGCGGTCTGACGGATGGAGAAGCCGGCCACGTAGGTCTGACGGCTGGCGTAAGCGCCCAGCCCGGTGGGGGTGATGTCGGTATCCTGACAGGAGACGACATGGACGTCCTTATAGCTCTTCAGTCCCACGGCCTCGGCGGTCATCTGAGAATAGGCGGTGTCCGCGCCCTGCCCGATCTCCGTCTCGCCGCACTGCATGGTCACCGTGCCGTCCAAATTCAGCAGCATACGGTTGCTGGAGGTTTCCAGAGAGATGGGATAGACGGCGGTGTTGTACCAGAACGCAGCCACGCCGATGCCCCGGCGGACGTCGCCGGTGTCCTGGGTGTACTCCTTGACCTTACGGTCGTAGTCGATGTACTGCTTGCCCTTTTCCATGCACTCCCGGAAGGAGTCGTAGTAGTTGGTGTTGCCGGAGAAGCCGTCGTGGAAGCCCTTGGGCATGATGTACTTCATGCGGTACTCGAGAGGGTCCATATGTACGGCCCGGGCGCATTCGTCGATGTTGGCATCGTCGGCAAAGGAGGCCTGGGGCATACCGTAGCCCCGCATCGCGCCGGCAGAGGGCTTGTTGGTGAACACGGTGTAGGCGTCCAGCTCCATGTTGTCGCAGGGGTAGATCTGGGGGAACGAGCCCATGGCCTTGGCCACGATGGAGTGACCGTGGGAGGCGTAAGAGCCCTGGTTGGAGAAGCACTCCACCTTACGGGCGGCGATAGAGCCGTCCGGACGCAGCCAGGTGACGATATGGAATCGGATGGCGTGACGCACGCGGTTGGAGACGAAGGTCTCCTCACGGGAGCAGTCCACCCGGACGCAGCGCCCGCCAACCTGAGTGGTGCACCAGGCGCACAGCGGCTCGTACAGCGCGTCCTGCTTGTTGCCGAAGCCGCCGCCGATGTAGGGCTTGATGACCTGAATATCCGCCCAGGGACGGCCCAGAGCCTGTCCCACCACCCGGCGGATGATATGGGGGATCTGGGTGGAGGACACCACCACGATGCGGCCATTCTCCTCATAGGCGAAGCAGCCGTGGTTTTCGATGTGGCAGTGCTGCACGGTGGGCGTGTCGTACCAGCCCTCGACCTTGATGAGGCCCGGCTCCTGAATGGCGGCCTGATAGTCGCCCTTTTTCATGTCGGTGTGCTTGAGGATGTTGCGGGGGTAGCTTTCGTGGAGCTGGGGCGCGCCGTCCTCCATGGCCTTCTGCACGTCCAGCACGAAGGGCAGCTCGTCATACTCCACCTTCAGCGCCCGAACGCCCTGCATGGCGGACACCTCGTCCTCGGCAATGACCACCGCCACATCGTCGCCGTAATACCGCACATGACGGTTCAGCAGATGGCGGTCAGCCACATCCTGGTGGCCGGGGTCCATGGACCAGGGATGGCCCGCCGTGGGGAAGCAGTGCTCCGGCACGTCGAAGCAGGTCAGCACCTTGACTACGCCGGGGATGGCCTCCGCCGCCGACTTGTCGATGGACTTGACGAAGCCGTGGGCGATGGTCGAATGCCTGATGCGGGCGTACAGCGCCCCCGCCGGCATACGGTCCTCGTAATATTTCGTCCGCCCGGTGGCCTTGTCAAAGGCGTCCACGCGGATCTCGCTCTTTCCCACCTTGCTCATATGAGGATGCCTCCTGTCGGTAATGTTTGGAATACGTTTCGATAATACCTATTATTAGCTGGCATTATAGCATATCCCGGCAAAATTGTATAGTCGTATCGTGATTTTATTTTGCGAATAACGACCATTTGCCGATTGACGGGGCATACTGAAGCTGATAGACTACAAGGGAAAGGACGGTGGCTGTATGGAGGAGCTGCGCATCGGGTGCGTCGTCATGGCGGCAGGCTGCGGCAGCCGCTTCGGGCGGAACAAGCTGGAGGCGGTGGTAGACGGCAAAACACTGCTGCGGCGGGCGCTGGAGGCCGTGCCGAAGCAGTCGTTCTGCCGCGTGGCGGTGGTGACGCAGTATGACGAGGCCGCCGCGCTGGCAGAGAAATTCGGTTTCGACGTGATTCGGAATGACCGTCCGGAGGACGGTCTGAGCCGCACAGTGCATCTGGGCACGGAGGCGCTGGCGGACTGCGACGCCATTTTGTACCAGGTGGCGGACCAGCCCCTTTTGCGGCAGGAGACCGTTGCCCGGGAGGTATCGTTTTTCCGGCAGCACCCGGAGCATATCGTAGGACTGGGCCACAATGGCGTGCGGGGCAATCCCTGCATCTTCCCCAAGCGGTTCTTCCGGGAGCTGACGGCCCTGACCGGCGATGCCGGCGGCAGCGCCGTCATACGGCAATACCCCGGCGAGGTGCTGCTGTATGAGGTCCCTGCGGCGGAGCTCCACGATGTGGACACGGTGGAAGCGCTGGCGGCGGTCAGTGTAACACAGCGAGTATAAAAAAGCACCCCCACGGGGTGCTTTTTTATACTCACTTTTTCGGCGCGTAGGGCGTGTTTTTCAGCGGCAGGTTGAATTCCCGCTCGCCGGTGAGCTGGTAGTAGGCCTCCGCGATGGCGGGGGCGGTGGGGATGGACGTGATCTCGCCGATGCCGATAGCGCCGCCGGCCACGTTCAATCCGGGCTTTTCCACCACGATGGCCTGGATCTCCGGGGGGATCTGATTGGCGCGGAACAGGCCCAGCATACCGTATTTGGCGGTGGGCTTGCAGTTCTCGTCGATGGGGTATTTCTCCGTCAGGGCGTAGCCCATGGACATGACCACGCCGCCCTCGATCTGTCCCTCGATGCTCAGGGGGTTCACGGCCTTGCCCACGTCGTGGGCGGCCACCATCTTCTTGATGCGGCCCGTCTCCTTGTCCAGGATACACATCTGGGTGGCATAGCCGTAGGCCACATGGCTCACCGGGTTGGGCACGTCCGCGCCCAGGGGATCGGTCTTGGCCAAATACTCGCCGTAGAACTCCCGACCCTTCAGATCGGCCAGCGTATTGCCCTTGTCCAGCTCCGCCTTCAGCTTTTCACAGGCCCGGCGGGTGGCCTCGCCGGTGACCAGCGTCTGACGGCTGCCGGAGGTGTCGCCGGAGTCCGGCGCGATCCAGGTGTTGCTGCGCTCGTACACGATGTCGTCCCGGTGCAGCCCGGTGTTGGTCACCACCACCTGCACCAGCACCGTGCCCAGCCCCTGGCCGATGCAGCTGGCACCGGAGTAGATGTGAACCCTGCCGTCCTCCTCCACGATGAGCTTGCAGCGTCCCCAGTCCGGCAGGCCCACGCCCACACCGGCGTTCTTCATGGCGCAGGCAAGTCCCACCGGGTCGCCGTTTCGCACCGCCTCGTCATAGGCGGACCTGATGGCCTCCAGCGTCTCCACCAGGCCGGTGGAGTCGTCCACGATCTGCCCGTTGGGCAGCACACCGCCGGGGCGGATGGCGTTGCGGTAGCGGATCTCCCAGGGGGAGATGCCCACCAGCTCCGCCATCTGGTTCAGCAGCGTCTCCGTGCAGAAGCAGGTCTGGGTCACGCCGAAGCCGCGGAACGCGCCTGCCGGCGGATTGTTGGTGTAATAAGCATGGCCCTCGATCTCGAAGTTCTCGTAGGCATACGGCCCTGCGGCATGGGTGCAGGCGCGCTCCAGCACCGGGCCGCCCAGGGAGGCGAATGCGCCGGTGTCGGACACCACACTGGCCTTCACGCCCTGGATGATGCCGTTTTCGTCGCAGCCCATAGTGAACTCCATGTCCATGCTGTGGCGCTTGGGATGGACGAGAATGGACTCCTGCCGGCTGAGCTTGAATTTGACGGGCCGCCGGGTCAGGTAGCACAGCAGCGCCGCGTGGTGCTGCACGGACATATCCTCCTTGCCGCCGAAGCCGCCGCCCACCAGCATATTCTGCACCTGGCAGTGGTCATAGTCCACGCCCAGCATGGCGGCGCACTCGTGCATGGTGGTGTGGGCGCTCTGATCCGTTGTCAGCAGCTTCACGCCGCCGTTATCCAGCGGCAGTGCCACACAGCACTCCGGCTCGAGGAAGGCATGCTCCGTCCACGGGGTAGAGAAATGCTCCGTCAGCACATATTTGGAATTTTTGATGGCTGTCTCCGCGTCGCCCCGGGAGACGTGCTTGTAGGCCTGCACGTTGCTCTCGTCGCCCTCAAACACCAGCGGTGCGCCGGGCGCGGCGGCCTCCGCGGGGTTATGGACGGCGGGCAGCACCTCGTACTCCACCCTCACCAGCTTTTTGGCGGCCTCCACCGTCTCCTGGTCCACGGCGCAGACCAGCGCCACGCTGTCGCCCAAATAGTGGGTGATCTCGCCCACGCCGATGAGGGTGGGCTGGTCCTTCTTGATATGGCCCACATTGACCTTGCCGGGGATGTCCCTCTGTGTGGCCACACAGACCACGCCGGGCAGCGCCTCGGCCTCGCTGGTGTCGATGGACAGCACCCGCGCCCGGGCGTACTGGCTGCGCACCGCGCCGCCGTAGCACATACCGTCCACGTACACATCGTCGGGGTACTGACCGCAGCCCTGTACCTTCTCCGCCACGTCCAAACGCTGGACGCGGCTGCCCATCTGCCAGTCATCAGCGGATGCCTGGGGCAGCTTGCCCTCCCGGAAGATCTTCGCCGCCAGCAGGATGCCGTCGATGATCTTCACGTAGCCGGTGCAGCGGCAGATGTTGTTGCGGATGGCGAAGGCAGCCTCCTCGCGGGTGGGGTCGGGGTTCACGTCCAGCAGGCCCTTGGCGGAGATGACCATGCCCGGGATGCAGAAGCCGCACTGCACCGCGCCCGCCTCGCCGAAGGCGAAGGTGTAGACCTGCTTTTCCCAGTCGGTCAGGCCCTCCACGGTGAGGATGGTCTTGCCCTCCAGCTTGTCCGTCTGGGGGATGCAGGCCTTGGTGGGCTTGCCGTCGATGAGCACGTGGCACGTGCCGCAGGCACCCTCGCTGCATCCGTCCTTCACAGAGGTCAGGTGCAGCTCGTCCCGCAGGAAACGGATGAGCTTCTGGTTCTTTTCTACGGTAACGGCAGCGCCGTTCACGGTAAATGTGGCCATAGGTGTTCTCTCCTTTGTGCGTTCTGCACAGTTTTTCACGGTAATAATACCATACTTGCGGCAGAAAAACAAGACGGGAATACAGGGCGGTGGTCTTTACCGTGATAGTAGTTGGAGAATAGCGGGAAAGGGCATGGTTGAAGGAATAAGAAAAATATGCTAAGATTTTTCAAAAGCACCGCGACGGAACGGCGGAAAACCGTACTATACAGGTGAAGGCGGCCTTCACAATAAACGGCAAGGGAGTGATTTCTTTGGAGGATACGGCGCTCATCGACCTGTACTGGCAGCGCGACGAGACGGCTATTGAGGCCACCGCCGCAAAATACGGCGGGCTGTGCGGCAGCATCGCCCGCAACATTCTGAAAGCCCCCGAGGACTGCGAGGAGTGTCTGAACGACACCTATTTCGCCGTCTGGAACGCCATCCCCGAGCAAAGACCCGGCCGGTTTTCCGTGTTCGTCAGCCGCATTACCCGGAATCTGGCACTGAAAAAGTGGGAGTATCTGTCCGCCGCCAAGCGAAACCCCGCTGCGGTCATCTCGCTGGAGGAACTGGGTGACTGCGTTTCCGGGACGGACAGCGTGGAGGACGAGGCGGAGAACAGGCGCATCGAGCGGATCATTGATGCGTTTCTCTGGGAGCAGAGCCGGGAAAAGCGGGACGTTTTCATCCGGCGCTATTGGTATTTTGACTCTATCGGGGCGATCTGCGAGGCCACCGGCTTCAGCGAAAGCAAGGTGAAATCCATGCTGCTGGCCACGCGGCGCAAGCTCCGGGACTATCTGGAAAGCGAAGGGGTGGAGATATGAATAAGGAGCAGCTTTCCCAGCGGATCGGCAATATGGATGACCGGCTGGTGGTGCAGGCGGAACACGTGCCCAGCTACGGGCGGCAGCGGCGGAGCAGCCTGCGGCGGAAGATAGCGGGCATCGCCGCCGTCATTGTGCTGATGGCGTGCAGCGGTGCGGTAGGTGCGTTGGCGTTCAGCCGGGAGACGGTCAGGGAAGTTCCCGCGCAGCAGGAGACGGTGGAGCTGACGGGCATCGGCGTGACGGTGCTGCTGCCCGACAGCTGGGCAGGACAATATGAGGTGGTGCAGGATTCCTTCCTTCCCTATAACTCCGCCATGTGGGAATTCTGCGCAAAGTCTGTCTATGAGGACGAGACCTTCTACCGCGGGAGCTTATTCACCGTGTTCCAGTACGCAGACTACTCCATGTCGGCGGAGGAATTCGCCCAGAGCGGGCTGGCGGGCATCGGCCGGTATCTGTTTGCCACGGAGGACGCCACCTATGCCGTGATGTACGCGGGGGATGTGCAGTTTGACCCGGCCAACGCGGCACAGCAGGAGACATGGTACGCCCTGTCACAGACGCTGCAGGAGGTGCGGTTTGTCATCACGCCTATGGCGGAGTGATTGTCGCAGGGTAAGAAAAGAGATATAGCGCGGCAGCTTTGACGGCTACGTTGCCATATACAAGCGGCGCTCCGCCTCCGGCGGAGCGCCGCTTCCCGTTGAAAGCGAGGGGGACGGAAGCTCCGTCCCCCTCGTGCGGTATGGTTTTATACGGATAGCACGCCCGTCCGTGTCGTTAGCCCAGCTTTGCCCACGTCAGGGGGCCGGCGATGCCGTCCGCACCCAGACCGTTGGCCTTCTGGAACGCCAGCACAGCGGCCTTAACCCTCAAGCAGCTCCGTGTCGCTCTGGCCGCCCACATCGATGGTCGAAGTCACAATAAACTCCACGGAAATGCTTGGCACTTCCTCATCCGGCAAACTCAGCTCACCCGCCTCTGCCGGCGTCCCGTCATCCACTTCCTCCAGAGCAAGAACTCCGACAGGCAACAGGGTCAGCGCCAGCCGCTTGAAGAGGTGCAGCTCAAAGGTGATGGTCTTTTTCTCCGCGTCCACTGTGAGCTTATCCTTCGTGATGGCAAATTCCAGGTCCTTGTCCTTCCAGAGCCACTTTGCCGCCGTCACCTCCGGGGTGGTCGGAAAGCTCAAGCCGTCATTCGCGGTGAGGGTCACCTTGACGGTGTAGGTCTTGCTCGGGTCGAAGCTCGCATAGGGGGGCAGCTTCTGCTCCTCCGTGCCGATCGTATCCCCCTCCCACCAGCTGTAACTGATGCCGCGGTATTGGGGGACGGCGAGGTAGATGCTGTCGCCCACATTGGTGGCGCCGCCCATGTCCACGATCAGCCGGGTTTTCTTCATGGCTTCCTGCACCGCGGTGCGATTTGTCGAGTATTTTGCTGCCAGTCTCACCGCTTTGTCCGGCATGACGAAGGTGACCTCGGGCTGATACGTATCGACCTTCTCGTTTTCCAAATACTGGGTCCCGCCGCTTCCCCAGGAGCGGAAGACGCCGTACCCGCTTTCGGAGTACGGGTTCGCCCTGACCGTTACCACCGTGCCGCTGACGGCGCGGTCGATCTCCTTTCCGCTGCTGTCATAGGCCTTGGCGTCGGTCAGGAAAAGTCTCCACGCGGTAGTACCCGGCTTGATCGTAAAATGATATATGCCGCCGGGCGAAGCGTTGTATTTGTTTGTCTCGCTGTTCCACGCCCGCATATACACGTCCAGCTTGGTCGCCTGATTGGAGATGGTGATGGGCTTGGCGTACTCGACGCAGTAGGACGGGATGGCGGAATCCTTCGTATAGACGAGCTTGGCGTCCACCGGGCAATATTCCGGCCGTGTCAGCGTTACCTCAGCCGAGCCGTTCACCATGTAGGTGCTGCCCTCGTCCATGACTTTGCCGCCCACCTTCACAATGGGGTCGGGCAGATCCGCTACCCGTACCATTTTGAGCATGAACAGATCGCTCCACGCCGTGTAGGTCTGATCCCCCGACTGGAGGGTCTTTCGGGCGCGGAGATAGGTTATTTGGACATGGCCGTCTCCATTGGAAACGGTGAAGGTTTCGCCCTTACCCAGCTTCGTTCCCAGCGCTCCGTCAAAGGGAGCGTTTGCGCTGTACCGGATCTCCACGCCATCGGGCGCAACGGCAGAGATGTCCGCCGCATCGTAATAGGTGTAGGTATCGCCGCTCTTCGCCGTTGTGCCGCCAGGCAGCTTCACCACCGGCATGGCGGGTTTGGCAGAGAATTTCGCCTGCACCCTCTTGCTGCTCTCCCCGTCCTTTGAGGCGTAGGCCTCCACCACCACCGTTCCCTGCCTCGTGGTGACCGGTATGGTCAGCGGCTCGGTGTAGCGTTGGAAGGCCGGACTCGTCTGGGTCGTATCGTCATACACCGCATACCAAATTTCCGCGCCCTCCACCGCGGTGATCGCCACGGTCTGGGTGTCGCTGTCCACAAAGCCGCCCTCCGGCGTAAACTGCGGCTGGGCCAGCGGATAGTGGATGGTGAAGGGATCGTACATTGCCAACAGCTTGGTGGTGGATTTGGGCTGCAGCTGCAAAATGGCAAGGTTGCTGGTCGCGCCGTCCTCCGACAGGAAGGTAAGGGGCGCGCCGTCCACGGTGGTCCAGTGCTTGAAGGGGATGTCATTCCCCACCTTGGGCGCGGTGACCGGCGCGTTGATCGTCGCACCGGCGGTCGGCGGATATTCCTTATATGCCCGCGCGCGGTAGCGGATGTATCCGGTATTGCCTCCGGTCTCGCCGTCGTAGAGGATCACCTTGCCGATCTGTGACGGTGTAACACCAGGCGCATACTCAAAGACGCAGGTGCCGTCCGCCTGTAACTCCTCCAGCAAGAGGCCGTTATCCCACTCTGTGTGCCGTTGACGAGATACGCGCTCTCGTTGTACACAGCATTCAGGCCCTGCACATTCAAATACATGCTGGCGTAGGCCGTTATCATAAACCGGTTGGTCACAGAGATCGCCCTGTCGGTGCCCTTGGAGTTGCCCGACATATTGACGGTCAGCGTCATGCTGGCGACCGGTTCATAGGAGCCTGCTATTTCCAGATCCTTGCAGGCGATGCCGCAGGCTCTGCTCATGCCGGGTACGCTGCAATCCGATTTGATGGTCAGGCTCCCGCGCGCGGGAGAGACGCCGTAGATGTTGTATTTATTGGACAGCCGGAAGGAAATATCCTGTTGGTTGTTTACGATCGTCCGTCCAATGGCGGTATAAACGCCGTTTCTCAGGGATGCTGCTCCGGCGGTCAGGGTGTTTTCTCCCTCCACCTCGATCTTCATCCCGTCTCGATGAAAGGGATACCCCTCTTCTCCGTCGCAGTAGGTGATGGACTGGCCGTCAAAGTTCTTCAGATAGAGCTCCCAGTCGTATAACCCGTAGCCTTGAGAATAGCTCCCCAGCTTCACCACATAGTTGTCGGGGGTCTCGCCGCCCGGCTCGGCCTCGGTGCTGCTGTTGGTGCGGATGCAGTGGCCGCCCGTCACCCCGGGGTACAGCTTGATGGCCGTGCCGTCCTTCATGATGATCTGGTAATAAGCCCGCTTGTCATCGGCCTCCGCTGTCAGCATCGGCGCTCGCATCAGGCCTTGAGGCTGGGAGTCCTCCTCATTGTTGTAGACGCTCTCCGTGTTTCCATCGTCCTCCGACGCTTCCGGTGTTTCCGTCACCGCCGGAGTGGGCGGGTTGGTGCTGCCGCCCTCCGCCGTGGCCAGTGCCATGGTGGGCAGCATGGTCGTCACCATGACCAATGCCATCAGCCACGCCGTCAGCCGTTTGTGTATCTGTTGTTTCACACTATTCCTCCTTCCTGAATTCAGTGTCGCGGCGTTCTGCCGCTTTTATGCTTTCCGCTGTTTCGTCGAGCCATGTACGCACCTGCTGCGCAGCCGAATTTCCGATGCGGTAATGGAGTCGCTGAAACGGCGGCCGCCAGCGGCCGCCTTCGTCTCATTCGTGTATAGCATAGATCCGCCCTTTTGTTAACCCTAATTTGCCCAAATTAGGATGGCGAGAGAAAAAATAATCCACAAGGCACTGAAATACGCCGTCAAAATGGATCTGCTTCCCTTCGCCCCGCCGACAAGGTGGAGCGCCCCAAGAAGCAGCGGTACATTGCGGACGATTACCGGCAGGAGGAGCTGGAGCGGCTGCTGGAGCAGATCGGCTGGCATACCTGAATTCTTGCCGAAAATCATGTACGCCGACGTGACCTTGAGAGAAAAGAAAAGCCCAGTCATATGGGCAAAAGCCTTGATATGAC
>ERZ857757.2775-NODE-2775-length-10828-cov-3.141372_pt1 | contig 10828 bp, 7 predicted proteins | sample MGYA00519764_ERZ857757 | MGnify/ENA primary metagenome ERZ857757 (study PRJEB31778, sample SAMEA3449359) | human gut metagenome | biome: human gut; feature: human-associated habitat; material: faeces | place: United Kingdom | collected 2010/2012 ... | reverse complement strand
ACACGGATCATCACGGATGCCAGCTGCGGCATGGTTAGAAATACCGGATTTTGCGGTCAGAATTTGCCGCCGCATGTTTATCTGGAACTTTTAAGTATCTATTTCTCGTAATATTACTTATCAAAGCAAAGTGCGATATGCTTATTGTGACAGTTCCTTTTATTAAATCTGTAAAGAGGTGTACCAAGCGCTGCCCAAAAGTCCACTCATTGTCTTTGCTGTGCGGACACACCCGCATAGAGTGTCAAAGCGTGGTAAGAGACACGAACCCGGACGTTCCATTCGGCATGGAAGAAACCGCGCTATTTTGCTCAAACGAATCGTGACTCCCGGCAGCCGACAGAAGCTTGCGGATTTCTTCCAGACGTCAGCATGAATTGCCGAACCGCCCCGTTCTATGCCGTGTGGAGCGCCTGCCGGGAGATTGCTGTCTCGGCGTCGGTGTCCGCGTCATGCAGCCGGTGGTACTCTTCGATAAAGCCGTTCATTTTGCCGGCTTCGGCGGCAAGCTCCGCGATGACATTATTGACGCTCTTGAAGCGCTCGGCATTGTCGGTGCACATCGCGTTGGTCTCCTCCGCGGAGGCACTGATCTCCTCGCTGGTCGAAGAGAGCGTGTTGGTCTCATCGACCAGCATGGTGTTGGTTTCTCTTAAAATGCGTGTCTTCTCTGAGATGGCGGCGGCATTCTGTTCGAGGCCGGTCAGACCGGAGCGGATGCCGCTGAAATTTTCTTCAATATCATGAATCATGCTGACCTGATTGCCGATCTTGTCCATGACATGATCCATGGAGGCAATCGTGTCGCCGGCATTTTTGTTCAGCTTTGTGATGATTTCTTCAATATTTTCAGTGGACTGTTTGGTCTGCTCGGAGAGCATGCGGATCTCCTCCGCGACAACAGCGAACCCCCTGCCTGCTTCCCCTGCGCGCGCTGCTTCTATCGTGGCGTTCAAGGCGAGAAGATTGGTCTGTGCGGAAATCTGCTGGATAATGCTGATAATTTTTAACATATCCTGCGTGTGTGCCTGCAGTGCAGTCATATTTTCCTTGACGAGCTTATTCTCAGATTCTACTTCCGCCGTCTGGGTGACAATGCTGCTCACGAGAGTCTGCCCGGTAGCTACATTTTTACCGGAGGACTGGGAGATGTTGGTAAGTGCGTCTGCGATCGACACGGTATCGGCAATGATGTCCTGAATCCGTCCGGTCATGGAAGCCTGTTCCTGAATGCTTCCGACTGTGCTCTCCATGCTTACGGTAATGTCGCCCATTGCCTGGCTGACGCAGCCGGTTGCCTCTGTCATCTCCTCGATCAGTGCATGAATGGACTGGGTGGATTCATTGACGGATGTGCCGACGGTCACGATGGAATTCATCATATCCTCCTGCTTTTTCTTGTGGGCTTCCAGTTTGGCGAGCTCTTCTGTGTTGTGCAGGACGGCCACGCGGGACGCCAGACAGGTAATTGTATTGATAACAATAATAATGGAACAGATGACAAAGATCAGGTTTCTTTCTGCAAGTGAGTTCGTTCCAAGCACATGGATGGAATAGAAACCATTTAGTATGCAGCAGATCATGTTTAAAACGCCTGAACAGATCTCGAGTTTTAAATCAAAATACATGAGCAGTGCCACGAGCACAGGAATCATAAAGAGATTATAGACAAAAAGTTTTGAGGATAGACAGCTGACTTCATAAATGATCAGAAAGCATGTAATCGCTACATTGCGGTAGCGTATGGAAACAGGATTAAAAAAATAGAACAATGTACTAACAGCTGCAGGAAGGGCAATCATGCCTGCAATGACAAAAAGACGGAAAAGAGCATGATTTCCCTGCAGAATTGTTCCTATAAACAGAAACATCATATAGATGGAAATGATGAGAACTGTAAGCATCAGACAATAGTTGGCACGCTTTGTGGAGCGTTCCTGTAACGTTAACTCTCTTGAATCGTTCATGATAGACCTCCTTTTCCTGTACGAAAGTACCAGATGTTTGTGATACTAACATAGACCTTGGTGCAGGTCTAAGGTCAATAGGAGGTTGAAAAAATCAGGAGTCTTCCAACGGAAGATATACTTCGTAATAATCCAGGATGACATCCGGCTGTGCTATGCTGAAGACGTAGAAAGCGTAAGCTTCCGGTTTGCAGGAAAGCTGATGTTCCCCGGCGTATTTCAGGACGGCGGAGAGATCCCAGAGTATCTCCTGCTCGGGCGGGAATGCGACTACGGTGTAGAGACAGCGGCAGCTGTCCCGGCTGGGCAGATTGGTGGAATTGAGCTGGGTGAGAGCAAGCATCGGCTCGCGGATGGCAAACTGGAAGGCGCTGACCTGGCAGGAACCGGACGGTTCCACGGAGAGGATGTAGCTGAAATTCCTCATCGAAAACAACGGAGAATGAAAGACATCCTTTAGCGTGCGGTAACCTAAAAAAGCGGAATCCTGATGGTAGAGCGGATAGACAGCGGGAAGCGTCCGGATGCTTATAGTGCGGCTGCCTTCATCCAGGGTATCCAGGTGCTGTTTCATATAAGACATTTTTTCGACTTCCAGGGTAAGCCGCCCGATCTCTTTTTTGCGCGAATCAATGAAACCGGAAAAGCTTTCGGAAAGATCACCAAGGGTGGAGACAGCGAGAAGCCGCTTGATCTCCGCGATGCTCACGTTGAGCTTGCGGTAGAGACAGACTCCCATGATGCGGTGGATCTGTTCGGTGTCATAGCAGCGGTAGCCGTTCTCCGGATTGCGGGTGGGTGAGACAAGACCCTCCTTCTCGTAGAGCCGGATGGCGTCGGTGGAGATATTAAGCAAACCGGCAACTTCATGGATTGTATATTGTATCATGACAGACCCCCATAAAAAATAAGAAGTATTTCAATCACAAGATATGTACCATTGTACCATATTTTGACAAAAAAATTAAAAGAAAAGAATGAAGAAAAAAGGATTTTATGGTACAATTATATGTCAGAGAACAGAGGGCAAAAGCAGGAGGAGAGGTTATGTTTTCCGTATCGGATATCAAAGAGGATGTGTATCCGGCAGTCTACCGGAGAGGAAAGGAATTATATGAGACAGGGGGCGTGCTGGATTTCGCGTATGATATTTATCTGGAGCATGATCTGCCCGTTGCCGAGGTGCGAGCGGAGGTACGTGGGAAGGAACAGAGCAGCTACCGGGTGACGGCGGTTGTCGATGAGGAGTACGGCACGGTGTCAAGCAGCAACTGTACCTGCGAAGCGTTTTATAATTATGAGGGAATGTGCAAACACTGTGTCGCAGCGCTTCTTGCTTATGTTAACCGAAGGCAGGCGAAGGACATTCTGGCTGCGAAGCGCACCGGACATGAGGCGGGGGAGCAGGGAAGCGCCGCGGAGGAGAAGCCTGTCGCCCCGATGCAGACGGCAGGAGCGTTCAAGACGCTTTTGAACCAGTATTCACTGCGTGCCGGTGTGAGCTATCTGATTCCAGAGAGCGTCTATGGAAAGGTGGAACTGGAGCCTTATTTTAAGCTGGATTACAGTTATGCGACGGTGGAATTTAAGATCGGAATGGAGCAGAAGTATGTATTAAAGAATATTTCTGCCTTTTTACATTCCATCGAGCGGAATGAAAAGGTGCATTACGGAAAAAAGCTGGACTTTTATCACAACAGACAGGCATTTACAGAAGATGCATGGCGGATGGTAGAGTTTATGCAGATGCAGGATGACGACAAGAAGCGCCAGAGCAGATTTCATGCCTATTATGCTTACACCGGGGGATATGAGCGCACGATGGAGCTCGATGAGGTCGGCATCGACCGTTTTTTTGACGCCATCGGGGAAATGCCGTTATCTGCCGAAATCGGGTATCTGCCGGAGGAGGAGTATCATGTGCAGGAGGAAGAGCGCAAGCCGAAGCTTGAGATACGCGCAGGGGCGTCCGGTGTGTTCCTTGTGCTGGAGGATCTGCACGTCATAAGGGGAAGCAGATTTTACTATTTTTATGAAGACGGCATGATCTATCGCAGCAGTGAGGCTTTAAAGGCGAAGGCGGGAGATTTTTTTGACTATATGGAGCGCCAGACCGGCGGGGAATGTTATATTGCCGCGGAGGAACTGCCGTCGTTCTGCAGGGATCTGCTACCGCTTTTAAGGGAGACGTTCCGGGTGACGGCGGAGGGCTTCGATGAGACGCTCTATGTCCCGAAAAAGCCGGAGTTTGAGCTGTATCTGGACAAGCAGGACAACCAGACGGTCGGTGCGAAGCTGGTCGCTGCCTACGGGGACGACAAATATAACGTATTACAGAAGATTGAGCCGGGCGAGGTCCGGGATCTCGGGGAGGAGATGCGTGTGCGCACGCTGGTCGAGCCGTACTTCAACGAATACGGGCTCGGGCAGACGATATTCATCCTCTCGCACAATGAGGACATGCTCTATCAGCTCATCAGCAGTGGTCTGCAGCGCCTCAGCGAGTATATGTCGATCTACACGACGGAGGATTTCCGGGGAATGAAAGTCGTTTCTTCACCGTCGGTTTCGGTGGGCGTTGCGCTAAAGAGCGATCTTCTGGAACTGCAGATTCACTCGGATGAGATGTCGCGTGAGGAGCTGGCATATCTTCTGACCCGGTACGATCGGAAAAAGAAATACGTCCGTCTGAAAAACGGAGATTTTCTTGATGTGCGCGAGGATGGTCTGGGGCTGCTTGCGGAGATCAGCGAGGATCTCCGCCTGACAGAATCCGGACTGAAAAAAGGTCATGTGAACGTACCAAAATACCGCGCAATGTATCTGGACGCGGCGTTAAAGAGCAATCAGGAGCTTTCCGTGGAGAAAAACCGCGAGTTCAAGGGCATGGTCCGCAATATGAAGACGATCGAGGACAGCGATTATGAGGTGCCGGATTCGCTCCGCAGTATCATGCGCGGCTACCAGAAGAGCGGTTTTCTGTGGTTAAAGACACTGCGCGAGAACGGATTCGGCGGAATCCTTGCGGACGATATGGGACTGGGCAAGACCCTGCAGGTCATCAGCCTGCTCTTGTCGGAACAGGAGAGTGCCAAGGCAGGAGAGCGGGAGTGGCACCGTTCCCTTATCGTATGTCCGGCGTCGCTCGTCTACAACTGGCAGAAAGAGATCAGCCGTTTTGCACCGCAGATCAAGACGACGCTCGTGACCGGACTCGCCACAGAGCGCCAGAGGATTGTCAGACACACGAAGGAAGGGGAAGTGCTGATTACGTCCTACGACCTGTTAAAACGCGACGTGGAGCTGTACCGCGATATGGTGTTTGCGATTCAGGTGATCGACGAGGCGCAGTATATCAAGAACCCTGGAACCCAGGCGGCAAAAGGCGTCAAGCAGATTACTGCGGGTTTCAAGCTGGCGCTGACCGGAACGCCGATCGAGAACCGGCTGAGCGAACTGTGGAGCATTTTTGATTATCTGATGCCGGGATTTTTATATACTTATCAGCGGTTCCGGGAGGAGATCGAGATCCCGATCGTGGTAAACGGGGATGAAAACCGTATGCAGCGCCTGCAGCGCATGATCCGGCCGTTTATTCTGCGCCGTCTGAAGAAGGAAGTGCTGAAGGATCTGCCGGATAAAATTGAGAAAAATATGGCTGCCTGCATGGAACAGAAGCAGAAGGAGCTGTATCATGCACATGCCCAGCGGCTGGCGCTTATACTGCAGAACCAGACAGAGGAAGAATTTGCCGATTCCAGGTTCCAGGTGCTCTCTGAACTGACGCGGCTGCGTCAGCTCTGCTGTGATCCTGCGCTTGTTTACGAAAATTACGAAGGCGGTTCGGCAAAACTCGATCTCTGCATCGAGCTGATTCAGAGTGCCGTGGAATCCGGCCACAAAATCCTGCTGTTTTCCCAGTTCACTTCGATGATCGAGATCCTGACCGCGCGTCTGCAGGAAGAAAGCATCAGCTGCTTTGTCCTGCAGGGAAGCACGAAAAAAGAGCAGCGTGCACAAATGGTGGAACAGTTCAACCGGGATGACACGTCTGTATTCTGTATTTCCCTGAAAGCAGGTGGAACCGGCCTGAACCTGACCGGCGCGGATATCGTCATCCATTACGATCCATGGTGGAATGTTGCTGTTGAAAATCAGGCGACAGACCGTGCACATCGTATTGGGCAGAAAAATGTTGTGACGGTATACAAATTGATTGCAAAAGGAACCATCGAGGAAAAAATCATCAAGCTTCAGCAGATGAAAAAAGAGCTGGCGGAAGAGATCCTTTCCGGTGATGAAATTAAGACAGCATCCTTTCAGAGAGAGGAACTGCTTGAGCTTTTGGAAGAACGGTTCTGAAACCGCGAAAAGCAGAAAAAGATTTGATGTAAGGACGAAATGTAGCAGCAATGCAGGAAAATATAAAAGGGATACGTTTCTGTCATACCCCGAAAACGGGCGGACAGGAAACGTATCCCTTTTACAGTAATCGTCTATTCGAAACCAATCTTACAGAAGCTGAATATTCATCACATCCATCACCTCTCGTGTCTCCATCGGCCATACCGAGCACTGTACCTCTCCGATGTGCGCTTTGCGCAGGAAAAACATACAGATACGGGACTGTCCGATACCGCCGCCGATTGTCTGCGGGAGAGTGCCGTTCAGAATGGATTTCTGGAAGGGAAGCTTCGCGCGGGACTGGCATCCGCATTCCTTTAACTGGGCGCGGAGAGCATCTGCGTTGACGCGGATACCCATGGAGGAGAGCTCAAGAGCGATGTCAAGCACTGGATAATAAACGATCAGGTCGCCGTTTAAGGACCAGTCGTCGTAGTCCGGGGAACGTCCGTCCTGACGCTCTCCGGAAGCAAGCACGCCGCCGATCTGCATAATAAAGACAGCACCTTTTTCTTTGGTGATTGTATACTCTCTTTCCTTTGGAGTCAGATCCGGATAGCGATCCTCAAGTTCCTGGGAAGTGATAAAGAAAATTTCATCCGGCAGAATGGTTTCGATGTAGTCGTACTGGTCTGCCATATGTTTTTCCGTGTTTTTCAGTGCCTCATAGATATCTTTTACGGTACTCTTTAAGAAATCAAGATTGCGTTCTTCCGGGGACATGATTTTTTCCCAGTCCCACTGATCCACGTAAACGGAGTGAATGTTGTCGGTCACCTCGTCCTGGCGGATGGCGTTCATATCGGTGTAGATGCCTTCTCCCTCAGAGAAGCCGTATTTGTGAAGTGCATACCGTTTCCATTTTGCCAGAGACTGAACAATTTCAGCGGTTTTCTTGGTACCCTGATCCTTTAACTCAAAAGAAACCGGGTGTTCTACGCCATTCAGATTGTCATTCAAGCCGGTTTCCGGCTGTACAAAAAGTGGAGCTGTTACACGGAGCAGATGCAGACGATGTGTCAGCTCATGCTGGAAATAATCCTTTACTGTTTTAATTGCCACCTGTGTATCGTGGAGGTTTAATGCAGATTTGTAACCCTGCGGAATAATAATTTCTCCCATTACTTTAAAACCCTCTTGTTTTAGATTTGCTTTTCGAATCATGCCTTCTCAAAAAGCTTCAAATTTAGTTTACCATGTTTTCCATGGAAAGCAAGGAAAAGATACGAAAAAACCAAAGATAGTAAAGAATTTTTTCGATATATTTTCCTTGTTGAATTTCTCCCCGGAAATACGAAATTTTCCGAAAATCAGAGCGCTTATGAAAGAGGCGGAATTATTCGGAAACCCACTGGCGCAGAAACGCTGCGGACTGTTCGATGAACGATAACTGATCCGGCGCATCGAAATGCTCGATGGCGAGATAACCGTCGTAATCGCACGCTTCTAAATCTGTAAGAAGCTTTGCCATCGGCAGATATCCCGTTCCGGCCGGTGTCTGGCCAAGGCCGCGGCAGAAACGTCCGTGAACGAGCGGGCTTTCGGCACGATCCTTACAGTGAACATGGACAATATAATCCTTCAGAAGCCAGGCAGCATACGAAACATCCTCATCACTGAAAGCAAAATTTCCGATATCAAGCGTATACCGCAGCCCCGGCACGTGCTCCATAAACCAGAGCAGCGGATATGTGCGTGCAAACGGCTGTAAAAAACCGTCAAAGTCCTCTAAGGTAATCGAAACGCCACGTAAAGCCGCATATTCGGCGAGTGAGGAAAGCGCATGTACCATATTTTGAATCGATTTGTTTTCGGCCATAAAAGTACTCGTTGCCTCATAGGTGCTGCTACAGGCTGCAAGCTCTGCCGCTTCGGCAGTTTCAAGCGCGCCTGCAACAAACAGGACACGCGAAACCTGCTGCGATGCCGCAGTATCGAGCATCTGCTGTGCTCTGCCAAGATCCGTATCATGGGAAAAATCAAAGGTTTCATGCATACAGCTGATCACCAGCCCCGCATTGGAAAGCATCGGGGCAATGACCTCTTTTTCTGATGTAAACAGACTGTAGTTCATCTCAACAGCCGAAATTCCCTGCTCCCTGCAGAACGCGAGCACTTCCGGAATCGTCTTACCGGACTGCTCACACGCCTGTAGAATGTGTTCGTAAAAAACGGAAAGCTTTCTCATATAACATTTCCTCCTGATTTATGCAATGTGTACGCAGATTCCATCCGTGTATTGCAGAACATTTTTGATCGTGAAATCAGACCCCTGTTTTGAAAAAATCAAACGGGATACAGATATCGGTAAACTGCAGCTGCTATTTTTGGTGTGAAGAAAGATACACTTCCTCCGTAGATGGATTCACCCATGCATTATCCAGTGGTGCCGGTCTTCGTACTACAGGAACGCACCAGCGCACCCCATTTTTGATAATCTTCTGAATCACCGGCATATGGTAAATGGGGTATTCCTCGTGTCCCGGCTGAAAATAGAAAATTTTGCCCAGCCCACGTGTAAAGGTGCATCCGCTGCGGAACACCTCACCGCCTGCAAACCATCCCGTAAATACCACATCATCCGGTTTGGGAATATCAAAAAACTCCCCATACATCTCTTCCTCCGGAATATCCACCCATGCCGGAATTCCCTGCGCGATCGGATGGGTCGGACACGTACAGAACAGTCTCTCACGATCCCCATGCCGCCACCGAAGCGTCATACTTGTTCCGAGAAGCTTCCGCATAATCTTGGAATAATGCCCTGAATGCAGAACTACCAGCCCCATTCCGGCCAGCACATGACGCCGAACCCGCTCGGCCACATCGTCCGAGAACTCCTCCTGCAGCATATGATTCCAGAACACCAGCACATCGGTATTTGCCAGCACTTCTTCCGTCAGCCCATGCTCCTTCTCGTCAAACACAGCCGTCCGAACCGAAAGATCCTCCTCTTGTCCCAGAAACTTTGCAATACAGGTGTGAATCCCGTCCGGATAAATCTCTTTCACTTTCTCCTGCGTTCGCTCATGCTGAAACTCATTCCAGACCGTAACTCGTATCATTCGTCCATCCTCCTTCTATAAGAAAAAAATGTATCATTTTCAAAAAGTTATCGATAGCAAATCTTGAAAATAATGAAAAAAGCAGTCGTTCACACTCTGCGGTACTGAATTTTTGCGTTATTTTCTGGCCTTACTATAAATTATACTCGTGCTATACCAATATTTCAATTCACAAATTCCTTGACATCCCCTCCGAAATCCCGTATACTAAACAATGCGCAGCCGGGGAGATAGCGGTGCCCTGTACCCGCAATCCGCTACAGCGGGGGTGATGCCAATCCGAGGGCTCTTTCATTGCGAAGCTGCCTTCTATAAGTGACGTTGACGTCTGGGTCTTACGCAACAGGACTCCATGAACCGTGTCAGGGCAGGAATGCAGCAGCACTAAGTGGAATCTCCTGTGTGCCGTGAGGGTGCCTGGGCCGAGTAGGCTGTAGGAGTAACGTTTGTGGTGAGAGTTCGAAGTGCGGCGCGCATAAAAAAGAAAATCCAAGGAAGCCTGAACCACAGACTTCCTTTTTTCGTACAAAAAATAGAAACTCCCGCGCTTTCTTCCCCCGAACTATTGTGAGAACGAAAAAAATAGGGTATAATGTAAGCATTCCATAATACTGCCAAGAAACAAGAAGCAGTCGTGAAAATCTAATAAAGAACAGGATGGGAAAAGTCATATGTTAAGAATTGGTCTGTTAACAAGCGGCGGAGACTGCCAGGCATTAAATGCGACCATGCGCGGAGTCGTAAAAGGCCTTGCAAACAATGTAAAAGATCTCGAAGTATACGGATTCATGAACGGCTATAAAGGCCTCATCTACAGCGATTACCGCATGCTCAGTGCAAAAGATTTTTCCGGTATATTAACACAGGGAGGAACTATTCTCGGAACCTCACGTCAGCCGTTCAAGCTGATGCGTACCCCGGATGCAAACGGTCTGGACAAAGTGGAAGCAATGAAGCATACCTACCACAAGCTCCTTCTGGACTGCCTTGTCATTCTTGGCGGAAACGGAACCCAGAAAACAGCAAACCTCTTGAGAGAGGAAGGACTGAATATTATCCATCTTCCGAAAACCATCGATAATGATATCTACGGAACGGATATGACCTTCGGTTTCTACAGTGCCGTCAATATTGCATCCGATGCGATCGACTGCATCCATACAACAGCCTCCTCTCACCAGAGAGTTTTTATCGTAGAGGTTATGGGTCATAAAGTAGGCTGGCTTACACTTCATGCCGGAATTGCAGGAGGGGCAGATATAATTCTTCTTCCTGAGATACCATATGACATAAATTCGGTTGTTGCAGCACTTGACAAGAGAACAAAAGAGGGAAAGCGTTTTTCAATCCTTGCAGTAGCAGAAGGGGCAATATCAAAAGAAGATGCAGCAC
>ERZ857757.2772-NODE-2772-length-10839-cov-20.571124_pt1 | contig 10839 bp, 4 predicted proteins | sample MGYA00519764_ERZ857757 | MGnify/ENA primary metagenome ERZ857757 (study PRJEB31778, sample SAMEA3449359) | human gut metagenome | biome: human gut; feature: human-associated habitat; material: faeces | place: United Kingdom | collected 2010/2012 ... | reverse complement strand
AGATCTATACGCACCCGAAGTATATCGAGCACGGCAAGAAATTCTTTGAGGGCGTGAACGAACGCTATACCGAGTATGCCAAGCGGCTGGAGCCGAAGATCGGCATTCCCTATACAGTCATCACGCCGCTGATCTTTATCTTTGTCCGTGCCTGTGTACACTATGCCATGTTTGAGGACGAATATTATCTTCAAACCCAGATGGAGGTCTTAAAGCAGGGCGTCGCCCTGTTTGTGGATAAGTACCGCTCACAATATCTGAACGGAGGGAACAAAAGATGAAGAAGCGAATCTATTGCATTATTATTGCGCTTTGCATTGTATTTGCTGCCGGATGCAGCAAAGCGGCAAAAACCGACGCCGCTGCACTGCCGGAGGTGCGGAACAACGGCACGGCGATCCAATGGAGATACCCCGCTGAAGAAGAATGGCGCGACCTTGTGGCGCTTACCGAGCTGCGAGGTGCTGCCGGAGAAAACGGCAAGGACGGAGCAGACGGAAAGAACGGTGTCGACGGAAGAAATGGAACAAACGGAAAAGACGGCATTAACGGCACCGACGGAAAGAACGGCATTAGCGGCATTGACGGAAAGAACGGTATTGACGGCAAAGACGGCGTTGACGGTAAAAACGGTGCCGACGGTAAGGACGGTATAAACGGTACCGACGGAAAAAACGGTCTTGACGGAAAAGACGGCATTAACGGCACCGACGGAAAAGACGGTACAAACGGAAAGGACGGCATAGACGGTAAAGACGGAGCCGACGGCAAAGACGGAGTAGACGGCAAGGACGGCATTAACGCCAAAAACATAGAGGTGCAGCGAGCCGAATCCTACATACAGTGGCGTTACGAGGGCGACGAGTGGCAAAATCTTGTTGCGATAGCCGATATAGAGGGCCCCGCCGGGCAGAATGGAACGGACGGTGCAAACGGAAAAACTCCGGAATTTCGCGTAAGCGAAAATATCCTGCAATGGCGTTATGTCGACGATGAAATATGGCTGAACCTTTACGACCTTTCGGTTTTGAAAGGTCTTGACGGCAAGGACGGAGCCGACGGTATAAACGGTAAAGACGGAGCCGACGGCAAGGACGGAACAAACGGACAAAACGGCTCTGACGGCAAAGACGGTAAAACACCTTTTATCGGCGAAAACGGCAACTGGTGGATCGGAGAAATCGACACCGGCATCAAGGCGGCAGGTACCGACGGAAAAGACGGCACAAACGGTGTTGACGGCGAAAAGGGTGACAAGGGCGACAAAGGAGATAAAGGCGACAAGGGCGACCCCGGTGAAAAAGGCGATAAAGGTGACAAAGGCGATGCCGGTCAAGACGGCAGCAGCCCGGGCTGGTTTTACGGCGTTGGGGTGGTACAATCGGTCAATCTTCAAATGGAATCGGCACCGCTCTATTTTCAGGGAAAAATGAGCAGCGGCGGGCTTGTCTCCTGTGACGGGGATACCGTTCGATTGTCACGTGGACATCATTATCAGGTGAGCGTAAACGGGGCGGTCTATGCCATGTCAAATGATGACAAAGGCTTCTATTCCGTTCGGATGACGGACGGCTATGATAACCAGCTGTGCAGGGATCTTACGAGCATAAAGGTGGACAAAGGCAAAAAGCTGAACGAGACGAGAAGAGAGCAGCATACCCTGAGCTTCAACCGGGTATACGATGCCAAAGGCGGCGATATCGTCCTGCGGCTTGCACTTGAGCAGGCCGAGTATGCTACCTATCTTCTTTCGTTCAGAGGCACCATTACGGTAACCGCTCTTGATTGAGTTTATATAACGGAGGTAACGCAAAATGAGAAAACGAATACTCAGCATCCTGCTCACCCTTTGTATGGTGATGTGTGCCATTTCACCTGTGATGAGCTACGCCAACCCGGGAGTATCAGCATCCGGCTCAAGTGCATACGGCGCACTGCTCACACCCGACACAACCCCGCCGGCCGGATGGGCAGAGGACAAAAGCAACCCGTACGGCACCAAGAAAGGTCAGCCCTTTGCTATCACCCCATGGTATGAGCCGATCATTTACAGCTACCGCAATGCGGAAAACGAAGCTGCAAAGGATCATACCAAAGTGTATGACAAGCTGACCCTCGGAAAAAATATCATCGAGTCTCCGAGCGGTACATACAGCGTTTCCTCGGTCGATAATGTCGCTTTCGCTGTCGGCTTGGCTTACGACCCGCTCGGCACGGGCAGAAACGATCACGCCATCTTTGTCGGGCTTTGCAACATGGATAACAACAAGAACACGGCAAGGGTCTGCTATTGGGTGCAAAATCTTGTAAACAACAAGCGCTCCGAGCTTCAGAAAATTGCCGACGCGCCGAAATGGGCATGCAAGACCGATTACGGCGAGCTGGAATATCAAGAATTCCGCCACTATTTCAATGTCACGGCGGGCGACTATGACGGCGACGGCAAAATGTCCGCCGTTATCACCTATGCCGGCAGTGATGATCTGTGGGGCATTGCCGGAACGGGCATTGCCGGTGAACAGGCGTTTTACAGAAGATCCTTCGCGGGAGCGGATACCTATTTCGGCGGTTGGGAAACGACCGAATACGAAAAAGATCAGATCACAAAGTCGCTCGTTTCGGTCGATATCGACCGTGACGGCTGTGATGAACTTGCGGTTGTCGCCGGCGCCGCCGAGCCGTTCCCTTACAGCAGCGGTATGCTGCCCGGGATCTCCGGCGTTTCGGCGGATACGTATGCCCTTTTTGTCTCAAAGCTGACGATGTATAAAAACAGCGGCGGAACCTTTAAGAAAATATCGCAGAAAAAACTGATGACCCTCAATCGCGAGGATGAGAAAGAGGACGGCAACAGGTACTATGACCATATTCGCTTCCCGAACATCACGACAGCCGACGTCAACTGTGACGGATATGAAGAAATCGTCGTTGCGGGATATTACAACGAAGTAAAGGAAGAAAAGACTTACGGTTTTCTTGCCAATTCGGATACCGATGCTTCGAATATGGGATATGCCGTGTATTACAGCGAAAACGATGCAATCACAAATGTTCAGAAGATCGCGATGAGCAGCTACACGGCAGGCGGAACAAACAATAACGGCGTGAAGCCGAAGCCCGCCATGACCGGCGTTGCCATCAACGGAAGAGGCACGCCCGAGCAGGTCTTCATCGCGGGTGCTCTCTATGAGGTGCAGGAAAACGGCGGTCTCAATCTTCTGTGCGATACCACGCGCGAGAAGAACTCGAGTGCGAGATGGTGGTGGTATTATCAGGATGCCATCGCTGGCAACTTTGACCACAACACCGAAGGCCGCGAGCAGGTGATCGCGCTTGCCGCCGAAAGACAGAACGGCACCAAAAATGCGCGCAAATTCGATCTGTTCACCGATGTGTTCTACGGTGAGGACTTCGGTAGCGGCACGCTGTCGACCGCCGGCAAGTATACGGCAACAGCCGAAAAGGACGAATACTCAAAGCTGTGTCACGACGTCGACCTCGCATGGGATATGCCGTATAACTGCATTCTGCTTGCGGGAGATGTGAACAAGGACGGCCTGTTTGCCCGCTATGAGGGCAAGGGCTACGGATACTCCGACGCACAGGTGCAGGCGGTGCTTCAGGCGGCTCCGTATTTTGCGGAGCTCGGCGACTACGACCTCGATTTTTCCGACGGCTCCACCACCTACACCTTCTCCTCCGGCTATTCGGACACGAAATCCTCATCGCACAACACCTCCTTCGGCGCGTCCATCGTCGCGCAGGGAGATCTGAAGGTGTGGAGATACGAGGCGACGCTCGGATATACCATGGACTTTACAAAGAGCACCGAGGATACCCTTTCAAAGGAATACAGTGCCTCATTCAATGCCGGCGGCAACGATTCTGTGGTGCTGTACCGTGTGCCGGCGACAACCTATTATTACTCGCTTTATGACCCGCAAAAGGGCGATTTTGACCTCAGCGAGCGAAATACCATTGCCCTGATGATCCCCGGGCAACCGGTTTACACCATGCTCGACCGGGAGTATTACGATGAGTTTGCGGTACTGTACAACGAAACCTACAAGAAAGACATTGTAGCGGGAAAGGCAAAGGCTTTGCCGATACTGAACAGCCATGTACTGCCGGAAAACGCTGAGGGCGACCCGTTCGCCTATTGGCCGAATACCGCCACTACCGCCGACTATGTTTCGAAATTTGAGTCGCTGAGTAAGCAAAAATATGAGCTTGGCTTCGGTGCAAGCAGTATCACAAACGACTGGACGACCACGTCCGAACATGCCGAAGGAGTTGAGATAGCTCACGGCTTCTCCGCTTCGATGAAAAACACGTGGGGTGTAGACGCATTCAATATGGGTTTTGTGATTGATTTGAGCTACAGTAAAGCAACGGGCACGGTCTACACCACGACGAAAAGCAGCGGCGCCAGCGGCACGGTCAACAATATCGACCGCCGTTCGCTCCTTGCCTCCTACGGAATCGGCTACGATGTCTCCGGCCAGTACGGCTTTACCTGGGATTTCGGTATGCGCACATGGACGGCAGGCGATCAGAAGATTCCCGTATTCGGTTATGTGCTGACCAATCTTCGCGCCGCACCGCCCATACCGACACTTACGGGCGTATCCGTAACGGATAACCGGAGCGCAAAAATCACATGGAAGGCGCCGACTGCAGACCTCAGACGTCCCTATGCCGGGTATCATGTCTGGATGCGCATGGATGACGGAGATTTTGTGCGTGTGACTGATGCTCCACTGTCGGACACGACCTTTGAGTATACATACGATACTCTGAAAGGGGATACCACCTACACCTTTGCGGTTTCCTCTGCTGGCAATAACGGAACGGTATCGGCATTATCCAACACTAAAACATTTTCGACATTTGCGGGTGCCGGCGGCAGAGAAATCGAATTCCGCAGTAACGGCAGCAGTATCCAGTGGCGATATGCGGGTGAAAGTGACGACGCTTACCGCGATCTTGTCTCACTTGCCGAGCTGACGGGAAATGACGGCGCAGACGGAAAACAAATTGAACTGCGGGTATATAACGGATTTGTACAGTGGAAGTACAGCGATGATTCCGTCTGGAATAATTTGATTGCCTTGTCGGAGCTGAAGGGCGAAAAAGGCGACAAGGGCGACACGGGAGATAAGGGAGATAAAGGCGACCCCGGACAGGACGGAAAAGACGGCATAACACCTCGGCTTAAAATCGGGGAAGATAACCTCTGGTATGTCTCCTATGACGGCGGACAGACATGGGTATCCCTCGGTGTGAAAGCCACCGGAGAGAAGGGCGATACCGGTAAAGACGGACAACAAGGCGAAAAGGGCGATAAAGGCGATAAAGGCGATAAGGGTGACCCCGGAGATGCCGGCACACCGGGACAGAACGGCAAGAACGGAACAAACGGTGTTAACGGCGCAAGCGGCGCTGACGGTAAAAACGGGAAAGACGGTAAGGACGGAATCGGAATCGCCAAGGCGGAGATCAATGCGGACGGCGAGCTTGTTATCACCTATACCGACGGAAAGACGGTCAATCTCGGCAAGGTCGTCGGCGCGGACGGTAAGGACGGTCTGACCCCCTTTATCGGCGAAAACGGCAACTGGTGGATCGGCGAGAAGGACACCGGTGTGAAAGCGGCGGCGGATGCAGCAGTCCCCGCAGGCTCCGGAAACATATCCGCATCCTCTCCTGCTTTGATTGTTATCGGTTCTGTTGCGGGGCTTGCGCTGCTTGGTAACCTCGGCTTGATTTTGTACATTGTACTGAAAAAGAAAAAGAGTCTTGTTTGAGGCTGCAAAACGGAGGTAGCAAGAAATGAAAAAACGAATACTCAGTATCCTGCTCGCCCTATGTATGCTGTTCTGCCTTGTGCCGACTACGGCGTTTGCCGCGGGTGAGACAAACAGGAAAGTCGAAACGGAACAAGAGCTTGTCGATGCGCTGGCGGACAGCAGCGTAGACATCATCACGCTGAAAAATGACATTGCAATCGGCACGACCCTGACCGTCCTCCGCAAGGTCACCCTCGATCTCAACGGCTATGTTCTGAAAATGACCGGCAGCGGCAGCGTTATTATCCTCGATAATAAGAGCGGCATCACCGGCGACCTGACCCTTATCGACAGCAATCCCACGGCGGAGCACAAATTCAAGGTTAACGGCGCAGAACCTTGGGTGCTGGACGACAGCGGTACAGAGACCGTCTATGGTGGCATCATCACAGGCGGCACGGGCAGCCGGGTCTTCTTCTCCAACGGGGTGGAAGGCGGCGGCGTGATCATCGGCAGCGGCGCACTCACCATGAACGGCGGCAATATCGTCGGCTGCATAGCCAATGAGGGCGGTGGCCTGTTCCTCTCAGACGGTTCGTTCACCATGAACGCCGGCAGCATTGTCGGCTGCTCAACACCGGACAGATTAACGACCGGAGAGGCCTCTTACGGCGGCATATACGCTTTTGGTCCGATGGCGAACATAGACACAACCGGCGTGATCACGTTGACCGGCGGCCTGATCAAAAACAACGGCAGATACGCTATCAATGCTGCGTATATGACCACAATTTACGCCAACGGCGGCGAGGTATACGGTGGGGTTAAGCTAAATCAGACATGTAAGATCACCTGTCTTGCAGAAGATAACGGTATTACCGCCTTCAAAGGCAAGACGGTGATCGGCGGAGCTTCCGGTGTAAATGCAAGCCATGTTGACTGGGGCCTCTTCTACGGCGGTCTGTATATTTACGGCAATACGACCGGCGTCATCGTGACCTACAAGGACGGCGACAGTGAATACGCAAAGCAGGTTCTGCCCTCCGGCACTCTCGCGACGCGTCCCGACGACCCCACCAAGCCCGGACACATCTTTGACGGCTGGTACACCTCCGACGGCGCGCAGTGTGATTACACCACTGCTGTCACCGAGAACGTAACCGTCACGGCTCGCTGGACACTCAAAACTCAGAGTGTATCAAGTGAGCAGGAGCTGAACGACGCACTGGCAGATATCTCTGTCGGCAAAATTCTCCTGACGGCAGATATCGACATCAGCAGCTCCCTGACCGTCAACCGCAAGGTCACCCTCGATCTCAACGGCTATGTGCTGCGGTATGCTGACACGACTGCCAATGGTAGTGTGTTTAAAATTGTAAGCGGCGGCGACCTGACCGTCATCGACAGCAGACCCGACGCGGAGCATAGGTTCAACAGCGACAATATTCTGTGGGCACCGGATGAGCAAAACGGCAAAGAGATTGTCATGGGCGGCGTCATCACCGGCGGTACGGGCACGCCTTGTTATGTGAACGGTTCATCATACTTTGTTGCATGCGGTGGCGGTGTGTACCTGGAAGGCGACGCCAGATTCACCATGGACGGCGGCAATATTGTCGGTTGTATAGCAAATACCGGCGGCGGTGTGCACATCTCCGAAAACGGTTCATTCACCATGAACGGCGGCAGCATCATGGGCTGCTCATCATGGGACCTTTCGGTCCCCGGCGGCACGCCATACTTCGGCGGCGTGTACCTTGACAGCGGTACATTCACTATGACCGGCGGTGTAATCAAAGACTGTGCTAAATATAGTGTTGTGCTTAATGAAAATGCCACTATGAATGCCAACGGCGGCGAGATATACGGTGTGGTTGAAGTCGGAAAGAATTCGTATGTCACCGGTCTCGACGGTATTGCCGGCGTCACCGTTTTCAGAGACAATTTTTGGATTTATCATAACTCCGCACGTGTTGACTGGGGCATTTTCTACGGCAGTATAACCAATTATTACGACGACCCGATTATCGGTCTCACCGTGACTTATATGAACGGCGAAACAATATATGCCAGACAGATCTTGCCCTCCGGCACTCTCGCGACGCGTCCGGACGCTCCTACCACCACACCGGGCTACACCTTCGGCGGCTGGAACAAGGTCGACGGCACGGCGTGGAATTATGCAAGCGATAAAGTCACCGATAACATAACATTGTATGCAAAATGGACAGCGAATACCTACACAATAACCTTTGATACTGCAGGCGGCAGCGAAATCGCACCCATTACACAGGACTACGGAACGCATATTACCGCCCCTGCCGACCCGGCAAGAGAGGGCTACACCTTTATCGGCTGGGACACGGAAATTCCCACGACCATGCCTGCCGAGAATATGACTGTCACGGCGCAGTGGGAAATCAATCGGTACACAATCACCTTTGACGCCGCAGGCGGCAGCGAAATTGCACCCATTACACAGGACTATGGCACGGCAATTACCGCCCCTGCCGACCCGACAAGAGAGGGCTACACCTTTATCGGTTGGGACAGGGAAATTCCCACGACCATGCCTGCCGAGAATATGACTGTCACGGTACAGTGGAAAATCAATCGGTACACAATCACCTTTGACACCGCAGGCGGCAGCGAGATTGCACCCATTACGCAGGACTACGGCACGAATATTGCCGCCCCTGCCGACCCGACAAGAGAGGGCTACACCTTTATCGGCTGGGATAGGGAAATTCCCACGACCATGCCCGCCGAGAATATGACTGTCGCCGCACGGTGGAAAGACATCGAAAAGCCCACAGGCGAAATTATCATAGGTACCAATAAATGGCAGGAATTCTTAAACACGCTCACTTTCGGCCTGTTCTTTAAGGATACGCAGACGGTGACGATAAACGCCTCCGATAACAGCGGAACCGTGTTTGTCTCTTATCTGGTGACCGATCGGGATCTCTCCGAGACGGAGCTGGGCTCTCTTGTGTACCGTGCGTACGAGGAGCCGTTCCGCATAGACCCCAACGGAGAATATATCGTTTATGTAATGCTTGTTGATGAGAGCCTGAACATAACATACCTTCGTTCCGACCGCATAACGCTTGACAATGTTCAGCCTGTAATTAGCGGTATTGAGGACGGCAAAACCTACTGCGAGGCACAGACGGTCACTGTTGACGAAAAGTATGTGGACACCGTCACCGTAAACGGCACGGCGGTCGAGCTTGATGAAAGCGGCAGCTTTACCCTCTCTCCGGCAGATGGCGGTCAGAAGATTATTGTTACAGATAAGGCCGGCAACACCGCCGAAATGACCGTAACGGTCAACGACGGGCATACCTACGGTGAATGGGTATCGAACGGCGACGGCACGCACACCCACAAATGCACGGTGGACGGCTGCAACGGGCTTGAAACAAAGGATTGCTCCGGCGGCAAGGCGACCTGCAAGTACAAGGCGGTTTGCGAGGTTTGCGGCAAAGCCTACGGAGAGCCTGACCCGAAGAATCACACCGACCTCAAGCATATCTCCGCCAAGGCGGCCACCGAGGACGCCGAGGGCAATACCGAGTATTGGTACTGCAGCGGCTGCAATCAGTATTACAGTGACAAATATGGCACCAAGGAGATCAAAAAGGCCGACACCGTAACGGCGAAGCTGCCGAAGTCTCCCCCGACCGGCGACAACAGCAGCCTCATGCTGTGGATCGCATTGCTGCTTGCCAGCGGCGGGGCAGTTATCGGCGCAGCTGTTGTCAGCAAAAAGAAAAAGCACTCTGCCGAATAACGGAGTGTAGAATAATGTAAAGCGGCAGGCTTAGTTTCATAAGAAGCCTGCCGCTTTTCTTTTTGCCATAGTTCCGATGACGGCTTTCAGGAGGTCCCGTCAGGATTTATGCGCAAAAATGTTTACAGGCTCCGGCAGACCTGAGGTTATCCGGCAATGAAGGCGTCGTCCAGAGCTGCCACCAGGTGCTTTCCGGGAAAGCATTACCGTTATGGGCGTCGATGATCCCAGCTTCAGTGCAGACTATTTGACAGGTGATGCTGCGGTGATCGATCAGAAGTTTTCGGAGCTTACTGTGGACGATACCGGTTTTACGATTTTACTTTCCCATAGACCGGAGCTGTTTGATACCTATGTCGATCATGACATGGATTTGGCCCTCAGTGGGCATGCGCATGGTGGCCAATTCCGGCGTTTTTTTGAGCGCATCTTGGAGGACTGCGCCCCCATCATGTTTGGCGGTGACAGCTTCCGCAAAAGCACCGCTGCCGACAATTAAAAGAGGGCTCGACTTCTCGGCTGATGAACCCGAGAAAGGAGCTTTTACATGGAGAATTGCATCGGCATCAACAAGATCGGCAGCATGCTGAGAGCGTCCAGCTGCCCCTTCGTGTTGCCCGTCGGGACGAAAAAGCCGGACAAGCGCCGGGAGTTTGAAGTGTACATCAGCCGTACAATGGCAATTTGAAGGCAAGTTCACTATTGAGAAAAGAAAGCCCTTGTGCTACAATTATAAAATGCACAGGGGCCTTTTCTCATAGTGAGAAAGGAGTTTCCGAATGGGTAAGAGTTTACAAGGCAAAGAATAATGATTCCATGTCAAAAGCCGTATTACAATTTGAAAAAGTGCAGCAAAATCAAAATGGTACAGTAATGGTACAGTAAGCGCCGTTCAAGTGCCGAAAACCCTTGAAAAATAAGGAGATAGAGAAAACTATGAAATTAGGAATCGAGGGCGATTCCCCCGATCCTATATCTCAATATTACTCTATAAATACCGATAATTCCTGATTTCAGCGTGTTTTCTGCACAAATATCCACTATATAACTTCATGTAATTCTATACTGTTCCACGCCAAAATGGTGTAAAAATGGTGTATGAAAAATTGGATTGCAGGCGCGGAAAAGACTCACTACTACTGCCCACAAAAAATCGAATATAAGCTCTGGGGAAGCGCACAACCATCGGCCTAACCGCTCAACGGATATGCCGATGGTTGTTTCATTTTCTGCTGCATTTCGGGGCGAATATGG
>ERZ857757.2769-NODE-2769-length-10856-cov-45.975558_pt1 | contig 10856 bp, 4 predicted proteins | sample MGYA00519764_ERZ857757 | MGnify/ENA primary metagenome ERZ857757 (study PRJEB31778, sample SAMEA3449359) | human gut metagenome | biome: human gut; feature: human-associated habitat; material: faeces | place: United Kingdom | collected 2010/2012 ... | reverse complement strand
TACGTAGGCCTGATGCAATAATACGTGATATAGTTAATGCCATAAAACAATTTCGGATGGTTGCCACTAAATATGGTGTTGCTGAACAGTGGGTAGGACGTGTTGAAAATACTATAGTAGACCGTCTGAAATCATGGGGAGAGTTAGAGGAAATGGCTCCTGAAATATGCGAATTGGTTATAAACGGACATATTATAAAGAATATCCGTATTGAGCAGGCGTACAAGGGAAATTTCCATTTGCTTGCTGAAATAGACGGTCATGAACGTAAGTTTATTATTGGTAAGAATAAAGAAGAGTTTTCACTTATTGAATCAATGGGCATAGCAAACCTGTCATCGGATCAGCTTAAAGATATGGTTGAAAAGTATTTTATTCACTTGAAAGTGTAATCGCCGACTTCGATAGACAGGTCTTTTTCCATCATGGGATTCAAATGATTAATGGTTTTTGCATTTAAGATATATAATGGAAAGCATTCCAAGCAATATCACATATAAGTATTCTGCTGTCCAATATACAGACAGGGAGGAGCTGAAATTGCTTATCGTCCATAAATAAATCTGGTAAGCTATAATGGTTACAGTCTGAAAAATGAAAGTTGTACGTGTGGCACCTGTCCCTGTGACAGCATTCATATATACATAACCAGGTAAGGCAAAAGTATAATTAAATAGGGATACTGTAAATGGCAGCTGTGCTATTTGCACCAGGCTTTCATTATTCGAATAAATATTGAAAAGTGGATTGAAACAGATTATAGAAAGGATAATAAGTGGAAATCCCACAGCATATCCCAAACGGATAATCCGGTTACATAACGGGAAAATCTGATTCTTTTGTCCTGCTCCCAATAGATTACTTACCAATGAGCCGGTTGTTGCTGCCAGTGAATTGACTATGACGAAAAACAAGGTAGATATGCTACGTATTACATTTGTCGCTGCCAGTTCCAACTCTCCCAAATGTTCAATGGCTACGAAGAAGGCAAACCATGAAGCTACACCAATAAACGGATTGAACATGCTCCAGATGGATACACGGCAAACGTGATGGAATATGTTTTTATTAAACTGCCAGTTCAGACCATAAATCTTTCTGTCCATTTTTCGTAAAACATGGATAGACAATATTATCAATGAGCATAATTCAGCAAAAGATGACGCTATTGCAGCACCTGCTATTCCTATATTGAAATAAAATATGAGAAGCCAATTACAAGGTATATTCACCAATACTGCAGTGAAGGCAGCTTTGTTCAAGGGCTTTGTAAGTGTGATACCGACCAGGAAAGACCGCAACGCAAGAAATGGGAAAGAAAACATTAATCCCCAAATGCGCCAGTCCAGGTAAGCTATAACAGCAGAATATACTTTCTCAGATGCAATCAGATTGCTCAGAATCAAGGGAGATAATATTTTCGAAATAGCGCACAGTAGAACTGCTAACCCCGACAGAAAAAGCAATCCCTGAAAGAATGTCCTACCTGTTTCTGAATATTGCTGCTCGCCATTACGCCGTGCAATGACAACTTGTAAACCTATACTGAATCCGAAACCGAGCATATAAATGGCAAGATACCAGATTCCAGCAAGTGTGGATGCTCCTAATTCTATTTCACCAACATGACCTAAGAAGATAGCATCAGTTATATTAATAAGTTGTTCGATAAGGATGCTCATCATAACCGGAAAGTTGATGAGCCATATGTTTTTATATGTATAGTTCATTGTTCAACATGATAAAATACAACAAGTCCTGTCAACTGGTGACATAGCTTATTTGTAAAGTAATTATTTGATATAATGGCAAAATAAAGAAGCACAGACCTGTATTATAAGCCTGTATATTAACAATAGCTTGAATTGAGAATGCTATTCATTATGCGCAGCTATATGCACAATTGCCATTTCATAGGTTGAACAATCTTTGTTTTTAATATCCTAGGTACAAAGGTAATAAAAATAGAAATAGGTTAATGCTTTCCTGTATTTTTATAATCTTCCGTTGTCATTCCATTCTCCGTAAAGAAGTCCTTTTCGGGTATTTTCTATGAATTTGTTCAGGCGACTTTCAAAAAGTTTAGGCTGATTCTTTTTAATTTGGATAGTATCAATTCTGATTCGTTTATATAAATCAGGGAATTGGCAGAAGTTGTTCCACACTACTGGGTCAGATTGTAGTCTTTAGGTATATTCTGTATTAGCTATTCACCTTAGTTTACTGTACTTAATTAGAGACTGTCCGAAAGAATGTTTTCTTGTATCCATTGTTGGATCGTTTGTATGGGATTCTACAAAATGGGCTAACTTCGGAAATGAAGTAGCCCTGATTTATGTCTTAGAAATATTTTTATCATATAGTAATATATTATATTCGTATACTATTAACAAATGTCACGGTCATAGCAAATTTAAAAGTCTACTTCTATTTTTTCAATAATTTCTGTCATTCGATAATGTGTATCTTCCCAAAATCTAGAAGGTAGGATCATGTACTTTGGAGAAAAACTCTTAATATCATAGACATAATATATTCTATATGAATCAGGATGTCTTTTTGCAAATTGAAGTTCACGAGGTGTCATATAAAATACATTCTCACTTCCAGTTTTGACTTCAATGAATGTTTCATTCCCTAACGAATCTTTGTAAGAAATATCATAATCACCAGATATAGCTTTTCCAGGCTTAATAATTCCTAATTCAACGTATGCTTCTGATCTAGGAAAAACATTTTCTATACCATACTGGTGACAGAGAAGATTGTAAACTAATAATTCTCCACAGTTTCCAATTTCCTTTAGATTTGCATCTTTCTTTGACAACCTGGTATTCGTATACGCTCCTTTATGCTTGGTATTGGACTTATTGTTATTCGGTTTTCCTTTGCAAAAGGTAACCTTGGTTATGTCAGGTACAATATTTCGATATTTAAAATACTTATCCACATGAGCATTAGTTTCTACGGATATTTCTGCTGCTTTTTGAGTTTGTATCCAGTTTTTAAACTCTTCATCTAATCCAAAATAGAACATTCTTTGCAGATCTCTGTTATTTGCGATAATGTCCTCATATAATTGATTAGGATTCATCCTCTCATAATTTAAACTATACTCTCTGTCAGCAGATTTATCACATATAATACTTCTCCATTCACCAAATCTATCAACTAATTCATTTTCAAAATTATAATTAACAGAGTTCCTTATTTCTGCATTCTGATAATATGATTCAAAATCATCAATAATGTTAATAAAGTTCTTTTGAAGACTTTTATTGACTAATGCTTTACAATATTGGACATCTTTAAAGTGAATAAATTCTTTTCTAATAAATGACTCAAGAGAAGAAGCATAATAATCTTTTAGATTAATTGGGTACACAAATCCGGCTTTTTCAAAATCATCAATGTCTATTGATAATTTAGATAATAGAGTTATTATTTGAGGACAGTTTATTTGAGCGTTGAGATCATTAAAATCAATTTGGAGGTTATCTATTACTACAGATGAGTTAATTGACTTAATTGTCGATAGGAAATTCTGCTTAACAGCATTTTTATATACATCATCTTTAATGACTTCCAAAGAACCAAACTCCTTTTTTATAAGAAATTCTCTAAGTTCCTTTGAGTCTGCTCTGAATAACTCACCAATTTTTCCTGCATCAAACCCGGGAGTATTAGCGATGTTTGCATATATATTTTCTATTAATTCAGATAATAAATTGATGTTAAATCTGTTGTCATGATACACAATAAACCAGCTTCTAATATTGTCTTTTATTAAAGAATAGTTATCACTGATGGTAATATTGGTATCTTGTTCAAGAATATCAATTTTATCTACCAATACAATCTTCAACTTGTTGGCATTCTTCTCTATATTTTCATTTCGTTCTCCATATGCTTGTGAATATTTCTGAAACTCTAAAAAGTATTTCTGAAACTGGTCATTTACAGGACTGATAATCTCAGTTCCTCTGATCACCGAGTTGTCGTTTTCATATTCCTTGCATCCAAATAATCGTACAAAGTTTGAATTATTTGTTCTTTGTCCCTTTTCTACAATAGGAAACTCTTTTTTGTTAATGATTTTTGTTGATGGTAAGAACGATTCTGAGGCAGTATAATATTGAATCTTTCCATGATATTTGACCAAAAGTTTTCCTTGTTTTAGGAAAATATCCTTGTTGGGGGATTGTTCAAATTCTTTATCAAATCCAGGTTGTTCAACTATTCTATATATAACTTTTGATAATTCCTGATTTTGAATATTAGTAGATTCCTGTAATTTAAGCATTAGACCATAAAAAGCATCAGATGATAAATCTGTAACCTTTTCAGCAAAAGCTAATTTATCAATAGCTGTAACAATATCATCATACTGAACTCTTAAATGTTTTGCAAGATCTTCTATTATTTTAACAGTTATTACAGGAATAACTGCTTCGAATTTTTGATTATTTTTTAAATTGTAACCTTTCAAAACTTGTTTCGGAGCATATCGCTTGTCTCCAATTTTTACCCATGGCGTTTCATTAAATAGTGATAATATATAATTGGGAATCTTTCCTGTAAATTTTCTAGGATTATATTGTGAGTTACCACAAAACATTACTACTGCCTGAGATGAACAATACGGGGATGCAATATGAGAACTGAGATCTACATCATTAATTAACCACATTATCACATTTTCAGTAGACAATGTATTTAATATTTCTTTTAAATTATATATGTATGGTAATTTATATTTACAATAATTGACATAATATGAAGCTGTGTTTTGAAATACTCCTGAATCACAAATCTGTTGCTTTATTGTTTTTTCATAGTCTGAAGATATGTCAGTAATATCCTTAATTTCAATTTTAGGAAAATCTTTTACTCCAAAACTCTTTAAGAACTCTTTAAATTCAATTTGGTCATCATTTCCTATAGAAAAAGTAAATGGAGCTGGAATTGCAAAATATGTATCACCAAATATATATTTCGATATAGTATTACCATACTCATTACCAAAATAAAGATATCTGCTATCAACTACCATACCGTTGTTTGAAGGAAAGTTCATTGATATTTTCGAATAATCAGTAGTAACTTGCTCATCAGATAATGAATGATAAAACTGCCAGAGCCACTTAACAAATTGCACAGATTTTCTGTATGTATTGACAGAAGAATTAATTGCCGGGATAATATTGCTTCTATCTCTATATTTAAAGTTTACAATTGGGAAAATATTATTTTGAGAAATAATACGAGCGACACTTCTCTTTCGTAAGTTTTCGCGATCTTCCAGAAAAGTAACGATTTGGGGTATCTCTTTTTTGGCCTTTGTCAATAACGATTTTTGATAATCTTCTCTTATAGCCGGTACTTTCACCCATTTCGGCAATTCAACAGAATCGAAATCACCCTCTAAAAAATAGCATTCATCTTTAAACTTAATCCATTTATCTTGCTGATTTTTAAGTAAACGAGGTAATGAGTTCTTATACTTATAATTCCACCAAATAAATACATCTACTTGTTGGGATACGCTCCAGTTTTCTGAGATTTGATTAATACAATTACATAAATCATTTTCTTTGAAAGATAAATCAATACCAATCTTATTAGAAATTAGCTTTATCAAACAATTACGATTAACATCATCTGACCATTTTAACAGCTTTTCAAATGTTTTTTTTGAAAATACTTTTGGGAAAGAGTCATCTATATATTGAGGCTTTTCATTTATTGAAATAAGTTTTCCATTAACTGTCTGAAATAACTTTTCATCTCTGAGTAAGTTTATGTAATATTCCTCAAGCTTAAATTTTGAATATGTTGATGAAAAATGCCAATCTTTTATTGAATAATTTGATGGTATAAGTATTTGATATGCTTTCTTAAAATTTCCTTCTTTCACATAATAACTTGCTACTTCTATTAAAAATGACAACTGTTGTTGAATAATTCTTTTATTTACATCACTTGGATTGATATTGTTTCGGTGATCCCCTAACGCATATGTGGCATGAAGCACGCAATTAAAAGGTGAGTCGGTTTCTAATAATGGGAAATACGAATAAACATGATTCGTTTCCAATAATATTTGGTTGGGAACTGCTATTGATAGTTGAATATCTTTTAGAATTTCATCCTCCAAAATCGCTTTAGGAATTATTTTATCAAATAGAGTAAAAATCTCTTCAGTTTCAACTCTACCGTTAACTGTCTTTTTAAGATGTACTATTTTTTTTTGTCCACTTTCTATTCGTCTTTCATACAATATTGAATTAGTATCAGTTTCTATTCTAATTTTGCTTACATTTGGCAAGAATAAAAGAATCCGTAAATCTATTCCTGTTAATTGCTTTTCAACTGAATAGTCATCTTTCTGTTTTTCTTGATCTATCTCAATCTCAATAGTAGTGTATTTTTTTTGACGTGTATGTTCGATATTCTGTGGTACTGCTAACATCGGAATATACAGATCTTGCTTCTTTTTTATTTGTTTTGCGATTTGAGGGCTTTGTTTTATTTGATTGAGAATTTCTTTTGCAAATTCTTTAGAAAACTCAACAGCATAGTCTCCAGAGAATATTTTTACATTTTGTGCCCAATTCAAGATTGAACGGAATCCTGTGCCTTTGTGGCCGATATACTTTCCTGTTTTGGGGCTATTATTACCTTGAACTATTGCTTTAATTCCATCCTTATCAAAAAAAGTTCCTGTATTAGCAATGGTTAAAATATTTTGGATATATTTAATTGTGACAATTAATTCACAGTCTGGTTTTGCTCCTAAATCGATACTTTTTTGATAAGCATCGTCAGCATTCTGTAATAATTCCAATAATTCACGTCCATGATATCCTTTAATGTCTCTTTTTTCGATATTATTTTCTACAATCAATTCATCTCGTTCTTGTTGGCGAGTGTGATTCTCTATGTATTCTTCTCTTAGTGTTTCAATATATTTTGGGCTTTGTGTCATGGTGTTTTTAATTTAGATTGTTTATAAAAATATAACCGTCAATTATTATCTGAGATTAATTAGTTATTGAATGCCATTATTGGTATAACCTATCATATAATAAATATATCTCATATTTTAGCTTTATTATATGATAGGTTAGATGTTTCAAAATATAGTTTATATCAGCAACCGCTTCCGTCTATATTACATGACATTCCTTCTGTAATTGGTCTTGAAACAAGTTCGGCTTCTTCTGGTATGAGTGTAACAGAACCATCTTCTAGAACAAAGCATGGAATACCTGCAGCTCCAACTTTTTTCGCTTCATTAAAAACAGGGCTGTTATCACGGATTCTTAGAAATTCCTTTAAATATTTTACATGCGAACCTATGTTTATAATCTCATATCTGTCGTCTCCCTGTATTTGCTTTTCAACATAAATACAGTCCGGACAAGTATTCATACTATAAATTTTAATCATGATGTATATTGTTGTAAATTATTACTATTGCGCTAGGCATTAATGGTGAAAAACAAAAGATGTATCTCAAAAGTATGAAATGTCGTTTAAATATAAAAGTGCTTATTGCTTTTTATATAATTCTACGTTATGTGATACAATTGTTTTTTGATGAATTGATGAAATGATGAGGTAATTGTTTGGATTTTGATTATGTCAATTTAGAATAAAAGTATGGTTTTTAATGCATCTTAAAAAAGTTTTTTGTTAGATACTATTATCCTTTCCATACTATACTTACATTTGGAGCGATCAAGTTTATTTGTTTGCTACTTTAAGCCCTATTTTCTTGTACATTGTTATTTTGCTCTAATCATATTTTTGATAGGTATAGTGTACAACAAAAATTCTATTTCTTGAGGTTGTTCTGATGTATAATTTTGTTGGAAATTCCAGTATAAATTGTTTCAGTCGTATATGATATATTGGGAACTTTTAATAAAAAAAGATCCATGTCTGTATTGGTTTTCTATCGCTCTTGATATGATAAAAACGGCTGTAGCTGCTGGAGAATAACTTTTGGATTTAGCCAGTTTTAAGCCCTTCTTACGATTATTTTTGTGTGTTGCTTATATTGGTGCAACTGATAATATTTTGATCCAAATTATGGCAAATATTCAATCTTCTGTTCTGTAAACTGCATAACAAAATTACGCAGCTTGCTCCCTTTTTAAACTGTCTTTTTCTAACGCCCTTTTTAAGAAGGGGGAATTAGGCTTCCCTCTTTTAAAAAAGTGAATAGGGCAAGCCCTTTTATAAAAGCGTTTTTCTATGATAGTTTAGGGAAAAAGTGTATATCAAAATATCTAGTAAAAGAGCTATATTAATTGGTATTTTATCTGTGATTAATTGTTTGATTTCTATATAACTAATCTCTTCCCTATAGTTTCTTATAATCTTAAGCAAACGGAACATGTTTTGCTCATTTTTTCTGCAATATTACAAATGGTTCTTTATCTATCCTTTTGAACAGATGTTTATTGTTGGATGTTTTTGTTGTATATCCGAGCATATTGATGTCAATGATATAAAAAACTTTTTGTTATGTGTTTCTATACAATGAATGAATAACAATTTGTTGAGCATTTTATTTATTAATTTGTTGGTTATATTTTAAGTTATTAAGCAATAAATCTATTAGAATTATAATTGACTATTGATGGATACTTTATGTTGGTAAAGGTATTTATAATTCCCCTGAATTGTGAATGTTGTAATGATTAAAATCTCCAGCTTTAGCCTTTGTTTACTTCAATTATAGGACTAAAAGCTGGAGATTTTTAGACTGTAATTTATAGATGAGAAGTAAGGTGATTTCTGTTCTTTTATCTACTTTATCTGATTAAATATAGAGTCTTTCGAGAGAAACTGTTTTTATAATCATTTCCTTTTATTATATGGACACAGATCAATTGTCAGTTCTTTGAGCTGTTCATCCGAAAGATGCATATTTCTCAAAAGGTTCAACAGCTCTTCCTGGCGTGGCTGCCCCAGTGTCATGCGATACAAAGCAAGCACCTTGATAAGACGTTCGTACTTATATCGATCGCGGCTAAGCGGGTAAAGCGGAACAATACGCTCAATGTATTCCAATTTTGCCCGTTGCTCTTCCGTCAGATCTGCGACAGGAAGGCACCAATAAGGAACAATATCCGAATGTATACCTTTCAAATTCGAATAAGCCAGAGAAAACAGTTCATCCCAAGTATGATAAGTTTCACTGCCATACAATTTTACCACATTTCTGCGAATAGCCAGGCACTTAAAACGATTGATACGGCCTTCCCGTTGCTCTAGATCTACAGGATTTGAGGGTAGATTCCAGTGGACAATCTTTCTGGCATACCAATGAAAATCAAGGCCTTCCTGACCTATTGATGTTGTTGAAAGCAGGAACGGACGGAAAGGAGAATTGAAAGCCTTACGAATATTAGTGGTACGAGCGACAGATTTGTCAGTGACCGTTTTGTCAATGAATGGAATAGCAAAATGACAACGCATAAGTTGTTTCTTTTCTTCCATTCCCAATGAATCTGTTGTATCTATGCTAAGATTGCTTGTGCCAATAATAGCCTCCGTAACAGTATGTCCCAACATCTTTGTCTGTGTCATGTGGGCATATTCATCAAGTACAGCCTGCAGGTTACCTACCACACAGTAATCAAGAACAGATTCGTAATAATCATCATCGTTCTTTTTGTTATACATCAGGTCTATCACAGCTGCACTTTCAGGCTTGTTGAATACAGAGACGATTGCTTTAGCCACCAATTGGGCATCTTCTTCATTGCCGGATTGCCGATAAGCACATACAGCCGGTGAAGCGATGGCAATATCTGTCATCACATCCAATGCATTTGAAGGCACATACAAGTCGTTCAAATCTTCCACTGGCTTTCCATCCAGTATTTTCATAAGTGTAAGAAGATGGCTGATATTCTTTTCATCTTTTTTGGGTATCGTACGTATAAGTGTATTTCCTTCAAGTTTATCTTGAATATGCTGCTTTATGATTTTGCGGATTGAAGAAAGTTTCTCTCCATAAAATATAGAAGCGGAGAAAAGGTCAGCTAAAGTTTTGCAAGGATACTCTAACAGACCTTCTGCTTTTAAACGACCCTCACCATAACGATTCTTCTTTTGAGATATGTAACGTATCTCCGGCTTTACCTTTTTCAATTCCCCAAAAGTATATAACTCCGAATAATATGACATCATGATGGAAATCATTCTCGGTACCATTTCCCATGAAGAGAATAGGATAATCTTGGAGAAGTTGCGAGCTTCGTTACTCTCAAATACACCTCCGGCTTTATAGTATGGATTAGAGGCAGGAACCCAAAGCAACAACTGTGTTTTCTTCTCGTGATGTGTACCAAATACTAGGTCGTGGAGATACTTTAATTTTCCATTAGCAGCAGGAATGGGACGATAATTATTGATGGCATACTTCGATAGAAGCAATGCGTCCATTTTTCCATATCTTTTTACGTCTGAGTGTTGTAATGCCGAAGCAATTCGTTTCTTCAGTTCGTATTTATCCATAAAGGACAACAAATAAGGTGAAGATTTGACGTATTCCATGGGGAGATTACCTAAGCGCACTTTCGTATTTTCTTGATTTAGACAATCCATCAGATACTGCCCCTCTGCAAAAGAAAGGATATCTTCTGGCACGACCTGTACGTCACATACACGGGAATCGTCTATAATGCCACTGTTAAACCGTTCCGTACGGCACATCACTCCATACAGTGCTTCTTCTGCTTCATTCTTGGTTACCACAAGCGGTGTTAAATCAACCACATTTGTACGTTTGAGTGCAGCAGAATATGTGTGCCATATCAACTTGAACCGGTCCATTT
>ERZ857757.2764-NODE-2764-length-10869-cov-8.164139_pt1 | contig 10869 bp, 7 predicted proteins | sample MGYA00519764_ERZ857757 | MGnify/ENA primary metagenome ERZ857757 (study PRJEB31778, sample SAMEA3449359) | human gut metagenome | biome: human gut; feature: human-associated habitat; material: faeces | place: United Kingdom | collected 2010/2012 ... | reverse complement strand
CTTCGTTGTCTCTTGTGCTAAAATGCTTCTAATTTGCTCGTTCATAACTTGTTACATCCTTTATGATTCTACTACTAAGGTAATGCTTCTATAGGAGAAGTCGTAATTATAAGAGCCTTATTATCACGCTATTAGCTTACTTTATCTTAGGCTAAAAGTCCTTATTTAAGGTGTCTGTATCCTAACATCCGCTACCGGTCGATATCGGATTCCTCCAGATTGATGGCATATCTTCTCTACCGATTCAGGAAGGTCTGTTCTTTTCCTTTTCTGAGTTCATATCTTAAAATCTTAAATTATTAAATTACACAACCGGTATTGTCTCGGAATACAAAATAAAGGAAGAAGAGGACCGGACGGAACCAGCTGTTCACTTATAGCCATCCAAAGCCGGTTATTGCTATGATACACATGAGGGGGACGGACATGCCGTTCCGTTCGAACGGTTCTTCCTATGCGGAGGTGGCGTCAGAGGCCCGCTGCCTGTAACGACGTGGAAAAACGAGCGGGATTCCGTTTCCCTGTCCACCGGTCCTTTTAAATCCTTATGGGCAGGTGTGGGAGCACGTATCTATCCTGATACGGATTTTAAAATTATCGTTCTACAAGATGTGTAAAAATATCAATCCGTTAATGGAGACGATGAAAAAACAATAAGGCGTATACGGCTACATGTCCATTTCTTCATTTGCAGAAGTGTAGAAGTATCAATCCATTAATGGAGATAATGCAGAAAAAACAATGAACTATATACGGCTCACTGCCGTATCACCTTTTCCAGAGTATCATGTTGAAAACCGTATTTCCGGGCTGTCTCGATGATATATAACCGCGTAATATCCGATGTGTCCATGGCGCTAATAGTTGTCAGTTAAGGATAGGATATACTGCGGGACATACAGTCTTCACCGGGGAATATATATCCTTGCTCCCGCTTGTCGGTAAGGTAACGTACACTCCTGCCTGTCTTTTCACCGCATGTCTGGAAAAATTCCCTGCCCAATCCCATCCGCTCCTTGAAGAGCGAGAGGATGAACCCGGTTTTCTGATATATGACCGACTTGCCGTATAACGGCAGGTAACGCAGAAGCCTGTCCTCATCCACGGTGCCCATCAGTTCAAGGTTGTAGACCAGCTCCTCCAGGCCGCCGGCAAGATCCGGCTGGTCGATGCAGTCGAGTATGGTACGTCCATGTCGGTGACGCGGACACTCACGTGTTCCGCCGGCCGCACGATCCCTTCCCGGTGCCTGTCCGGGGCATACATATATTCGACGAACTCGAACTCAAAAGGGCGGAAACGTTTGGCCGAGGACAGGTATATCCTGTTCCAGACCTGGTTCTGCAATCCGTAGAATTCCATGGCCGAATGGTAGGAGAGATAGGAGCCGGGAACGGAATTGCAGCCTATCTCGTATTTGTTCTCGTCGACAAAACCGTCCACAGGGTTTGTCGGCAGGTACACGTTCCTGCGTATCCGTACAATGGAATTACGCCTGCTGTACTTGTACAGCAGGAACATCTCCTTTCCGGTTACGAAACGCCGGTTCTGAATCAATGCGGTATATTTCCCCATGATTTTATATTTTATTCAAAAGTAGCACTTTTGTATTACAATCGCAAATTATTAAAAAAATATATTTACCAGTACCATATTAAATGCGCCGGCTTCAATCCTGTATCTCATTTCTTTTAGCAAGTCAAATTCAGGTGCAAATATATGGGGCGAAATCATGCAGGACAAGCGTAGTCCTCCCGCTGTCAGGAATAGTCATGGATAGTCGGTTTTTGTCATATGGGAAGGAAAAAGAAAGCCGAAGCGGGTCTGGATCCACTACCCCCTTTGGGTATGTGAAAGGAACGTTGCGATGAAAGAAGAAAACTCCTCTTCACGCATGGATGAGGCAATGCCGGAAGTCCGGCAATAAAAGAATGTGGCTTCTCTACCCGTGTAAATGCTACGATTACAGACTTCTTCCTGTTCCTATACCATCAGGCCGATTACCTTCAGGTTAAAAACTTACAATAAATTTGTCAGCCAGCATAATAAATACAGGCTGACAAATATTTGACTTAGTTTTCTTCAATGGCAGTTTCTACTATTTGTATCGCTTCCTGCAACAAGCGTTTGCTTTCTTTTCGCAAGGTAAAACTTTGCTGGAGCATTTTAGATATAGTTACTTGTTCAGATGTTGGCAATATTGGAATTATCACATCTTCTATTTCTGATGGTTTCCAATGTTGAATTATAGAACCGCCAGCATCTCTTTCTGCTTGCAACTTCACAACAGAAGAATTGAGAACCAATGTCAGATAGTCAGGAAGCACATCTTTGTCCGTAATGTTTAGATGAATAATTGCGCCAGAAGTAATAACATCAATAGGTTCCTCCATCTTATATGCGATACCAACACTACCGTCTTTAGATAGGAGAATCGTATCTTTTTGAGGTCTAATCGTGTCCTTAAATTCTAACTTGTTCAAATAAACAGCAGGTTCAGACAATCCAAACTTAGAGAGGTCTGCTACTCTGATAAACGGAATTCCTTTTTCACAGTAAGCATCACTACCGGGTTCTATTGATTTGGACAATGTGGCTATTTGTCTTATTGTTTTTGTTTTGAACCGCTTTAATTCACTGAACAAATGGTCATATTTGGGTTGATAATATTCTGCATCCAATCTGCCACTTTTCAAGAAACTGTTTGATAGTTTTTTATATGTACTGCCTATTGGTGCTTTTACATCAATGTTTGAAGTTATACCTATTTCTGTAAATAGCAGCCAAACTGCTTGATTCCACTCTTCAAACGCCCTGAGTTGTAACTCGTTATAAATCAATAAATTACCCCCCCCTATTTCTATAATGTTTTCCACTGTAAGTTTCGCATTTTCAAGTAATTGCATAGCCTCCATGCGTAGTTCAAAACTCTTTTTAACGTGTTTGGCTATCTCATCTTGGACCTCTTGACGAATAAGTGGAATGGGGATTTTTTCAAACTCAGATTTACCAATAGCCGTCAATATCGTGCCCGAGCAACCTTTCTTCATCAGGTTTTGAATAGGCAATGATTTAAATAACGTAAGTAATGTTTCGGGATTATGTTGATGCGATTTCAGAACATAAAATCCTGTTGAACATAAAGCCCTATCATATTCATCCGTTACTAAAGCACAGCTATCAAGAGAACCTTCTATCGAGGAGACTATCACATCTCCTTTATGTACTATTCTACGAGCTCGTGTCGGTAGTTCTTCTCCTGCTTGTTCGTTACATCCTGTTATCTCGCCCGATTTACCAATATTGGCAAGTTCAATGTACTTGTATTGTATGCCATTAACAGGAGTATAGTTATTGTCCTTAATGTCGCATACATTACCAATCAGGTCGTAACCATTCGGATAAGAGTGTACAAGTTCTATATAGTCCTCATATTTTGGTAAATAGTATTCGGAATCGAAACGTCCTGTTTCGAGGAATGATTCTTTTAGTGTTTTAATGTTATATGCGTCAGGATTGGCTGCAAAATTTGCCATCCCTAAGCAGTCCAAAAGGTAAGACTCGGCAGAGGCATATAACTGTTGGCTATGCAAAGAACAATCCAACGATTTATTAACATTATCCGTTATTAACTGAACTGTACTATTTTCCAAATATGGCACTAATAATTGGTCAAAATCTTCTAATATTAACCCAGTTTGTCCAGACCCTCTGCGAAATTTTTGTATTTGTTGCTGACCAAATCTACTTCTTAAATATGTTGCTAAATATTCAGAAGACACATTCTCTTTAGGGCGTATAATTGCTAATTTGCAACTACAAGTGGCATCGTTATTTGTTGCTACAATAGAAATGTTTCCTATGATGGCTCCTACTATTGACATCAAAATATCCCCCTTATGTAAATGAGAACGGTGCATGGTTGGAATATCAAATACACGTTGAGGTATATACAATGGATTAGTGGCAAATTCAATAAATGAATTATATATATCGCCTCCCCGATAATACGGTATTCCAGTTTCCACAAATTCTTTACTAATAGACATGTGGTTGCCATCTGAAATATCTGCAAAATGACATAATGATATTGCTTTGATGTTTTCTAAAAGTGCAACTTGTTTTAGATTTGATCGTGAATAAAATTCCGAATCAAGTCTATGCGTTCTTTCTAAAGCAGAAATTGAAACTTCTGTTACTTCAAGCCCCTCTAACAAAGTCTTATATTTTACCTCGTCAAAGGGGCATCCACGAAAAAAGAGAGTCGTTCTTTTTTGGCGAACTCAGCAAACGCCTCTGCAATTCCATTTGGAGTCTTGCCATCATGATTGAAAAGGTCGTGCTTCACAATCAAATGACCGTGACTGTCAAGCAAAGGAACATTATTACCATCTTCGTCAATTGTGTTACGATAGATTTTATCTCCACTATTATCCTTGCTCGGTTCTTGCATGGTAGCGAAGAAAATGTTGTAATCATCAACCTTAGGGCACAGCTCTTCGTCCCATTTCTGCACAAAAAGGACACTTGTCTTTGTTCCTGTATGTGGCTTGAACACATTGCCATGCAAGCCTACCACAGCCAAAATGCGGCAACGGTCAGCAATATATTCACGCAATGATTTGTCGCTACTGTTATTGAAGCGTCCTTGTGGCAACACGATAGCCATACGTCCTCCCGGCTTTAAGAAGTCGAGATTTCGTTCCACAAACAAAATGTCACGGCTCATATTAGAAGCCTGTTTCAACTTGGTTTTGCGGAATGTACCATCGCTCATCTGATAGACTGTTTCGCCATTATTATTTAGTGCTTCAGGAAAAGTTGGTTCTCCTGCTACCACATTAGCACCTTGCGGTGCATTTTTCAATTTTTCCAATGAAACACTGCGACTTAAATCATATTTGGCAAGAATACGACTTTCCTTTACATCCCCTGCAAACGGAGGGTTTGCCATAATGATATCAAAGTTGAAATCACGATTACTATTTTTGTCTGTGCGCAATTTCTTTAACTTCTTCCATCCTTCAGAATAAGTATCAGACCAAATTTCATCTTTTACAGTCTCATCCCAACGTTCATAGTCAAGCGTATTTAGGTGCATGACATTGGTTTGTCCGTCTCCTGCGATAAGGTTTAGGGTACGAGCCACACGTACAGCCTTCTCATCAAAGTCGATGGCAAAAACATTGTCTTGAACATAGTCTGTACATTCGGCAGGTTTTTCTTCTAAGGTAAACAAATGACTACGGCTCAAGCCTTTGGATTTGAGGATATTTTCCCAAACATGGAATATCGTATGAACAGGGAAACCACAACTGCCAGCCGCAGTGTCTATCATCTTTTCATTCGCTTTCGGATTGAGCATTTTTACGCACATATCAATCACATAACGAGGGGTAAAGTATTGCCCTTTTTCGCCTTTACTGCTTTTATTGATAAGATACTCAAAAGCTTCATCTACCACATCAAGGTTGGAATTGAACAATTTCACATCCTGTAAAGATGCGACACAAACAGACAAGTGTGAGGGTGTGAGTAAAAGTTTGGCATCATCGGTAAAAACACCTTGCCATTTCTCTTTTGCTTTGTCAAATAACGCCTGTAATTTGTCTTTTAATTCCGTTTCAGTATCACCATAGTTGCGGAATTCTAAATTCCTGTTAGGCTTACGCCCGCTTTCCATTTCATCGAACAATTTGGTAAAGATGAGTTTGAATACTTCCTCAAACACATCTACACCAGCACCAGCCAACACCTCATCCTCCATTTCAAGGATAAGGTCTTTGAGGGACTTTCGTTCATTTACCAACTTGTCTTTTTTGATAAGGTCAGCAATCTTCCAACGCTCGGAAAGTATGTCAGATAGTTTTTGGTCTGCACGAGGTATGCCACTTAAATCCTCAAAATAATTGGGGTCTTTACGGTGGTAGTAGGAAATTTGACGCCCATTACTCCATACACCGATTGGAGCACCTGTTGCATTACAATAACTTTTCAGTTGCTCTTTTCCATCTTTCAACTTTGGTTTCTTGACCTCTACAATAATGTATGGACTTGTCGTTTGCTGTTTGTCAAAAATGACAATATCGGCACGTTTCTTTTCCCTGCCAAACGTGACTTCATACTCCAGTTCCATTCGAGAAACTGGATAACCCAAATCACTGGTGAGAACCAACAGATATAATTGGCGCACCACTTCTTCAGGAGTAGCCTTAATATCCTTTTTACGTACGGTACACGTAATGTAATATTCCACTCCTTTCTTTGTTTGTCGTTCGACAATACGACTTTCCAACTCTGAAATTTGGGCTTCGGTAAATAAGCTGAGGTCATATTCCGAACCTTTAATTATATCTGTTAGTTTCATTATTGTCCGCTGTTAAATTTTATTTGAAACAAGAAGTTCCCGAACGTCAATATCCAAAATTTCGGCTATTTGATATAGGACATGGATGGGTGGTTGGACTCTATTTGTTGTATATAGATTGATCATATTAAAGGTCTTTCCAAGCCTGTTTGCTAACTCTGTTTGGCTAATACCCTTTGCATCCAATACTTCCTTTATTCGGTTCATACACGCACTATCTTGTTTAACGAGTGCAAAAGTACAAAATTTTATTTGGTAAACGAGCATTTTCTGCCATAAAAGAATTACCTTTGCACATAACAATTTTAATTGTCTTCTTATGCAAAAGATACTGATTAACGAAATTAGAATAGATGGATTCCGTGGATTGAAAGATTTTAAAATGAGCCTTTCTGAAACTACGGTACTTACTGGCATGAATAATGTCGGGAAAACTTCTGTTCTAAAAGCGCTACAGCTGTTGTTTGGAAACAGCTCGTTCCTTTCAACAGAAGATTTACACATTGACAAGAACGGCAAATCAAATTATATCATTGTTGATGCCAAAATAGTAGCAATTGATAATGATGGAAAACGTATTGCAAATTTCTCAGATGTATGGGAAATTGCATTTGGTGCGGATAATATAAAAATGGATGCTGAAGAACACGCCTATGTGCCTTTGCGTGTTAAATACACTTTTCAAACACTTCAGAACTCATTTAATAGGGATATGCAAATCTTGAATGAATGGGACTCGGCGGGCATCGCTTGGCAAAATTTGAAAGGTAAAAAATCTACAGTTAAGGGAGATTATTTTCAGTTTCACTATCTGGATGCAAAACGGGATATTCAGGATGATTTAAAAGCCAGAACCTCCTATTTAGGTAAAATGCTTGGTGATGTAGTTAGTAATTATGACCCGAAAGATGTTGCTGCATTAGAACAAAAAATAAGTTCTTTAAATGCAGAAGCCATAGAAAAGAGTGATGTGCTTAAAAATATTCAGGAATCACTAAAAGGGATTGACGCTACAATGGACTCTTCAGGCAAAGTCTATGTGTCACCTTTTGCTAAGAAATTGCGAGATTTGAACAAGAGCTTGACTATCCATTATGGAACGGAGGATAGTAGTTTTACAATGGACTATCATGGTATGGGTACTAGGAGTTGGTCTTCCATGTTGTCGTTTCGGGCTTTTGTAAAGCAAATGTGCGACAGCAAGAACCCAGAAGACGAGGCTTTTTTGCCGATTATAGCTATAGAAGAACCTGAAGCACATTTGCATCCGAATGCACAGAAGCAACTCTACAAACAGATGAACGAAATGCCGGGCATTAAAATAATATCAACACACTCTCCATATGTGGCTGCATGTGCAGAATTATCAGAGTTGAGAGGTATGTATAAAGCCGCTGAGAATACAGTTTGTGGAAGTTTGCCCGTTACAGAACTAACTTCAGAGGAACAAAGAAAAATCAGGCAAGCCGTATTGACTAGCAATGGCGAACTGTTGTTTGCCAAAGCAATTGTGTTGGGCGAAGGTGAGACAGAAGTACAAGCTTTACCTATTTTCTGTCAACAACATTGGGGATTGACTCCAGTTGAGTCCGGTCTGTCGTTTGTCGATGCAAAGGGATGTGGTAATTATTATCCATTTGTAGCCCTTGCTGAAGCGTTTCAGATACCTTGGTATATTTTCTCTGATGGAGAAAAAGACACCAAGAAAGGTCTTAAAAAACTTTTGAAGAGGACTTACAATGAAGATAAGGAACTGGCAGAACAGAATAATATTTTCATCATTTCCCCTGAAAAAGATTTTGAAGGAATGCTCCTTGATGATGGGTATAAAGATGAAATAGAAAAGGCTATCGAACAGTTGAAAGGAGAAGGCTACATTGATGAATTTATCAGGAAATTCAATCATAAGCCTAAAGGGAGGGAACAAACTCCCAATATATGTAAAAGTTGTAATCAACATATATTTGTGGATATTGAACGAATATATGATGGTGAAGATGGTAGATTGACAGCTTTGGATGATATAATGGAGAAAAATAAGGCTCAGCTAGGTCCGGTATTGGCAAATTGTATAATTGAAAGCGAAAAACCATTACCTCCATTAGTTGTTAAACTATTTGATGGAATAAAAAAGGATATATGTCATGTGTAAGATAAAGTTATCTCCCAAACAACAAGAAATTGCATCATTGACAGATGGTGCAGTTTTAGTACGTGCAAGTGCTGGTAGTGGCAAGACAAGAGTACTTGTGGAACGTATAAAAATGTTGGCTGGTATGACCAAGCGTAAGGTATTGGCAATTACATTTACGAACAAAGCCTGTGAGGAGATTAGAACAAGACTTGCAGAAGTGGATGAAAATCTATTGGAGCATGTTTTTGTTGCTACTTTCCATGGTCTATGTGAATCAATCATTGAAAGCCATATTGCCGCCACTAGGTTTGTGACAATGCCACAAATTTTTGCAGATGACGATAGAAAGAAAATCTTGGAAGAAACAATTACTGAGACTCCATCTTTAAGCCAGTGGTATAGAGGACTGAATGATAAAGAACGTAGGGAAACTCTTTATCGGGCATTGGATAATATCAGCCTTATAAAACGGTCTGTGATTTTAGATGACGAACTGTATAATGTTATTAAAGATGAGCAGATGCGTAATCTATATTTAAGTTATAGAGAGCAGATGGATTCGCTAAACGCAATTGATTTTGATGATTTGTTGCTTAATGCTTATCAATTACTGATACATAATCCAAGAATTGCAGACTTATATCGAAGAAGTTTTACATACATTTGTGTGGACGAGGCTCAGGATTTAAACAAAGCTCAATACATGGTTCTTCGCGCGATTACTGGTGGTGAGCATAAGAACGTAATGCTGGTTGGCGACACCAAACAATCCATATATGCCTTTAATGGTTCAAGTAGTAAATATATGGATGATTGGTTTGTGAAGGACTACAATCCGACCGTATATAACCTAAATGAGAATTATCGAAGTGCGAAGGCGATTTTGGATTATGCACAAAAGGTAGTGCATGATGACACCTTAGATGTAACCTTACCTTATACAGGCGTTTGTAAGGAATATGCTTATGATACACCATGTGAGGAAGCGCAAGAAGTCGTAAGTGGTATAAAATCATTGGTTGGTGCTGAAATAGAAGGTTATGACGGGAAATTGAGTTATTCTGATATTGCAGTACTTGCTAGAAATAAATTCGTTCTTGGAAAGATTGAAGAACAATTAAAAAGTGGCGGACTGCCATATCATTATAAAACTACGGGAGCAGGTTTGGAATTTGCATCCACTGCTGCTAAAGCTTTTGATTTGGCTATGGTAGTACGAACCAATCCCTATGATAGACTGCATCTTGATATGTTGCAGTCTATAGTAGGCGTGAGCCATTGCAAATCATTAGAACAAGTTGTAGAAAATATTAGCGATGCATTCTTAAAAGAAGTCGTGCAGCAAGCCTCACTATTAAAAGATGATGGTAGTAATATGTATCAAACTGTCAAATCCATATTGAACACTTTAAAAGCCTCCAATGCTTCGGAATTTAAATCAACAGATGAAGTTTTGGCTGTTTTTGATGAATTTGAATTGTTAAAACATCATTGGAGTTCTTATGCTAAGAGTGTAACAAACTATTCTTTGTCTGCTTTTCGTAATGCAATGTCGTTGGGACAAACCTCTGTCACTTCTTCGGACGGAGAAGGGGTTACATTGAGTACAGTCCACACTATGAAAGGCCAACAAGCTGTAGTAGTATTCCTTGTGGGTATGGATGAGGGGACATTCCCTGATTATCGTGCTATTAAAAAAGGGAACAATAGCATTGAAATGCAACAAGAGAAAAATAACCTATATGTTGCAATTACTAGAGCTCAAAGACATCTTTATATTTGTTACCCTCAAAAAAGAAAGATGCCTTGGGGCGATTGGTCTCCAAGAAAAAAATCCAGCTTGCTTCCCAAGTAAACGATTGTATAAACTGAGTGTTTATGGCAAACGAGTATTTTGAATGAAATTATATATATCAGCCGTCAATTTAGCAACATCAATAACGGTATAAACAGAGAGTACCTCAAATTGTATAAAAAACTCCATTGCAATTTGAGGTATTTTAATTTTTTTTGCTACTTTTGTCCTAAGACGAGTGACAATGAAAGCAACTCACAGCAAAACGCAGCAATAGGTACGGTTGCCAAGTCATTACCTAAAAAACGGACAATCTCTCCAAAGTCCTTATTATAAAGGGATAAGAACTCTATTCTAAAGTTACTTTAAATATCTGAATCCAACCCGTGACAGACCCGGATGGGAAAGGCGATGATACCACCGGATATGCGTATAGCCATATGACCGGACATGGAGATACGACGATAACGATACGTCCTCGTGGCATCATGGTCTGTTACCGGATGGGAAGAGTCACCCCATCACAACCATGAATTATAGTGTAGCCATATTTGTATATAGCCGTATGATACG
>ERZ857757.2763-NODE-2763-length-10870-cov-4.517337_pt1 | contig 10870 bp, 10 predicted proteins | sample MGYA00519764_ERZ857757 | MGnify/ENA primary metagenome ERZ857757 (study PRJEB31778, sample SAMEA3449359) | human gut metagenome | biome: human gut; feature: human-associated habitat; material: faeces | place: United Kingdom | collected 2010/2012 ... | reverse complement strand
AGTCGGTACAGGCGGAACGGGCAAGCCCGTTCCCTACAAGCGACCGTTGGTCGCAGTGAAGAGGTAATAGCTGATAGTTAATAGCTTTTTTATTCAACCCCTCGGCAGCGAAGCTGCCTGCTCCCCTTGACAGGAGAGCCAATGGGGTGCGGTGCAAAATTCAGCACCGCACTAACGGATGGCGCGGCAACTACGGTTTCCTCCGCACCCTCGAACCGGGCATCGGAAATCACCGTATCCGTAGGTGCGTCAATTCGCCACTAAAAAGAAAAGCCGGCGACTTCGGTCGTGGGGAGAGAGAAGGCTATCGTGCCGGCTTCGGTGTCGGGCCCGGCCTTTTTGATTATAGATGTCATGATCTCGGACTTCTGCTCGGCCGCGGCAACGATGAGGACTACCTCCTTCTCCTCGGCGAGGGTGATGTTGTAAAAATGCGGATCCTTCTCGCCGGTACCCTTGCCGTGCAAAGTCGTGCCGCCGCGCGCACCGGCGGCGCGCGCCGCGTTCATGACCATATCGGTGCAGCCCTCGTTGGTGATCGCGACTATAAGCTCGTAAGCGAAGCTGAGCGCAGGCGCCTGCTTCACGTTTTTGTTGTCCTGATTAAGATATGCCAAGGCCTTTCCACCTCCAATACTTTTTACCGGCACGGCAATGACGATGCCGTGACCCGGAACGCCCAGATGCAGCCTGCGCCGCTGGTCGGCGATGAGCTGCTTTGTTTTATCGCTGTCGGCAACGGTCAAGACGACGCGCTTTTCGTTCGACTCGATGCCGAGAAGATCCATCATGCTCTGCACGGCCGTGCCGCGCCCGTGCATGACCACCGTCATCGGCAGCTTTAGCTCGGCGCATATCGCGCACAGCGTATCGAGCGCCTCGGGGTTAATTATTGATATAACGTAGTTCATATCGCTTCCTCCCACAGCTCGATGATATCGAGGTCTCCGTAAACTTCTTCGTTCGCCTCGCTGCGCTTTGCGTGCTTTTCAAACAAGACGCCGACCACCTGGATCGACAGCAGCGGCATCATCGCGACTATTGCGACAACTCCGAAAGCATCGCTGAGCACATTTCCGCCGAGCGCCGTGGATGCGCCCATCATAAATTGCAGCATGAATGTCGCCGTCATTGGGCCGGAGGCAACGCCGCCGGAGTCGAAGGCGATCGCGGTGTAGATATCCGGCACGAAAAACGACAGCCCCAGTGCGATCGCGTAGCCCGGCACGAGAAACCACATGATGCTTATGCCCGTCACGACGCGCAGCATGGCTATGCCCATGGCAAGCGCAATGGCGACGGAAAGGCTGAGCTTTATCGCCCTGCCGGGTATCGCGCCGGCGCTGACCTGCTCGATCTGCTTTTCAAGCACGCCGACGGCAGGCTCTGCGGAAATGATGAACCAGCCGAGCAGCATCGACAGCGGAATGAGCAGCCATTTGGCTCCGCTTTCGGCAAGCGCCGCGCCCAGCGACGCGCCGAGGGTCGAAAAGCCGACGTTCACGCCCGTGAGGAACAGCACAAGGCCGACATAGGTGTAGACAATGCCGATGAGTATCTTTGCAAGCGGCCGCCCGTGCAGACGCAGCAGACACAGCTGGAAGATAAGGAATATCGCAACTATCGGCAGCAGCGCGACGGCCATCTCGGCCATATACTCGGGTATCGCGGAGATAAATGCCGAGCCTATCTCGCGCGTGTCGGCAAACGCGGCGGCGCTGACGCCTGCGGTAGCCTCGCTGTCGTTATAGAAAAATCCGAGGATGAGCACCGAGAGTATCGGCCCGATCGAGCACAGCGCGACAAGGCCGAAGCTGTCGGCCTCGGCGGAGCGGTCGCTTCGTATCATCGAAACGCCAAGCCCCATTGCGAGGATAAACGGCACCGTCATCGGCCCGGTGGTGACGCCGCCGGAGTCGAACGCGATGCTCAGATAATTGCGGTCGGTGAACGCGGCCAGCACGAAAATGAGCGCATAGCAGGCTATGAGCAGCCATCTGAGGCTCGCGCCGGTGAGGATTCGCAGCATACACACCGTCATGAAAAATCCGACGCCCACGCCGACGGTTATGAGCAGCACGCTGCTTTTTATGTGCGGAACGGTCTGCGCAAGCACCTGAAGATCCGGCTCGGCCACGGTTATCGCAAAGCCCAGCAGGAAGCTCACGCCGAGGATGAGCGGCAGATTTTTTGTTTTGGTCAGCGCCGTGCCGATCTTCGAGCCGATGGGCATCATCGCCTGCTCCGCGCCCAGCGAAAACAGGCCCATACCGGCAACTATCAGCAGTCCGCCGATGAGAAAGCACAGCAGCAGATCGGCCTGCATCGGCATCACGAAAAGGCACAGCACTATGACTATCGCGACTATCGGCAGCACCGAGACCGCCGCCTCGCGCGTTTTCTCGACTATCGCAGTGTGATTGCTCCCAAATTCAACTGATTTTCTGATAATATCACTCCTTACTTTTTTGGAGGCGTTTTAACGCTTCTGCCGATACATTTATTGCGTCGGCCCGGTATCGAAGCTGCCGGGCATCACAACAATGATCGCTTGCCGAAACCGTATGCGCTCTTGTCAATCGAAGGTATCTTCGGAAAGCGCGTCGAGCATTTTCTGCTGAAGCCGGACGTATTCGTGCGCATCCTCCTCGCCGAGCGAGCGCAGTGCCGCCGCGACGCGCTCTATGGCCTCGCGACGCCGCCGGTTTATGAGCTCGCGCCCGGCATCGGTCAGCGAAACGTTGACCCTCCGCTCGTCGTGCTCATCGGCGCTGCGGCTGATCCAACCCTTTTGCTCAAGGTGCTTCAAAAGCGCCGCAATGCGCGCAGACGATACGCCCATGCTGCGGCTCAGCCCCGAGGGACAGCCGGGCGCATCGTCGAGCAGCAGCAGGCTCAGCGCAAAAAACTCTCCGCCGCAGGCATCGCTTATAGCCTCGCCCGCCGGGAGATGGCTCAGCCTTGCCCTGACCGACAGCATCTGTTCCGCAAGAGAAAAATAGTCCATTGTTGTCTCCTTGCAATTTAGCTAACGCTATTAGCTAAATGATAGCATAAATTTCGCCTCTATGCAAGAGCATAAAGGCGAAATATACCGTTTATTCATATTCTGAACGCTTTCTTAAGGCTCAGTCATAGCCTCCGTTTGCGGGCGGCAGGGCCGTCCATTCCGGCAGCTCCGTCACGGCCTTCTTAACGGAGGTCACGGCGTTTATGAAATTTGCGGCGTCCTCATCCGAGGTCATGTGGTAGACGGCCGTCTGATCGCCGCAGATAAGAAGGCTCCTTCCGTTCAGTGTTACGGAGATCTCGTAATGCTCGAGCGGGATCATGGAAACCGCCTTTGATTTATCGTCCGCGAGCTCCTGCGAGGTCATTTCGCGGTCGATATCCGTAAGGCGATATTTGCAGACAAGCTCGTACAGCCGCTGCAAAAAGTCCGGCTCGGGGCGAAGCTCCGCCGATGCCGTCCCGTCCGAGGCAAGATCCTTTTGAATACTGCCCGTCTGTGTGTCCAGGATGTTTTTCTGCGTCTCGTCATACCACCATGAAAAGCGCAGCGAGAAGTCGTCCGGAACTGCCGGAGTGTTTTCTGGCGCTGCGCCCCGAAATATGCCGCAGCCTGCGAGCGAAAAAGCAAGAGCAAGGCACAGAATGCTCGCGGCAAGCTTTTTTGTCATGATCTCTCAACTCCTTTTGTGTTCTTTGCCTGTATGACGCCGAGGGATGCGGAAATGTTCCCGCAGAGGGAAGAAAAGCTTCTTAGGCCATTGAAAGGCCTGCCGCCGGCATGGTATAATTATATTGGGTAGGTATACACAAAGGCGCACACAGTCCGGATACGGGATCCACGCAATATATATCGCCAGATGTGTCAGGACGTCTGTGAAAAAGCGGCAGACAGGTCAATGTTTAGTAAGGAGGTAAAGGCATGGCTTTCTGGGTATTTATGCTTATCATGGGATTGCTGATCCCTTTGACAATGGTCGGCTTCGGCAAGCTGTTTTTGACCAGAGCCCCAAAAAACATCAATATGGTTTTCGGCTATCGAACGGTGATGTCCATGAAGAACAGGGACACATGGGAGTTTGCTCATAAGATGATAGGGAAGCTGTGGCTTCGGTGCGGCCTGGCGATGCTGCTGCTGTCCGTGATCCCTTTCCTTTTCGTGATCGGCAAGGATGCGTCGGCCGTCGGAAGGGTCGGAATAATCGTCATTGCAATCCAGATGCTGCCGATGCTGGGAACTCTCTTCCCCGTGGAAGCGGCTCTCAAGAAGAATTTTGATAAAAACGGTGTGCGCAGGCAAATCGGACTTTGATAAAGGAGATTCTCGTATGAATAAAAAGCTTCTTCGGTCATTGAAAGGCCTGCTGCTTTTTCATAGTGCCTGCTTGAGCGTCAGGTCACGTCGATGAGGTATTCCGTGACGATTCCGTCGCTTATCGAGATTATGAGCCACATGTTGTCCATGTACTCGACGCCCAGATGGTACACGAGCGTGGACTCCGGCGGATAGTTTTTATCGCTGAGCTTGAAGGAGGCAGGCCCGTCGCCGTCCTCCGCGCCCAGAAGCGCTATGACATCGGCCTCGCTCATGCCAATGAGCTGGTGCTTTTCGAGCATATCGTCGACGATCATGTAGCGCCCGTCCGCATTCGAAAGCCACTTTTCCTGCGAAAACGTGTGCTGATAGCGGTACACGCAGAAAGCGGCCGCTATTATCAGCAGCACGGCGATCAAAACAGAAAATGCGATAATAATACGCCTCTTGGCACGCTTGATCTCGTTTTCCATCATTCAAAGCTCCTTTCGATTTTTTAAAAACAGCTGCTTATTCAAAGAATAAACAGCTGTTTTTTGATTCTTCGATTATGCCTCGCCGCGCTCTTTGAGTGCTTCCTTGCGGGAAAGGTTTACTCTGCCGCGGTCGTCGATCTCGGTGACCTTGACCCAGGTCATGTCGCCGACATTGAGAACGTCCTCGACCTTTTCGGTGCGCTTGAACTCAAGGTCCTTGATGTGGCACATGCCGTCCTTGCCCGGGGCAAGCTCGATGAATGCGCCGATGGGGATGATGCGGACGACCTTGCCGTAGTACAGTGCGCCGACCTCAGGCTCGAAAACGATGTTTTCGATGGTCTGGCGTGCCGCGCGGCATGCCTCGATATCCTCGGATGCGATGAAGATGCTGCCGTCGTCGTCGATGTCGATCTTGCAGCCGGTGTCTGCGGTGATCTTCTGGATGACCTTGCCGCCGGAGCCGATGACCTCGCGGATCTTGTCGGGATTGATCTTCATCTGGATCATCTTCGGTGCGCTCTTTGCAAGCTCCTTGCGCGGTTCGGGCAGAGCCTTGAGCATGACCTCGTCGAGGATCTGGTAGCGGGCCTCACGGGTGATCTCGAGAGCTTCCTTGACGATCTCGTGCTTGAGGCCGTCGTTCTTGAGGTCCATCTGGATGGCGGTGATACCGGTCTTGGTACCGGCGACCTTGAAGTCCATCTCGCCGTGGAAGTCCTCAACGCCCTGGATGTCGATAAAGGTGGTGAAATCGTCGCCGTCCTGAATAAGGCCGCAGGAGATGCCGGCAACGGGAGCCTTAATGGGAACGCCTGCGTCCATAAGCGCCAGCGTTGTGCCGCAGATGGAGCCCTGCGAGGTCGAGCCGTTGGAGGACAGGATCTCGGAGACTACGCGAATGGTGTACGGGAAGTCCTCTACCGAGGGGATGACGCTCTCGAGCGCCTTCTCGACCAGTGCGCCGTGACCGTATTCGCGGCGGCCGGTGCTGCGGCTGGCACGAGCCTCGCCCGTGGAGTAAGAGGGCATGTTATAGTGATGCATGAAACGCTTCTCTTCCTCTTCCCAGATGGTGTCGAGCTTCTGGGACATGGACAGAGTTGCAAGTGTTGCTATCGAGAGCACCTGAGTCTGGCCGCGGGTGAACAGTGCCGAGCCGTGAACTCTGGGGATGATGCCGACCTCGCTGCCGAGGGGGCGAATCTCGTTCATTGCGCGGCCGTCAACACGCTTGCCGGCCAGCAGCCATTTCTTGACGACCTTCTTCTGGAGCTTGTACAGGATCTCATCCATGTACTGCATCATGTCGGGGTGCTCCTCGGAGTACTTCTCCTCCATTGCGGTGACCCACTCGTTGACGCGCGCTTCGCGAACGTTCTTGTCGTCGGTATCCATGCAGTATTCCATGCCCGCAAACTCGTTCTCGACCAGCTTATTGAACAGCTCATCGTCGAATGCAGCATGCTCGTACTCAAACTTCGGCTTACCTATCTCCGCGACCATCTTGTCGATGAGGTCAAGAACCGGCTGGAGGTGCTCATGAGCCTGAACGATGCCCTCGTACATTACGTCCTCGGGGACCTGATCTGCCTCGGACTCGATCATGACGATCTTCTTATGGGTTGCAGCGATTGTGGTGGTCATGCGGTTGGTCTTGCGCTCTTCCTGGGTGGGGTTGAACAGATACTTCTCGCCGTCCCAGCCGAGGACGATGCCTGCGATGGGGCCGTTGAAGGGAACGTCGGAGATGCTGACTGCTGCCGATGCGCCGATCATTGCGGTGATCTCGGGGCTGCAATCGCGGTCAACGGACAGGACCTCGCATGCGATAACGACGTCGTTGCGCAGGTCGGTCGGGAACAGGGGACGCATGGGGCGGTCGATCAGGCGAGATGCCAGGACTGCCGGCAGGCTGGGCTTACCCTCGCGGCGCATGAAGCTGCCGGGGATGCGGCCGACTGCGTACAGCTTTTCGTTGAAGTCAACGGACAGAGGGAAGTAATCAATGCCGTCCTTGGGACGAGCCGATGCGGTGCAGGTAACGAGAACGGTGGTCTCGCCGTAAGTCACGAGGACCGCTGCATTGCACAGCTCCGCCATCTTGCCGACTTCCATCTTCAGAGGACGGCCTTCGTACTCGATCTCAAACTTTCTGTAATCGGGAAACTCTTTGTGCGTGATTATCATTTGTTTTGCTCCTTTTCATTTTTTCTATTTCAAAAACCGCCGGAGCATAGCACTTGAAAACGGGTTTCGTCCCAAAGCCTGTTTTCAAATACTAAGCTCTTTTAGTGGCGATTTGAAATTTTTTTAGTGGCGATTTGACGCAGCTGCGGATACGCATATTGCGGTTGCCCGGTATCGAAGTTGCTGACAAAACCGGAAAACTCTCGCGCTACGTTAGTGCAATGTTGGTTCTTGCGCCGCACCCTTGTAGGGAACGGATTTATCCGTTCCGCATGTGCCGGTCTGGTCGGCACTCACCGGTCGTGCTGACGCAATAGCCGTATCGGTATCAGCGTAAAGGCGCTATTAAAATCCGTGCCGCAGGCACACCGCAATTATTCATCATTCATTATTAACTATTCATTTTTCAATGTGCCAAAACTTCTTTTGACACATTGAAAAAAGCAGGGGACATATTCACTTGTCCCCTGCTTAAAACCTTCATACCCTTCGGAAATGCCGGACTTACTTGCGGATGCCCAGCTTTGCAATGATTGCGCGGTAACGCTCGATATCCTTCTTTGCGAGGTAGTCGAGCAGACGGCGGCGCTTACCGACCATCTTGTACATGCCCAGACGGCTGTGGTCGTCGTTGGGATGGACCTTCAGGTGAGCGGTCAGCTCGCGGATGCGCTGAGTGAGAATAGCGATCTGGACCTCGGGAGAACCGGTGTCGTTCTCGTGGGTCTTGTTTGCCTCTATAACGGCGGTCTTGGTCTCTTTGGTGATCATAATGATACCCCTTTCATGATTTTATATACCCAATGGCTAAGTAAAGGGAGGAAAGGTCTCCCGATCACTGAGCACACGGGCTTAGCCTTGTAATATTACCACTTACGGCGGCGTTTGTAAAGAGCTTTTTTCAGTTTGAGAGAAAGCCGTCGCCGCCGGGATTCAGCTCTGCGGTCTTGAAGTACAGGCTCTTCAGGGTGTCCACGCTCGCGCCCTCCGTCATGCCGACAGACCAGCTGCTGCCGTTAAGATACCAGTAAACGATGCCGGCGCCCTTTCCGTCGAGCTTGAATAAGGGGTTTCCCTGCAAAAGCTCCAGGGTCATTGTCGGATCCTCGGTCCACTCATAGTTCATACCGGAGATGTCCTTCTGTTCATCCGTTTTCTGTGCACGGATGGTAAATGTGCCGTAATCTGCCTGATACAGCGTCTCGTCTCCGTCAATCGTTGTGTACACGGGCGTTTTGCCGTCGATCTCGGGCATGACGATACCGGCGGCCTTAAATTCCTCGGCACTCGATTCATGCACGGGGTTTGCTATCTGGCTGTTATCGTTTTCATTGGTCTTCTTGGCTTTATCGTTTGTCTGGCTGCCGCAGGCGCACAGCGCGAACACCATTGCAAGGCACAGCGCCGCGCAGACCGTTTTCTTAAAAGCTTTCATATGATAAACGCTTCTTTATTATGCTGATATGATGATCGATCAATGCCTCTATGACGAAGCCGCGCGAAAAAATGTTCCGCAAATGTTTGATATTATTTGCGCCTTGTGATAACATTACTTCATTCTAACAGAGGTGAAGCGAAATGGACAGCAATTTTTTTGCGCTGATCTCGCGCATGCGCTACATCGAGCGCTGGAGCCTGATGCGCAATTCGATACATGAAAACATTCAGGAGCACAGCCATATGGTTGCCGTGCTGGCACACGGACTGGCTGTGATCCAGCGCGACATCCTCGGCCAGCCCGCCGACCCCGACCGCTGCGCGTCCGCAGCGCTGTTCCACGACGCGTCGGAGATCCTGACAGGCGACCTGCCCACGCCGATCAAGTATTATAACCCGGAGATCAAAAAGGCCTACAAGCAGATCGAGGCCGTCAGCTGTGAAAAGCTCCTTGCCCTCCTGCCGCCGGAGGTACAGGAGAGCTACCGTCCGCTGCTGTTTGAATCCGACCCGGACATCGCCCGCATCGTCAAGGCGGCGGACAAGCTTTCGGCGTATATCAAATGCGTCGAGGAGCTGAAGGCCGGGAACTCAGAATTTGCGGCGGCGGAGAAGCAGACGCGGCAGGCGCTCGTCGATATGCAGCTGCCGTGCCTTGATTACTTCATGGCGCATTTCCTGGACAGCTTCCGGCTCACCCTCGACGAGCTGGAGTGAATTTGACGGATCTGTCAATTTTCATGTTTTGCGGCGTCCAAAATCGCACAAAACTCACAGTTGTATTTTTGCGGCCGCGCCGCTATAATGTCCTCCAGTGAGTTTACGAAAGGAAGTGCGCGCCATGACGATCTTCAAAACGCCCGTCTGTCGATGTGCTTCCGTTTTTGTTTTTGCTGGGGAACCCGTTGTTCCGGCGTCGTATTTGTTTTTGCAGAAGGAATTGTGAAGCTGGTGTTTCCAGTTTTCACAATTCTTTTTTTATGCACGCATACAGCCCGGACCGCCCGCAAAAACGCCGAAAAGAAAGGAGAACACCATGGGAAAAAACAAAATTCCGGAAACCGGCATCTATGATGCCAGACAGCTCGGCAGAGGCAGAATGCTGCTGCTCGGCTTCCAGCATATGTTCGCCATGTTCGGCGCGACCATCCTCGTCCCCATCCTGACGGGCCTCGACGTTTCGAACACGCTCCTGTTTGCGGGCCTCGGTACGCTGCTGTTCCACCTCATCACCAAAAAGAAGGTGCCTGCATTCCTCGGCTCCTCCTTTGCGTATCTGGGCGGCTTCTCCATCGTGGCCCCCATGCTGGCCGACGCCGACGGCAACCTGACCGTTGCCAACACCAAGATGCTGCCGTATGCCTGCGCTGCCGTTGCGTTCTCGGGTCTGGTCTATCTGGTGGCCAGCCTGCTGATCTCCACTTTTGGCATCCGCCGCATCATGAAGTTCTTCCCGCCGGTGGTCACCGGCCCCATCATCATCTCCATCGGCCTGATCCTGGCCCCCAGCGCCATCACCAACTGCGCCACCAACTGGCTGCTGGCCTTCGCGGCCCTGGGCACCGTTGTGGTCTGCAACATCTGGGGCAAGGGCATGGTCAAGATCCTGCCCATCCTCATCGGCGTGCTGGTCTCCTACGCGGTGGCACTGGTCACCGGTGCAGTGGATTTCCAGAAGATCTCCGAGGCTGCATGGTTGGGCATCCCCCTGCACAAGGAGGCTATGGGTCTGTTTGCCATTGACGGCAGTCCGGAGTTCATCAGCGCTCTGTTCACCATCATCCCCATCGCACTGGCTACCATGATGGAGCACGTCGGCGATATCGCCGCCATCAGTGCCACCGTCGGCCACAACTATATCAATGACCCCGGCTTGAACCGCACCCTGATGGGCGATGGTCTGGCCACCACCATGGCCGGCCTGCTGGGCGGCCCCGCCAACACCACCTACGGCGAGAACACCGGCGTGCTGGCACTGAGCAAGATCTACGACCCGCTGGTCATCCGCATTGCAGCTGTGCTGGCCATCATCCTGAGCTTCAGCCCCAAGTTTGAGGCCGTCATCAACACCATCCCCACCGGCATCATCGGCGGCATCAGCTTCGTGCTCTACGGCATGATCTCCGCCATCGGTGTCCGCAACGTGGTCGAGAACCGGGTGGACTTCACCAACAGCCGCAACCTCATCATCGCCGCTGTCATTCTGGTGTCTGCTCTGGGCTTCAACTCGGTGGGCGGCCTGACCTTCGCGGTCGCCGGTGTGTCCATCAACCTGTCCGGTCTGGCCATCGCTGCTATCGTGGGCATCCTGCTCAACGCCATCCTCCCCGGCAACGACTACGAGTTCGGCGTCAGCGTCACGGGCGACAAGTCCGCCGACCTCGGCAGCTACTAAGAAGCAAATTTCAAAATCAAATCAAAAAGGAAGCGGCACGCGCCGCTT
>ERZ857757.2761-NODE-2761-length-10886-cov-2.794940_pt1 | contig 10886 bp, 8 predicted proteins | sample MGYA00519764_ERZ857757 | MGnify/ENA primary metagenome ERZ857757 (study PRJEB31778, sample SAMEA3449359) | human gut metagenome | biome: human gut; feature: human-associated habitat; material: faeces | place: United Kingdom | collected 2010/2012 ... | reverse complement strand
GTACAATTCTTCGTACATCCGTATCAATATGCAGTTTCTTGGAACGATTATAAATATCAACAAGAAGCAGATTATCAAGCAGCAGATTCTTGATAAAGTTGTCTTTATCGAAGCGCTCCTTGTAGGCGGTAAGGAGGCCCTGAATCTGGAAGGTAACCATTTTCCCGATCAGGTGAATGTCATCGTTTCCGCCTTTTACAACCAGAACGTACTCCAGCTGGTGTTCATCGTATACTTTAAAAAACTGATAATTTTTCATGGTCTGGGAATCTGCCTGAGACTGCGCAAACGTTACAATATCATTCTGGCTGATCTCAACCTCCGGAAACGTCGTTACCAGAACTTTTCCTTCTACATCAGTCACGCAGAGTTCGACACGCGAAATATTTTTGATTCCCTCAATGGTACTCTGTAAAATCTGATTTGAAATCATATTTTCTTCCCTCTTTCATCCTATAGTTTGTCTCCGGCTGCACCCGCTTTCATTGCCAGGCATATCCACACCCCTATGGTTCTGCGCCTGATGCAAAGTACCTCACAGATATAATTATTTTAATACAAAATAGACAAAAAAGGAAGAGAAAACACAACATTTATACCACAAAATACGTAAAAAGGTCAGGAGAAATCCGTCTGGAAGCCCTCTCCTAAGACCTCTCTTGCATCCGACACAACGACAAACGCGTCCGGATCGATCGTTCCTACGATCTGTTTGAGCTGCGGGATCTGTTTTTTGCCCACAACACAGAATACCATCATACGCTCTTCGCCCGTGTACATTCCCTTTATGTGGATGCCGGACGCGCCGCGGTCGAGTTCTTTCATGAGCTCATCGGCTACCTGCTCCGGATGCGCGGTAATGATAAACGCGGATTTCGCATAATTCATACCTTCCATCAGGGCATCCGTCATTTTCGTCGTCACGTAGATTGCCACGATCGCATAGAGCGAAGCGTGGATACCGAAGACAAAAATACCGGCGATGACGATGATTCCATCAAGCACCTGCATAACCTGTGCAACGGAATAGTGGCGCAGCTTTCTCTGGATCAGAGCCGCCATCATATCCGTTCCGCCCGTCGTACCGTTTCCGATGAAGACGAGCCCGATGCCTGCTCCCATCAGAACGCCGCCGAACAGTGCGGAAAGCATCCTGTCATCCGGCACCAGCTGCAGCACCGGGAGAACGGCAATCCAGAACGTATTCATCAGGGTTCCAAAGATGGTTTTCACCAGAAAATCGCGGCTCATGCGGATTCCGAACAGAAAGAGCGGAATGTTCAGCACAAGGTTCGTCACCCAGAGCGGAACTCCTTTTCCGAACAACATCTGGCTCAGTTGTTTGATGACGATTGCAAGACCGGAAAATCCTCCGGTAACAAGCCCCGCCGGGTCGTAAATCGAGCTGGTCGCAACCGCCATGACCGCGGTTCCCAGCGTAATCAGCAGATAATCTCTCCACTGCTGTTTGTTCCGTATCCAGTTCATGAACTTCAACCGTCCTTTTCGCTGTTATATTTTGTTACCATCCGCTTGAACGTATTCTTCTTTAGCAGAGTTCCCCACCAGCTCGTTTTTATACCGGCCTCGTTCTGCAGCGTCGAATGCTCGCCAAGGCTCAGCCAGATTTTTGCGCTGATTTTGCTGCTGTTTTCCAGAACGAAACGATCCTGCCGCGTTCCTGCAAGGCCGCTCACAATCACGTCCGTCGTCTGGCTGTTGATCTCGTTGACCAGGCTGTCAAACGCGGATTCCTCCAGCGTCTCGACAACAGCACCGCCTCCGATCTCAATGCCGGGATACGTTTCTGTCAGATATTTCTGCAGTGTCTGCAGTTCTTCCTCAGTGTCTCCCAGTACGAAAATCCGGCTTTTCTTCTGAATCAGTCCCCAGAAAAAGCGTGCGATGAACTCGTTCGTCTCCACTTCCTCATAGGACGGCGTCTCCGGGTCAATTCCTGCTGCCTCCAGCACCTCGGTTTCCCCGATGACCGTCAGATCCAGATCTTCGATATACTGTTTCCACGTCGGTTCCTTGCTCGCCTGCATCAGCATCTGCATCGTAACAATCCCGATGGTGTTCAGCTTATCGTTCGAGAGGTATTCCTCTGCAATCTCCATTGCCGCATCGACGCGGTAATGTTTCAGCTTCACACCTAAAATTTCCAGTTCTGCATTCATTGTTCTGTATACTTCTGTTTTCCTTCGAAATCCAGAAGCGTTTCCTCCATGTTTTCCTGCCGTTTCTTCCGGCAGCGCTGTCCACCCTTTTCTTCTGGCAACAGCTAATCTCCATTATACTAAAAAAAGAGGCTGTTGTCAAAAACAGCCTCTTTTTCTGCCCTGTTTTCACAGAATTTTTACAATTTATCGGACCGTCTGCGGATTAAACCTCAAACATCAGATCGCCGTAAGACGGCATCGGCCACATCTCTTTGTCTACGATCATTTCCAGTTTGTCAACCGGTGCACGGAGTGCCTCCATAGCCGGAGCAACTTTCTCGTAGTAGTATTTTGCTTTTGCTTCGCCGTCTTCCATCTCGCATCCTGCATTCTCGATTGCGATCAGCTCATCGAGTGCTTTCTGGGTTTCCTCAAGCAGTGCACTTGTCTCGTTCAGCAGATTCTTCTGTACACCAACTGCCGTAACACCTGCTGCGGTGATGGTGTTGATGGATCCAGCCAGGGAAGTCGCATATTTGATGACTGCCGGAATGATCTGTTTGCTTGCCATGTCGATCATGGTCTTTGCTTCGATGTTGATGGTCTTTGCATAGTTCTCGAATTTAACTTCTGCACGGGATACCAGCTCTGCCTCGGTGAATACTTTGAAATCGCCGAACAGTTTGATTGCGGTATCAGTGGTCAGTGCCGGGATTGCGTACACCATGGATTTGATGTTCGGAAGTCCTCTTCTCTCTGCCTCAGCTAACCACTCATCTGCATATCCGTCGCCATTGAATATGATTCTCTGATGCTCACTTAAGTTCTTCTTGATCAGATCATGGACAGCGTCCTCGAAGTTTTCAGCGCCTTCCAGTACATCGCATGCATCGCGGAATGCTTCTGCAACGATGGTGTTCAGTACGATGTTCGGAGCTGCAACGGAGTCACGGGAACCAACCATACGGAACTCGAATTTGTTTCCGGTGAAGGCGAACGGTGAGGTTCTGTTACGGTCGGTAGCGTCTTTCTTGAGATCCGGAAGCGTCTTAACACCAGTCTCCAGAACGCCCTCTTTTTTACTCTTGGTTGCATTTCCGGTGCTGATCAGCTGCTCAACAACGTCCTCCAGCTGCTCGCCAAGGAATACGGAAATGATGGCCGGCGGTGCCTCGTTGGCTCCCAGTCTGTGATCGTTTCCCGGATCGGCTGCGGACTCACGGAGCAGATCTGCGTGAACATCAACAGCTTTCAGGACGCAGCTTAACACAAGCAGGAACTGAATGTTCTCGTGCGGTGTTTTGCCCGGCTCAAGAAGGTTGATGCCGTCATCTGTGGTGATGGACCAGTTGTTATGTTTTCCGGAACCGTTGACACCTGCGAACGGTTTCTCATGCAGCAGGCATTTCAGTCCGTGCTGGCATGCAATTCTCTTTAAGGTCTGCATTACGAGCTGGTTGTTGTCAACTGCTACATTTGCCTCGGAATAGATGGAAGCCAGCTCATGCTGTGCCGGTGCAACTTCGTTGTGCTGTGTCTTGGATGCAACTCCAACTTTCCACAGTTCAATATTGACGTCCTTCATAAATCCGGCAATTCTCTGACGGATGGTTCCGAAATAGTGATCGTCCATCTCCTGTCCTTTTGGAGGCATTGCGCCGAACAGGGTACGGCCGGTGTAGATCAGGTCTTTTCTCTGCAGGAATTTCTCTGCATCTACCAGGAAGTATTCCTGCTCCGGTCCTACAGAAGGAGTTACTTTCTTGGAAGTGGTGTTTCCGAACAGTTTTAACAGACGCAGGGACTGTACATTCAGAGCTTCCATGGAACGAAGAAGCGGTGTTTTCTGGTCAAGCGCCTCTCCTGTGTAGGAGCAGAATGCAGTCGGAATGCAGAGGGTTGCGCCTGCTGCGTCCTGACGAACGAAAGCCGGTGAGGTGCAGTCCCATGCTGTATATCCTCTTGCCTCAAAGGTAGCACGCAGTCCACCGGACGGGAAAGAAGATGCATCCGGCTCGCCTTTGATCAGCTCTTTACCGGAGAAGCTCATCAGTACTTTGCCGTTCGGCATCGGTGCTGTGATAAAAGAATCGTGCTTTTCTGCAGTTGTACCAGTCAGCGGCTGGAACCAGTGTGTATAGTGTGTTGCTCCTTTTTCAATTGCCCATTCTTTCATCTCATGTGCAATCGTATCTGCAGTAGCAAGATCCAGCTCACCGCCTTCTTCGATGATCTTTTTCAGCTTCTTGTAAACATTTTTTGGAAGACGTTCCTGCATTACAGTGTCATTGAATACATTTTCGCCAAAGATTTTGGCCGGATTTACATATTCTCCCATTTTCTTTCTTCCTTTCCATTTGTGAATTTTGCGATGCGACCTTCCCGCCGGACTCTAAAAAGGTCCTGATACAAGAAAAAGGGGTTCTCAAAAAGCAGCTAAGGAAAGCTAAGTTTTTGTAGAACGCCCTTGTTTTACATTCGCATATGGATTTGATTTCCAACTGATACTAAAATAACTCAAAAACTAAAAAAACGCAAGTGCTTTTTTGAACTCAGTCCCTTTTTCGTATTATTTTACAAAACTTTCCTAATTCAGGCGAAAAAATTAGCTGATTCGATGAAAGCTTTCGCGGCAGTCGTCAAGGTCTCGTGCAAGCACGGACTTCGACTCGTTGCTCGCGAAAAAAAATACTGTGCGGACCCTGAGGAGGAAGTCCCCCAGGAATCCTGCACAGCATTTTCGTGCTTAAACTCAGGCTTTGTTTGCAGAACCGAACAGTTCGATTTTCTCTCTTACAGTAGCTTTGATAGCTTCTGCGCCGGGCGTGTACATGGCGTTATCGTAAAAGGGACGAGGAAAAGAAAGGTTTTGTGATATTCCGCCCGGTGCACAATTATAATAGAAGAAAAAGAAAAAAGGGGGCTCTTCTGCGCCGCGTGCATGTCTGAAAAAGGAAAAAGAAAAGAAAAAAATCAGGAAAAATCGTTAAAAAATAGAAAAAATCCTGTTATTTTGTCGGGAAACATCGAAAAATGGTACATTTTAAAAATGGAAAACACTTGCAAGAAAAAACTTTTTGGTGTATAGTCAGTGGAAGTTACGACTAATTTAGGAATTATTCTGGAATTTGTAATGATGCAGAACTATGCGATATGAAAAACGCAATATAGATCTGGACAGTTATAAAAATATGTATTCAGGAGGCATCAGAGGTGGCAAAATATCTTGTAATAGTGGAATCACCGGCAAAAGTCAAGACGGTGAAAAAGTATCTCGGGGCAAATTACGAAGTTGCAGCATCTATGGGCCATGTGCGCGATCTGCCGAAAAGCCGGCTTGGAATTGATGTAGAACATGACTTTGAACCAAAATATATCACCATCCGCGGAAAAGGAGAGCTTCTGGCATCTCTTCGAAAAGCCGCAAAAAAAGCAGATAAAGTTTATCTCGCAACTGACCCTGACCGCGAGGGAGAGGCAATTTCCTGGCATCTGTCGATTGCGCTGAATCTCGATGAGAACAAGATGCGCCGCATCACCTTCAACGAGATCACAAAATCAGCAGTCAAAGCGTCGATCAAACAGGCACGCGACATCGATATGAACCTGGTGGACGAGCAGCAGGCGCGCCGCTGCCTCGACCGTATGGTAGGTTATGAAATCAGCCCATTGTTATGGAAGAAAATCAAACGCGGACTTTCCGCCGGCCGTGTGCAGTCCGTTGCACTGCGCATCATCGGCGACCGCGAGGATGAGATCAATGCGTTCATTCCGAAAGAATACTGGACACTGGAAGCAGATCTGAAAATTCCAGGCGAGAAGAAACCGCTCGTCGCAAAATTCCACGGCAAAGGCAGTGAAAAGATGGCGGTCGAGACGAAAGAGCAGCTCGATGAAATCTTAAAGGGACTGGAAAATGAGACCTTTACCGTATCCGAAGTGAAAAAAGGAGAGCGTTCCAAGAAAGCGCCGCTTCCGTTCACCACGAGTACCCTGCAGCAGGAAGCATCGAAGGTGCTGAACTTCTCCACGCAGAAGACGATGCGTCTGGCGCAGCAGCTCTACGAGGGCGTGGAAGTAAAGGGAAAGGGAACGATCGCTCTGATTTCCTATCTGCGTACCGATTCTACACGAATCAGCGAGGAGGCCGATGCGGCAGCACGTTCCTTTATCCAGGAGCAGTACGGCACAAAATATACCGCAAGCGGGGACACGACGGAGAATAAAAACAGCAAGGCACAGGATGCGCACGAGGCCATCCGTCCGACCGATGTGACGAATACACCGGTAATGGTAAAAGAATCCCTGCCAAGAGATCTGTTCCGCCTGTATCAGCTGATCTGGAAACGCTTTGTGGCAAGCCGCATGCAGCCAGCCGTCTATGAGACAATTTCCGCACGGATCAATGCAGGAGAGTATCTCTTTACAGCAGCTTCCTCCCGTCTGGCATTTGATGGTTTCATGTCCGTTTACACCGATCCGGATGAGGAAAAGAAAGAGAAAAACGCCGCTGTCCGGAGCCTGGAGGCAGGAACGAAGCTGGCACTGGAAAAGATGGATCCGCAGCAGCACTTCACACAGCCGCCGGCACACTACACCGAGGCATCCCTTGTCAAAACACTTGAGGAACTCGGCATCGGCCGTCCAAGTACGTATGCGCCGACCATCACAACGATCATCAACCGCCGTTACGTGGCAAAGGAGAACAAGAACCTCTATATGACAGAGCTCGGCGAGGTGGTCAACAACATGATGAAAGAGGCATTCCCGAGCATCGTGGATGTCAACTTTACGGCAACGATGGAAGCTCTGCTCGACAGGGTTGGAGATGGAAGTGTTCCGTGGAAGACAGTAGTCGAGAACTTCTGGCCGGATCTCTATGAGGCGGTCACAGAGGCAGAAAAGAACCTCGAAGAAGTTAAGGTAGAGGATGAGGTGACAGATGTCATCTGCGAGAACTGCGGCCGCAACATGGTGGTCAAATACGGCCCGCACGGAAAATTCCTCGCCTGCCCGGGATTCCCGGACTGCAAGAACACGAAGCCGTATCTGGAAAAGATCGGTGTTCCGTGTCCGAAGTGCGGAAAAGAAGTGATCCTGCGCAAGACGAAAAAAGGACGGAAATATTATGGATGCGAAAACAATCCGGAATGCGATTTCATGTCATGGCAGAAACCTGTGGCAAAGAAATGCCCGCAGTGCGGCGGCTATATGCTGGAAAAAGGCAATAAGCTGGTCTGCGCGGACGAGCAGTGCGGCTATGTAGAAGCACGCGAAAAGAAAGACGAAGACTGAGAATGACAAAGCGGTCTGCACTGGTGAAAAACTGGTGCAGGCCGTTTTTTTGCTTATCGCGGCGGAAAAACAGGAAGATCCGAAAAAATTTAGCATGAATTTTTATAAAATTTATAGTTTTCTGAAAAATATATTGATTTCCGGAAAACTACATGATAGAATGAGCTTAGTTTTAAGGGTTGTCTGAAAAAGGCATCAGTGTGCATTTTTTTCGGCGGATACGCCAAAAAAATGCAGAAAATAAAGAAAGGAGAAGAACATGAGCGTACAACTGCTGGATAAAACCAGAAAAATCAACAAACTGCTTCATAACAATCACTCCACGAAGGTCGTGTTCAACGATATCTGTGAAGTCCTGATGGAAACGTTAAGTTCCAATATCCTGGTGATCAGTAAAAAAGGAAAAGTGCTGGGCATCAGCCTTTGCCCGGGCGTGGAAGAAATTACGGAGCTGATCGAGGATAAGGTGGGCGGTTATGTCGATGCCGCATTAAACGAGCGTCTCCTCGGCGTACTCTCCACAAAAGAGAACGTCAATTTACAGACCCTCGGCTTTGAGCGGCCTGGTGTAGAGCGCTACACCGCAATTATCTGCCCGATCGAGATCGCCGGAGAACGCCTTGGTACCGTATTTATGTACCGCTGCACCCCGCAGTACGATATCGACGATATCATCGTCAGTGAGTACGGCACAACCGTTGTCGGACTGGAAATGATGCGTTCCGTCAACGAGGAAAATGTGGAGGAAAACCGCAAGGTTCAGGTGGTTAAATCCGCATTCAACACGCTGTCCTTCTCCGAACTGGAAGCCATCATCCATATCTTTGATGAACTGAACGGGGATGAGGGCATTCTGGTTGCAAGCAAAATTGCAGACCGCGTCGGCATCACAAGATCCGTCATCGTAAATGCCCTCCGCAAATTCGAGAGCGCAGGCGTCATCGAGTCCCGTTCCAGCGGTATGAAGGGAACGTATATCAAGGTATTAAATGATTATATCTTTGATGAACTCGACGAGATCAAAGCAAGAAAGAACCTGAAAGGAAAGGGCGATGCCCATCCGGACGAGGCGAAAAAATAAAAAAGTGGAATGTAGAAAAGAATCGGAGCCGTTTAAGAATGGCGCCGTTTCTTTTTGTGCAAAAAGCATTCGGGGAGCGGAAAAAAATGGTATCATTCCCGTTTTTAGGAATAAACTATAATTAGATTCTAAAGAGAGTATAAAATATGAAAAAATTGCCAAAATAAGAAAAAACGAGGAAATAAGAGAAATTAAGAGTTATCACGAGAGAAAAAAAGAGAATTACAAAATTCATGCATTTGCGAAATGAGGTGGAAAACACTATAGTAAGAACCATCAAGTAGCACTCGAATGAACTGAGTGCTAATAAATAAAACTGAATGAAATCTTGAAGGAGGAAACATAAATGAAGTTAGTACCTTTAGGTGACAGAGTTGTATTAAAAGAGTTAAAAGCAGAGGAAACCACAAAATCCGGTATCGTACTTCCGGGACAGGCACAGGAGAAACCGCAGCAGGCTGAGGTTATCGCAGTAGGACCTGGAAAAGTAGAAGACGGCAAAGAAGTAAAAATGGAAGTTGCAGTCGGAGATCAGGTAATCTATTCCAAATATGCAGGAACCAACGTCAAACTGGAAGATGAAGAGTACATCATCGTAAAACAGGATGACATTCTGGCAGTTGTAAAATAAAGAATAATCAAGTAAAAATCAGGAGGCATGACAATCATGGCAAAAGAGATTAAATATGGAGCAGAGGCAAGAAACGCTCTTCAGAATGGTGTAAACCAGCTTGCAGATACCGTACGTGTAACCCTTGGACCGAAAGGAAGAAACGTTGTTCTGGACAAACAGTACGGCGCTCCGCTCATCACAAACGATGGTGTTACGATTGCAAAAGAGATCGAGCTGGCAGACGGCTTTGAAAACATGGGCGCACAGCTCATCAAAGAAGTTGCTGCAAAGACCAACGACGTAGCAGGTGATGGTACCACAACCGCAACCGTTCTGGCACAGGCTATGGTAAACGAAGGAATGAAAAACCTGGCAGCAGGTGCGAACCCGATCGTTCTTCGTAAGGGAATGAAGAAAGCAACCGATAAAGCTGTTCAGATCCTTGCAGAGATGAGCCAGCCGGTAGCAGGCAAAGAGCAGATTGCAAAAGTTGCAGCTGTTTCTTCCGGAAGCGAAGAAGTAGGCCAGATGGTAGCTGACGCTATGGAAAAAGTTTCCAAAGACGGCGTTATCACAGTAGAAGAATCCAAGACAATGCACACAGAACTTGACCTTGTAGAAGGTATGCAGTTCGATCGTGGATACATTTCCGCATACATGGCAACAGATATGGAGAAAATGGTTGCTGAATTAGATGATCCATATATCTTAATCACAGATAAGAAGATTTCAAACATTCAGGAAATCCTTCCATTATTAGAGCAGATCGTACAGAGCGGCGCTAAGTTATTAATCATTGCAGAAGATATCGAAGGCGAGGCATTAACAACATTAATCGTTAACAAGTTAAGAGGAACATTCTCTGTTGTTGGTGTAAAGGCTCCTGGATATGGTGACAGAAGAAAAGCAATGCTTGAAGATATCGCTATCTTAACAGGTGGTACAGTTGTATCTGAAGAAGTTGGCATCGAATTAAAAGATGCTACAATGGATATGCTTGGACGTGCAAAATCTGTTAAAGTTGAAAAAGAGAATACAGTAATCGTTGACGGTGCTGGAGATAAAGCAGCAATCAAAGCAAGAGTAGGACAGATTAAATCTCAGATTGAAGAGACAACATCTGATTTCGACAGAGAAAAATTACAGGAAAGATTAGCTAAATTATCTGGTGGTGTTGCAGTTATCCGTGTTGGTGCAGCAACAGAAACAGAAATGAAAGAAGCAAAACTTCGTCTTGAAGATGCTTTAGCAGCAACAAGAGCAGCAGTAGAAGAAGGTATCATCGCAGGTGGTGGATCTGCTTACATCCATGCAGCTAAAGCTGTAAAAGAGATGGCAAAAGAACTCACAGGTGATGAGAAGACTGGTGCAGAAATCGTTCTCAAAGCATTAGAGGCTCCTTTATATCACATCGCAGCAAACGCTGGACTTGAAGGATCTGTTATCATTAACAAAGTAGCAGAAAGCGAAGTAGGAATGGGATTTGATGCATTAACAGAAACATATGTAAATATGGTTGAATCTGGAATCATTGATCCTGCAAAGGTAACAAGAAGTGCATTACAGAACGCAACAAGTGTTGCATCTACACTTCTTACAACAGAGTCTGTTGTATCTACAATTAAAGAGGATACACCGGCTATGCCAGCAGGCGGAGCAGGTGGAATGGGAATGATGTAATCTATCCATCAGGAAGATTTGCAGAATTTCTATAAGAATAGAATAAAAGAGCTGT
>ERZ857757.2759-NODE-2759-length-10895-cov-11.257196_pt1 | contig 10895 bp, 9 predicted proteins | sample MGYA00519764_ERZ857757 | MGnify/ENA primary metagenome ERZ857757 (study PRJEB31778, sample SAMEA3449359) | human gut metagenome | biome: human gut; feature: human-associated habitat; material: faeces | place: United Kingdom | collected 2010/2012 ... | reverse complement strand
AGAACCTGCTGCGGCTGACGCGGCTGGACAGCGGCGTGGTGCAGCAGCCCTATCCGGTGGCCGTCGGGCCGGTGCTGGAACGGGTGGAGCGGATGCTGAACATGGTGGCGGCGGAGAAGGGCGTGACCATCTCCGGGCAGGCGGCGGAGGACGCCGTGGCCCTGGCCACCGACGACGACGTGCATCAGATACTGTATAACCTGATGGAGAACGCCATCAAATACTCCACGGCGGAAAACGGCTTTGTGCGGGCGGAGGCCCGGGTGGAGGACGGAAGGGTGGTCGTCACCGTCACCGACAACGGCATCGGCATCCCGGATGAGGACCTGCTCCATGTGTTCGACCGGTTCTACCGGGTGGACAAGATGCGCTCACGGGAGGTGGGCGGCACGGGCCTGGGCCTGTCCATCGTGAAGGACACCGTGGAGAACCGGGGCGGCACGATCACCGCCGGACACGGCCCGGAGGGCGTGGGCACGGTGTTCACCGTGACGCTGCCCCTGGCGGAAAGGGGTGACGAGGCTTGAGACGGCGCATAGGTATATGGCTGCTGGCATCGCTGCTGGTATGGTCGGCGGCGGGCTGCGGCACGAAGAACGCGGCGGATGGGACGGAGAATACCTCCGCCTACCTGCGGCTGTACTGCCCGGCGGAGCTGGGTGAGAAGAACAGGAGCGCCGGGGGCGGCGATGCAGTGAACGGCATCCCCATCAGCTGGAAGCAGGTGCGGGGTGACGACCGGGGGCGGCAGCAGCAGGCGCAGTATATCATGGAGCTGCTGCTGGGCGGTTGTACGGACAAGGACTTTATCTGCCCCGTGCCGAAGGGGACGGCGGTGAACAGCTGTACCGTCACCGGCGGCACGGTGTCGGTGGATCTGAGCCGGGAGTATGAGCAGCTGGTGGGCGTGGAGCGCACCATCGCGGACTACTGCATCACCCTGTCGCTGATGCAGCTGGACGGCATCTACGCCGTGCGGCTGACGGTGAACGGACTGCTGCCGGAGGGGCGGACCAACGGAGTGTATACCTCGGCGGAGGTGCTGCTCACCAGCCCGGAGGACATCGTGCGGACGGTGAAGGTGACGCTGTATTTCCCCACCGGCAGCGGAACGCTGACAGGTGAAGAACGGCGGCTGACCGTGTACGAGGGAGAGACGGTGGCCCAGGCCGTGGTAAAGGCACTGGCGGAGCGGCCCATGGACAGCTATGCCGGATCGGAGCAGCTGCTGCCGGAGGGCTTTGCGGTGCTGGACACCAAGGTGGAGGGCGGAACGTGCTATCTGAACCTGGCGGGAAGCGTGACGGCGCTGCTGCCGGAGGACAACGTGGAGCAGGAGCAGATGATCCAGGGCCTGGTGGACTCACTGTGCTCCCTGGAGGATGTGAGCCAGGTACAGCTGATGGTGGACGGAGAGTATCAGATGATGCTGGGCTGCGTACCCATCAGCAGGCCGCTGCTGCCCACGAACGGGCAGCCGGAGGCATGACCCACAGCAAGGAGGATACCCATGAAGAAAAAGATATGTGCCGGGCTGCTGGCGGCGGTGATGCTGCTCAGCGGCTGCGGCGGAAAAAAGGATGATGCGCCGGTCAGGAAAGCCGACAGCGATATGATCATCATCACGGAGAGCTACGCCGAGGAGGGACACTACACCGACAGCCTGGACAACAGCTGGACGTACAGCTACCATGTGCCCCAGCTCACCGCCGACACGAAGGGCGCGCGGGCCATCAACGAGGCCATCGACCAGAAGTTCGGCGTTCCGGTGCGGAGCGCGCTGGAGGATATGGAGAAGGCGCTGTCCCTGGGGTGCGTGTCCGTGGCGTGGAAGAGCTACCGCTGTGACGACGTGCTGAGCCTGGTGGTGAAGGCCGAGGCGGACTGGGAGTTCACGGACTACGCGGTGTATCTGTACGACGCGGCCCGGGGCGTGCAGCTGACCACGGCGGAGCTGCTGGAGAAGCTGAACATGGAGCAGGAGACGGTGCTGAACGCGCTGCGGCGCAGCGCGGCCGCCGCCTTTGACGAGCAGGCCTACATCGCGGCCGATGAGGGCGCTGCGTGGGCGCAGGAGCGGAGCTGGACCGTGGGCGCGGAGAACGTGAACGCGGAGACGATGCTCTACGCGGATGAGACGGGCAAGCTGATGGCGGTGCTGCCGGTGGGCGCTATGGCCGGGGCGGCGTGGTATTACAAGGTGCTGGACTTCATGGCCGGGACGGAGGGTGAGGCGCTGACCGTGACGGGCGGTGATGTGACGCTGACCGTGGACGGCGGGCAGGCTGAGCTGCGCGTGGCGGGCGTGGAGGAGGCGTACACCGTGGGCGGCGCATGGTCGGAGTATACCTCCGGCGTGTGCGCGCCCATGGGCGAGGACGGCTGCGTCTATATATTCCTGGTGACATCCGGCGGGCTGGTGGAGTATATCAACGTCACCGACGGACTGGCCGGCGGGGCGCTGTGCCTTACGCCGCTGGGCGGCATAGGCGGCGTGACGGCACTGGAGACGGACGAGGAGGACCAGACGGTGCTGGCGGCAGACGGCGAGGGCAAGATCCGCGACCTGAAGCCGCTGGTGGAGGCTATGACGGCGGAGGTGCCGTCGGCCCTGGTGGGAGACTGGCACATGCTGCTGCTGCACAACTCCGTGGAGGAGGACTGCTGGATCGAGCTGGCCGAGGACGGCACAGCGGTGTGGCAGGAGGGTGTGCCGGACAGCGCCAGCTGCCGGATGCTGCGGGGCAGCGCCCGTTACCTGGGCATGACGGCGGAGGGAATCGTGATGTACTACGAGCTGGCCGACGAGACGGATGAGACCGCTGTGATGCGGGGGACCATCGCCGTGCGGTGCGACTGGGACAGCAACGGACTGATACAGCTGGGCGGCGACGCGCTGCTGGATGTGTCCGGGTACGTGTGGCCGGAGCGTGTGGTCGGATAAGTGAACAGAGAACAGGAAAAGGACCGCCGGGGGCGGTCCTTTTTTGCGTATCAGGCCTCCACCACCGGAGGGACGAAGTCCTCGATGGCGGCGCGGAGCTTGGGATGGTGGATGACGAAGTGGATGGCGGGGCTGCGGCCCTTGGACACCATGGCCCACTTGCCCAGATGCATCTGTATTTCCAGGTTGCGGAAGGTGTGGCTGGCGGAGAGAGTGGCCGTGTAGCCGGGGTGGGTCCCGGCGAAGCGGCGGGTCTGGTCCAGGTGGGACTGGTAGTCCTCGTAGGTGTAGTGCAGATCCCGGGGATAGAACAGGCCGGACAGGGGCAGGGACAGGGGATAGGCCGCAAATTCCTCCGGGGACAGCAGGGGCAGGCGGTCCTCCACCGGATCGTGGGACAGGATGGCGTCCATCATGTCACGGCGGCGGCGGGCGTAGTCCAGGATCAGGGCGCAGTCCTCCTCGGAAACGTGACGGCGGAGCAGGAAGTCCCGGAGGAACGGCTCGTCCATGGTGCAGATGGGCGGGGCGGAGAGGATGTTCCGGCGCGGGCCGGGGAGGGCGGTGTCGGAGAGCAGGAACGCGCGGAGACGCTGTGCGCCGTCCTCACGGTAGATGTCCATGAGGGGCTTGGCGCAGCGGAGCAGGTCGTTGGCCCGGCGGGTGTAATACTCCACGTCGGACTTGACGCTGGTCAGGTGATAGCGGCCCTCGGCGTGATGTCCGGCGATGGCTTCGCCGGAGAGAGCGGCAGAGCCGGAGACCTTCAGAAAGTGGAGAAAAACGTTGTTCTGAGCGTTTTTCAGGTAGTAGGGGGAGATCTGGCCGGTCATATACATGGGGATGTGGCTCTCCAGACCCAGCATCATCTCGGAGAAGGAGCGGTCAAGGTTGTGGATGATGTGGAGGTGGAGGCCCTTTTTCAGCAGGGCGGCCATGCCGAACATCCACTTTTTGGGAAAATCCGGGTCCCGGGCCATCTCGGTCATAGGCATATCGCTGTAGAGGATGACCGCCTCGGCGGAGCGGGAGAGGGCGGTGGTCTTGAGAAAGTCCAGCTCCGCGTCCATCATGGCCCGCAGGCCGGTGACGGTGCGGCTGGTGGGGAGCTGGAAGGGCAGGGTGGGGATCTTCAGCTCGTCGAAGCGGATGGAGCGGATATACTCGTTCAGGTCGAACTCGTCCAGCTTGGTGAGAAAAGAGGATACATCGTTCTCCGGGCGGCCATGACCGTCCAGCAGCCAGGTCTTGACGCGCTGGCGGCACTGCCCCGGGTCGGCGATGCTCTCCGGGGCGCAGTCCAGCAGCTCGGCCAGGACGGCGCAGCGGTCCGGGCCGTTGACCTCGGCGGCCACGTGGTTGGCTACGGCAGCGGCGAACTGCACCGGCTCAGCGGGCTGGCGTGCGCCGCTGCGGAAGCGGAAGAGGGTGGAGGCATCGTAGTTGGTGTGCTGGCTCAGGCGGGGGATGCTGAGACGGAGGACGGACACCAGCGTGTTGAAATTCTGCCGCAGGCGCTCCTTGTCCACGGTGTCGCAGTCCTGACAGGCGAGAAACGATCGGCGCACGTCCTCGGCGGTCATGCTTTGGGACTGGGCGGCGATGACCTCACACAGGCGGGCGAAGGGCTCGCCGTGGAGGTCGGGGATGCGGCTGCCGCCGCGATAGCGGCTGAGGGCGGCGGGGGAGATATTGGCGGCGGCGCACAGCTCCTGGGCGGAGCAGCCCAGAGCGGCGATGTATTCGTTCAGTTGGTCACAAAAGCGCATAAGGGTGTCCTCCCGGATGATTTCCCTCATTATACACCAAGCCGGGGAAAAGGAAAAGACGGGAGAGGGAAATATTTTCCGCCGTGGCTATTGCCGGGGTGGAAAGAGACATTCCGAACGGGAGGAAAAACAGGTATAATAGGCCCTGATATAAACCGGCTGCGGCGCAGCCGGGAATAAGGAGGAGAGCGCATGAGGAAAGGAAACGGGAAAAAGACGCTGCGGGCGGTGCTGGCGGCGGCGCTGGGCACGGTGATGCTAATGAGCCTGGCCTGGGCCGGAGTGACGGATGTGACCGGGGGAAGCAAAACGATCGTCAACACCACGGTGGAGAACGTCTATACGGATACCTATGACCGCAGGAGCTTTGCGCTGACCAAGGGCGAGAATACATTTGCGGATGCGGGCAGGTATTTTGGCGCGGGCGGTACGATGACGGTGCAGTTCAGCGGGCTGGATACGCCGGTGAGCATCACCTACTCCGTGGCCAACGACGTGGTGACCATGACCGTGGACAACTATGACCAGCTGCCCGACGGCGTTTACAGCAGCGAGTATCGGGAGCAAAAGGATAAGATGACCACCACGTATGACGGGTCGAAGCTGACGTACAACGGCACGGATTATGAAGAAGACGGCAGCACCGTCAAGAGGATCAACGAGACTCGGCATGACTACTATACCCGCAACCACAAGATGGTGGCGTTTACGCTGACGGTGGGTGATGCCCCTGTTGTGCCATCCAGCGGTTCTTCGTACAGCGGGCCGCATATCACACCGCTGCTGACAGCGCCCGACGCCAAGAGCGCCACGGACTACTCCGGCGGCATCTACGGGCTGACGTTCAAGAGCAGCGCCGGCTTCCCCAGCTTCCTGGGGGTGCAGGTGGATGGCAGGACCATCGACAAGAGCTGCTATATCGCCGAGGAGGGCAGCATCGAGGTGTATCTGAAGGCGGTGTATCTGCGGACGCTGGCGGCGGGCAAGCACACCGTGACCATCCTCTCCAGCGAAGGGGATGCCACCACGGAGTTCACCATCGGCGGGCTGAACACCGCGCCCAAGACGTTCGACGCGGGCACGGCGGTGTACGGCGTGACGGCGGTGCTGTCTCTGGGCGGCATGGCCTGGATGGGGAAGAAAAAAGAGCTCTGAGCATGGCAAAAGGGAAGAAGCACCCGGGAGAGTGCTTCTTCCGCAGCTTGTCAAAAAAGTCTCTTGCGAGACTTTTTTGACCGCGCTTTCCGCCGAGCATTTTGAACGAATTCAAAATGCAATTTCCAAAAACCTTGCTATATCAAGGTTTTTGGCGGCGGTTTATCTGATTTGAGGCGGGCCTTGCCCCCTCAAGCTCCCCCGCTGCTCACTCATCGAAACTTACAGCATGGTTTTTTGAAAAGCTGAGGCGGCCCGTTCCCGGAGGGAACGGGCCGCTGTGCGGTTACTTGTTCTGCTCATACAGCACGGCGAGGCCGCGGAGGATGAGGTCGCCGGCGGGGGACATGGGGTGCTTGCAGGCCGGGGTGATGAACGGGGCAATGCCGCCGGTGGCCACCACGGTGGTCTTCTGGCCCAGCTCGGCCTCCATACGGTCGATCATGCCGTCCAGCAGCAGGGCCGCGCCCAGGATGCAGCCGCTTTGCATACAGGACACGGTGTTCGTGCCGATGGCCTTGTCCGGGACGGACAGGGGGATGTCGGGCAGCAGGGCCGTGTTGCCGTACAGAGCGGCCAGCGACAGGTTCGCGCCGGGCAGGATCGCGCCGCCGCGGAACGCGCCGTTCTCGTCCACCACGGTGACGGTGGTGGCTGTGCCCATGTCGATGAGCAGCAGCGGCGGACGGAACTGGTCCAGCGCGCCGACGGCGGCGGCCAGCAGGTCCGCACCCAGCGTCTCCGGCTGGTCGATGAGGATGGGCAGGTCACAGCGGACGTTCTGGCCCAGCACCAGCGGCTCTTTGCCGGTGAGGAGCAGGGCCGTGCCCTGGAGGGCGCGGGTGACCTGGGGGACGACGGAGGAGATGATGACCTGCTCCACGTCCTGCCGGGAGATGCCCGCCAGCTCCAGCAGCTGGGAGATGGCGGCGGCATAGTCGCCGCCGGTGCTGTCGCGCCGGGTGGCGAGGCGGAAGGCGCGGAGCGGTGTTTTGCCCTCCATGCAGCCCACGACGATATTGGTATTGCCTACGTCCAGTGCCAGCAGCATAGTCACGTCCCTCCTTCTGTTTTTATGTCAGGCGTTGGTCCGGCGGGCGGCCAGCCTGCCCCGGCTGAACAGCACCGCCTTGGCGATGGCCGCGCCGGTGATCAGGCACACCACCGCCTCCACGAGGCCGTTGATGCCCACGAAGGCTACCACGAACAGGAAGGGGTTCGCGCTGCCCATCTGCTGCACGAAGCCCTGAATGAACTCCGTGTTGTAGAAGCACAGGCACAGGGTGGTCATGAACAGCACCGTGTTGCACAGTGCGCCGATGAGACCCGCCGCACCGAAGGACCACAGGTTGCTCTTGTCCAGCTTGTGCAGAGCCTTGAACGTAAGGCCGCAGAGGTAGCCCGCCAAAATACGGGTGGGGACGCAGACCAGGAACGTGAACACGGGGTTGATGCCCAGCAGCATCGTGCCGAACCAGCTCTTGCCGAAGCACTCCCAAAAGCTGATGCAGCCGAACACACCGCCCAGGAACGCGCCTGCGCCGGGGCCCATGACAATAGCGCCCACAATGACAGGGACGAGAAAGATGGTGATCTCCAGACCGGCGGTCTTGATCATGCCCAGGCCCGTCAGCTCCAGCAGCAGCATAATGGCCACCAGCACGGAGAGACGCACCATGTCCTGCACCGTAAGGCGCGTGCGTTTTGTTTCGTTATTCATATTTTTACCTCCTGCTGCCGCCTCCGTCCAGCAGAGTGCGGCGCTCGCAGGTATGATACCATATTTTTTCGTTTTTGCAAGAGCTGTCGTGAAGAATTTCACGAATTTTTTGCGCTGGGCCGGTTCGGATATGGCGGAAGGTGGAAAAGTGTGGTATACTGTACCTGTAAAGTGATCATACGGGAGGTAAACGACATGAAGAAGATCGCGGTCATCACCGGCGCGTCCAGCGGTATGGGCAAGCGGTTTGCCCAGCGGGTGAATGAATTCGGCACGTTTGACGAGATATGGCTCATTGCGCGGCACGGAGAGCGGCTGGAGGCGCTGCGGGAGACCATGCCCTTTCAGGCGCGGGTGCTGGCGCTGGATCTGACGGACCGGACCAGCTTCGGCGTGTACGAGGCCGCGCTGGCAGAGGAGCCGGTGGAGATCGGGCTGCTGGTGAACGCCAGCGGGTTCGGGAAGTTCGCCGCCGTGGCGGACACGCCCTTGCAGGTCAACCTGAACATGACGGACCTGAACTGCCAGGCGGTGGTGGCCATGTGCCAGTTGAGTATCCCGTACCTGGGAAGGGGAGGACAGATCATCAACATCGCGTCGGTGGCGGCGTTCCAGCCCATCCCGTACATCAACGTGTACGGCGCGACGAAGGCGTTTGTGCTGAGCTTCAGCCGGGCGCTGAACCGGGAGCTGCGTCCCCGGGGCGCGGCGGTGATGGCGGTGTGCCCGTTCTGGACGAAGACGGCGTTCTTCGACCGGGCGGTGGTGTCGGAGGAGAAACCGGTGGTGAAGAAATACGTGGCCATGTACGACCCGGAGGACATTGTGACCCGGGCCTGGCGGGACGCCAGGCGGGGGAAGGACGTGTCCAAGTACGGATTTATCGCCCGCTTTCAGGCGGCGCTGACGAAGATACTGCCCCACAGCCTGGTGATGGATGTGTGGATGGCGCAGCAGGGGCTGGAGTGATAGGAATAGGAAAAAGCACCCGGAGGGGTGCTTTTTCCTATTTCGGGCGGCTTTGCAGGCCCAGCTGGTAGAAGGCCACGGCCGCGGCGGCGGCCACGTTCAGGGAGTCCACGCCGTTGGTCATGGGGATCATCACCGTGTGGTCGCAGTGGGCGATGGTATCGGGGGCGAGACCGTCGCCCTCCGTGCCCAGCACCACGGCCAGCTTCGCCGCCCGGGCCAGCAGGGGATCGTCCAGCCGGAGGGAGTCCTGCCGCAGGGCCATGGCGGCGGTAGTGAAGCCCCAGCCGCGGAGCAGGGAGGGCCAGTCACCCTCCGGCAGGTAGGCCCAGGGAATGAGGAACACGTTGCCCATGCTGACCCGGGAGGCACGGCGGTACAGAGGATCGCTGCCGGCGGCGGTGAGCAGCACGGCATCGATGCCCAGCCCGGCGGCGCAGCGGAAGATCGCGCCCAGGTTGGTGGGGTTCATCACGTTCTCCAGCACGGCGATGCGGCGGGCGTTGGCGCAGACCGCCTCCGCCGTGGGCAGGGGCGGGCGGCGCATGGCGCAGAGAATGCCACGGGTCAGGTGGAAGCCGGTGAGCCGGGTCAGCACGTCCAAGGAGGCGGTGTAGACGGGGATGTGGGGATCACAGCGCTCCAGCAGCGATGCGCCCTTGCCGGCGACGTGCTGGGTCTCCATGAGGAAGGAGACGGGGACGCAGCCGGCGTCCAGGGCGCGGCCGATGACCAGAGGGCTTTCCGCGATGAAGAGGGCGTTGGACGGGTCGGCCCGGTTCACCAGCTGGTTTTCGGTGGCCCGGGCGTAGACATCCAGCGCCGGGTCGGAGAAGTCGTGCAGTTCCATGACATGGGGCATATCAATATTCCTCCAGCAGCGCCGTCAGAGCGGCGCGGTAGTTCGGGGCGGCGTGGGCGGCGGCCTCCGCGTAGGATGCGCCGTCGGGGTTGATGCTGCGGGCGGCGGAGAGGCCGAGAGCCTCCAGCGCGGCGCGGTCCAGGGACAGTGCGCCCACCAGGGCGGCCACAGGGACGCCGTGGGCGCGGCAGCGGCGGGCCACACCGCTGACCACCTTGCCGTCCAGACTCTGGGCATCCAGCCGGCCCTCGCCGGTGACCACCAGCTGGTAGTCCGGCAGGCGGCGGTCCAGCTGGATGACATCCAGCACCGTTTCAATGCCGGAGCGCAGCGTACCGCCCAGGAACGCGGCGCAGCCTGCGCCGAAGCCGCCTGCCGCGCCGCCGCCGGGGAGGGCGGAGACATCCGTGTGCAGACTGACGGCGATGACGCGGGCCAAATGGCGCAGTCCCGCGTCCAGGCGGGACACACAGGCATTGTCCGCGCCCTTTTGCGGGGCAAACACACAGGCCGCGCCGTCAGGACCGTACAGGGGGTTGCGGATGTCGCACATGACGGTGAGGGGCGTGGTGTGCAGCGCCGGGTGAAGGCCGCGCAGGTCGATGGCGGACAGCTGGGACAGCGTGATGCCGGTGGGGACGAAGGGGCGGCCCTGACGGTCATAGAACACCGCGCCCAGGGCCGCGGCCGCGCCACAGCCGCCGTCGTTGGTGCAGCTGCCGCCCAGACCCAGGATCAGCCGCTGTGCGCCATGGTCCAGCGCGTGGGCCAGGAGCTGGCCCACGCCGTAGGTGGTGGTGCGCTCCGGGTCAAGGCGGCCCTCCGCCTGGGGCAGGCCCGCCGCCGCGGCGCACTCTATCACCGCCGTGCCGTCGGGCAGCAGGCCATAGCAGGCGGTGAGGGGATCGCCGAAGGGGTCGGTGACGGCTGCGGAGCGCTTTTGACCGCCGCAGGCGTCCAAAAAGCAGTCCGTCGTGCCCTCGCCGCCGTCGGCTACCGGCAGGGCGTCGATATGCCAGCCGGGGAGGGAGATGCTGCGGGCGATGCGGCAGATGTCCGGGGAGGACAGAGTGCCTTTGAACGAGTCGGAGATGACGAGACAGCGTTTCATGGGGCGCGCTCCTTTCACCGTGATAAGGGGATTATACCAGCGGAGAAAGAAAAAGACAAGGGACGGCTCACACCGTCCCTTGCCTGTACGTTTGCTGTATGTAAGGAGAAAAGAGAAAACTTACTTGGAAGCCAGCAGTCTGGCAGCGCGCTTTTTGCCGTACAGGCAGCAGGCCACCACATAGGCCACCGCGCAGACCACGCCGATGATGTAGGCGGGCGTCCAGGGGATGTTGAAGCCGATGTGTGCGTTGGCGATGTAGGTGATGCAGATGAAGGTGTAGAAGCCGCCGGGGATCATGGGCATCCAGGCCCACTTGCCCTTGCCGTTCTCGAACATCCACGCGGTGATGCACAGGAAGGCGA
>ERZ857757.2744-NODE-2744-length-10960-cov-2.835580_pt1 | contig 10960 bp, 20 predicted proteins | sample MGYA00519764_ERZ857757 | MGnify/ENA primary metagenome ERZ857757 (study PRJEB31778, sample SAMEA3449359) | human gut metagenome | biome: human gut; feature: human-associated habitat; material: faeces | place: United Kingdom | collected 2010/2012 ... | reverse complement strand
AGTCAGGTGGCAGTACTGGTGAAGCTCCGCCAGCGGGTGGCTCAGCAGCGCGGGAACAATCGCGTCGTACGACGGACACTCGCTCACCACCTGCTTCAGCAGCTCCGTCGCCTCCGTCAGCTGCAGCTGTAGCTGCGCGGGGTTCGTGGTGGCCGCGGCGTCCAGCAGTGGCGGCGGGAGGGTCGACGACGGCGGCGTGAGCGTTACGGCGTGCGCGAGAGCCACCACCACCGACTGCTCCGCGAGACCGATGCGCAGCTTCCCCTGGAGACCGCGGATGATGTACTTGATCTCCTCGCCGCGCGCGGCCACCATCAGACGCTTGATGACGCCGCTCTTGCGATCCTGCGACTTGCTGCCTTCCATCTCCGCGAGGGACTTGAAGTCCTTGAAGAGAGAGCGGACGGTCAGGGGAGGCGGCGGGAAGATGAGGCGCTGCGTGGATTTGCACGTGAGCGCGACGTCGCCGAGGTCACCACACTTCTTCATAGCGGTTTTGATGTTGGCACTGTGGATGAGGAGACGAAAGCACCCAAACGATGACTTTCCGGTAGCGTCCTGCAACGACTTGATAATGATACCATCGCCGATTCCCAGTTCCACTCCCTTGAATGTGGGGGCAACCTCGTTCAGAATCAGATACACGCTCGGAAGGAGGTCTTCCGGCGTTGTTGCAATTACACTTCTGAAATAGTCCGCCGTAAGCGTAATCATCTTGTTTCTGAACCATCACATGGATTTAAAGATGCACTACCGTTCCGTTATCTTCTCCACCTCACTAAAGAGATGCGCTAATGCCTTGTAGGGAACACTACAATCGGACATGAGAGTCCGTTCCTACGCCTCTCCTTGTTTCCATGTAGCTCCCTCGATGGGATTGTATTTGGCAATGGTTGCCGACATTCCGCAATACACAATGTGGTCAAGTAACCGGATTTGACTGGTATGGGAATGAAGAATCCTAAGCGCGTGGAAAATAGCGCGATCTTTGTTGATGGTGGTATTCTGATTGCTCAAGTGATGTCATTATTATAAATTATCAACCAGTTCATCGAGATCAATTACCATATTCATAGGTAACTCCATTCATTCTTCCCCTTCAAAGGAACTCTGTCATGGGTAACGTACTGAGCGACGGGGGAGTCGACAAGAACGATATCAATGAGATCAAGCTGATCACCCTCTCCGATTCCTATTCTCCCGCCGATCCAATTTGGGATCGCGTGTTTGACCTCAAGGGCTATCTTCAGTATGTGAATCACTCCTATCTAGAGTCCATTTGTGTATGCTGGAGCCGTGATATGAGTGGGGTTTGAATATGAAATTCTGATTGTAGTGAAGCACTCTCCCGAAACGCACAATTTTGGAGTCTTCATTCAACACATGAGTGAAGTCGTTACCGTTGTTCCCCGACGACTTCTCCGCTGTGTTTCTGTGATACTAGATTATCACCATGATGAATAGAACGATGAGTATCTGGATGCAGTTCAGAAGGCAACCAACGCCTTGTTTCTAACGCGTTGTTTCCTCAACACCTTTATGAAAGAAGCCAGTGACGAAGAGCTCTTGGTTTTGTTCAACGTCCCCCAAATCTCGGAAGCCATCGTCACTCCCAGCAACCTCAGTCGCTGTATCATTTCATTTGCGCACTCAGTGCTCAGCAACACTCATCCGCACGTATGGCGAGACTTCCTTCTTGCTCATCGAGACCGTGGTTGACGTGATCGTTTCGCACTCTCCCCAGCAGCAAACGAACAAACTCTACATGGAGGCGCTCGGTATTCTACTCACGCTATTCTCGCGCATGCTTCGGAATGAAGACATCGAACACACGATTTCTCCCGTTTCTCCCTATTTTTCTTCCTACTTTCTCCTCGATCTCCTCTTCATCTGTTCGGGAATGCCCGTCTCCGCTTCCATCATCCCTTCTCCCGAAGAAACGCCCGTCTGGTCGTCCGGACTCATTCTCTCTCTTCTGCGACGCATGATGGAGCCCTCTGTCGACGCACTTGATGCAGAGTTATACGCTCCAAAGGAGTCTTCTCCATCTCTTCTTCTGTACCCGTTTCAACTCTTCTCTCTCTTCTCTGCGCCGAAGAAGCAGACGGTCATTGAGTCTCCCTCGGCGACCCGCTGCCAACTTCTCCTCTCGCTCCTGCTTTCCGTCAACTGCGCCACCGACAATCCCTTCGTGCGGACCTTGAAACGTCTTGTGTATGCGTTACGGTGACGATATAATGAAGAAATACGCGAACGACCGACATCCACGTGGAAGAAGAAGACGCATGTTCGATTTCCTTCGAGACCATCTACGAGCTCATCTGCAGAGACCTGAAGGAGCCGGCTGTGTACTTTATCTATCCTTATCAACACATAGCTGCGTTCTCTTCTACCACTTCCTCCACAAAGTGCCCGGCTTCTTCGAGTTCATCTGCGCCAAGTCGGAATACGTCTTTCTTCCCCAGCTGCTGAGTGGGTGTGAAGTGAGTGTAATCACGCAGAACTGCTGACGAATCACGCGACGTGCACCGACGAGCAGCTCTATCTGCTCATCACCATCGTTCTGACATTCACCCAGAGCGCCTCCTTCATGAAGTATCTCTTCTCCCTGAAGGCAAAGGCTCCCGAGTACGCCTTCTTCACGGAGCGGACGGAGAAGGACCCCTGGTCCGTCGGCTGTCTGACGATCGTCGTCATGATCCGAATCCTCACCACCCACATCCATCGCGTGAATGTCGCTGCATACGACGGGATGAATCTGTAGGACTTCTACATCGTCTCCAGCGTCATGGCGGTGATCTGCAATTCTCTCCAGCAGGCGAAGAATCTGGACAAGTGGGAATCGATGGCTCGTTTCATCCAGATATGCGTCTCGCAAACTCGTGGAGCTGCTGATATACCTCAGTCGGCGTCTGCAGGCGCTGAAAACACAGCTAGAACACATTCCGGACGATACGATGATCAACATGTTTCTGTTTTCCCCTTCTTTCATTCTAGAACGTCGGAGCTGCTGTCCTTCTACCTGGACAGTGTTGCGTCCTTTCTGACGTCCGACAAACTCGCGGATAACATGCTCTTCGTGGGCGAGATGGAGAATCGTGAGCGATAGGTTTACGAGTTGCTGCGGCAGTATGATTCGGTACGGACAATCACAAAGCACCCTGAGTTTGATCATATCACCATGTCCATCATGATGGTTCTGGATTACCTAAACGAGGCGCTGAAGAAGAAGGGGGAGTCAAGTGACAACAACGGTAGTTTTCTGTACTACGAGGACGTGCTCAAGAAGCTGTCAACGGAAGTGAAATCATGGACCTTCATTTCAAAAGGGAATGCCAAGTATGAATTCGAGGATTGCGATTCGGCTGTTTTCTTTCTCAGCTACGTGTGGAATCTGATCCAGCTCTATGGAACAGATCTTGATTTTTGGGTTGTTTGTTGGAATAATGAAGTGATGGGAAATGGTTCCATTTGGTTTCAAACAGCGAATTGGATATCACACCATCGGCACACCTGAACAACTTCTCCAAATCGTTCCATTGAACATAATATGCTCATCTACTTTCTGAATCACTTGTAACAATGCATCGATCTCCAAATCAACCAACCGCCTTTCATCCTCTCACAACAAACACCTCAAACCCAAACCAACTCCTTAAAAGGCATAGCGCAGCTGCTCCCTCTCCACGAACACAAACAACGCAACCAGCGCCACAGCGAGTAGAATGAACGAGCCGCCTCCCTCGATCTCCATCGCCTCGTTCTCCACCTTCTCGCACCGAACCACCGCCTCGTTCAGCACGTTCCGCTCCACCTTCACCGTCGTCTCCTTGCACGTCACCTTCGTTCGTCCCGTGCTCTCCACCTGCAGCGCGTACTCTCCCACGCCCAGTCCCTCCAGCTCGAACGACCCTCCCGCCGACACCTTCGTCACCTTCTTGCCCGCAGGTCCCTTCGCCACCACCTGCAGTCCCTCCACGATGGCACCATCCACGTCCACCACTCCGTGCAGCGTCTACGCGTCACAATATCATTCGATCCTCACCGCCGCAGACGGCACCGTCAATACGACAAAGTTGGCCTCCGTCACGTCACGGTCCGTCACCTCCACACGCAGCTCCGCGGGCAGAAGGTGCTCCACGCCAGCCACCGTCAGTCGATAGGCGATGCCAGGCCGCAATCCACGCACGCGGAAGGCTCCCTGCGCGTCGGTGAACGCGACCTCCTTGAGCTTGCTGCCCTCGCTCGCCTCAGCAACCACACGCAGCTTGCTCTGCGGCTGGCCGGTGATGGTGGTCACGCGACCGAACACGCTGAAGGCCACGCGCGTGCAGCGCAGCGTCAGCTCCACCGCGCTGCCCTCCGGAATCGACACCGTCTGCGTGGGCTGCTCGAAGCGGTACTCCTTCAGTTGCGCCTGCAGGAAGTAGTCGCCGGGGAACAGTTGTCCGAACACCAGACTGCCGTCTGCGCGCGTCGCCTGGTTGCTGTTGAAGCCGTCGCTGCTCAGCGAGAGAAGCGTTGCAGCCACCGGCTGTTCCTTCTACGGTGAAACGGCTGCGTTGGAGGTACCGCGTCCAGCACCATCACACGCAGCGACGAGAGTTTCTGGTGCGAGAAGTTGAGTCCGTCGGAAGACGCGTGGAAAACATGTCCCTCCTTCACAGCCTCCAGCGAGTGGCGTTAAGCGACCTTCTCATTGCCACAAAGGATATGAAATGCGTCGCGGGGTCGATCGCAGGGAACACGTACACGCCCTTGACGTCGCTCGTGGCCTCCAGCGGCGCAGCGCCCTCCAGCGTCATGCGCACGACCACTCCCGCCAGCGGCGGCACGATCTGTCCGCTCACGACGCGACCCTCCGCCGCCGCCACCGGCTTCAGCGGCTCCTGACAGCGACCGGCCGCCACCGCGAGGGGAAGAACGGCGGGACGGAAGAGGTACGGTGTGTTGGGCGCCGAGAAGCGCAGCGAGTACTCGCCGGGGACCAGCGTCTGCGTGAGAGGGGGGAGGAAAGCCCACCAGATGGTAGAGGAAGCGCTCGCCGTCCTTCACAGCGGTCACCTCGCTGATCACGCGTCCGTTCTGCTCCGCAGCCACGCGGACCTGAGAATGAGATGCTTCCCAATCACTCACATCCACGCCCACGCCGGCGGAGAGAGCGATCGAACCCTCCACGAAGTACGCGGAGGGCGTCACCTCCAGACGATGCGAGGCGGCCGACAGCACCACGGGCGACGCCACCTCCGCGCAGCCGCTCAGCGCCAGCTGGTACTGCGGAGCCTGCAGACAGCGTCGCGACTCGCCAGCAGGGAACTCCAGCATCTCCCGACCCTCCTGCGAGAGACTCTCCGCGTGCAGCGGCACCGGCGAGACCACGGTGGCCAGGAAGCCCGTCTCCTCGAAGCGTAGCGAGGTCACGGAGGCCTCGCGCACGTCCACTGCCTGCTCCGCCTGCTGCTCCTCGCCGAAACAGCCCTCCTGCGTGAGTCCTCTCCCTCTCACCCACCTCGTCGCGCACACGCACCACATATTCGCCGGGAAGAACGCCCGTGAAGGCGAACCGACCCTCTCTGTCCACCGTCGTCGCGCCCAGCTCCCGCTCGCCGCTGCGCAGCAACACACGCACGTCACTGCGAGCACTGCGACGCACCACTTCTCCGGCGACACGCTGTGCCACCGGCTCCAGCACCAGTCCCGACGCGTCCTTCTGACGACCCACCACGACCGTCGCGCGCGAGAACACGACGCCCGGCACGCCCGCGGCAGCGGGAACGGGCTTCACGGCGATCTCGAAGCGACCGGGAGGAAGCTGCGTGGGAGGAGAGGAAAAGGGCTACGAGAAGACAGAACTGCTCCGGCGTCTCCTCCGAGGCGACCACGGCATCTCCCTGCAGCGCTTGCACGGTGTAGCGGCGCGGCAGTCCCTCCTGCGTGAGAAGGAGAGAGAGACGCTACGTAGTTGCGCAGCAGCGACGTGTCCACGCGACCGCACGCCTGGTAGCGCGAGATCACCAGCGGCGGCAGCTCCATTCCCGGCTGCGCCTGGATGCGATAGTGAGAGAAGACAAAGCGACTGTCCTCCGCCTGTGTGAAACTCTTTCCTCATCACTACGTCGATCATATACTCGCGCTCCTCCATGTCGCTCACGTGGAAGAATCCCTGTGCGTCGGAGCACTCTCCCTCGCGTCCGTTGGCGTTCACACGCACACACACACCAGCGACAGGCTGCTGCGTCTCATCCAGCACGCGTCCGTGCAGCGTGAAGGCCACCACGGCGAAGGCGGGTCCCAGCGCCACCGAGGCGGCGCCCACGCTCACGCGCAGCTCCGCGGGCTCAATCGCCCACTCCAGCGAGCTGGCGGCCAGCGAGGGACGCTGCGTGGGAGCGGAGGGGAAATCCTACCAGCAGGTAGCGGCCGGAAGGCACGTCGCGGAACTCGAAGGCGCCCGAGGGAGCCAGCGAGACCAGACAGCCGGCGAGCGTCGACTCGCAGGCAAGCGGCTCTGGGTGAGAAGAGGGAGAAAGACGCACCACCATCCTCGCGGTGGAGAAGGAGACCGATGTCGGCCAGCGAGTGCTTGCCGGACTTGTTCTCCACGATACCGGTGATCTTGAAGCCGGAGACGACGAAGTCCTCGGTCACCGCCACGCTGCCGAAGCCGATCTGGAGTGAGAGAGGGGGAGAAGAACTACCGAGACCGACTGACGCGTGGGCTCCGCCAACACGCACGAAGGGTGGTCGGCGTGGAGCGTGTAGTCGCCGCTGATCACGTTCTCGAAGAGGTAGTTGCCCTGCTCGTCCGTCTCCACGGTGTTCAGCGTGTGTCCATCCTGCGAGAGAAGACTCACTTGGACACCCTTCACTGCCGCTCCCGTCTGCTTGTCGTGGGCGTGACCGCTGATGCGGAAACCCGTGATCTCAAACACCTTCTTGTCCTCACAGCCCGTCACTACTCCTTCTTCGTTCATCGACACCTGTTTGGATGAGACGGGAACATACGCAGCGTACATGGAAGGACTCCGGACTGACGTACCATCCGTCCTTCTTCGACACGGTCAGCTCGTACTCGCCCTGGATGGCTTATAGCAGGAACAAACCCTTACAATGTCGTAGATAGGGAGGAAGAAGAATCCCTGCGGACTGCACGCCGTCGACTCCTGGAGAACTCCATCGGAAGTCAAAAGAGAAACAGAGATATCGGAGAAATTCGGGTTCTTTCCAATTGCACTGCGCGGTAGAGGACTGAGAAAACACGTACTTCAGTATTCCCTGAGATACGCGAATACTACCTCCGCAACCGGAAACGCCTTCCGACTGCGCGAGTGCAACGCTAATGAAGAGAATCGCAGAAACAATAGCACGATGCATCGTTCTTTGTGGAGAAAACGACGAGAGAAAAGGGAGTCAAACCCCGATCACGTTTGATTTCAACAAACAATAGAATCCCGGATCTCGGGTGTGTCGTGGTTGTACCACGTATCGATGCGCCAGTACACTTCTGACATGTCGGGTCGATCTTCCTACCCTCGTACTCTCCGTACACGCCTACGTAGTCCTTCAGACAATCGGAGACGATTCCATAAATCTCTACCCATAAGACGATTTCATTGGACAAACCGGGATCCTGCTTCAGCAGCTCGTTGGGCCGCAGTCTGTACCCCTTCTTCATGAAGTCGGCCATCTATCCCTCATCGACTCGTTCCACCCTCACATTCATTCCCAGCTGCTTCTTCTTCTCCCCCAAATACAGATACGTCTCGATGTACCCAGTGAGAATCTCTCCCACGAGAAGGCCAAATGCATACACATCGGCCTTCAGGAGGATCTTCTTGAGTTCATCCGATGGTAGACGCTCTCCCGACGCGATTTGCGACACTTCCGGAGCTTGACTACGTGAAGAGCCTCCATCATTCCGACTGCTGCATATTCCCGATGACTCCCACGCGTGAGGTGCTGAGGTCCTGACCTACATCTCACACTGCACCCGCTTGCCCACTTTCCTCGATGATCTTCGAGAGACCGAAATCGGCGATCTTGCAATCGCCGTTGACGAGGAGGATATTATCGAGTTTCAAGTCATTATGATACACACTTTGCTGGAACGTGTAAAAGAGCCCCGTTGCGATCTGGAACACATACAGCTTTTTGGTCCGATAATCGACGGCGGGTCGCGCGGGCTTTTCTCGGCCCGCGGGCACCAAATCCCCCAATTTTCCCCTCAGGTCTCCCTCCGCCTTCTCCATGATGTACGTGATGACGGTGCGGTTTCCCTCCCGATGGATATTGTATCCATAATTACGAATGACATTATAATGACGCAGCTTCGTCATCACCTTCAACTCGCCAATGATCTGTCGCAGATCCGTTTCCTGCCGCACCTCGCACTCCTTGATTGCCACCTCGTGCTCGTTGTACAATCTGTGGGATCACCCGCTCTCGTCCCTACCCCTCGTAGACGTTTCCGCAGGCGCCGCTGCCCAGTTTCCGCAGCTTCTGATAGGCGCTGGGCGGGATGAGGAAGGTGCAGTCTAGGAGAGAAGAGGCGGTCGAGAGTACTGTCGGCGCTGATGGTGAGAGAGAGGAAAAAGATACGTGTGGGAGAGCGGAGAGGTGGCGGAGAAGACGGAGTGTAGGTCCGAGACCAGGCCGCGGAGTCCGAGGGACTGGGGAGTCAGGGAGGAGGATGCGTACTTTGTTTGCATCCCAGTTCTGCATGTAGGGAGTGCAGATCGTGTTGGTCTCGAGATTGATGAAGGGGAACTCTCTGTTCAGTGACAAGCCTAGGTGTTAGACAGACGGTAGGAGACAACTCTGGTCATATACTAAGAAGATATCGGGACACGCATCGAAGGGTTGCGATGGAGTGAGGCACATACGGATGGGGATGGCAAACTTTTCGTTGTTGGACTCGCAGGCAATCGAGAAACAAAGGGACAACTGGGGCTCTTGACTGCCCAAACGATGAACTACAGGGATAACAGACTCCATGCAGTACTGTGCGTGGCTCCATATACGTAAATCTGTTTTTCACATACCAAGGAGAACAAATCGGAGAGCAGCTGTTCATCCTACATTCCATAAAGGCAATACGTAGTACTTTCAGAAAATGCTTTCCCTTGAGGATTTCCTCAACCACCTGTTGAAACCGAATCTTCTGACTCTCCGTATCGTCTTCCGTGTGAAAGGCGAGACATTTTTGAAAGGTTAGATGCACTGGGGAATCCATTTCTCCTCTTAGAACGCGAAGATACTAGGAGGTGCGACTATGATTTCATTCCCGCGGTTCATCCTTTTCAGTTAAGGAGAGTCTATCTGAATCCTGTTCAAAATCAGTGGGAATGGATTGTTGAAGGGAGTCAAATAGGACCGCATCGTTTTCTTGAATGGGATCATGAAGGAACAAAAAACAGTCCGTTTTTTGGATTCCATTTTTCGTATTCCAATCGTACTCGGTCCATACTAGATTTAATAGCTTTGAAATGTCTTGTAAAAGTTGCGTATCAACGACTGGAGTCGTTATTATCAACATCCTTAACATGATCCTGACACTCGTTGTGGTAAATGCAAGGAGTGATGAGTAGGTTGGACTGGTGATGATCGGTGCTACGGGATACTTCTTCTTCACGGTGGTAGGGACATGGCGTGTTGCAGTGAGGAATAGCAGAAGATGATGAATGTTAACATATACATTGGTCTGAGCGTTGGATTGATCACCTTCGTAAGTCGTTTTGTCTGTGTTTTGATCAGTTCTTCCCCGTCTTTGTTCTTTGTGGTTGTTACAAGTCGCACTGTTTCCTTGTTTTCGTATTTGTGGATTGAGTAACTGACGATTCAGGATAACATTGTTCTCATTCTGCTCTCGATAGCCGAATGTATCTTCGTTGCGCTTCTCTGGTCTCCGGAATCCTCGAAGAAGATTAAGGATCTGATTGATCTTCCCGAATCGTACATGCAGTATATCGATTCCCATTTGTCGTATGGCTGTGTCTATGTTGAGTACCTAGTCTCATTATGATCATTGCCGGAGCGATCGTGAGTGTCCAGTTCCTGACGATGATCTTCCAAGGCATTCATGCCAGCGAGATCAAGAGAGACACGATGGTCGTTCAGCCCCTGATGCCCGACGTAGCATTCGTTTCTCATTTCGATTTGTAGGTGGAAAACCGCAAGCCCAACTACCGCGAGAAGGCCATGGAGAAGTACGACCTCGGCAAGTATTATGACGGTTCGTCTCAGATGTGATTTGATACTATAAACATGTTTGTTACACATGAAGCAGTTCAATCGCTCCGTCATCCCTCCACATTCCAAATTCGTGCGTATCAATCCACTCGCCTCGAGAACTCTCTGATGACACAATCATCCCTTTCACCCAAATCGCTCCTCTCCCTTGGCAGGAAGAGCACAGCAGCACGTGGGACTGTGTGGGTTTTCCATCCCCTCCGAACTCCTCCATCAACTCTTCTTCCGTGCTCACACCGCGAACCTGTATCTTGTCGGTGACGTGAAGGCGTCGCGAAGGCGCCGATTGCATCTTCCCTTCAGAACCCTCTCCGTCCCTACTCGCACGAAAGTGCCCATGAGCGGGCCTCCGACGTGTCCGAAGGTGTTATGGTCGTGGCAGGAGGTGGAGAAGAGGATGCAGCCCAATTCCTGGTGGGCGAAAGCACAAATGACGGAACATCTACCAACACAGCGCGAGAGAAGACCAACAGAAGGAAGGAGCGGAGAAACAACACGCAGTTGCAGGACGCACAATCGTTGATTTCCACGACCAGTCGCAGTCGATTCATTCCCGTTTCCAGTAGAATGGATCTAGTATAGCGATCGATGTCGGAAGACAGCGAATTGAGGTTAAGAACTCCGTCTTTCTGCATCTCACAAATGTGTCAACGTATACGCGTCGCGTGAACTCCCTCAACACAAACTGCTGCTGCGAAGGCTTCAGTGTGTT
>ERZ857757.2743-NODE-2743-length-10961-cov-3.459288_pt1 | contig 10961 bp, 8 predicted proteins | sample MGYA00519764_ERZ857757 | MGnify/ENA primary metagenome ERZ857757 (study PRJEB31778, sample SAMEA3449359) | human gut metagenome | biome: human gut; feature: human-associated habitat; material: faeces | place: United Kingdom | collected 2010/2012 ... | reverse complement strand
AACTGCTATGTGTGCATGACGCACGCTCCTTCCATTCCTCGCGAGAACTTTGCCGCCATGACGCGTCTGGACGCCAACCGCGCCCGCTCGCTGCTGCGCGAGACCGCGTCGAAGAAGCTGGGTCGCGACGTGCCTCTGGAGGACGTGAAGAACGTGATCATTTGGGGCAACCACAGCGACACGCAGTTCCCCGACGTCAACTTCGCCACCGTGGAGGGCAAGCCCGCCCGCGAGGTGATCGGCGACGACGCGTATCTGGACGGAGACTTCATGAAGACGGTGCAGCTGCGTGGCAAGGCGATCATCGCCGCGCGTGGACTGTCGAGCGCGTGCTCGGCCGCCAAGGCTGCGTGCGATATGATGCGTGATTGGGTGCATGGAACCAAGGAGAACGAATACAGCATCATGTCGGTGTGCTCGGACGGAAAGCACTACGATGTGCCCGAGGGACTCATCTTCTCCTTCCCTGTGAGCGTGAAGGACGGAAAGTGGTCCATTGTGGACGGACTGGAGCTGGATGATCGCAGCAAGCAGTTCTTCGTGAAGACGATCGGTAGGCTGTGGAGGACAGGGTTGAGGGGTAGAGGAGCTTCAGGAGGAGAAGAAGGCTGCGGAGGAGTTCCTGGCGAGTATTTAACTTCTCTCTCGCTTGTTTGTTCGTATTCACTGCTATCATTCAACAAACACCCCCTATAAGACTAGTCCCACTCCCGCACACTCATCAGCTTCTCCACCTTCTTCTTTCCCTTCAGGAAGTCTCCCTGTGACGCCTTCTTCTTCTCGCGCTTCTCCTCGCGACTCTTTCGGATCTCCTTCTCCTTCTTGATCATGTCGAACATCCGCTGCTTCTTCTCCGACGTGTGTCCGAAGTCCAGCTTCGCGCTTCCCTCGCCCACGGCGCTCGCCATCTCCAGCGCGTGCCGCTTCGACTTCGCCATCGCCTTCCGTCCCAGCTTCTTTGGCGTCTCCCGCAATCCGAAACTACGTCCCACCGACCTCCCTTCCCTACCTGCGCGCCACGTGTCCGAAGTGCAGCGACCGCACGTTGAACGCCGTCTTCAGCTCCTTGCTGTACGTCGTGTACGCGCGACAGTAGCTCGTGAAGCCCACGATCGCCAGGTCCTTCAGACCATCGCTCTCCTCCACCGTCTTCAAAATGCTCGCCTGGATCTCGCTCGCCGCGTGGTTGCGCTTCGCATAGATGAGGCGGTTGCCCGGCCCGCTCTCCCGCACGCAGTTGTCGAACCACACGTCGAAGTTGAACTGCTTCAGCGAGAGTCCGCGACTCTCCAGCGTGTACAGCATCCCCATCTCCGACGGTTGCAGAAACAGCACCGACTGCCCACTCTTTCCCGCACGTGCTGTTCGTCCCACACGATGAATATACTCGGAAATCTCCGTCGGTGGGTCATATTGCACGATCCAGTCGACGGTGGGAATGTCGAGTCCGCGCGCCGCCACGTCCGTGCAGAGCATCGTCGCATAGTTCGCCTTACAGAAGTCGCGCAGGTGCTTCAGCCGCTGGTGCTGCGGCATGTTGCCGTGTAGACTCACCAGCGTCCCCTTGTAGGCTGTCGCGTCGATGCCGTCGCCGGGCCACGCCAGCTCGCGCAGCAGCTCGTCGTGGAACGCCACGCTGTCGCACGTGTTCACAAAGACGAGGATACGGCAGTGGTTGCTGTTCACCGCACGCAGCTCCTTCCGCAGGAATGCACACAGCGTCGGCAGCCGCAGATTGCTTTCAACCTGCACGAAGTATTGTCGCAGCTGCTTCGGCACCTGGAAGGTGGCTTCTGTCTCCGTTTCCTCTATCGATCATTCTCACTATTCTTCTCTCACTCTTCTCATCATTCTCATTACTCTCCTCCTTCTTCTCATCATCACCCTCCTTCTCCCGTCGCAGCTTGTCCACATCCAGGAAACTCGGCTCCTGCATCGACAGCGTCGCCAGCTGCTCCAGCGCCGGACTCAGCGTCGCCGACAGCAGCACCGTCTGCGGCCGCCGCGGCGCCTGTTTCCGCAGCAGCGCCAGCAGGTCGCGCAGCTGCTGCTCGAAGCCCATGTCCAGCAGCCGGTCCGCCTCGTCCAGCACCAGCATGCGCACGCGGCTCAGCGACAGCGACGCGGTGTGCAGCGCGTGGTCCAACAGACGACCCGGCGTGGAAATGATGATGTTCGCGCCCTTCCGCAGACGACTCTTTTCCGCCTTGCGCTTCTGACCTCCGCAGATCACCGTGGGCACGATCCAGAAGAAGGGGAGAAGCAGCTTCTTCACCGCCTCCTCGATTTGCACACATAGCTCGCGCGTGGGAACCAGAATCACACAGTATGCGCCGTCCGAACGCTCGATGCGCTGCGGAGACGCCTGGAGCATTTGCACGATCGGAATCAGATAAGCGAGCGTCTTTCCCGATCCCGTCTCCGATTTGATCATCACGTCGCCTCCCTTCATAATCTCGGGAATCGCGTACGACTGGACGATGGTGGGCTGCGAGAAACCGAACACATTCGGCTTTGTCAACACCTCCACCTAGCGGTGAGCGAACGAATCGGACCCCACAATCTTCTCGTTCAGATTCATATCGGAAAAGGTCGACGCCGCAAACATGTTCTTGTTCGTCAGCAGCTGGAGAGGATTTGTCAGGCCCGTGCTCTGTTTCCGCTTCGGGACCGTCACTTTCACCGGATGCTTGCGCGTTCCTATTTGATGAGTGCTCTGACTCCCATTTTCCTACCAAACGACGTCGTAGCGGGTGGCTGGGCATTCTCCGTCTCTTCCGGCTTCTTCTCTCCCTGAGCGCGTTTCTTGTTGAACAGCAAACTCAACTTGGGCTTCGGGGTGGATTCGCTCATCACAAGAATCGTTTTCTGCGTGTAGATTCGAGTGCAGTTGCATACAAGAAGATGAGAAAGGATTGCATCCAAGTGAGATTCCATCCCATCCCTCAATTGACTACCAACAAACAGAACCGTCCAAAAAGGACCCCTACAGTAGGTTTCCAGTTACAGAGTCACTTTCTTCGCCGTTTCAGCCTTCTTGACAGTCTTCTTCCCCTTCACGCCGCCAACAGCCTTTGTTCTCCCGCGCGTCCTCACCGCGATAAACACGACGATCGCGACGACCGCGAGCGCAACAAGAATCATAAACACAACCGTGACCATCGACACACACACGCCGGTGATCTTCTGCCACTCCCCGTCCTTCTCCCCCAGCTCGCACCTGCGGCGCTGCGTCCCCACGTAGCTGCCTTCTCTCCCGCACTCGAGCACCGCTTCCTCGCCCACGCTCGTCACGGGAAACAGTCCGTCCGCCAGACACTGTCCCTCGCGCACGCGGATCTCCAGCACCGTGAAGATGGTCGCCGTGGGATTCTCCGCACGGATGGTGTAACTGGCTGCGTCGCTCGTCTCGGTAGGAACGCCCGCGATCTCGCCCGTGAGCTCGTTCAGCGTCAATCCGGCGGGGAGACGCGCTCCAGCATCCATGTACCAGCGCGTGACCACGTTGCGAACCGAGGGCGTCTCCGCGATCACCGTGTCCTTGACGAACACGAAGCGACTCAGTCGGTAGCGCAGGTCGCTCGGCGCCTTGTGGCTGCAGTGCTCCAGTTGCACCTCTCCCAGCACGCCGCCACTGCAGCGTCGGTAGGAGAAGCCTGTGAAGCCCTCGGGACAGAGCGCTGGCGACAGCTGTCCCTCCGCCACCGAGGGATACGCGTCCACGCCGGGACACACGCCGCCCGAGCCTCGGCAGTAGGCGGTGAACAGCGCTCCCACGTCGTCGGAACTGGAGACGCCCAGCGTCTCGTAGCGGAGGTGTCGGAAGCCGGCGAGCGCCACGGGGATGGCGATCTGCGGCTTCGTGCGTTGGTGGATGGTGGTGTCGAGACTCAGAAGGGTGACGCGCTCGCCACGCAGTGTCCCCGTCAGCTCCATGTTCCAGGAGTCGACGGTGGAGGCGCCGAGGATGTTGAAGGCGTTCCAGCGACTGCCCTCCAGGTTCTCCACGGTCCACTCGATGAAGGTGCCGGGGTCCTGAGGCATCGCGGCGACGGTGGCGGGGTCCAGGTCCAGCAGGCTGGCGAGCGTGCCGGTCACGGGCTGCGTGGCGTTTAGGAAGGAGAAGGAGTCGAGAGTAGTTGAGCAGTCGTTCACGCCGAACACACCGGTGGCGTCGAATACGAACGGAGCCGAGGAGGAGGTGCCCACGGGACGGTGAATCTCGAAGGCGACCACGTTCGTTCCTTCTTGCACGCCGGAGGTGGGAACAATGATGTGGAACTTGGAGAAGAGAGTGGCGTCATGGATTTCAATCGACTCGGTGTTCGCGTCGAAATCCTCGATCAGATTGAAGCGAGCCACCTTGTTGCCGTTGAAGTACACAACAACACCGCCAGCATACTTCATACGAATATTCAGCACCTGATAGTCGTCAATGCCAGTCAATTGGAAGCTCTTGCGGAGATACGTCGTCACCGTCTCTCCGTTCACAATCTCCGCAGCCTTCTTCGTCTCCCACGCAGCATCGTCAAAGCCAACTCCGTTCCATCCATCCACCTTCTCTCCCTGATACACCTTCCAGTTCGAGTACTCCACCTGGAAGGGGAAGAACGAGGAGAAGACCGTCGTCACGCTCCTCACCGTCCCCTCTCGCGCCCCGTACAACTCCTCCACCTCCAGCTCCATCGCACCCATGTCTGCCGTCAGCGTGTACCCCGAGCCACTCGCCCACCCGTCTCCGAACGTGTCGATGCCCTGGAACGTGTAGAGTCCGTCGCGCAGACAGAAGTCCAGGTAGTAGTAGCTGGAGGAGACGGGGAACACGTCCACCGACTGCAGCAGCGAGCCCGTGACGCCGCGCCCCTGGAACAGCTTCCAGGCGTTCTCCGAGGGGAAATCGTCCGCTGCGATCCGCACCGTCATCAGACTCTTTCCTCCCGTACAAATCTCCACCGCCAGCGAGAAGGAGACGCTCGTAGACCCGCCGGTGATCCGCTTCGCCGTCACCGTGTAGGTCGTGCGCTCGGTGGTCGCGTGCGCCGTTCCGTGGATCCAGCCGTTGGTGGGATCGAAGACGATGCCGAGCGGAAGCGTCGGTCGGATCGCGAAGTCGAAGTAGCCCTCGCCCTCGGGAATGATCTCCGACATCTCGATGTCCTTGTAGACGGAGGAGGAAGCCGGATACGCCAGCTCCGTCGGAGGCGTCATCACCGAGACTGCGAACAGATTCAGCGACTGCACGCGCCACGGACACGAGTCGCCTCCGGTGGCGAAGTTGGCGAACTTGAACTGATTGAAGGACCGGTTGTTGATGAAGAAGAGGTTCCGCCTCTGACCGGCCATCGAGTAGGTCACATTCGTCGCGTGACGCAGCAGCGTCCACTCGGCGTCCTCCGCGTTCTTTCCGAAGAGGTCGAACTGCGCCACCCTGCCGTCCAGACTCGCGTAGTCGTTCTGGATCTGTACCATGTTCACCCACTCGCGTCGGTCGTTGTCCAGCGTGACCACCAGCGAGTTCTCGCCGCAGTACGGGCAATTGATGGAGGTCGAGTGGTCTCCGTCGAACGCGCTGCTCGCAGGCCCCAGGAGTCCCGTGGAGGTCATCGAGCTCTCCCAGAGATGGCTTTCGGGCTCTCGCGTCATCAGACGCAGCGTGGCGTCGAAAACCGAGGTCTTCTCGACGGCAGAGGAACCAATCACGGCGATGGCAATCACGTTGGTTCCTTGCTTCAGAAGCGAGACGGCTTCCTGTGATGCGTCCTCGAAGACGAAGCGACCGGGAATCGTCACCGTGCGGTAGCGAAGACTGTCGTAGCGTCCCGTCGCCACCAGCGTCGGACTCAGCGCTCCGACGACGTGGTTGCGGAAGGCCTCCTGACCGTTCAGATAGACGATGACGCCGTCCCTGTAGCGAACGTTCAGAATCACGCCGGAGACTAGCGTCCGATTAGTGATCGGGAAGGTGTGTTTGTACAACTGGAGTTGGTTTGGAGCCTCGGGGAAACTGTCGCGCTGTCCGACACTCCAGCCAGAAGTGTCTTCATTGAACCAGTCGGAAGGGATGTCGCCCATCCGATAAAACCACTGTTCCTTGATGCCGACGGAGGGACGACGCAGGTAGAACGTGGCGTCGTTGCCTTGCTGCGCGTCGAAGCGCGTCTTCAGCATCAGTTCCTCCTCTCCATCCGCCAGAACGGCGAACACGGAGAGGTAGGAGCCATAGGACCAGTTGGCGCCGGAGCCATCGACCGTCACGTCGAAGCGCTCCGCGTCCACACATAGATAGTCGACGTGTTCCTGCGACGCGGGAAGCGTGTTCTCGAGCGGCACCTCCAGCAAAACGGCGTCGTTGGACGTGTCGCGGATGCGGAAAGCCTCCTTCTCGGGAGAGAACTGGTAGCTGCGGACCACACGCAACAGCGTCCCCTCGCACGCCAGGAAGGTGAGTCGCACCGTTCCCGTGAGCGAGCGCGTGCCCGCGGTGGCGGTGAGCGAGTAGGTGGTTTCCGGGGACCCTGTGACTGCGGAGCCGGTGATGGCGCAGCTGGAGGTGTCGAAGAGGAGTCCGTCGGGGAGCGCCGGCTGGATCTGGCAGTGCGTGATGCCGAACTCGACGATCTCGAGGTGGACAGGGTCGTAGCGTGCGTAGAAGGAGTAGCTCTCCTCGGGGTAGGAGACGGTGGTGACGAGATTGTTGCAGACGAGGAACTGTATCTCGTAGAGGTAGGTGGAGATTCCCTGCGACTGGCGAATGGTGCCTCGGAGGGTCTTGTAGAAGGCGGGCTCCGTCATCACCGTCAGCTGCGACCACGCCATGTACGTGTACTCCTGGTTGGTCGCTCCGATGATGGGCGTCCAGGAGGTGGCTGCGGGAGAGTCGCCGCCCTCCACGAGGAAGGAGGAGGGACAGTAACCGGGGTTCAGGTGCGCGTAGATGCGCAGTCCGTTCACGATGGGCACCACGTTGCCGAAGGAGACGAAGAAGGTGTGCGGCAGATCCGCCTTGAGGGCCGTGGCGCCGCTGTTGCGCGTGTAGTCGAAGACCTTGGCGATGTTGGCGTAGTTGGGAGAGGTGGCGGTGATCTCCGCGTAGGACACGAAGCACTTGTTGTCGCTGGAGATTCCGGACCCGTAGGAGAGGAAGGCATCAAAGTCGACGGGACGCGAGCTGGCGTCGGTGAAGTGGAGTTCCACCGCCAGAACGGCCTCGCCCGCCTCCGCCACCGCGGCGGGACGAATCACACCGTGATAGTCGGAAGTGGTGTAGGAACCGGAGGCGGGCGTCGTGGGCGACACGGCACCGGAGGGGAGATTGTCGCGGAAGACCTCGACTCCGTTGATGAAGGCGAGAATGCCGTGGGCGTAGCGGAACTGGATATCGACGGCAGCCATGCCGGTGATTCCAGCAAAGGTCTTGCGGAAGTAGAGCGTGCCCGAAGACTGCTGCGTGGTGGATCCGTGGGTGTAGGAGGACCAAGCACTGTCGTCGAAGGAGAACTGGTTCCAACCGCTCTGGAAGTTAAACTCCATCTTCCATTCTCCATTCTTGGAGATGGGCGAGTAGAGGGCGAAGAGAGTTTCTTCGTTCGATTTTGCCGTCATCATATTCTTGAATATAATATGCTCGTTGCTGTCCTCAATGGCGATCCAAGCGCCATCGGACCAGGAATCATTCCGACTGTCCTTCATCTTCAGTGTGTAGACGTGGTTGTTCGTGATCGAGAGACACATTTCCATCACACGTTCCTCGTTTTCAGCGAGCGGAGGAGACACGAATTCAACCGCATTGCCTGCAGAGATCGTGAACGACTCCTCGCTTGCCCAGCGAAGCGTCTTTTTGATTACCTTGGCATACACTTTGTCGCTAGAACACTCCAACGCGGCGGCCAGTGAAACTACGCATTGAAACTCCTTCCCCCATCCATACTGATAACAAGAAAAGCAGTGACACCCTTCATATTTTTCTGGTTTTCGGAACGCAATCCCACGACTTCGATTGTTCTGATTGGTTTGTCATGATTATCAATCCCTCGTTACCACTGCACGCTTTGTTCCTTTGAATACAGAGAAGCGGTTTGCTGTAATGAAACACCGCGTAGAAGGATGGAGGATGGGGTTGTAGAATAATTGGAGCAATGGAATGGGAATCGAGTCGTTTCAACGTAGTATAGAGAGAGATGTATACAATTTCTTCTCCTTGACACACTCTTTTCATTAACCACTTCATCCACCTCATCCATCCAACAACCTGTTCCTCCCCTTTCTCTCCCTCCTCTACCCTCTCCCTCCTCCTTCTCTCCTTCTCTTTCTCCATCAACCATTTCATCCCCTGAAGAACAAAACGTCCGTCCAAAAGAGCGTCTCTTTCTGCCATCCAACTGGGGAAACGGTGGTACGCGCCTTTGTCCTGCTCACAAATCGTCTTAATCGTTTCAAATGTCTGTTGATCTTAGTATTCTTGCTCGTGGTATTCCTCTGGATCCCCTTCCCGAGTTGTACGAGTTGTGTGTTTTCCATCACCGACAGGAAGCCTCTGAATCCCAATGTTCCTCACGCCCCGAAGAGACCCGTGGTGCTGAGCAAGGAGGAGTTCGTGCAGGCCGTGCAGAACGCCCTTCGTTACTTCCCCGAGAAGTATCACGCGATTCTGGGACCTGAGTTTGCCGAAGAGCTCAAGACCTACGGACACATCTACATGTACCGGTAAGTGTGTATGTTTGCCTTGAGAGGTAGTTTCTACCCCACGGAGTACGAGATGAAGGCGTACCCCCTGAGTATGTATCCTGCGAAGTGTCAGCAGGCTGCTTGCATCCAGCTGATGATCATGAACAACCTGGACGCCCGCGTGGCGCAGTTCCCCCAGGAGCTGGTCACGTACGGAGGCAACGGTTCGGTGTTCTCGAACTGGGCCCAGTACCATCTGATCATGTACTACCTGAGCCGCATGACGGACGAGCAGACGCTGTCGATGTACTCGGGTCACCCGATGGGTCTGTTCCCCTCGTTCCCTGACGCTCCTCGTATGGTGATCACGAACGGAATGGTGATTCCCAACTACAGCAAGCAGTCGGACTACGAGCGCATGTACGCGCAGGGCGTGACGATCTACGGCCAAATGACGGCCGGATCGTACTGCTACATCGGTCCTCAGGGAATCGTGCACGGCACGACGATCACGGTGATGAATGCTGGAAGGTGGTTTATCAACACAACAGAGTAATCGATAGAAAGTACCTGCACCTGAACAGCCTGAAGGGCAAGGTGTTCGTGACGGCGGGTCTGGGCGGCATGTCGGGCGCGCAGGGCAAGGCGTCTCTGATTGCCGGCGCGATCGGCGTGATTGCGGAGATTGACCCTGCGGCGCTGGAGAAGCGCTTCAAGCAGGGCTGGATCAGCGAGAAGATCTCGGACCTGGACGCGTGCATCGCTCGCATCAAGAGCGCGCGTGCGGAAGGCAAGCCGCTGGCGATCGGCTACCTGGGCAACGTGGTGGACCTGTGGGAGCGTCTGGCGGAGGAGGAGGAGCTGCTGGTGGAGCTGGGCTCCGACCAGACCTCGCTGCACAACCCGTGGCTGGGCGGCTATTACCCGGTGCAGCTGAGCTTCGAGGAGTCGCGTCGCATGATGCACGACGACCCCGTGCGCTTCAAGGAGCTGGTGCAGGAGTCGCTGCGCAGACAGGTGGCGGCCATCAACAAGCTGACGGCGCGCGGCATGCACTTCTGGGACTACGGCAACAGCTTCCTGCTGGAGGCCTCGCGCGCGGGCGCGGACGTGCTGGCGAAGAAGGGCGACAAGTGCTACGGCGTGGGCGGCTTCAAGTACCCCTCGTACGTGCAGGACATCATGGGCGACATCTTCTCGCTGGGCTTCGGACCCTTCCGCTGGGTGTGCACCTCGGGTCTGGAGAGCGACCTCGAGAAGACCGACGAGATCGCCGCCAAGATCTACCGCGACTACATCGCGCAGGAGCCCGCTGCGCCCATCGCCTCGCAGCTGAAGGACAACCTGCACTGGATCGAGCAGGCGGGCGCCAACAAGCTGGTGGTGGGCTCGCAGGCGCGTATTCTCTACGCCGACTGCTACGCCCGCACTGCCTGTGCGCGCGCGTTCAACCTGGCGGTGGCGCGTGGCGAGCTGACGGCGCCCGTGGTGATCTCGCGTGACCACCACGACGTGTCGGGCACCGACTCGCCCTACCGCGAGACCAGCAACATCCAGGACGGATCCGCCTTCTGCGCCGACATGGCCGTGCAGAACTGCATCGGCGACGCGCTGCGTGGAGCCACCTGGGTGGCGTTGCACAACGGCGGCGGCGTCGGCTGGGGCGAGGTGATCAACGGCGGCTTCGGAATGGTGCTGGACGGCCGCAAGGCCACGGAGATCCGTCTGGAGCGCATGCTGTTCTGGGACGTGAACAACGGCGTGGCGCGTCGCGCGTGGTCGGGCAACAGCAACGCCCGTCTGGCGGTGGACAACGCCCGCGCTAGCGAGCCGCGCTACAACTGGACCGACGCCCACTGGGCCAGCAAGGAGGTTCTGGACTCCGTGGAGAAGCTGTACTAAGTAGCTTGTGTCGTGTTTGTTGGAAGAGTTGCTTTTCTTGCATGTTCTTAATTGGTGTCCAAAAGATGACGACCCATTCACATATGAGCAAAACAAACAATCCATATCATACACACAACCTTCTGCTCCTTGCTGCTCCGGTCGATCCGCACGATCTGGTTGCCGACGAGGGAGTAGATGGTCTATTGCTGAGCGCGCGATTCCTTCCCCACAGACAGTACCAGCGACGGGTTCCCCGAGATCTCCTTCTTCATCTCGTTCTTCAGGTCGCTGAGCAGCATCTCGCCTCCGTGACGAAGGAGAATGTCCATGGCGATGCCGACTTCGCTGCCGCCTTTCCTCGCCTCCGCGACGAACTCCTCGCACAGATGCCGCAGGATTTGATGCCGACGATC
>ERZ857757.2738-NODE-2738-length-10974-cov-20.043685_pt1 | contig 10974 bp, 9 predicted proteins | sample MGYA00519764_ERZ857757 | MGnify/ENA primary metagenome ERZ857757 (study PRJEB31778, sample SAMEA3449359) | human gut metagenome | biome: human gut; feature: human-associated habitat; material: faeces | place: United Kingdom | collected 2010/2012 ... | reverse complement strand
AACATTAAAAGTGTTGTGCTCTACCTGCTGAGCTAGCGAATCAATCCTTATTTGCGAATCAGTTATTTCCTGATTGCAGGTGCAAAGGTAGTTACTTTTATTTAATTTGCAAGCATTACGTAGAAAAAAGTTTCAATTATTTTTCCTCGTTGTGGCTTGTTTCTTGATTATCAGTAGTTTCTACTTCATCATATTTTATTTTTTCTTTGTTGATAATAAAGCGTTGGTAGTAGGAGAGCATCAAAGTTGTTAGTGGCAAGGCGATAATCATGCCGAGCATTCCCATTAATGAACCCCAGATAGAAAGAGATAAAAGGATGATGGCAGGATTCAGTCCGGTAATCTTTCCCATGATTTTGGGGACAAGGAAGGTATCCTGTATGATTTGTACGATTGCAAAGACGGCTAATGCACATGCAATGATAATCCAGAAGTTCTGTCCGGTGTCGGCAGCTTTGAGGATTGCCAATAAAATGGTGGGAAGGAAACCAATGATTTGCAAGTAGGGAACCATATTCAATGCTCCGATGAAAAGTCCCAGAGCGATAGCCATGGGGAAATCGATAATCAGGAAACCGATGCTGAAAAGAATACCTACGCAGAAAGCAACCAAAGCCTGTCCACGGAAATATCTGTTCATACCATCCTGTACGTCGTGAACCAGGTTGGAGGCAAACGTACGGTATTTATTGGGTAGCAGATGCAACCATCCTTCAGCTATCGCTTCGTAATCCAATAATATAAAGATTACATATAATAATATAATGAAAGAGGCAAGGATGCTGAATAGAATGTTGAGAGATTCTGCAAGCAAAGTCCACACTCTGGGGACGGTATCCTTGATTGCCGCCAGGATATTCTCTTCACTTAATACACGGTTCAACGCCTGAAGATCAATGTTCTCGTGGATAAATTCAGAAAGATTCTTAGGCACATTGTTACCGGCTCCATTGGTGAGGTAAGTCACTAGCAAGTCGTTCATTCTGCCTATTTCCGAAATCATCGGCGGCACTAATAGGTAGAATAAAGTGACTCCGATAACCGTAATGAGGAATAAGGAACAGAAGATGGAAATAATGCGGCTTTTTAATCGTAGCTTATACTGGAAGAATTTGACTAACGGATAGACCATATAAGCTATCAGCCACGCAATAAAGAAAGGTAATAACACTCCGCTAAGACGTTCCACGAGCATTAATATTCCTACAACTAACACACATCCGATGGAACCGCGTATAAAACTGTCGAATGTTATCTTTTTCCTTTCCATAATCTGTTTCTTTTATAGAGTTTATACTTTCTGCTCATCTTCCCCTCGTGCACGGAGATAACATTCCCTGCACAGAGGCTCATATTCGGCTGTTTCGCCTAAAAGAACCTGTTTCTCATTCTTGACTGTACGATGTGAGAAAGAGGCCAGCTGACCACATTTCACACAGATCGCATGAACTTTGGAGACTTCATCGGCAATGGCGCACAATTGTGGCATAGGTCCGAACGGATTTCCTTTGAAGTCCATATCCAATCCTGCAATGATAACACGGATTCCATTGTTGGCAAGCTGGTTGCATACATCAATCAAACCACTGTCGAAGAACTGTGCTTCATCAATACCTACTACATCTATCTCAGAAGTAAACAGTAAAATGCTGGCTGACGAATCGATGGGAGTGGAGGCGATAGAATGGCTGTCGTGAGAGACTACGTCTTCTTCTGAATAACGGGTGTCGATAGCAGGTTTGAATATCTCGACACGTTGTTTCGCGAATTTCGCTCTCTTCATTCTGCGAATCAATTCCTCTGTCTTTCCGGAGAACATAGAACCGCAGATTACTTCGATCCGGCCTCTTCTTCTAGTCTCCTGTATGTGGTCTTCTGAAAATAATACCATGAGATTTTGTGTTTTCTTGATTAAATAAATATGTGGACAAAGGTAAGCAATTCGATGTGCAAGAACTGTTAAATTATCCATTATTTTAAGTTATTGCATAAATTATTCCTACATTCGCACCGTATAAACAATGGACTGACATGAAACAGAAGCTATTAACAGATATTGAGTTGGATGTTCATGAGTTGAAGTATCTCATGGATTCATTTACCAAGGAGCCGACTCCGACTTTGTCTGAACTGTTGAAGCGGAGCATTACACGGATGCAGGGGCGTTTGGAAGAACTGCAGCAGGAGGTGGATGCTGTTCAGGTAATTTCTCCGTCAGCTGTGGAAGAGACAGCGGAAGAGGAGGATGAAGTTGCCGGGTCTGAAGAGGATTCCCCCGTGATTATACAATCTCTCGAATCGGTTGTTGTGAAAGAAGATGAGGAAGGAGAAGCCATTGTTGCGGAAGAGAAACCTGTCGTAATAGCGGCAGCTGCAGAGACAGCAGCAGCAGAAGAAGAAGAAGAAGAAGAAGCAGCAGCAGCAGCAGCAGAAGAAGAAGAAGAAGAAGAAGAAGAAGAAGGGAAAAAAGAGGAACCGGCAATTGTTGAGGAACCTGTCGTTGAAACTGTTGTGAAAGAGGAAGAACCTAAATCGGCTGTGTTGGGAGAAAGTCTCAAACTGTCTGCCGGCTTGCGACATGCTATCAGCTTGAATGATTCTTTCCGTTTTTCTCGTGAACTGTTCGGAGGCAACACTGATTTGATGAATCGGGTTATCGAACAGATATCAGTAATGAGTTCCTACAAGACTGCAGTCGCATTTCTGTCCTCGAAAGTCGAATTGAATGAAGAAAAGGAGGCGGTGAACGACTTTCTGGAGCTACTAAAGAAATATTTTAATCAATCAGTATAAAACAAAAACAAGATGGGAAAGCTATATGTAGTGCCTACGCCGGTAGGGAATCTGGAGGACATGACTTTTCGGGCTATCAAAGTCCTGAAAGAGGTCGATCTGATTTTGGCGGAGGATACACGTACTTCCGGTATTTTGCTGAAACACTTTGAAATAAAGAATGCAATGCAATCCCACCACAAATTTAATGAACATAAAACGGTGGAAAGTGTTGTTAATAGAATAAAGGCAGGTGAAACGGTGGCACTAATTTCGGATGCCGGAACGCCTGGAATTTCCGATCCCGGATTTCTGGTTGTTCGTGAGTGTGTACGCAACGGCATTGAAGTGCAGTGCTTGCCGGGAGCAACCGCTTTTGTTCCGGCACTCGTTGCATCGGGATTGCCGAACGAGAAGTTCTGCTTCGAGGGGTTTCTCCCCCAGAAGAAAGGACGGCAGACACGACTGAAGACATTGGCGGAAGAACACCGTACGATGGTGTTTTATGAATCACCCCACCGTCTGTTGAAGACGTTAACACAGTTTGCCGAATATTTCGGTGCTGAACGTCAGGCAACCGTGTCGCGTGAAATATCCAAGCTCCACGAAGAAACAGTTCGGGGCAGTTTGGCTGAATTGATAGAACACTTTACCGCTACCGAACCCCGGGGCGAGATTGTGATAGTATTAGCAGGAATAGATGATTAAATAATTTCATTAAAAAACGTAAAACGTAAACGTATGAAAAAGTTAGCTGTTTTATTTGTATGCGTAGCCATGTTAGCTTCGTGTGATAGCTTTAAAGGTGGAAGTAAAGACCTGAAAGCTGAAAATGATTCTCTTTTGATGGAACTGAACCAGCGCAATGCTGAACTGGATGATATGATGGGTACTTTCAATGAAGTTCAGGAAGGTTTCCGTAAGATCAATGCTGCCGAAAGCCGTGTTGACTTGCAACGTGGAACCATCACTGAAAACTCTGCCAGCGCCAAGCAACAGATTGCTTCTGACATCGAATTCATCTCTAAACAGATGGAAGAAAACAAAGCGCAGATTGCAAAGTTGCAGGCACAGTTGAAGAACAGCAATTACAATTCTGCACAGATGAAAAAAGCTGTTGCTGCTTTGACTGCTGAATTGAACGCTAAACAACAACGTATCGAAGAACTTCAAACAGAACTGGCTTCCAAGAATATCCGTATCCAGGAATTGGATGCTGCTGTCAGCGACTTGTCTGCTGCTAAAGAAACGTTGGCTGCAGAAAACGAAGCGAAAGCTAAAACCGTTGCTGAACAGGAAAAGAGCTTGAATGCTGCCTGGTTCGTATTCGGTACTAAATCTGAATTGAAAGCTCAAAAGATTCTTCAGAGCGGAGATGTATTGAAGAGCGCTGATTTCAATAAGGATTATTTCACTCAAATCGATATCCGTACAACCAAAGAAATCAAGTTGTACTCTAAACGTGCTGAGTTACTGACTACTCATCCGTCCGGTTCTTATGAATTGGTAAAAGATGACAAAGGCCAGTTGACATTGAAGATTACTAATCCTACTGAATTCTGGAGTGTATCCAGATACTTGGTTATTCAAGTAAAATAAGGTAGACATCCCTTTTTGAATTGCCAATGTGCTGATTCCTGGATTCAAGAAATTAGCACATTGGCTTTTTTGTTTCTTATTATACGCATAACTACTGATGAAATATAAAAATCTTTTTTTTGATCTTGATGATACCATCTGGGCTTTCTCTCAAAATGCCCGTGATACTTTTGAAGAAGTATATCAGAAATATTCATTCGACCGTTATTTTGATTCGTTCGATCATTATTATACCCTTTATCAGCAAAGAAATACCGAACTTTGGATTGAGTACGGCGAAGGAAAAATAACGAAAGATGAATTGAACCGTCAACGTTTCTTTTATCCTTTACAGGCTGTGGGAGTGGAAGATGAAGCGCTTGCCGAACAGTTCTCGAAAGATTTTTTCGCGATTATTCCCACTAAAAGTACTTTGATGCCTCATGCAAAGGAGGTATTGGAATATCTTGCTCCTAAATATAACCTCTATATCCTTTCCAATGGATTCCGTGAATTGCAATCATGCAAGATGCGGTCGGCAGGAGTGGACGGGTATTTCAAAAAAGTGATTCTTTCGGAAGATCTCGGAGTGTTGAAGCCTTGGCCGGCAATATTTAATTTTGCCTTGTCTGCCACTCAATCCGAATTGCGCGAATCCTTGATGATTGGTGACAGTTGGGAAGCGGATATAACCGGAGCGCACGGAGTAGGGATGCATCAGGCTTTTTACAATGTGACGGAACGGACTACTTTCCCTTTTCTTCCCACTTATCACATACATTCCTTGAAAGAATTAATGGATTTATTATAGGTTTTCTGGATTAAGTCGTATTTTTGTTGCGTTTTAATTTTGCATAAAATACGATATAATCATGGATAGTACGCTTCTGCCTTTTGCCTTACTTTGTTTCACTTCATTCTTTACATTGACCAACCCATTGGGAACGATGCCTGTCTTCCTTACCATGACTCATGGTATGACGGATAAGGAACGTCAGTCTATCGTACGTCGCGCCACCATTGTGTCGTTTATTACAATAATGGTATTTGTCTTTGCCGGGCAGTTTCTTTTTAAGTTTTTCGGTATTTCTACCAATGGCTTCCGTATTGCCGGTGGGGTGATTATCTTCAAGATCGGCTTTGATATGCTTCAAGCCCGTTATACACCAATGAAACTGAAAGATGAAGAAATCAAAACGTATGCGGATGATATCTCCATTACTCCTCTCGGCATTCCTATGTTATGCGGTCCCGGAGCGATTGCCAATGCTATTGTCTTGATGCAGGATGCACATTCTTATGAAATGAAGGGAATTTTGATCGGCACTATTGCCCTGATTTATCTGCTGACTTTCTTTATTCTTCGTGCTTCTACGAAATTGGTAAACGTATTGGGCGAGACGGGAAACAATGTAATGATGCGCCTCATGGGATTGATTCTGATGGTAATTGCGGTGGAATGTTTCGTCAGCGGATTGAAACCGATTTTGGTGGATATTGTGAGAGAGGGGATGCTTCCTTGATGATAAAAGATAGAAGGGTTGAAGAGTCCTTAAAATGAAATTTATCTTTGCTGTAAAAAATGAACTACCCTTATAGAAGTTAATAAGATATATATAAATAAAGCCGTAAATGGATGACAACTATCAGGAATATTTTATTTTAAATTACTTTTGTAAAAAATAGATTCCCGAGTTTTTTTATAACCCCCTTAATAGAAATGAGACTAAAACTCCAAGGCTTGCCAAAGAGTTTAGTCTCATTTTTACCTTTATAAATCAGTATCTTTTTTATATCTTGGAATTGGATATATTGTATCTACTCTTTTTTATTTCATTAAAAAGAAGTGAATTGTTTATGGATTCTGATCAGTGGCAATATTTAAGCTTTCATTACCGTCGAACTCTGTCATTGGAATCATCATCGTCATTTCCCAGTCTTCCGGATCAATATAACGTCTGTAGTCTAATAGACGTGCTCCTTCTCCCCATTATTCGATACGATGTTGAAGTAAATGTTTCTTACGTAAAACTATTTATGTATATATTTATAAATAATAAGACCTGCAATTTCGATTAATTCTAAAATTGCAGGTCTCATCTACTTATTTAAAACTTATCCTTATATGGAGGCAATATTAAAAAATGTTTTATCGAGGTAGATTATCACTCCATCCCTCTGTTTGTATAACTCCAAAACCTGAATTAACTTCAAAAGAAGGTATTGGGTACACAAATTTGGCAATGTTGAAATTAGTATACGCTCCATCTGCCACACTAATAATTTTGCCTAATCTTCTTGCATCAAAGAAGCGATGTCCTTCTTGAACCAGTTCTAATTTTCTTTCTTTGTCAATCACATCAATAATCGTCTGATCCTCTGCAATTTCACTATCATCCAAATCCGGGTTTCTTTTTGCCGCTACTTCCAACAGTTTTTCTTTAGCTTTACCATAATCAGGAGTTGATTGTTTTGCATATGCTTCTGCCTGTATTAAATACATTTCAGGCAGTCTGAAAACCGGCAAGTTAGAAATCTGATTATTGGTTGTGATACCACGCATTTTTCCACCAGTCCACGTACCGCCAAGAAGTGCCAGACGAATATCATTAGATGAATATTCTGCTATTGTTGCGCTGTTAATAGACAAACCGTATTTATTCCATAAAGTATTCAGAGCATTAGCAGATAAATAATCATCTTCGGCTTTTGCTATAAAGAAAATGTCTTCTGTCGAAACAGCCAATGTCGTGTACATATTCTTATAGTCTTCTTTGGTTGATACAATTGTACCACCACTTAGGGTTATTGCCTCTTGAGCCGCCGTAATAGCCCCTTCGTAATTTTTCATATAGAGTTTTACGCGAGCTTCAAGTGCAGCAACTGCAGCCGTATTCATATACTGTTTACCTACATTTTCAACACCTTCTTTAGCATAATATTCTTTAGCCTTCGTTATATCATCAAGAATCAGGCTATAATTTTGTTCTACACTAACTCTTGACACCTGTGAATAGGCAGGGACGGGCTCAGTAACGTTTACGATACCTAATGTCGTTTTGTTGGCTTCCGAATATGGCAAACCAAACATGTTAGTCAAATAGAAAGAACAGAGGGCTTTAATTGCATAGGCTTGAGCGATGCATCCTTCCACTTCTGTCAGATCCCCCTTTGTTACTTCTTTAAATGAAGCACCTTCTTTAATGATACGTGCACAACGGTCGATAGCCCAATATCCGTATGCCCATATTTCTTCTATGTATGAATTAGTATCCAGTATCTGATAGCGGAAGATGTCATAGAAATGGGACGTTGCAACGGAATGTGAAGTGATATCCGTTGGCGCATCTCCAATTGCTAATACATCACGTCCCAGAAAACGATATGAACCTAATGTGTAATATACACCATTTAAAGCATTCTGAAAATCTTGGGTAGTAACCAAGGCTTCTTCTGTCGGAACAGAAGTTGATGGCGTTTCTGTCAAGAAGTCATCGCATGCGGTGAATGAAATTGCCATCCAACCGGTTAATAAAGCAAATAATATTTTCTTCATTGTCATAAATTTCTAAAGTTATTTTTTAGAAGCTAAGATTAAGACCGAACATGATATTTCTAGGTACAGGATATGCCCAAGACTGCATACCGGTAGATCTAGTTTGTGGATCAAATCCTATAAAATCTTTAGCAGTGATAGTGAACAAATTGTCAGCAGAGATATAAACTCTTAAATTGTCAATAGCCACTTTATTCATAAGGTTCTTCGGAAGAGTATATCCTAAAACCATGGATTTCATTCTCAAATAAGAACCGTTCATTAAGAAACGGCTGGAATTAGTTTCTGCTCCCGAGTTGTCTCCAGCTACAAATTTGGGTACGTCGGTTATATCTCCCGGCTTTTGCCAGCGGTTGTCATAAACATAGTTAGATACCGGGCCTAAGAAATAATGTCCAACCTGCATATCAAATGCAAATCCGGAGTTATATACTTTATTTCCCAAGGTGAAACTGGTATCAAAAGAGAAGTCAAAACCTTTGTATTTGAAATTCATTCCAAAGCCACCATAAAATTTAGGATCGGCAGAACCTACAATTCGCTGACCGGCCTCATTTACATTTTTTGTTTTCTCATCCCCTTCTTGTCCTTTATACCACATTGCTTCTCCTGTTTCAGGATCCACTCCTGCATATTCCGGCATATAGAACGTATTATACGCTTCACCAACTTTTCTGATAGTTAGAGTATTCTCAATTGGTTTTTCTGTGGCAAGTTTTATGATTTTATTTTTATTTGCCGTACCAGTGAAGCGAACATCCCAACTGAAATCTTTATTTCTAAGTACGTTAGCGTTAATTAAGAATTCTATACCTTTGTTTTCCATCTCACCTACATTTTTCAGGATAGATCCGAATCCAGTTGTGTAAGAAAGTGGTACATCAAATATCATATCTTTTGTCCGTTGGTTATAATAGTCCACTTCGAGTGTCAGTCTTTCGAAGAAAACAGCATGGATACCGATATCGGCTTTCGCAACAGTCTCCCATTTAAGATCCGGATTGGCTATTTGGTAAGGAATAGCTCCAGGTTTGCCATTATAAGAATATCCATAATTATACAATCCCATTGCTGCATAATAACCAATATCCTGATTACCTACAGTTCCATAACTACCTCTGATAGTCAAATCTGTCAACCAATTTTTGGTATTTTCCATAAAGCTTTCGTTAGAGATTCGGTATTTTGCTCCTATAGACCAAAAAGGAGCCCATTTGTTGTTTACACCAAATCTTGACGAGCCGTCATAACGGAAACTGCCTGACAGATAATATTTATCATTCAAGTTATATTCTGCATTCATAAAGAATGAAGAAAGAGTGCTTGCTTTGGTTGAAGATCCCGCCCCTGTTGGCTTGGAAGCATTGTCCAATTCAAAAACAGCATCACTAGGATATCCACTGGCAGCTGCATAAATTGTTCTATAAGATATTTTCTGTGCTTCTTGTCCCAACAACACATTCAAATGATGCATGTCTTTGAAAGTGCGGTTGAAGTTTACGGTATTGGTAATGGTCAAGGTTGTTGCTCTTTCCTGGTTTCTTTGACCAAGCATACCACTACCGGAATATTGAGGATTATAAATTGAACTGTAAAAAAACTCGTCCAAGTCAATCAAGCTCAATCCTGCATTTGTCTTCCATGTTAAGCCATCAATAATATTATAAGTAAAATATGGATTCACAACCAATGTAATCTGCTTTTGATTGCGTTTATCACCTTTTTCTTTATCGTTAATAGCTACAGGATTATAATTAACATTTGTATTATATGTTCCGTCTTCATTGCGCACCTGTTCAAACGGACGGATGTCATATACTGCTACAATAGGATTAGTATATTGGCTTTCAGTCATAGTGTTGTTTATATCGGAGAGTGCTCCATTCACAGAAAGTCCATATCCTATCCGCCCGCTTTTTCCATCTAAACTAATACGTCCGCTATAGCGTTTCATTCCAGTTCCGATGACGATACCTGTGTTCTGAAAATATCCTCCACTAATATAATAGCGCAAATTTTCATTCCCACCTTGAGCACTGATATCATATTCTTGTGAAAAACCATTTTGCAGAATCTCCTTCAGCCAATCCACACTCTTGATATTTTGCGTCAAGTCCACATTATACCAATCCATAACATAGGCATTCAGCCATTCAGCAGAAGTCATGCCATCCTCACCGTCATATCCTGCATTTGTTAGTCCTTCGGTCCAGATCTCTTTGTATTTATCCAGATTTGTCGTACGATAATTATGATCTATCTTACCTACAAAACTAGTTCCGACTTTTGCATTCACATTAAAACGCGCTTTTCCCAGACTACCTTTTTTAGTAGTAACTACAATTACTCCATTCGCTGCACGAGCTCCATAAATAGCTGTAGCTGTAGCATCTTTCAAAACTGTGATGGACTCAATGTCGTTAGGATTGATATTAGCCATCGGACTTGCCGCCATATCCCCTGTCCCGGCTTTGTTATAAGCCCCCATTTTGTCTGTGTAAATGGCAATACCATCAATTACGTATAAAGGTTCGGTTCCAGAATTCATTGAACCAACTCCACGAATAGTAGTAGAAGCGTATGCACCAGGTTGTCCAGTCAAGCTATTTACTTGTAAACCAGCTACTGATCCTTCCAAAGACTTCATAAAGTTTGCATCTGTTTTTTTCATCAAGTCCTTGTTATCCACCGTTTGGGCAGATCCCGTAAATGCTGCTTTTTTAGTTACCCCATATCCGGTTACCACAACCTCATCTATTAGCTGTGCATCAGATTTGAGAACCACTCGCAAATTGGGCTTTATCGCCACTTCCTGCGTCTGCATACCAATGTACGAAATCTGCAAAGTCTTTGCAGAACTTGGTACATTCGACAAATTAAAATTACCATCTACATCTGTGATTGTACCTTGAGTGGTACCTTTTACCAACACAGAAGCGCCAACAACTGGCTGCCCGTCTTCTTCAGAAATCACAACGCCTGTGATTTTTTGAGTTTGGGCAGTTACCAGGCCTATGCCCACAAAAAGGCATGCCAATAACAGCATCAATTTTCTTTTCATAAATTCT
>ERZ857757.2734-NODE-2734-length-10982-cov-24.070559_pt1 | contig 10982 bp, 7 predicted proteins | sample MGYA00519764_ERZ857757 | MGnify/ENA primary metagenome ERZ857757 (study PRJEB31778, sample SAMEA3449359) | human gut metagenome | biome: human gut; feature: human-associated habitat; material: faeces | place: United Kingdom | collected 2010/2012 ... | reverse complement strand
GAAGCGTCCCTGCCAGTAACTTTGCGCGTCCGCAGACGCGCCTCCAAGCTGCTCTTCCCCCAAGATTCCGTGAAGAACCATTCATCTACGCCACCTTGGCACTCTTATTTAAAAAATAAAAACGGGTACTGTGGAGGATTTCGTCCTCACACAGTACCCGTTTTTTTGATGCAATCGAGGGGGAATTACTCCGCAGCAGGCGCAAAGAAGGAAATCTGCGTCGCACCGGTCATGGCATCGGCGGACAGCATCGTGATGGGAGCCGTTTCGACGCTCAGCGTTGCGAAGGAGCCTTCATAGCCGCTTTCGGTCGTGAAAGCGAAGGTCAGCGCATTGTGACCTTCCAGCGCGCCGTCCATCGAGAAGACAATCACCTTCACCGCATCAGCAGGAACGTCCGTCGCCATGACAAACTTTTCGCCGGTCGCGTTGATGGTAATGCTGACTTCCTTCACGGTTTCGCCGGTCTTGTTGTAGACGGTGTAGTAGCCGGTCTGGTTGTTCGCAGCCTTGGCAGCGGCCAGCAGACCCTGCACATAGCCCAGCGTATCCACCAGCGTGCTGCTGGAGACGGCGTCCACCATTTCTTCCTTGGTCTTGCCTTCAATGGCAGCTTCCAGTTCGGCGATGGTCTTGCCGGTCACGAAAGCTTCGATGGCGTTGTAGCTCACGCCCAGCGGCGTGGTTGCGCCCGCCTTGGTCGTCATGTTGGTGCTGTACAGACCGTCGTTCACAACCTTAGAAGCCAGCACCTTGCCTTCGGGATAGTTCTGACCGAAGGAAGCGTCGGAGTTCGGAACGCCTTCCGCCGTGGCGGCATCCATGAACTGGAACTCGTCGATGTGCGCGGCAACGATGGTGTCGCCATCCATCGCGACGGTCAGCACAGCGAAGCAGGACGTGCCATGTGCGGCATACTCAACCTGACCGATTTTGACTTCAGCCAGCGCAGCCGTGGACAGCAGCATGATGGACAGGAGCAGTGCGAAAAACTTTTTCATAGGAGCCAACCTCTTTTTTGCGAAACTTGGCAGAATTTCTACCAGCAACACTATTATACGCGCAGCAATGCCGGTTTGTCCAGACAAACTTGTCAGAAAAATAGCAAAATCGTCGCTTGATGCAATCAAACGTTATTGCCGTATCGACCAGTCATTTGCGTCCGTACTTGCTCGATAACCTCATCCAGCACAAAATTACGGAACCAGTATTCCCCGTCATCAGGGAAATCAAGGTAGTCCGTGTAGAAGGGCATGACGCGCGTATCCTGCTGGCGGAGCGTCCGAATCGCGCCTGTCCGGCAGTCCACTTCCGCGTTGAAGCTGCGCCCGTCGGGGTAATCCAGCGTCACTTTCCAGATGGGGTCGCCCTCGCCGGGGTCAATCAGCACACCGCCGCGCAGGGAGTAGTCATCGTCGCCCAGCGCGCGGGCAGCGTATTCCGCCGCGACCGCTTGAGAAATTGCGTAGTCAGGGACGTCGGGGTAAATCGTCTGACACAGGCAGGCAACAGACCAGTCGCCGACGTAGCTGCCGCTGATGCTTATCGCGGACTGGAAAGAACGGAGCGTCGCCTGATCCCAGCGCAGGATGTTGGCGCCGTACAAATCAACATAGCGCTGAACAATATGATTGGCGTACATGCCGTAGACGATGCCGGGCTGCGTGTTCGCGTCGCGGTAGAAGCTGGTGACGCGAAGGTCTTCCGCCAGCGTGTTCCAGACGCGCACGGGCAGCAGAATGCTGGTGCGCAGGGCGCAGAAGCTCGGAATCTGTACGGAATCCACCACGGACAAGTCGCTGTCGCGCACGTCCAAGAGGAAGTACCCCATGTCGGTGGACAGCCAGAAATGCCAAATCAGCTCACCATCCTCGCGATAAACAAGGAACGAGGAATTCTCATAGCACAGATGGGCGTTCAGCGATTTCAAGGCGGCAGCGGTCACATCATCGGCGGTGGATTTCGTGCTGGCATCAGGAACGACCTCCAGCGCCAGCAGGGCGTTGAACAGCGGCAGGGTACCGTCTGTTTCCATCTGGCGCAGACCGGCTTCGTCCGTCTGGCTGCCGGTCAGCAGCGCTTGCAGCTGCTGGACGGTTTCGCGCTGGTAAATCGGGGGCAGATAGCCCTGCATCAGCAGCGTGAAGCGCGCTGCATCCAGCGGATTGCGGTTCCAGCCGACATCCAGCACTTCGCCGTACCAGTTCAGCGCTGCCCAGTAAATGTCACCCTGCGACGTGTTCTGCGCATCCTTGCTGAAGATCACGACACCGCCGCCCGTGTAGTAGGAGAATCCGCCTGCCGTGTCCTCAAAATCGCTTTCAATAAAGCAGGTGTAGCCTTCTTCCACCATATTCCGCTGATATTGGCGCTCAATGGCGGCACTGGCGGCAGATTGCGCCGTTTCGGCATCCACGGCGGGTACGCCATGGGAGAAATCCGTGCGGTCAAGGGTGGACAGCAGCTGACTGGGGAAAAACTCCTGCGGCAAACCGTAGAGATTGCCGGAGTACGTCGTCGTCAGCAGCGCACCGGTCAGCCCGTTCAGCTCCAGATAGACGATGCTCTGCCCGCTGGGGGCATTCGGCTGGCGGATGGCAATCTTCCAGAAGTCGCCGGACGCGCCCGCAAGGTACTCTGCCGCCAGCACGTCGGACGATGAACCGCCCTGAATGGCGAGCGCGGCGGAAATGGCTTCTTCGCGGGTCAGCGCTTCCGCCGGAACATCCGGGAAGCCGTCGCGCCCGACGCTCAGGAACAGCTCGTGCACCGTCTGCATTGACGAGCGATCCGCCCGCGAAAGCGCCAGAATGTACACACGCAGCTGCAAGGGTGTCCATGCGCGCATGTCGTAGCCGAAAATGCGCCGGAAGCCGCGGGTCACTTCGTCCGCCGTGTGATTGCTGCCCGCGCCGCGTTCCCGCCGCATTCGGCAAATGCTGCCGTCCTCCGCGTTCACCGCGACTTCGTACGTTGTGCCGAACGCATCCAGCGCATCAAAATTTACGCAGTAATACGCTCCCTCACAGGTGCCGTCATAAACACCGGAAAGGAAGCGGATACCTACACGATAGAAATCAAGATTGGTGAAATCCGCCTGCGGGTCGTCATTGGTGCGGATGTAGGCAACTGCGCGGGCAAGGGCGTCCTGCGCGGTGATTTCGGTGGAGAGCGGTTCGCGCGTCATGCCCGGCAGAATCCCCTGATAGCCGATTCTTTCAAGCGTCTGGCTGAGCGCCACCTGCGCGCGGATATCCCACTGCCCCAGCGACGACCCCACAGGGCAGAGAATTTCCAGCAGCGTGGAGAGTGAACAGCCACCGTCCTTTTCGACCTGCATCATCAGCGCCGAAATCGCCTCTTCATCCACTGAAAACTGCAAATCCGCCGCGCTGGCCAGAAGCTTTTTCACCTGTGCCGCCGTCAGGAAATCGCCCTGACGGGTGACGTCGGCAGTGAGCTGCGGGGAATCGTCCGACAAAATCCCGGTTTGCAGCAGGACACCCGCGCCCAGTACCAGCACGAGCAGCACCGCCGCGATGGCCTGCCAGCGAATCACGCGCGGACGCTGTTCATCCTGCGAAACGCGGCGCAGGACGGCATTCACCTGCGCGTCGGTGACGTGCAGTCCGGCTAAATTCGTATCCAGCACCCGCTTGAGTTTATCAGACATAGCAGTCACCCCCTGTCAGCGAAAGTTTGAGCGCCTGTTCCGCTTTTTTGAGCCGCGTATGCACCGTCGACTTGCTGATGCCCAGTGCATCGGCGGTTTCCTGAAGGTTCATGTCCTGATAATAGTAGAGAATCAGCGGCTTTTTGAGGTCGTCGGGCAAGCGCAGGATGTCCAGCATCAATTCCCGATCCTCTGGCAGCACGGTCATCATGCCCTGCGGCAAGTCTTCCAGCGCGTGCCTCATGTCGATGTGCCGAAACCACCGTTTCCGCTGATAATCGCGGCAGACATTGATGGCAATGCGCATCAGCCATGTTTTGACGCTCGCGCCGTTGCGCTGCTCGAAGGTGTTCATGGCGCGCCAGGCGCGGAGGAAAGTGTCCTGCATGGCATCCTCGGCTTCACGCGCGTCGGAAAGGATGACGAAGCATGTGCGCAGGATGGCGGTGCCGTAGGTGCGCATCCAGTCTTCCAAGCGGCGTTCATTGGGGGATTGCTGCTCCATGCTTTGCCCTCCTTTCATTTTCATGGTTTCATGGTGATTTCAATGGATTAGCGCATAAAGCGGTGCGTTTTTCCAGGGGTAAGGAAAAATTGCGGAGAAAAATAATACGATTTCCCAATTCATTTGCGCTATTTGCTTGCGCCTTTTCCGCGCTGAGCAACTTTTGGCGCACTCTATAATACTATTTCCAGATTCACCTGCGCCATCTGCTTGCGCCTTTTCCATTCTGGCGTCCGTTCATTCCACTTAGCGTAGCGCTGCTACGCTGCGTTTCATTCACGTTAGCCAGAATGAAAAATTCGCGGCGTATCTTGGCGCATTTTCATCTGGAAATAGTATAAGAAATCCTTATAGCCCCCTTCCTGAATTGATGTTTGTGTTTTGAAGAGAAGTATGGTATATTTTTCACAAAGTTGCGAAGAGCAACCAGAGTGTCTTCCCTGCACGGGGACATTCAAAAAAGGAAAGGGGTTTTTCATCATGAAGAAGCTGACGGCGCTGCTGCTCAGCCTGTGTATGGTGCTGACGATGGCCTGCGCGACGGCGCTGGCGGAGGTCAAGACAGCGAGTGCGACGGCGGAAGGGTTTGGCGGCGGAAACGTGACGGTCACGCTGAGCGTGGACGGCGACAAGCTGGTGAACGTGGAAATCGACGCGACATCGCAGACTGATTCCATCGGTGGAGCGGCGGCGAAGGTGCTGGCGGAGCAGATGCTGGCAAACAACTCCGTCGAGGTGGATGGCGTGACGGCGGCGACGGTGACATCCGACGCGGTGAAAGCGGCCGCGGCGGCTGCACTGGCGGAGCTGGGGCTGACGAACGCGGACTTGGCGAAGGTCGAGGCGGCGGAGAAGGAAACCTATACCGACCTGACCTGCGATGTGCTGGTCATTGGCACGGGCGCGGCTGGCGGAGCAGCGGCGATGGCGGCTGCGGAAGCCGGCGCGAAGGTCATTGCGATTGAGAAGCTGGCAACCATCGGCGGCACGTCTGCGATGGCGGGCGGCGGCATTGCGGCGCCGGAATCCTCCGAGCAGAAAAAGTACGGCATCGAGGATACCTGTGAAGCCTACGTCGATCTGTGGGTGGAATACAACCACAACGAGTATTTCCGCGAAGACAGCAGCATGGATGAAGACCGCATCCGCTTCGTGGTGGGTCAGGCGGCGGGTCTGATTGACTGGCTGGAGGAGAACGGCTTCGAGTTCGGCCGTCCGATGAGCTTCGACCTGATTGAGGGCGTGGATCGCTTCCACTATGCCTCCAACGGCAAGCCCACTGACCTGCTCTATGCGAAGAATCAGAAGCTGGGCGTGGAATACTGGCTGGAAACGAAGGCAACGGCGCTGCTGACCGACGAAAACGGCAACTGCATCGGCGCGACGGTCGAAAAGGACGGTCAGACCTTCAACATCTACGCCAAGGGCACGGTATTGGCGACTGGCGGCTTCGGCAACAATCAAGAAATGATGGAACGCTTCACGCCCGTTGACGCGGCGCAGGTGGCGTACTTCTACGGCTCCGCGGGTCAGACTGGCGAGGGCATTCTGATGGCGGAGGACATTGGCGCGGCGGTCTATGAGAAGGGCGCGCGTCTGGGCATGTCCTACGTTGTGGGCGACGGCACGAACGCGGAGCTGACCTCTCTGGGCGGCCCGTGGAGTCAGGCGCCGATTGTGGACAACACGGGTGTCCGCTTCGTCAATGAATACTGCCATTCCCTGAATTATCCGAGCCTGATTTACCGTCATGCGGCACCGTATTACTGCATCTACGGTTCTGACCGCGAGGACTATGCGGCGATTTTGGCGAACAACGTTGATGACCCGGCAGTGACCTCTGCGGACACGCTTGAAGAACTGGCGGACAAGCTGGGCTTTGACAAGCAGGCGTTCCTTGACTGCATCGCGGTCTACAATGCGGCGAAGGACACCGGCGTGGATGCGGCGTTCGGCGCGCGCGTGGATTTCATGAATTTCGCGACGGTTGGCCCGTTCTACGCGGTGCAGATTGCGCCTCAGTACACAGGCACGATTGGCGGCGTTGTGACGGACACCTCCGCACAGGTGCTTCGTGCGGACGGCACGGTCATCGGTGGCTTGTACGCGGCGGGCGAAGCCTCCAACGGCGCGCTGTACGATCTGGTCTACATGTCCGGTTCGTCTTTCCTGAACGCGCTGTCGATGGGCCGCATTGCGGGTGAAAACGCGGCAAACCAGCAGTAATCGGTTGATAAAAATGGCACCAGACCGAAGCGGCAAATGCTGCGAAGGGCTGGTGCTTTTTTTGAGTGCGGGGATGGGTGTGATTCGTTGTACTGCGGAACAAGTCAATGCTGGTAGTGGCGACCCAAGGGGTCAAGGGGACGATTAGAAAACACTTTGGTCGTCTCCGTTGGACTCCGCGCGATTGAGCTGGTTTCGCCACTCTACTTTTTCCGCGTGTTTAGCCCTTTTTCATTTCCTCTATCATGCAGTCCCGAATCATCCGAATCGCCGGTGTCAGCCGTCTGCATACCAGCACCGACCGATGATGCCCAATATCCTCCGTCAGCGGAATCAGCTTCACGCCCTTGAAATAGGCTGGCTTTCTCGCTGGAAAGAAGGAAATCCCCAGATTCAGCGAAACCATCAAAATTTGCATATCTGCCGAATCCGCATAAATAATCGACGGATGCGAAAATCCCAGATTCTGCGCCCAGTCGTGGATCGCGCCGCGCCCGCTGCGGGATTGGTCGAGGGCAAGCAGAATCAGCGGATATGCGCGTAAATCAGAAAGCGACACAACCGACTTTTCCGCTAATGGCGACGCTTCGGAAACGGCGGCAATCATCGGCACATCGTAGAGTACCTCCTGATAGGTGTTCCGCTGGTCGATTTCGCCGGGAAGCGTCAGCACCATGTCGCATTGCCCGCGATAGAGGGCGTCGGACATGGCCGTCAGCGAGAGGTACAGCGGGTGAATCACCAAATTGGGCAGGTGCGGATGCAGGGAAAGGTACGCATCGACAATCAGTTCTTTTTCCAGCGGCCCGTTGTAGCCGATGTGGATGGCGCTCACACGGTGCGCATCGGCGAAAGCGTCCTGCAATTCAAGCTGAATCCCCATCAGGCGCTCGGCGTAGGGGAGAAACTGCTCGCCTTGGTCGGTCAGCACCGCGCCGGTAGACAGACGGTGGAACAGCGCACAGCCCATTTCTTTTTCCAGCGACGCAATCTGCTGGCTGATGGCGGTCTGGGAGACGTACATGTTCTTCGCAGCGGCGGAAAAGCTGCCTTCGCGGACGACGGCGAGAAAATACGCGATTCGGTCGGTATTCATGCGAAAAACCTCCAATGAGGGACAAAAAACTCCCTTCCGCGGTGCGCAGAAGGGAGCAAAGATGCGAGCGGTTAGGGGCGCTGACCCATGCCGCCTTCGAGGGTGATGGTCTCGCCGGACATGAATTTGAAGTCCGGGGAAGCCAGCTGGACGCACACATGGCCAATTTCTACCTCGGAATCGCCGTAGTGACCCATCGGGGGCATCTTGACATTCGCCTTGAACGCCTCGGGATATGCCTTCTGGAAGTTCTCCAGCTGCGTCGTCCATGCCAGCGGGCAGACGACGTTGACGTTGATGCCGTCCTTGCCCCATTCGGTGGCGGCAACGCGGGTCAGGCCGCGAATGCCTTCTTTTGCTGCGGCATACGCGCACTGCCCGTAGTTGCCGAACAGGCCCGCGCCGGAGGCGAAGTTGATGACAGCACCCTTCGTTTCCTTCAGATAGGGGTAGCACGCCTTCATATAATAGAATGTGGCGTACAGACCGGAATACAGTGCGAGATTGAACTGCTCGGTGGTATGGTCAGCCAGCGGAACGCCGGATGCGGAAGCCTGCGCGTTGTTAATCAGCACGTCGATGCGGCCGAAGGTGTCAATCGCCTGCTTGACGACATTGTTCACAACAGCCTCGTTGTCCGCGCTGTCATTCACGTCCGCCTGCACGCACACCACCTTCACGCCATAGAGGCGTTCCAGTTCTTCCTTCGCGTCGGTCAGTTTCTTCACGTTGCGCCCCGTGATGACCAGATTCGCGCCTTCCTTGGCGTAAGCAGTCGCAATGCCGTAGCCAATCGAACCGCAGCGGCCGTTGCTGAGCTTCGCATAGCCCGCGCCGGTAATAATCGCTGTCTTTCCTGCCAGAAAACCCATTATATATTTCCTCCTTCATGGTGAAGGGCTGAACAAGCAGCCTGTGCACTTATGGTATCACAGATGATGCGGAAAAGCAAGAGCGGACGGCACAAAATGGACAAGAATTGATGATTTTTTCACAATGTCGCCGGGCTCCAATCGGAAAAACGGAAAAGAAACAGCAAAAGTCCGATGAATTGTTTGACGCATCCCATTCATTGCACTATAATGGAGTCAGTAGCGTTCCGGGCGTACTGCGCGCCCGGCAAAGTGGGAGGAACGCGGAATGAAGGCAGAGAGCAAACGCTCGGTGCGCATCATGCTTCAGTGGCTGCTGAGCGCGGCGACGGTGCTGATGGCGGCGCTGCTGATTTGGCAGTGCGTGACCATCTATCATGAAGGCATCGCGCCGGAAAACATGGGCGAAAACGGGCTGCGGATTCACGATATTTACAGCCGGGAAATTGTCACGGCGCACTTCGCCTCGATTGCGTGGAGCGTGTGGGTCTTTCTGGCGCTGCTGGCGGCGAACATCATCGCGGGCAAGCCGGAGCAGAAGGAATCGCTTCGCGCGCCGGTGGAGAATCAGCTGCTGATGCTGCGCGCGCGGACGGAGGAGACGGACGAAATCCGCAAAGTGAAGAAACAGCGCATCGGCGTATGGTGCGGCGCAGCGATTCTGTGCCTGATTTGCGGGGGCATGGCGGGGCGATTCCTGCTGGACTGGTCGAATTTTGCCTCGCGTGATTTGGAAGTCGTCGTGCGCCAGATGGCGATTGACACGTTCCCGTGGATTGGGCTGGCGTTCATCCTCCTGATGGCGGCTGAGCAGTGGAATTTCCGCCTGTTGATGAAGGAACTGGAACTCCGCAGGAGCGCCCCGAAGCGCAAGCCGGATGCAGCCGCTCCGGAAAAGACGACGGGCAGGAACGTCATCCGCGTGATCATCGCGGCGGCGGCGGTGGCGTTGATTGTGCTGGGTGTGATGAACGGCGGCATGTTCGATGTGCTGGTGAAGGCAATCAATATTTGTACGGAGTGTATCGGCCTTGGCTAAGAAATTTGCGGCATGGTGGAGCGCCCATAAGCCCACCACCCGGCGGCTCATACAGGTCTACGCCGCCCTGCTCTACAACGCCTATGTGAAGGGATTCATCAAGGGCGACATCTACACCGGCGGCATCAAGAACTTTTGCGTGCCGGGGTTCAACTGCTACTCCTGTCCGGGCGCGATTGGCGCATGTCCGCTGGGGGCGCTGCAAAACGCGCTGGCGTCCTCGGATAAGCGCGCGCCGTACTACGTTCTGGGCATTCTGATGCTCTACGGGCTGATTCTGGGGCGCACCATCTGCGGCTGGCTCTGTCCGCTGGGGCTGATTCAGGAATTGTTCTACAAAATTCCGACGCCGAAGGTGAAGAAGAGCCGCTTCACCCATGCGCTGTCGTATCTCAAATACGTCCTGCTGGCGGTGTTCGTGGTCATCATCCCGCTGGCGTACAGCTTGCAGCAGTATCCCGTGCCGGGATTCTGCAAGTACATCTGCCCGGCGGGGACGTTCGAGGGCGCAATGGGCTTGCTGGCGAACCCGGTCAATGCGGGCAAGTTCTCCATCCTCAACATCCTCTTTACGCGCAAATTCGTCATCATGGTGGCGATTCTGCTGGCATGCGTGTTCTTCTACCGCGCGTTCTGCCGCTTCCTCTGCCCGCTGGGGGCGATTTACGGTCTGTTCGCGCGCGTGTCGATTCTCGGCGTGAAGGTCGAGAAAAGCAAATGCACGCACTGCGGGCGCTGCGTGGCGCACTGCAAGATGGATATTCGGCATGTGGGCGACCATGAGTGCATCCACTGCGCATCGTGCGTGGACGTTTGCCCGACGAAAGCCATCAGCATGAGAATGGGCAAAATTACGCTGAAAGCGAACGAAGTGCAGCCGATGAAACCGGAAGACAACAAAAAGCGCACGAACCGCCGCATTCGCGTGATGGCGGCGTGGACGGCGGCGCTGGTAGTGCTGGGCGTGGTGATGTGGCAGGTAAACAAGGCGGACACGGTGGAAGAACCGGTAAGTCAGCCCGCCGCGACGGAAACGCTTGCGCCGGAAGCCACGGAAGCGCCGGACGACGACACGCCGGTTGGCTACGAAGTCGGCATGAAGTGCCCGGACTTCACGGTTCCGCTGTACGGGGAAAAAGGCGGCGAATTTACGCTGTCGGCGCAGAAGGGGAAAGTGACGGTTATCAACTTCTGGGCGACGTGGTGCACGCCGTGCGTGGCAGAGCTGCCGTATTTTGCGGAGCTGTACGCGGAGTACGGCGACGAAATCTCGCTGGTGGCGATTCACTCGAATCTCGTGACGGATGATGTGGACAAGTTCCTCGCGAAGGAGAGTCTTGACATGCCGTTCGCGCTGGACAAGACGGGCGCGGTGATTAAATCGCTGGGCGGCTCGACGCAGCTGCCGATGACGGTCGTTGTCGATGCGGACGGGAAAATCGTGTACAACAAGGTCGGGTCGGTGACGCTGGAGATTCTCGAAGGGCTGGTAAAGCCGTTGCTGCCCGAAAAGGAAGACGACACGCCGGTTGGCTACGAAGTCGGCATGAAGTGCCCGGACTTCACGGTTC
>ERZ857757.2731-NODE-2731-length-10988-cov-3.102168_pt1 | contig 10988 bp, 9 predicted proteins | sample MGYA00519764_ERZ857757 | MGnify/ENA primary metagenome ERZ857757 (study PRJEB31778, sample SAMEA3449359) | human gut metagenome | biome: human gut; feature: human-associated habitat; material: faeces | place: United Kingdom | collected 2010/2012 ... | reverse complement strand
AAAGGAAAACATGGATTTTTGCAGCCTGACGCCATTGGCGGAGCGTGCGCCGGAGGATCTGAGCGTGGGCGAAAAGAAGCGCACGGCGGTCGCGGCAGTGATGGCGATGGGCACCAATGTGATTGTCTTTGACGAGCCAACCACGGGGCAGACATGGAGCAATCTAAAATCGCTCCTGCCTGTGATAGAACGGCTGAATGCGCAGGGACGCACGGTGATTATGATTACCCATAACATTGATCTGGTGGTCAAGTATGGCGCGCGTATCGCTGTGGTGCTGGATGGGCGCATTGCCTTTGACGGCGGTCGTGAAGCGCTGTTTTCCAATGATGAACTGCTGAAAAAGGCGCATCTGACCAAACCTGCCATATTTGACCTGTCTCAGAGACTGAGTAAGGAATATGGCATTCAGCCCTGCTTTGAATGCGAAGAACTGACGAAACAATTGATGGAGATGGCAGCATGGCAAGCATAACGACGTCGGCAAAAAGTATGGTCGCCTATACGCAGAGCGATGCGATCATGTGGAAGCTGGATCCGCGGGCAAAACTGCTGTGGGTCTGCGTCACCATCGCGCTGTGCGTGATGTTTCGTTCGCCCATTCCCGTGGCGGCTGTGTGCCTGCAAACCTTTGTGATTTCTCAAATGTGGGGTTTTCCTGTTTTTACACAGATTAAGCAACACAAGGGCGTGTTCATTTTCCTGGTGGTGTTTGTGGGGCTGCTTAACCTGCTCTTTACCGGCTATGTTGGGGGAGAGACGCTCGTTTCACTGAATTTGGGTCTGTTTCACATTACCCTGACCGATAAGGGGCTGCTGTACACCATTACGGTGACTATCCGCCTGGTAGCGATTTTTATAACCATTCTGCTGCTGACTGCTACAACCAAGATGGCGCACCTGACGCGTTCCTTGGAGCTGCTGGGGCTGCCGTATCGGTTCTGCTTCCTGTTCAGCCTGACTTGGCGGCTGATTCCGGTTATCGCCGAAGGCCTAGAGGTAACGATTGACGCTCAACGCACGCGCGGCTTCGAAATGGATTCTGGCTCGTTGGTTCAAAAGATCAAGGGATTTGGGCGCATTATCAAGCCCACCTTCCTGCTGCTGGGCAACTCGGTTAACGATATGACCCTTGCCTTTATATCCAAGGGCGTAAATTTGGGCGCCAAAAACCGTACATCCATCTGGCAGCCTAAGCTGGGTCGCCGGGACTACGGGCTGATGATATACAGCGTATTGCTGCTGGCTGCGGGCATTGCTTGCGCCTGTCTGGGCGTTTTCAAACTGTGAGCAACGGGATCAAAGAGAAAGGGGATTAAATATGAAGAAAAAATTCTCGCTCAAGCCTACCTTTGAAGTGAATACCGGTGATTTCTGGGGCATCAAGAATCTGTCTAAGCCCAAGGCGCTTTTGGCAATGGCTGCTCTGGCGGCACTGGGCAACGTGTTGGGGTTTGTCATGATTCCGATCGGCCCGCAGGCAAAGCTGGATTTAACTACCCTGCCGCTGCTGATCGTTGCCTGCCTTTATGGCCCGTTGCCAGCCTTTATCAGCGGTATCCTGGGTTCGCTGGTTACGATTTTGCAGTTTGGCCATCCTTTTTCACCGTTCTTCTGGTATGGGCCGTATCTGTTTGGGTGCGCGCTGAAAAAGGTGCGTGTGGCGTTGGTGCCTTGGTTGGCGCTGATTGTGATGTGGCCTACCCTGGGTTACTGGCTCAATGTGGTTTTCCTTGGCTTCGGCATGGCTATTTGGGGCGTGATTGGCGTAAAGGAATTTGTTATGACGTTGGTATATGGTGTGATGGTAGAGCGTCTGCTGGCTTCTCCGCGCATCCGCAAGGTGTTCTTGAGCTGATTGATTGAAAGGAAGTAAATCTACATGATTCAGGATTATGTACAGTACAATCCAAGCAAGATTATCTTTGGCCATGGCGCGGAGGAAAAAACTGCGCAGGAAATCAAACGACTGGGCGGCACCCGCGTGCTGCTGCATTACGATGCCGGCGCGTTTATTAAGCCGCTTATTGCACGCATTCGCACGCAGATGGAAGCGGCGGGGCTGTATGTAGTGGAGCTTGGCGGCGTGGTGCCCAATCCGCTGATTTCGCTGATGAAGGAAGGCTGCCGCATAGTGCGGGAGGACAAGCTGGATTTCGTGCTGGCTGTGGGTGGTGGATCCACCATGGACAGCGCCAAGTATATTGCTTGCGGCGCGTATTATGAGGGTGATTTGTGGAATCATCCGAAATTTCAGCCTATTGCGACTCCGGTGCTGAAGCACGGCGTTGTAGTCACCATGCCTGGCACGGGCAGCGATGTGAGCACGGCGGCGGTATGGCGCGACGATTCTTATTCGCCTGAACGCAAAACCTGCGTATTTGCTGATGAAATGCGCTTTGATTTTGCTATTATCAACCCTGAGCTGACCTTCACGCTGCCGCCCTTCCAAACGGCGGCCGGATGCTTTGATATTATCCAGCATTCGATGGAGGATTATTTCTGCGCGCCCGAGGATGCAGAGTTCTATCTGTCTGCCTACGAGGGCGTAATCAACGACGTGATGAAAAACGTCAAGATTGCCATCAAAGATCCGACCAACTATGTGGCGCGTGCTAATATTTGCCGCGTAGCATATGTGCCGCTGGAGGATGTAATTATCTCCGGCTCTACGCACGGTTATTGCGTCCATAACCTGGAGAAGCCCATGACCGGCACTTATCACCGCACTCATGGAGAAATGCTGGCCATTATGACGCCTGCCTGGATGAAATATTGTTATAAGATGAATATGCCTCTCTTTGTGCGCCTGTGTGTTAAGTGCTTTGGCGCCAAAATGGATTTCGCCCATCCGGAAAACACGGTGATGGAAGGCATCTCCAATTTGGAGGATTTCCTGACGCATATTGGCCTGCCTACGCGCTTGAGCCAGATTGGCATTGACGATAAGGAGTTTGAGTATTGCGCGGATCTGGCTATCGCCGGCGGCACGGATGGCTATATTGGCAAGGGGATCAAGCTGTATAAGCAGGATATCCTGGAAGTGTACAAACTGGCGCTTTGAGGCTCTTGTGCTTCCAACGGCGGAAAACGATGAAAAAACAATTTTCCCCGTTGACAAATGCACGAAGGCGCGGTATCATACGTCCATACCAAACCTGCGAGAAAGAGAAGTAAGCAGGAGGCGCTTGGCAAAGAGAACCGCGGATGGTGGGATCGCGGTGCAAGAGCATCTGCCCAATGGACTTTCGAGGGCGTTCCTGAACTGACAGTAGGGAACGACGGGATCCGTACCCGTTATCATGGCGGCATGTGTGATGGCACATGGAGAAGGAGGGTCTTTCCTTAAAGGAAGACCGAAATTGAGTGGCACCGCGGTATTACCGCCTCAAGCTGATTGGCTTGAGGCGTTTTTTGTTTCCATCGCGCGCGCCGACCATCGTACTGCATCGACTTTGAATCATGAGGAGGAAAAGATCATGATGAAGAAACTGCTTGCGATCGTACTGTCCCTGGTAATGCTCACTGCGGCCTCCGCTGCGCTGGCCGAAAACAAAACTGTCGGTATCCTTCAGTCTGCCGAGCATGGCTCGCTGGATAACTGCCGCGAGGGCTTCCTGCAGGGCCTGGCTGAGGCCGGCTATGTGGAGGGTGAGAATTTGACGATTAAGTACTACAACGCTCAGGCGGACGGCGGCACCGACGCGCAGATTGCGCAGTCTCTTGTGGCATATTCCGTCGATCTGATCTGCGCTATTGCTACCCCCAGCGCGCAGGCGGCCTTCAATGCTGTGCTGTCGGCCAAGGCGGATATCCCTGTGATCTACACTGCCGTGTCCGCGCCCATCGAGGCGGGCCTTGCCAATGATGACGGCACGCCGGTGGGTCTGGTAACGGGTACCAGCGATCTGCTGCCCATCCGTAATCAGCTGGCCATGATCCGCGAGTTGATGCCTGACGCCAAGACCGTGGGCCTTTTGTACACCAGCTCCGAAACCAATAGCGAGGTGCAGGCTGCCCTGTATGAAGAAATGGCAGGCGAGTTTGGCTTTGAAATCGTATCTGCCACTGTGACCGCGGGCGCGGAGGTATCCCAGGCTGTGCAGGCGCTGCTGCCTCAGGTGGATTGCCTGTCCATGCTGACGGATAACACGGTGGCCAGCTATCTGGCTGTGGTACTTAACGCGGCCGAGCAGGCGGGCAAGCCGAGCAGGTGGCGCTGGGCTGCGCGGGCGCTGAGGGTCTGGATTATGTGGCGCTGGGCAGGCAGACGGGCGAAATGGCCGCGCGCGTGCTCAACGGTGAAAGCGCTGAGAGCATCTCCTTTGAAACCATCCGCGACAGCGCCCTGTATCTCAATACCGACGTGCTGTCCAGTCTGGGGCTGGAAATTCCCGCCGCGATGGCAGAGCGCGGTTACACCGACATGGCTGAGTAATTTTAAAGGACGGCAACACGCATGGGCATCATTCAAAACACGTTGGAGCAGGGACTGATCTACGCCATCATGGCGCTGGGCGTGCTGATTACATACAGCATTCTGAATTTTCCCGATCTGTCGGTGGACGGCACCTTTCCGCTGGGCGCGGCGGTGTCGGCGCTGATGATTACGCGCGGGCAAAGCCCTGCGCTTGCGCTGCTGTGCGCCATGGCTGCGGGTGCACTGGCTGGCGGGCTGACGGGTCTGATCCATGTAAAGCTCAAGGTACGCGATCTGTTTTCAGGCATCATCATGATGACCGCGCTGTACGCCGTCAATATGCATGTGGCTGCTGGGTCGCTCAGGATGGGCAAGGCCAACGTGCCCTTCTTCAGCACCAAAAAAGTGCAGTATGCTACGATTTTTGAAAACAATGCGCTGACTGATCTCTTCCCGGCGTGGCTGGAGCCCTACAGCGTGCTGCTGATTTCCCTGCTGCTGGTGATCCTGGTAAAGGTGCTGCTGGATCTGTTCCTCAAAACCCGTGCGGGTTATCTGCTGCGCGCAGTGGGGGATAACGAGACGGTTGTTACCTCCCTGGCTCGCGATAAAGGCAGTGTCAAGATCATGGGTCTGATGATTTCGGGCGCGCTGGTGGCGCTGTCCGGCGCAGTGCTGTGCCAGCAGCAGCATACCTTCGAGGTATCCATGGGCACGGGCGCAATCGCCATGGCGCTGGCCTCGGTGATCATCGGTACCAATCTCTTCCGCCGCGTGCCCTTTGTCAAATCCACCACTGCGGTGATTATCGGCGCGATTGTGTACAAGGCCTGCGTGGCTGTTGCCATTCGCGCGGGCGTGCCGGCCAGCGATATGAAGCTGATTACGGCGCTGCTGTTCCTGATCATTCTGACGCTGGGCGGCATGGAGAAAAGGCGGGTGAAAAAGCATGCTTGAGGTAAAAAACATCCTTAAAATCTACAATCCCGGCACCGTGCAGGAAAAATGCCTGTTTGACGATTTTTCCCTTTCCATTCCGGACGGGCAGTTTGTATCCGTGGTTGGCAGCAACGGCTCAGGCAAAACGAGCCTGCTCAACCTGATCTGCGGCAGCATCCAGCCGGACGGCGGGCAAATCCTCATGCAGGGGCGCGATATCCGCAAGGACAGTGAGCATGTGCGCGCGCGCAAGATCGGCCGCGTGTATCAGAACCCTGCCATGGGCACCTGCGCGCAGATGACGATACTGGAAAACCTCTCCCTGGCCGATTTCAAGGGCAAGCCTGCCGGGCTGCATCGCGGCACGGACAGACGGCGCATTGACGCTTATCGTGAAATGCTGCGTCCGCTGGGGCTGGGGCTGGAGGATATGCTGTCCAGCAAGGTGGGCACGCTGTCAGGCGGTCAGCGTCAGGCGCTGGCGCTGCTGATGTCCACCATGACGCCCATTTCCTTTTTGATTCTGGATGAGCACACCGCCGCGCTGGATCCAAAAACGGCTGATATCATTATGGAGCTGACCGGCCGCGTGGTGCGTGAAAAGCAGCTGACAGCCATCATGGTAACGCACAATCTGCGCTACGCGGTGGAGTATGGTGATCGCATTCTGATGATGCACCAGGGCCATGCCGTGCTGGATAAGGCGGGCGAGGAAAAGCAGGCTGTGCGGATTGAGGATTTGCTGACGATCTTCAATGAAATCAGCATCGAGTGCGGCAACTGAATACGACTTTCTCTTAGGCAGGCTGCGGTCGCGTGAGATATCGCGGCGGCAGCGTTTTTTTGCGTGCGGCAAAAATGCGGGAAATAATGCTTGACAAACCAAATTTGCCATGCTATCATAAGATCAACAAGTTTAGGAAACATGTTTTCTAAAGAAACGAGGCTTAGCGTGAACATCCGCGATCTGGCCAAGGAGGCAAACGTATCTCCGGCGACGGTGTCCAAGGTGCTCAACCGCCGCGATGTTTCGGTATCCGCCGAAACGCGCGAGCGTATCCTGCGCCTGGCCAAGGAGCATAACTATGTGCCCACCTCGCCGCGCAGCGCCCGCCAGCCCACCCGGCTGCTGGGCGTGCTGTTGTGCTCGGGATTGTCCTCCGGGCTGCTTTTGCAGGGTGTGATCGACGCGGCGCGCGAGGAGGGCTACAGCCCGCTGGTGTGTACTTACGGCGATGCGCAGGAGGAGCAAAAAATGCTGCGCATGCTGGAATCCCACCATGTGGACGGCGTGGTGTGGGAGCATGGCGCGCAGGGGGATACGGCCTGGCGTCAGTATCGTGGGGCTACGCCGGTTGCCCATCTGGCTGCGGAGCCGGTGAACGTTAAGCATACGCTGTATTTTGACTGGACGGATTGCGGCTTCAATGCTGCGCAGCAGATGATCAGCCGCAATCATACGCATATTCTCTGTGCGCTGGACGCCGATTCGCTGCAGGGTGATTGCTTTTACACGGGCTATCAGCGCGCGATGCAGCAGGCGGGTCTACATGTGGAGGAGGCGCTGCGGGTAACGCGCGTGGGCGAAATCAGCACGGCGCAGCTGTTTGAATGCACGGCTGCGGTGTGCCAGAATCGCCGCACGGCGCGCCGGGTGTACGATCAGCTGCAAAGCATGAATCTGCATGTGCCGCAGGACGTTTCCATTCTGTGCCTGCAAGCCGACGGCGTACAGCCTATGGAACCGCCTATTTCGGCCTTACCCTTGCAATATCGCAGCCTGGGCGCGAACGCCGCGCATCGCCTGATTGCGCGTATCGAGGAGCATTCTGCTCCCGCGCAACTGCCGCTGCTGGGTGAGCTGACGGATACGGCTACGCTGAGCGAGCCAGCCTCCGAACGCAGCTTGCGCGTGGTGGTGGTGGGGGAGCTGAACATCGATATGCTTATCAACCTGCCGCAGCTTCCCAATGCCGGCGAAACGCGCGCTATCATCAGCCGCACGCGCATGCCGGGCGGCAAGGGGCTGAACCAGGCGGTAGGCTGCCATCGACTGGGCGCGGATGTGACGCTGATCGGCACTGTGGGCCGCGATTACGAAGGCTCGTTGATCTATAACTTTTTGCAGAATAACGGCATTTCGACCGCGCATGTGACCACGGACGCCAGCCGCGAAACGGGCTTTGCCTATATCGCTGTGCAGGGCGATGGCGAAAGCAGCGTGATTATCGACCGCGGTGCGAATGCCTGCCTGACCGCCGAGCTGTTGGAAAAGCAGGAAGCGCTGTTTGCAGGCGCGGGCTTTTGCCTGCTGCAAACCGAGCTTTCGCCGGAGCTGGCGCTGTGCGCGGCGCGTATGGCGCGCCGGCATGGGGTGAAGGTGATCCTCAAGCCCTGCAACCAGCCCAGGCTTAGTGATGAGCTGTTGCAATGCGTGGATTATCTGATTCCAAACAAGCTGGAATTGCAGGAGATCTGCCCGGATGGCGATACCATGGAGGACAAGGTGCGCATCCTGCAAAGCCGCGGCGCGGATACGGTGATTGTTACCCTGAGCGCCGAGGGCTGCATGTTGGCACAACGTGAGCAGGCGCCCGTTTACTTTCCGGCGGCCGCACGGTGGATACCACCGGCGCGTGCGACGCATTCGCCGCCGCCCTGGCTGTGTACTGCATGCGCGGCGAATCGCTGCATACCGCGCTGGAGCTGGCCAATTGCGCGGCAGGTCTGTCCACCGAGCGGCAGGGCGTGCCGCCCGCGCTGCCTGACGATCTGACTGTGCGCCAGTTTTATCAAACTCATCCCTTTGCGGCCAAATAAGCCGCATAAAAATGAAAGGAGATTTTCCTATGCCTTGGCCGACGACCTATCCGTTTTTTCATGTGGATCAGCCCGAGCAGGTGGATAACGCCGCGCTGCTGCGCCGTCTGCAGCGCCCGGAGGGTCCGGTGGATGTGGTGCTGGATACCGACACCTATAACGAAATCGACGATCAGTACGCCCTGGCCTATCTGATTAAGAATGATGAAAAGCTGAAGCTGAAGGCCATTTACGCCGCGCCCTTCTGCAACAACAAGGCCGCGACGCCCGCCATTGGCATGCAGAAAAGCTATGACGAGATCAAGAATATTCTCTCCCTGATGGGCCGCACGGATATGCTGGATTGCACCTATCGCGGCTCGGAAAGCTATCTGCCTGACGAAAAAACGCCTGTGGAATCGGACGCGGCGCGGCATCTGGCTCAGTTTGCCATGCAGTATACGCCCGAAAAGCCGCTGTATGTCATCGCTATCGCGGCCATCACCAACGTGGCCTCCGCGTTGCTGATGAAGCCTGAAATCCGCGATCGTATTGTGCTGGTGTGGCTGGGTGGCAACGCGCTGCATTGGCATGATAACCATGAGTTCAACCTGTTCCAGGATATTGCGGGCGCGCGCGTGGCGCTGGGCTGCGGCGCGGCGGTGGTGCTGGTGCCCTGCATGGGCGTAGTGGACGCCTTTGCGACCACCGCTCCCGAGCTGCGCGAGAACCTGCTGGGCAAGAACGCCCTGTGCGATTACCTGTGCAACTACACCATTAGCCAGTGCAACGGCTATAAAAAGATTGCCTGCTGGTCTAAGCCCATCTGGGATGTTACCGCGGTTGGCTGGCTGCTGGACGGCCGCTTCATGCAGGATGAAATCATCCAAAGCCCCATCCCGGAGTACGACCATCGCTGGGGTCAGGATAAGCGCCGCCACGTGATCCGCTATGTCTATCACATCAACCGCGACGCGCTGTTTGCCGATCTGTTTGCAAAGCTGACTGCGGACTAAAGATGTCTTTGCTGCTGCTTTCCATGTAAAGGAGCGTAATTACAATGAAAAAACGTTGCGTTGCGTTCACGATCCTGCTTTGCTGCTTTTTAGCGATGACGCTGTGCGCCCATGCGGACGCGCCCGTCAATCTGAGCGATATAAGCGCCGGGGCTTCCTATTACTTCAAGAATACCACCAAGCTGCGTGCAGAGGTGAAAAACAGTTACTTTATCCAGCAGGGCAGCGCCACGGATGGGGAGTATGGGTATTTCCTTGCCCTGAGCAACGAAAAGGGTGATTGCACGATTCTGAAGGTTGACCTGAGCGATTATACAATCGTCAGCGAAACGCCCGGCGTGGCGGTAGATCATGGCAACGGCATGGCCTATAACCCCAGAACCAAGCAGTTGATTGTTTCCCACTGTACCGATCATCCGAACCGCCTCAGCTTTATCGACAAGGATACGCTCACGATTACCGGCTCGGTTGAAATGCCCATGCGCGTGATCTCTGTCACCTATAACGAAAGCCGCGATCAGTACGTTGTGGTGCACAATCACGACAGGCAGTTTTCCATCCTGGACAGCCAGTTCAATATCCTGAGCACCTACGATATGGTGGAGGATATGTTCAGCAATCAGGATATCGACTGCGACGATCAGTACATTTATCTGCTTCAGTGGCAAAGCAGCAATGGCTCGAACGTCAATTACATCGGCGTGTACGACTGGGACGGCAACTACGTGAACCGCATCAAGGTGCGGTCCCTGAGCGAAATCGAGAGCATGTTCCATATCGGCGACCGCGTGATTCTCGCGTTCTATGCCGGTCAGGTGATCGTCGGCGAAGCGCAGCTGTACCAGGCTGAATAATAACGCCAATTCCAATGAATTTAACGCGGCAGCGTTAAAAATAAGAAAGGTAGGTACTTACCCCATGAAGAAACTGATTTCCCTTCTGCTGGCCGTGATGATGCTTGCGTCCATGGCCTCCTTCGCCGCGGCGGAGGAAGAAAAGACCCTCGTGTTCATTAGCCAGGCGGCGTGGAAAGACCAGATGCAGGTGCTCTGCGATCGATACTATGAGGAAACCGGCGTTAAGGTTGTACTGGAGAACTACTCGTTCAACGACATGATTAATACCATTGAGGTGAAGATCAGCACTGGCAGCACGGATTATGATATCCTGTCTGTAGATGTACCGCTGGTATCCTCTTATGCTCGCCGCGGTATGCTGGCAGATTTGTCTCCCTACTTCACGGAAGAAGATCGTGCCAAGCTTGTGACGGCTGCTGTTGAAGCCAGCACCTATGAAGGCAAGCTGTATGCGTCGCCGCTGGCCAATTCCAGCCAGGTGCTGTATTACAACACCAAGCTGCTGGAGGATGCTGGCATTGATCTGGCTGAACTGGAAGCTTATTCCACGGACAACCGCATCACTTATGAACGTCTGGTCGAAATTGCGGAGCAGGCTCTTAAGGTGCTGGATCCCGATGGTACGCAGGGCATGATCGGCTTTGACTTCCAGCAGGTTGACCGCGTGTACCAGATGAACCAGCTTCCCAATTCCATGGGCGGCGTACAGGTTTCTGAGGATGGTTATTCGCTGGATGGAGTGCTGAATACCGAACCTTGGAAGAAGGCCCTGACCTGGTATCAGGAGCAGGTGAAGAAGGGCATCTGCAGCCGCGGCATCACCGCGTCCGAGCTGCCCAACTACTTCTACTCTGGCAAGCTGATCTTCATGCTCGGCACCACCGAAATGGTTGCGAACTTTGTGAAGAAGGACATGACCACCTACGCTTACACTGCTTCTCCTGCTTTCAAGGGATA
>ERZ857757.2715-NODE-2715-length-11041-cov-7.233297_pt1 | contig 11041 bp, 10 predicted proteins | sample MGYA00519764_ERZ857757 | MGnify/ENA primary metagenome ERZ857757 (study PRJEB31778, sample SAMEA3449359) | human gut metagenome | biome: human gut; feature: human-associated habitat; material: faeces | place: United Kingdom | collected 2010/2012 ... | reverse complement strand
TACAATTAAACTGACAGTGAAGAATGGCAAATATTACATTACTCTGAACTTCAACGGATTGACAGTAGGACAGAAACTTGGATATTTAAGTCAGCTGAAATATTTCACAACAGGTTATACACTTGATAAGTATGGAAATCCGCATGGAACACTTGCTGATGTTACAGTTACATTCCTGTTGGCAGATACCATCGGAAGAACGATAGCCGCTCCGTATGAGGTATCTGCATTCATCATTATGAGTGTGGTCGGAGGTCCATTCTTCATCATTCTGTTAAGGAGGTCTAAGAAGTATGGGAAGTAAAGAAAAGAATATGGATTTGACTTCTACAGAAAATGAAGCAGTAAAGAAAGTGAAAAAAGCGGATAAGTGGGCAGACAAGCCTGCGATGGAAGTCAGAGACCTGCATTTTTCCTATGGAAAAAATAAAGTCTTAAAGGGCGTATCCCTGAAGATTGAAGAAGGTAAAATAACAACGATTATGGGAGCAAACGGATGCTGTAAATCCACACTGTTTTCCCTGATGACAAAGAACCTCTATCCGAGAAAGGGGAACATTTTCCTTAAGGGTAAAAACATCCAGAACCTGAATTTAAAAGAATTTGCCAGAAAGGTTGCGATTGTTCAACAGTATAACAGTGCATCAGACGATATCACTGTTGAGAATCTGGTGGCATTCGGAAGAACCCCTCATAAGAAAATGATGCAGGGAGACAGTGCCGAAGATGAGCGTATGATCCAGTGGGCATTGGAAGTAACCAATCTGACAGAATATCGTGACAGGGAAGTGTCAAGACTTTCCGGTGGACAGCGTCAGCGTGTATGGATTGCGATGGCACTTTGTCGGGGAACAAAGACACTGTTCCTCGATGAGCCGACTACCTATTTGGATATCCGGTATCAGATTGAGATTCTGCAACTGGTGAAAAAACTCAATCAGGAATTTGGAATTACCATCATCATGGTAGTGCACGACATCAATCAGGCAATCGCATATTCAGATAATGTCATCGGTATGAAAGATGGAAAAGTGCTGGCGGTGTAAGAAGGTGTAAAAGATGGGAAAAGCTATTGTAGCTTTTATATGTAGCATGACAATAGGAATCTGGTTATCATTTTTCAATCTTGGAATGGGAGCGGTTGCTTCGATCAGTGTTATAGGAGCAGTATTGATATACCAGAACGACAAGAAATAAAGAGGAGGAAAACTCCCACAGGAGAACAGAAAGAAGATGAAAAATCCTTTAAAAGTAGTATGGATCGTGCTTGGATTTCTTTGCCTGGGACTTGGTACGATAGGAATTGTACTTCCTATCCTGCCAACCGTTCCGTTTTATATGGCAACACTGTTTTGCTTTGCAAAGAGTTCTAAGAAACTGCACGACTGGTTCGTAGGAACGAATCTTTATAAGAAACATCTGGACAGTTTTGTTCAGAAAAGAGCCATGACAATGGCAACAAAATGCAAGATTATCGGAATGGTGACAGTAGTCATGGCAATCGGCTTTATCTGCATGAAGAATGTACCAATCGGAAGAATCTGTATCGCAGTTGTGTGGGTATGCCACCTGTTATACTTCTTCTTAAGAGTTAAGACAGAAAAGCCTGAAGCTGAAATGGCAGAAAGCGTAGAGTAAGATGGACAAAGTAGAAAAGAAACGGCAGAAAGAACAGTATGTCGTGGAAGAGATGATCCGGCTGTATTGCCGAAAAAAACATCCGAAAGAAAAAAGACAGGAAGGGCAGATGTGTCCTGACTGTCAAAAACTTTCGGATTATGCAAAACAAAGAAGTCAAAAGTGTCCATTCATGGAAGAAAAGACGTTTTGTGCGAATTGTAAGGTACATTGTTATAAGCCGGAGATGAGAGAACAGATCAGGCAGGTTATGCGGTTTTCAGGACCAAGGATGCTGTTGTATCATCCGGTGCTTGCTATCTGGCATCTGGTGTGTAGCAACAAAGAGAAGAAAAAGTAAGGAGTTACTTATGATTAAAACAAGACTGGTGGGGCTGTTGTCCCACGCAAAAAAGTATATCGTGTATACGATTTTGTGGCAGTGGGCAGCCCTCCTGTCGCAGGTATTGGCAGTCTTTTCTATCGCAGATTTACTGGAACGGGTAGTATACCGGGCAGTAACCGTACCGATCATTGAGCGGACAATACTGATTTTAGTTCTGGTTGTGGTGATCCGATTTATCTGTGAACGGATGGGAGCAAGGTCTTCCTATCTGGCGTGTGTGGATGTAAAGCGGATTCTGCGTGAAAAGATTTATGAGAAAATGTTAAAGCTGGGAGCTTCCTACAGTGAGCAGGTATCCTCTTCGGAGGTCGTACAGGTGTCAACTGAGGGTGTGGAGCAGTTGGAAACATACTTTGGAAAATATCTTCCACAATTATTTTACAGCCTGATCGCACCACTGACCTTATTTATCATTCTTTGCAGAGTGAGCCTGAAAGCGAGTGTGATCCTGCTGATTTGTGTACCGCTGATCCCGATTTCTATCGTGGTGGTACAGAAGATTGCAAAGAAATTACTGAATAAGTATTGGAGCATCTATACTGGACTGGGAGATTCGTTCCTTGAGAATTTACAGGGACTTACCACATTGAAGATTTATCAGGCAGACCAGCAGAAAGCAGACGAGATGGATGTGGAATCCCAGAACTTTCGTAAGATTACGATGAAGGTGCTGACCATGCAGCTCAATTCAACCAGCGTGATGGATATTGTGGCGTATGGTGGAGCTGCGATCGGTATGGCGGTTGCGGTATCTGAATTCTTAAAAGGAAATATCAGTGTAGCAGAAACGTTATGTATCGTTCTGCTTGCCAGCGAGTTTTTCCTGCCGCTCAGACTGCTTGGTTCATTCTTCCATATCGCAATGAATGGTATGGCAGCGAGTGATAAGATTTTCAAAATTTTAGATTTGCCGGAACCACAGGCTGGAGAAAAAACACTGCCGGATGGAGCGTTAGATGTTACATTAAAAGATGTGCACTTTTCTTATGAAGAGGACAGAGAGATTTTAAAAGGAATAGGCTTAAATCTTCCGGCAGGAAGTTTTGTATCACTGGTTGGTGAATCCGGATGTGGTAAGAGTACGATTGCCGGAATCCTTGCAGCAAAGAACCGGGGATATAACGGAGAAATCATCATCGGTGGCGTACCGCTTAATGAAGTGAATGAAACCAATCTGATGCAGAGGGTTGTTCTGGTTCGCCATAACAGCTACCTGTTCAAAGGTACAGTAGAAGAAAATCTGAAGATGGCAAAACCGGACGCAACGAAAGAAGAGATGGAAGCTGTCCTTCAGAAAGTGAATCTCTTAGGGTTCTTACAAACACAGGATGGCTTGCAGACACAGTTGCTGGAAAAAGCAAGCAACCTGTCCGGCGGTCAGTGCCAGAGACTGGTGATTGCCAGAGCATTGCTTCGGACAGACAGTGCGGTTTATATTTTTGATGAAGCTGCATCCAATATCGATGTAGAAAGTGAAGAACTAATCATGAATGTGATTCACGAACTGGCAAAGACAAAGACGGTGCTTCTGATCTCTCACAGACTGGCAAATGTTGTGAAGTCTGACAAGATTTATTTCTTAAAAGACGGAGAAATCAAAGAAAGCGGAAAGCATGACGAACTGATGAGCCAGAATGGTGCGTACAGACATCTGTATGAAAGCCAGATGGCACTGGAAAACTATGGAAAAGGAGGAATGGCATAATGAGTGAAAATACGAATACAACAAAACGCAGAAGTGCCATCCAGATCATGGGAAGTCTGATTGGTCTGGTAAAACCCTTGCTCCATATCATGCTGGCAGCAATCATCCTTGGAACATTGGGTTATTTATGTGCAATCTTCCTGACGATACTGGCAGGACAGGTTATCATGCATGGTCTTCTGACAGGAGTAGCCGGAATGATTGTTCCGGTGGACAATATGTGGCGGGTATTTACTCCAGTAAAAACGATTATTACAGTCATGATCGTAATTGCAGTGCTTCGTGGAATCCTGCATTATGTGGAACAGTATTGTAATCATTTTATCGCATTTAAGTTGTTGGCAATCATCCGTCACAAAGTGTTTGCGGCACTGAGAAAGCTCTGCCCTGCAAAATTGGAAGGACGGGATAAGGGAAACCTGATCTCGATTATTACGACCGATATCGAATTACTGGAAGTGTTCTATGCACATACCATTTCTCCGATTGCGATTGCAACGCTGACCTCAATTATTATGGTGATTTTTATCGGAAGATATCACTGGCTGGCAGGAGTGATTGCTCTGGTAGCTTATCTGATTGTCGGTGTTGTCATCCCGATGTGGAATGGAAAACATGGAAGCCAGAAGGGAATGGAATTTCGGACAAACTTCGGAGAACTGAACAGTTTTGTTCTGGACTCTTTACGTGGACTGGACGAGACCATCCAGTACGGACAGGGTGAAAAGAGAAAAGAGCAGATGTCTGAGCATTCCAAAAATCTTGCAGGAATGCAGGAGTCATTAAGCAAAATGGAAGGCTCACAGCGTTCATTTACGAACATGGTTATCCTGCTTGCATCTTTTGGAATGCTTGCACTGACGATCTGGCTGTACGACAAAGGTGCGATGGGATTCGAGGGAATCTTAACCTGTACCATCGCAATGATGGGTTCTTTCGGACCGGTAGTAGCATTATCAAGCCTTTCCAATAACCTGAACCAGACACTGGCAAGTGGTGAGCGTGTTCTTTCTCTTCTGGAAGAGACACCGCTTGTGGAAGAAATTCCGGGTGACGTGGAAACTTCCGGTGCAGAGAGCATGGAACATGAATTTACAGGAGCAGAGGCAGAGCATGTAACATTTGCTTATGATAATGAGGTTATTTTAGATAACTATTCACTGAAATTACAGCCGGGTAAAATCACAGGGATTCATGGTGCGAGCGGCTCCGGAAAATCTACGCTCTTAAAACTGCTGATGCGGTTCTGGGATGTGCAGGATGGAAGTGTATCGGTAGACGGTACAGATGTCCGCAAGATTCCGACCAAGCATTTGAGAGATATGGAAAGTTATGTCACACAGGAAACGCACCTGTTCCATGATTCGATTGCAAACAATATCGCAATCGCAAAGCCGGGAGCATCCAGAGAAGAGATTATGGAAGCTGCAAAGAAAGCGTCTATCCACGATTTCATAATGACACTTCCGAAAGGATATGATACAGAAGTCGGAGAACTGGGTGATACGCTGTCCGGTGGTGAAAAACAGAGAATCGGAATTGCAAGAGCATTTCTCCATGAATGCCCTCTGATCCTGCTCGATGAGCCTACATCGAACCTCGACTCTTTAAACGAGGGAATCATTTTAAAATCATTGAAAGAATCGGCCAAGAAGAAAACGGTTGTCCTGGTATCCCACAGAGTATCCACAATGAACGTGGCCGATGTAGTATATGAAATGGAGAACGGCAGAATTTCTTAATAAATTCTTAGAACTGATAGGGTATCTCCAGAAACTGCAAATCATGATGCATGCCGGATGGAACATACAATCAGCGAAGAATCTTTCCAGAAGATTCAGGAACTGGTGAAGAAGATAAAAAAGAAGATTCATCAAAGGAACAAATGGAAAAACAATGGCAATGCCATTAAGTCAGTTGTTCGAAGTTTTGTTCGATAGCTCAGTTGTTGTCAAATATCCGATATTTTGAACTCAAAAAGCCAAAAACAGGTATGCCAAAAAGACAGATGCTGTCCATCTGCCAAAAAGAAGGATATTCAGTTGCAGAACTTACCGATATCCAAAATGAATTGCGCTGATTCCACGGAGAGGCCGTTGAAACTGCCGGAACCTGTCTTTCACTGCGTGGACATATTTCATCATCAGCCGGATAATATCGATGTGCCTTCCAGAATCCCTGCGCATGAAGAACTTTCTGGCTGTTTTTAATGCTGAAGAAAAGTCAAGTTCATAGAGATACTTGTTGCTGCCATCCCGTTTCTTTTTCAGGTTTTCTTCTGCCGCTTCGTTTGCGATAAAAATGCCGAAATTGCATTGGAACAATTGGTGCCTGACACAATAAACTTGCAATAGGCTGCTTTTTTCTGTTGAGCAAGAAGTATCTTTTAATTCATATTTAGGTGGTTTGTCAATAGCAATAATATTTAATGCATAATCTGATTTAAGAGTGAATTTCAAATTTTAGATTTTCAATAATCATGGGATAAAAATAACAGGGAGGATTATAGTTTTCGGAATAAAGCCGATATATAATATTAGAAACAATAAATAATAAAGAACGGATTCAGAGAAGGAGGACAAAGGATATGTCAATGAATGTGAATACAACGGGTACTGTTTATGGAAGTTATCAGAATACCTACAAGGCAGGTACAGTAGATAAGAAAAAAGAAACAGCGAAAACAACAGAAAATGATAAGGTCAAGAAAAATGTGACAGAAAGTATAGCCGAAAAAAATCTAAGTAAAGAGGCACAAAAAATGCTTAAAGATATGCGTGGCTCAAGAACAGATATGGACTTTATGGTTGCAGATTTTGAAAATGGTGATAATGCTAAAGATATTTTAGCACAAAGTGATAAAGAGTTTACGGTTATTTTCTCAAAGGAAGAAATGGAGAAGATGGCATCCGATCCCAAATATTATGCTGAAAAGATGCATAGTATTGAAGGTGCTTTGCGTATGTCGGATGAAATCAATGCTCAGTTTGGATTTGAAAGAGCATTTGGTAAGACAAACGGAATAGAAAACAGTGCAGATACTGATACAAAAATAACAAAGTTTGGTATTTCTTTTAATAGTGATGGAACTACAACATTCTTTGCTCAATTAGAAAAAACATCAGCTAGTCAGAAAGAATATCTTGAAAAAATTCAGGAAAAGAAAGCTGCGGAGAAGAAAGAGGCGAAGAAAAAGGAACAATTAAAGCAAATTGAAGTAAAAAAAGCTACTGTTCAAGCAAATTCAAAAGATGAACTTTTGGATAAAATTAAAAATATTGAATGGAATTCTATCAAACCAGAGGATAATAAAATCGGTGGAAGATTTGATTTTTCAATTTAGTATATTTAGATGGGGATGATTACATAAAGTATGGAGGTAGATTCATTATGAGAAAACGTTTTTTTCTATTATTGTATGTGTTGTCATGCTTTTTACAATGAATGTCACAGCTTTTGCGGCAGAAACTCAGGAAAATTATTCGGAGACGGAGAAAACAATGACATTTGAAATAACTCCGACAGCATTAACTTCTGGATCATCACGACATTCTGTTGGAATGTTAAATTCCTTTTTTGGAACAAATGATACAGTGGCAACTTCCGCTCTTGGTTCTTTTACAATCAGCAGCACATCTGTTCCGTCAGGCTCCACAATCAGTAAAATAGTGGTTACATCCACAAAAAGTAGTGGAAGTAGTGGAAACATCGAATTATTTGTTGCTAAAGATGAGGATAATGGAGATGGCACATTTGACAGATATACAGACAGCAAAAGTTGGAATAGTTCTCTTACTTTTGCAGATTTTGGCAATTATAATTTAAGCCCTGTTGGAAATTATTATGTTCAATTTGAATCTACAAGGTATTCAACGGGAACTGTTGCAGCAGCAACATTAAAAAATATTTATGTCACAGTATACTATCATTAAAATTTTATAATCCCCATTCTAAACAAGCAAAGATGTTGTTATTCAGTTAGCAGCATCTTTGCTTTTAATTGTATAATTGATATGACTATTGAGTTAGAATGACATTGATAGCGATAGAAAGCTATATATTACAGAAGCAGACTTTGATAAAAAAGCATTTGAGAGATTATATAAATTGAATATTATATAATCAGAGGTATATAGAACATGCACAGAGACACTATATTTCAATATGAAACAATGGTGCCTGACACAATAAAAACGCATAGCCAAACTTCGCTCGGTATAACTGCCTGATTGTGTCGAAATTCGTATTTTATCAATTATATCTGATAAAACTGGATTTGCGGTATTGAAAATCAGTTATAGCCGTGGTACCATATAGACAGTTTCAGAAGGGAGGCTGGTCTACATGATTAAACGAGAAATTTATATGAGCCGTATCCGTCCTTTTATCGGAAATGAGCTGATAAAGGTTCTGACAGGGATTCGCCGTAGTGGAAAATCTGTCATGCTGAGCCTGATCCAAGAGGAACTTGCCCAAAACGGGGTCCAACCAGAACAGTTTATTTCCCTGAATTTTGAGAACATGAGCAATGCACACCTTTGTACGGCTGTTGCATTGCATGATGAAATCCTTCGCAGAACAAAAGAAATCAGCGGCAAGGTTTATCTGTTCTTCGACGAAATCCAAGAGGTGGCTGATTGGGAAAAATGTATCAACTCTTTCCGGGTGGAGCTGGATTGTGATATATACATTACCGGTTCCAACGCCAAGCTGCTTTCCGGTGAGCTTGCCACTTATCTTGCCGGACGGTATGTGGAGTTCGTGATTTACCCGTTTTCATTCAGAGAGTTTATGGAGCTGTATCACACCGTTTACGAAGGTGCAGACGAAAGACAATGCTTTACAAAATATCTGACGCTGGGAGGAATGCCCTATTTGAGCAACCTTCGCTACGACGATGCCGCCAGTCGTCAGTATTTGCGGGACTTGTTCAACTCCGTAGAGCTGAAAGATATTATCAAGCGAAACAATATCCGTGATGTGGATATGCTGGAGAGAATTATTGCTTATATAACTTCCAACATCGGCACTACCTTTTCTTCCACAGCCATTTCCAAGTATCTGAAAAGTGAAGGGCGCTCCGTTTCACCAGAAACGGTACTGAACTACATCAAAGCCTGCACGGACGCATTCCTGTTTTATCAGGTGAAGCGCCAAGACCTCCAGGGAAAGAAAATCCTGACCGTCAACGAGAAATACTATGTTGCAGATCATGGTGTCCGGGAAGCCGTGTACGGTGGCAACATGAAGGACATTAACCTTGTCCTTGAAAATGTTGTCTACATGGAGCTGCTGCGCCGTGGTTATTCTGTGACTGTTGGGAAAGTCTCTGACAAGGAGATTGACTTCGTATGTGAAGATCATGGGAAAAAGCTGTATGTTCAGGTTTCCTATCTACTTGCCTCGGAGGAAACCATCCAGCGTGAGTTTGGGGCGTTTGCCGGTGTTCGTGACAATTTCCCGAAATACGTTGTAACGATGGACGAACTGGATATGAGCCGAGATGGAATCAAACACCGCAATATTCGTGACTTCCTGCTGGCAGAGGAATGGAACTGAAATGTTCTTCTTTCACCAGAAGATATGCAGAAGTTCTTCCAATGCCGAGAATGAAAAAACAATGGTGCCTGACACAATAAATATTATGATATGTCTGTATTTAACCGCTGTATAGAAACCGGGAATGTTCTCTTAATACTGGAATGTTGGCAGGATGTCCACCCGGCGCTTGTCAGTATCCCAGTGAAATGGGAATACAGCTCGCCGTATGGACTTTTGTATGCTCTGAATCCGCCGGATGATGTTATGCAGTTTGAAAACAATGGTGCCTGACACAATAAATATTGTATAAATGTCAATGCTGTTGTGGTACATGTTGTATTCTGCGTAAATGGTATTCATGTTGTGTCTCCTTTAAACCAATAAAAATATAGAAGCATTTCAATCAGTTCACAATGTCACTTTTATTTTGTGTTATACTGTTTTATATAATTTTCTTGCCCTTGTTTTTGCCCTTATCAGAGTTCGTAAACACTGGTGGGACGATATAACGCAAGGGAAACAATAAGGGAAAGCTCACCTGCGATAAACTTTGTGTTTTCAAGGGATTGAGAGATATTTGATAATAAAATATAACAGTTATTAAATCCCTTGGAATATATGAAATCTCAATTCAAGTTTGTAAAACTGATGGAATAAAAAAATGTAAAGCTGGGAGCATTAGCTTACGGCTTTTTAAGTTAAAGCAAATAGAAGTAAATAATGGTCAAAAAATAATCGACATCCGACCTCACACACGTTATAATATAGATAATCTAATAAGAAAACAGTGTTATCATTACCGCATATTCAGTGAGAATGGTAGCCATAAATATGAATTCGCAGGAACGGAATGGTTGAACCCTCAGGGTGACAGTGTCACTCATTTGTCAGCGAGAGGTGCTTAACTTGGATGATTTTCAGTTTTCTTATTTTGACATGGATTTACAGGAAAGTCAGTAAAATCAAGTTGTTGCTTGACTTATGTTGACCAAGAAAAACATAGATTTTCTGTAGGGACTTGAGTTCCTAAGACTCAATTGTGGGTTCGATTCCCGCAGGGACTACCAAAAAAACCACAATATTTTGTGGTTTTTACTATTTTTAGCGCAAAATATAGGAGTTTTTGGAATAATTTTCAACTATTCCACTATATCCACCCACATATTAAGTTGAGATACTTTTCTTAATATGCTATAGTGATTAAAGAACCAAAGAAGGAGCAGAGTAAACTCGTGCTGCCAATTCCTGATTGAGCATATACAAGCTCTTGGGATCGGAGCCAAAGAGTTCAATTTTGGAAATCATATTATTTAGTAATTTTCCGCACGCACTTCGAAGAATGCCTGGGGATGCTTGCAGACGGGGCAGACCTCAGGGGCTGTCGTACCGACAACAATATGACCGCAGTTACGGCACTCCCAAACCTTGACCTCGCTCTTTTCGAATACCTGCGCTGTTTCAATGTTGTTGAGCAGTGCGCGGTATCTTTCTTCGTGGTGTTTTTCAATCTCGCCAACGGCTCTGAACTTAGCAGCCAGTTCCGGGAAGCCTTCCTCTTCTGCAGTTTTGGCAAAGCCTTCGTACATATCAGTCCATTCGTAGTTTTCACCTTCTGCTGCTGCAGCCAGGTTGGCCTTGGTGTCACCGATACCAGCCAGTTCTTTGAACCACATCTTAGCGTGTTCCTTTTCATTGTCAGCTGTCTTTAAGAAGAGAGCTGACATCTGCTCGTAGCCTTCCTTTTTCGCTACGGATGCAAAATAAGTATACTT
>ERZ857757.2702-NODE-2702-length-11090-cov-7.325691_pt1 | contig 11090 bp, 8 predicted proteins | sample MGYA00519764_ERZ857757 | MGnify/ENA primary metagenome ERZ857757 (study PRJEB31778, sample SAMEA3449359) | human gut metagenome | biome: human gut; feature: human-associated habitat; material: faeces | place: United Kingdom | collected 2010/2012 ... | reverse complement strand
CTCCGAGCTGACCGAGCGCATACATCAGCTCGAATTGGAGAACGTCAGGCAGGCCGGGGACATCCGGCGGCTGGAGGAATTGGACGCCGAAAAGGATAAGCGCTTTTCTTCATACCGCCCCATGGTCTATGCGCTTGTGGCCGTCTGTGTACTGCTGCTGTGCGCCCTCATCGCCTATATGATCTTCGACGCATCCGTAAAAGACGCGGGCTTATTCCAGAGCACCGGCACAAGCATCTTTGTTGTGGCGCTCGCGCCGCTCATCCTGGCCACGCTTGCCGTGGTCGGTATCGCCGTCCGCTCCGATGTTGCCATGTGGCAGGAAAAGAAATAATCTCCGTGCCGCAAGTTTCTGTTGACAAATATAATTATATTTGTTATAATAACATTGTCAGGAGGGATACAGTTGAAGAGCTACTCAGCAAGAGAAGTCATCACGGCTCTAATCGTTGACGGTTGGTATGAAGTGAACATAGTCGGAAGTCATCATCAGTTCAAGCATCCGACGAAACCCGGCCGTGTGACAGTTAAAAGCCCTTGCAAGGACATCCCACGCAAGACATTGGACAGCATAGAGAGACAGTCGGGGCTCAAATTCAGGTGAGCCCCCCGCTCTCCCTTATCGAAAGGAGTTTTTTGAATGAAGAAAAAACCGGATCGTTATATTTACCCTGCCGTGTTCTCATATGAGCCCGGCGAAGAGATTTCCGTCATGTTTCCTGATCTGGATGTGGCCACCAGCGGCGTTGATGATGATGACGCCCTGCTCTCCGCGCGTGAACTGCTGGGCATTACGCTCTTTGGCCTTGAGGAGGACGGGGAGGACATTCCCGCTCCGTCGCGTCTTAACGCCGTTCAGCTCGGCGAGAATGAGCGCGCGGTGCTGGTGGATGTGTATATGCCCTCCATCCGTCAGGCGCGTGTCAACCGCTCAGTCAACCGCACTGTCACGCTCCCCGCATGGCTCAACGCTGCCGCGCTGGAGCATAATATGAACTTCTCGCAGGTGCTTCAGGACGCGCTCAAGCAGCAGCTCGGCCTTTGATAAAGAAAAAGCCCCCGGCGCATGGCCGGGGGCATTGAAAGAAGGTGCTATATGAAGTTGACGCATGGGGCATATATCCTTGCCCGTTTCTCCACCGACCGGCAGGATGCCGACAGTATCGAGGTTCAGGTCAGCAGGTGCCGCGAGTGGTGCGACCGGCAGCGGCTCCCGGTGCTGGATGTGTTCGCGGATGAAGCTGTCAGCGGCATGAAAGAGACCCGCCCGCAGTTTGACCGCATGATGCGGCTGCTCTCGGAGGGCGGCGCGGACACGGTCGTTATCTACGATCAAAGCCGCATGTTCCGCAAAATGACCGCGTGGTTCACGCTGCGTGAGCGTCTGGAGCGTCTTGGCGTCCGGGTGGTATCAGTGACTCAGCCGATGATCGGCGGCGATCTGCGCGACCCTGCGACGTTTATGTCGGAGGGCGGCATGGCGCTTATGAATCAGATGTGGGTGTTGCAGACCCGGCAAAAGGTCTGCGAGAAAATGCGCTGGATGGCTGAGCAGGGGAAGTATACCGGCGGCGTGCCCCCGCTCGGGTATGTCGTCATCGACGGCAGGATCGAGGTCTGCGAGCCTGAGGCCGAGACGGTGCGCATCATCTTCGGGGACTATGCCGCCGGGCGGTCTTATCGGGAGATCATCCAGCGGCTCAACGCCGAGGGACGGCGCACGAAGTCGGGCGGCACGTTCGGGTCTAACAGTCTGCACGATCTGCTGAAGAACGAGAAGTATATCGGTGTGCTGACCTATGGACGGACGCAGAAGCGCCCGGACGGCAGCCGCAACAGTCATGCCGTCGCGTCTACGGTGATGCGTATAGAGGGCATGATACCGGCCATTGTCGACCGGGAAACTTGGGATATAGTACAGGAGAAGCTCATGGCAAACAAACGCAAGCAGGCGGGGCGGCCTGTGAGAGTCAGGGAGTACCCGCTCAAGGGGAAAGTGTTCTGCGGGGAGTGCAAGGCCTCAATGTCCGTGACGTGCTCGCAGGGCGGGTATTATTACTATGCCTGCTCCGAGAAGAAGCGAAAGAAGACCTGCGACAATATGCCTATCAAGGTCGACGATCTTGAGCGCATGATTGCCGAGGCTATCAAAAATATGCTCGGGAACCCCGAGAATGTCGACGGGCTTATCTGTATCCTGCGCGAGGAGCGCGGGAAGATTCAGGAACAGACGGCTATGCGCATGAAAGCCCTATTTGACCGGCAGGCCGAGATAAAGAAGCAGCTCGACGCCGCCATGAGTGCAGTGCTTGCCGGTATGCACAGTCAGTCCCTGATAGACACGGTTCACGCGCTGGAGGCCGAGCAGGCGCAGAACGACCGCGAAATGACAACGCTGCATAATCAGGCGCAGGGCACGACGATTCCCGAGGACAGGCTCCGTGAGCTTCTCAAGGTTGCCGCAAACGATATTCCCGCTCTTCTGAGCGTAGTTGTCCGGGTGGAGGTCGGTAAGGACAGAATAAGGGTCTGGACGCTGCTTGATGCGAAACCGGACGGAACATTTGACTTTAATACAGATTGGGACGACCCCGAAATAGGATTGATAATAATTCCGGGTGTCGCTCCACCGGTCCCACGTCGTCGCAAGCTTCGTATCGCTTGCGACGACTTTTTATGCTCTGCATCAAAAGTCATCTCGCGCTCACTCCGCTGCTCCTCCTTTCCAAATTGAGCCCACTTCGTTGGGCTTCGATTTGGCTATATCACACTCCCCTACCAAAACAAGCAGCGCCCCCCACTTGGGGACGCTTCTCGTTTATTACAATTTGCAGTTTGAATCGAGCTGGCGCGAATGCACTCCCCTATCACGGTCTCGGCGAGGCCGACGGGGACGGAGATGGCGACGCGGCGGCATTTGCATCCGTGCCGGGTACTTCCATTGCCAGATACTGCTCGACTATTTCGAGCACGGATTCATCCTTCAGGATCATGGATATCTCTATGCGGCGGTTCGCGGCCTGACCCTCAGCGGTGTCGTTGCTTGCGACGGGGCGCGTCGCACCGTAGCCCGCAGCGCAGAAGTATTCGGCGTAGCCGTCGAGCTTTGCGCCCTTGCCGGTCAGGAGGTATTGCAGGACGGAGTTTGCCCTGTCTGTCGAGAGCTGCCGGTTAGTCTCGGCGGTGCCGGTGATGTCTGTGTGCCCGGAGATGACGATGCTGTCGACGTACTTTGCGTTCTCCTCATTGCTCAGGAACTTTACGAACACGTCGATAAGCTCATTGAGCACGGCCTCGCTCTCGGGCTTTATCTGCGAGGAGCCAAGGTCGAAGAACACACCCTCGTTGAGGATGATGTTGCCGTTGTCACCGACGCTGACCTTGCTCTCGTCGCCCATGACATCGACGATGCTGTCGCGTATCTGTTCAAGTATCGACATACGCAGCACGGCGATGCTCTGCATCTGGGTGCGCATTTCAAGAAGCTCGCTGTTTGCGGCCTGGAGATATTTCTCCTGATCGCCGATGAGCTTCTTCTGGTTGTTTATGGTCTCGGTCTGCTTGTCGATCTGTAGAGTGTAGCCGTTTATCTCGCTCTGTTTGAGCTTGAGTTCCTCGCTCAGATCGTCCAGCTGCGCCTGCGCCGCGCTGACCTGCGTGCGCGTGTCCGCAAGCACCTCCTGAGTATTCTGCAGGTCGTTGCCGGTGATGAGGTTCTGGATATACGAGATGAGCATCAGGAAAAAGAGGATAAGCGCGACCGTGCTCATCATGTCGGCGTAGGTCGGCCAGAAGCCCTGTTCGCCGCCGGAGTCCGCCGAACGCTTTCCGGTGCGTAAGCTCCCGCGTCTCATTGTTTCCCGCCCTTCTCAAGGATGCGCGAGACCTCGCGCAGACCGGAGACAAGGTCGCGCACCGTGACGTCGAGGCGCTCGACCGTGCCGCGCAGGTTGTAGTTGAATTCGGAGAAGTCGCACACACCGCCGTTGAAGCTGTCGACGGTCTTGTTGAAGGCCACGATGGGCGCGCGGCTGGAGTCGATTGCGGTCTTGAGATCGCCGGTCGCGTTCTGGAGCGCGCTCTCCATGGTCTTAGAGGCGCTGTCCATCGCATGCACCATCTGCTGCACCATCTCGCTCTCGTCCTTGGCGCGCTCGGTCGGCAGCGTCGGGGAGACGGTATGGTCGAGCCACAGCTCGAGCCGCGCTTCGAGCGTCTCGCGCTCGGCCTGTGGGCTGAATATGGAGCGCAGAAGCGTAAGTACGACGGAGCAGGCGACGCCGACGAGCGAGGTATAGAACGCGACGCCCATGCCCGAGAGTGCCGACATCAGCCCGCCGCCCACGCTGTCAAGCACACTCAGCCACTCGGAGGTGTTCGAGTAGCTGATGAGCTCGGTAAGCGAGGAGACAGAATGGCTCAGGCCGAGGAAGGTACCGAACAGGCCGAGCGTGACGAACAGCGACACGGCGTTTGCAAGAAAGCGCTCGCACAGCAGGAGCCCCGAGAGCTTGGTGCTGACGGCGTTCGAGATGATCGCGGGGGTGTTGACATTCTGCCCGTATTTCTTATAGGCGTCGGCAAAATCGTTCACAGTGAAGCGCAGGAAGCCGTTATTCCGGTCAAGGCCGCCCCTCACCATCCCGGCAAGCCCCTTGTATCTGCCCCATGTGTAAAACAGCAGCAGCACCGCGAGCACAAAAAGGATGGCTATCGCGGCGATAACGATGATGCCCGACGCGGGCATGCTGGCCAATACGTTCATAGTAGTTTCTCCTTGTATATTTATTGGGGGGATTTATTAACTAAGCTTATCCAATTCGTCTATCAGCTCTCCGAAGAGCGCAAGGGCAGAGTCTATGCTCTCGGGGCGGCTCATGTCGACGCCCGCGATCTTGAGCAGCGATATCGGGTCGGTGCTCGATCCGCCCGAGAGGAAGCGCTTATAGTCCGCAACAGCCGGTGCGCCCTCGGTCAGGATACGCTCGGCAATGGCGACGGCGGCGGAGAAGCCGGTCGCGTACTGGAAAACGTAGTAGTCATAGAAGAAGTGTGGGATGCGGGCCCACTCGAGGGCGATGCCCTCGTCGCAGACCATGTCGGGGCCGTAGTAGAGTTCGTTCAGCGCCTTGTACTTTTCGCAGAGCACGTCGGCGGTCAGCGCCTGCCCCGCTTCGGACATGCATCCCATCTCAAGCTCGAACTCGGCAAACATCGTCTGGCGGTAGACCGTGCCCTTGAACTGGTCAAGGAAATGATTGATGAGGTAGGCCCGCTCGCGCCTGTCGGTGCTCTTGCGCAGCAGATGCCGCATGAGCAGCACCTCGTTGCAGGTCGAGGCGACCTCGGCGACGAAGATGACGTAGTCGCTCGTGCAGACGGGCTGATGCTTGCAGCTCAGATAGCTGTGCATGGCGTGGCCCATCTCGTGCGCGATGGTGAACTGGCTGTCGAGGTCGTCGGTCTGATTGAGCAGAACATAGGGGTGCGGGCGCGCGATGCCGGAGGAGTACGCGCCGCCGCGCTTGCCGACGTTGGGATACACGTCGAGCCAGCGATGGTCGAAGCCCTCGCGCAGCATGGCGGTATAATCCTCGCCGAGCACGGCGAGCGCGTCGAGCACGGTGGCCTTCGCCTGCTCAAAGGAGATATCCTCCGCCACGTCGGGGACGATGGGCGTATAGACGTCGTACATATGCAGTTCGTCCACGCCGAGCAGACGGCGGCGCAGGGCGACATAGCGGTACATCTTGTCGAGGTTCGCGTGGACACTCTCGATGAGGCTGTCGTAAACGCTCACCGGCACTTCGGTCGCGTCGAGCGCGGCGTCGAGCGTGGAGGGGTACCTGCGCGCGTTCGCAAAAAAGCGGAGCTGCTTGAACTGCGCGTCAAGCGTCGCGGCGAGCGTATTGCGATAGCTGCCGAGCGTTGCGTAGTAGGTCTCAAACGCATTGCGGCGCAGCGTGCGGTCGCCGCTCTGGAGCAGGGGAACAAAGGTCGCATCGGTCAGCGACTGCTCCGCGCCCGCGCCGTCGGTCACGGCGGGAAAGCGGAGGTCGGCGTTGTGGAACACGCCGAAGATGGCGTCGGGGCTGTCGGCCATCTCGCCGGCATTCGCCAGCAGCGCCTCGCACTCCGGGGAGAGGATGTGCGCCCTGCGGCGGCGGACCCGCTCGATGGGACGGCGATAGGTCGCCAGCTCCGGCTGCTCGGCGTAGAAGCGCGTGAGCGTTTCATCGCTGAGTGCAAGCAGCTCGCTCGCGGCAAACGCGCCTGCGCCGGAGAGCGTGACGGAAAGGCTCAGCGCCTTGCCGCGCAGGTCCTGATAAAAGCCGTTTGAGGTATCCTCGTCCGCCTTGCAGTTGGCGTAGCCGTAGAGCCGGCCGACGCGGACGTTCAGCTCATCGTCGAGCCGGAAATAGGCCAGCAGCGTCTCCGCGCTCTCACCGAGGCGGCCCTGATAGGCAGCGACTGCTTCGGCATAGGGCTTGAGCGCCTCGTACTCGGCCCTCCACGCCTCGTCTGAGGGGAAGATGTCGGTGAGATCCCAGGTAAACTCGGCAGCGACCTCGCTGCGCTTGCGAATCGGCTTAGACATAAAATAACCTCCGTCAGGGAAAATTCTTGTCCCTATTATGTGCAAAAAAGGCGCGGCACGCAAGCCTTTTTTGGCGCACGCCGCAGCAAATTTCGCGTTTGCTTACCGCAACTCGGCGGTGAATTGGCTCCCGTCACCGCGCTCCGGATGCGTTTTCCGGAAAACGCTTGACTTTTACGCATCAAAGCTTTAGAATAACAAAGTCCTGACCGCTGCGGGTCGGGGCTTTGCTATGATTACGGAAGGAAGCGGGCCGCCTTGCCGGGATGCGGACGGCCCAAGGGGAGAACACCATGAAGCACACGAAAAACACAAAGAGCTTTGCCAGCCGCTGGGGCTTTATTCTGGCCTCGGTCGGCTCGGCGGTCGGCATGGCAAACGTATGGGGCTTTCCCAACAAGATGGGCAGCAACGGCGGCGGGGCCTTCCTGCTGATCTACCTGCTGTTCGTGTTCATTTTCAGCTACGTCGGCCTGCCGGCGGAGTTTGCGATGGGCCGCCGCGCGGCGACCGGCACGCTGGGCGCCTATGAAAATGCCTGGGCCACGCGCGGCAGGAGCGCGGGCAAGGCCGGCGGACTGCTCGGCTGGCTGCCGCTGGCGGGCTCCATGTGCATCGCCATCGGCTACGCTGTCATCGTGACCTACATTCTCAAGGCGCTGGCGGACTCCCTCCTCGGCACACTCATGACTGAGGACACCGCCGCGTGGTTCGGAGCCTTCTCCGGCACGCCCTACTCGGTCATTCCCTATCACATCGTCGTGGTCGTCGGCACGCTGCTGACGCTCTTCCTCGGCGCGCACAGCATCGAAAAGACCAACAAGGTCATGATGCCGCTCTTTTTCCTCATCTTCCTCGTTCTGGCGGTGCGCGTGGCGCTGCTGCCGAACGCGGCAGAGGGTTATCTTTTCATGTTCACCCCGCGCTGGGAGGCTCTGACCGACCCGATGATCTGGATCTGGGCGATGGGGCAGGCGTTCTTCTCGCTGTCCGTCACCGGCAGCGGTATGATCGTCTACGGCGCATACCTCTCCAAGGACGAGGACGTGGTGGACGTCGCGCAGCATACGGCGCTCTTTGACACCATTGCCGCCGTGGTCGCGGCACTGGTCATTATCCCCGCCTGCTTCTCCTACGGACTGGACGTCGGCGCGGGCCCGAGCCTGCTGTTCGTCACGCTGCCGACCATCCTGCAGGATATCCCGCTCGGCCGCCTGTTTGCCATCATTCTCTACGTTGCGATGATCTTCGCGGGCGTCAGCTCGCTGCAGAATATGTTCGAGGCCGTCGCGGAATCCCTGATGCACAAGTTCCCCAGGCTCAGCCGCACGGCGGTGCTGGTGATCCTGTGCGTGGTGTGCCTCGGCTTCGGCATCGGCATGGAGACCATCGACAAGTGGGGCCCGTGGATGGACCTCGTCTCTATTTACATCATTCCCATCGGCGCGACGCTCGGCGCGATCTCCTGGTTCTATGTGATGAAGAAGGACGAGCTGCTCGACGCCGTCAACACCGGCAGCGGCAAGCTGCGCGGAAACCTCTGGTACAGCGTGGGACGCTACGTCTATGTCCCGCTGGCTGTGATCCTCTGCTGCGTGGCGCTGTTCATGCACGTCGCGTTCTGAAAAGTGAAAAGGGGAGCTCCCATACGTTTCGTATGGGAGCTCCCCTTTTGCCGGTATCGCGCCTTACTGTCCGCCGACCATCACGCCGACGTTGCCGTAGAGCAGGATGCGGACAAGGCCGCAGAGGAAGAGGTGCGCGGGATAGTAGAGATAGAAAAGATATTTCATGCCCCGGCCCGCGCCACGCGTGCCGTTGTAGCGCTTGAGCAGCGGAATGGTCAGCCCGGCGAAGAGCTGAAGTATACCGTAGACGGGGTCGATGAAGAGCGCGTAGATCAGCGCGTACATCGCGACCCAGAGCATCATGCGCGTCATCTGGCGGCGGAAGTCGCCGCGGTTCTGCCCGATCTCCAGAATGGCAAGCACGGCGATACTGCTCCAGTCGCCCGGGAAGGCGAGAAGCGTAAGGGCGACCACGGCAAGCGTCTTTTGCCATTGCTTGAGCTCGGGCCGCTCCACCGTGTAGAGGCCGATGACGCCGAGAAACAGCGGCCACATCACGCTGGTCTGGTTGAATACGCCGGTCTTGAGCGGCACAAAGGGGATGCCGAAGGCAAAATTGTAGGCGAAGTGCCCGATGACGGCAAAGAGCAGAAGCCGTCCGGCGTACTTTTTCAGATCGCGGGTGTAGTGGTAGCCCTCGGCCACCATGAACCAGAAGATCGGCGCGGCCATGCGGCCGATGATGTGCAGCAGCAGGATCCACCAGTCCCGCGGATAATCCGGCCAGATCACGCTGGTGAAGTGGTCGACCGTCATGGCAAGCATGGCAAAGAGCTTGAGCTGATTGCCGCTCAACCCTTTATTAGTCTGTTCCATTTTCTCTCCTTCGCGGGCATTGCCGCATCCCAATAGGCTGCTTACAGTGTAGCAGAAGCCGCCGCTCTTTGCAAGAGCGCGCACAGCGTTGATTTGCTTCAGGATTATTTTTGAACACTTGAAAAAAATAGGGAAGAGCTCTACAATGTCGTTCTCTGCGGCGAAGGGAAGAACGCCGCGGAGCATTTGAACGATCCAAGCATCCAAAGGAGAGATGACACGATGAGATTTCAAAAACGATTTATGCCGCTGCTGCTCGCACTGGTGCTGGCGCTCGGTACGCTGCCCGCGCAGGCGGCGGCGCTCACGCGCGGCGAGGCCGCGCAGGCGCTGCTCTCCGCCGCGCAGGACTATAACCCCGGCGTGCAGCGGTCCGACATTCTCAAGGGCTATCCCGATGGCAGCCTTGCGCTCGACGGCACGCTGACACGCGCACAGGCGCTGGTGATGCTCACGCGCGCCTTCGGCGGCTTTGCCGCCCCTGTGGGGGACAACGCCCGCATGGCGCTGCCCGCAAGCAGCCTGACGAATGTTCCTGCATGGGCGGCGGAGGAGCTTTCCTCCGTCCTCGCCGCCGGCCTTGCAGACGGCGACGCGAACGAGGCTATGAGCGCCGAAGCGCTCTCGACGCTGCTCCGCCGCGCCTACGCCGCCAAGGGAACGAACCTCAAGGACGACTACTACGCCGCCGTCAACAAAAGCTGGCTGGACGGCTCCGACATTCCCGCAGGCCTATCCATCAACGGCCCGTTCTACGGCCTGAGCCTGACGGTCAACGAGCAGATCGCGGCGCTCATCCGCGAGATCGACGCGCACGAACAGACTCCCGGCACCGCCGAGGCAAAGATCAAGGCGCTCTACGACTGCGCGATGGACGCCGAGGGCCGCGAGAAGGCCGGCGTCGCGCCCATTCAGAAGTACCTTGATGCCATCGAGAGCGCCAAAACGCTCGACGAGCTGGTGAGCGTCGATGCGCAGATGCAGAAGGAGCTGGGGCTGTCCATGCTCCTCGGCTTCGGCCTGACGACCGACCTCGCGGATTCGAGCCGCAGGATCGCCGCATTCTCGCTCATCGGCGCGGGTATGGACAAGGACTTCTACGTCAACGGCGCCGATGCGCAAAGGAGCGCCTACACCACATATCTCACATCGCTGCTGACGCTCTCCGGCCTTGGCGCGGACGAGGCGGCGCAGCGCGTCGCTGCGTTCTATGACGCCGAGGCGGCGATCTCCGCGGCCTCGCTCGACCCGCAGGACTACAGCAACGTGGACAAGACCTACAACCTCTTCACGCTCGGCGAGCTCAAGACGCTGCTGCCGAACGTGGACCTTGACGCCGTTCTTGCCGCCAGCGGCATTGAAAACGCGGAGCGGATCATGGTCAGCGATGTCGGCGCGCTGAAGGCAGCCGCGGCGCTCTACGACGACGCCCACCTTGCCCTGCTCAAGACCGCGGCGCGTCTGGCGCTGCTGCAAAGCGTGGCCACATCGCTCAATCAGGGATTTATGGACGCGTACTTCGACTTCGTGCTGGGCTACTACGGCGTAGATGCCCGCCAGAGCAATGAGCAGATCGCGGCGCAGCAGGTGCAGGCGCTTCTGGCGGATTACCTCAGCCGCGCCTATGTGGACGAATACTTCTCCGCCAAAGCCAAGGCCGACGTGGAGGAGATGATCGGCGAGTTCATCGCCATCTACAAGGAGCGCATTCTGGCGCAGGACTGGATGAGCGCCGAAACCAAGGCCAAGGCCGTAAAGAAGCTCGACACCATGGGCGTCAAGGTCGGCTATCCCGACAGCTGGGAAAGCTGTCTTGACCGCGCAGAGATCAAGTCCCCCGCCGAGGGCGGCTCCTTCTTCTCCAACGTCATCGCCATTCAGATGGCGATGAAGCAGGATGTCCTCGCCCACCAGAACGACGCGCCGGACAAGAGCGAATGGATCATGACGCCCTTTACGGTCAACGCCTGCTACAATCCCAGCGCCAACGACATTTATTGGGACAAAGCCATTATGTTAATGATGGGCACAAAAATGGCATGAATACA
>ERZ857757.2696-NODE-2696-length-11100-cov-2.189950_pt1 | contig 11100 bp, 16 predicted proteins | sample MGYA00519764_ERZ857757 | MGnify/ENA primary metagenome ERZ857757 (study PRJEB31778, sample SAMEA3449359) | human gut metagenome | biome: human gut; feature: human-associated habitat; material: faeces | place: United Kingdom | collected 2010/2012 ... | reverse complement strand
TCATTCCCCGCCGAAACGCCCACCATTCTTCATCAGATGACGAATCGCCCCCGCACCGTATCCCAGCGTCATCGCAATCGGCATCGACGTCACGGCCGTTTCATCCGAGTTACTCACACGCGGCGTCGTCCAGGAAAGGTCGCTATTTCGCAACTCCTCCGAGAAGGACGAATTTCGCTCCGAAAACTGCCACGACATCGACGCTTCTGGAAACACATATTTGTGTTCCACGGGAGTTCCCACCCCCGCGGGAGAGAACTCCCCGCCACTTTCCATTTCCCGCGCAGTTTTGACGAATCCCCGCAACACTCCGTCGATGGTGGTAAACTAGGGAAGAGGCGTTTCACAGGCCGACCAGCGGCGCCTGGACGAAGAGCGGGTGCTGGCAGCGCATGGCGCAATTCATCAGCTGTCCGAGCAAAATTCCCGCCAACTCGGACCGCTGCTGTAGGAGCAGCCGGTGAAGGCGGGAAAGTCCCCTCTGCCGCAGGAACTCGTCGACCATCGCGGGCGCTAGGATTCAAAATTCCCGCCATCGCGACCACTAAGCAGATTTGAAACGCCCTTGGCAGCGATGATGGCGCAGCGACCACTCCAGGTCTCTTCAACCTGCATGAGCGCGTTGACTCCGTTGGCGGCGATGAAAAGCAGCTGGTTCCGCGGGTGACGCTGCAAAACCGGCGTCGTGGCGGAAACGGCCGCCAACACCACCGGCGCCGCCTGCGCGGCAAAACAGTTGATGAGTTTGATGACGCCACCCGCGTCGCCCACTTGCGTCTGCATGTGAGGAAGAGTTGGCGGGAAAACCTTGCAGTCGTCGCTGGCGCGACAGCAGGTCTTCACACACTCCAGCGAGTAAACGGAGAGACGCTCTTGCGAGGGTTGGATCAGCGGAACCAGCTTGCTTACTCCCTTCAACTGACATACTTCGCGACAACTCCCCGCGTCGCTACGACATACGTTCAGCAGAATTCCCGCCAAGTAACACACCACCTTCCGACAGGATGATTCCGAAGAAACTGGCTTCTCCGAAACTCCCATCATACTCCCGCTGCTGAGGAAACTCCCGCTGCTGAGGTCGGTGGCGAAGGAACCGCGGGGAGAGCTCATTTCCGCGGTGATGGCGGCAGTGGTCAGCGAGCCCGCGTCCAGTAGACTCAGAACCGTGGTTATTCCCTCGTTCTCGCGGAAGACGCGGGAAACGCCCTGGGAAGCCTGTGTCACGTTCAGCAGACACGCGGCCGCCATGAGCAACAATTGGGCCGTTTCCGGAGATATGGTCCGCTATGTGTCAAAATAGGGTCTCGCGACCACCTTCAGCTGGATGTCGGAATACCCGAATTGGAGGCATTTTATGAAGGAGGTCATCACCGCGGGAGTTTCGGCGGCCTCTTGAACCGTGGGGAGCTGACGCATGCTCTGGGCGCGGATTCGGCGCAGTGCATGGATTCGGAGGGAAATCTGACTGGCAGGTTGGCGGGAAAACTACGATCGGGTATTGGACGAAAAAGAGCGCGCATTTCAAACTGCCGGAAAAACCCACGATTCGCACGTATTCGAGACGCCACTTGCAGCCGTCGGTGACCGTCATGGCAGGAGTTTCGTCGTCCCCGCGGGAGCCGGTTCGATGAACGCTGAGTTGGAGGGAAGGCGGAATGATGTCGCGGTGGAGGCGGCGGGAATTGGCGGCATTTTGCTCCAGCAGCTGGGTGAGCGAAATCGGCTGTTTTTGTGCCCGAAGGGTGAGAAACTTCCAGAGCGTTTCATCGCAGTCCTTCGAGAAGAGAGCGCGATGGAGAGTCTTGGATGACTCACTGAGATGAAAGATGGAACTGGTCGGAAGGAAAGAGGCAATGTTAATAAGACAGAAAAAGGGAAGATCCGAAAGCGCATCGGTATGATGTGCATAACAATTGTTGCATACACGTTGGTTTGATTTGTCGTTGGCTGAATATCCATACTCACTTAGATTCTACAGTGGGATCCCCAACACACACACTACTCTTCGATGCTTTGTACAGTCGTCGCAAAATACACGACCGCAAAGTCGGCAATGGTGCCTCCGACGCAACAACGTAAAGGAAATGCCACAGTCTTCACAGTTGTGGATCATCTCGTTAGGAACCCACAACGGTGTCATCCTGTACTCTCCTATCCGGTAAAATCGTCGCTCCGATGGGCTCCCACGTTCATTTGGATGGAGACTATGGTTCTGACACTTATCCACTACACAATCCTCATACATAGAGGTCTCCGCAACAGTCCGACTCTGCAAACTGAGCAAAATACGGAATCGTCGTGTTTGATAATACAGGGATCGTCGACGACGCTTTCTTGAATATCGATGGACAGTTAGAGTAGCACCGAACGCATCTCTGGCATACCCGGACACACTCTCTGATGCCCATGAACGGAATTGGGGAAGTGTAACAGCAACATCGTGTACACATCGGCTACAGAGTAAGTAACTCCAATTTCTAGCTACTCGGAAACAACAGTTGCATGTAATCACCTTCACGTCTGCATCTTCGTTTGCTCCGCACAATGCACAGCGGAGTCCGTCGGGCAAACGAGATGACATGGCTTAGTCCATTATGAAGGTCTCGGCTTCGAGGCGGGCGTTTCATCATACGTAAGTCGATTATGCTGATTCTCTCTCTATGTCTGTTTGCATTTGGCATGGAAGCTGTTTATTGTTGTAAGAATCGTCAGAGTGGAACCGAGAGATGATGGGGGTTTGTATCTGATGAAGCGCGTGAGCGTATATCTGTATAGTTTTCTGTCGTTGCACAATGGTGATATATTCAACACGATGAATCATAAGATTGCTCTGGAAAGGAAAGAAACAATACACTCCAAAAAGATTACGTTTTCTGTGCCTTCTTCTTTGCTTTTATAGCTTCACTCCAGAGATGCTATCTCCATTGCATACCAGAGTATTTAAGATTTAGCAACCTCTTCTCTCTTCCAGACAGAGAATCATAATCCACTCCATGCATGGCATCCAGTCGTTTCAAATACTTCTTCTCCACCTTTGAAAATTTTCGTCTGTACTTTCTTTTGGGATGTTGATCTGTATAATCCGGGTCATCCGAATTGGGTGTGTGTTTCCTCTTGACGGTAGCAGATCGCTTCATAGTGAGATCGATGATCGGTTCCTCTTCCTTCGCTTCACGGTTGGATTGGTCACAATGAGGGGTTGATTCTGCACTGACTTGAGTGGATGATAGCTTGTTCGATTCTTGACATACGGTTGAACCGTTTGTGTTGATAGGCTCTTCATTTGTTGTATGGGTATTTGTAATCTCCTCATATGTCATATCCGGATTTACAGATTTTTCACGCAACGAAAGTACTTCCGCTTCTTCACCATTCAAAGACAACGGCTCGACTAGATTCGTTTCCATACTTTCCAGACTCTTATTCATATACGAATGCAGATGTACTGTCGTTAGCCGACTGATTATTCGCCGTTGCAACGCTCATTCAAGAGAATAGCAAATCATGAATCTTGCCGCGGTTCTTTGCTACTATTAGCACTCTCCTCCCGCCATCTCCTAATTACCGCGTTTCCATGATCGAGTTCATTTGAACGTGTTGGTTTGCGATATAATGGAGGCTGCTGAAGATATCAAAATTGAAGCTCCCGCTACTTCGTCTGGGAGAATGCTGAAGACATCGGCGGGCAGAGAGCGCTCTCTCTCTGAGGAGCGTCTGAAGTTTATCGAGGAGGAGTGTGATGTTCGTTTCGCGATGCAAGTATCATGAGTAGTTCCTTGCTGTTGAATTGGCCAAGTGGCTCTCTAGACTCTATGGAAAGGAAGTGGACAGTGATTTGCTCACTTCCCTCAGTGACGGTCTCGTATATCTTTTCTGGTTGTGTTGAGTGTAGATTCTGTGTGAAGTATTTAAGAAGCAAATCCCTTCGATTGAGCTCGAAGAGTTCCACGACAAGGGAAGTAAGGCTGCGGCTCCTTCTGTTACGTGTAGAATTGTCCAAGTTCCTTGGCTACGATAATATCAGCATCTTTTCCCGTGCTTGCCAGAAGATGGGAATTCCCGCACAGGAGTGTCTGTCTCCCATCATGTTTGACAACAGTCAGGTAATCAAAGCTCGAGTGTCTCACTGTGTAGCGAAAGGAGGTCATCAACAGTCTTCTCCGTTTCGCAGTGTACGGTTGCAAATACGGTCTGAAGCCGCTGAAGGTGCTGACGGATTCTCGTCTGGAGTCCTGTATCTTTCGCTAGTGCGAATGATATGTAGTCATCAAGACGGTGCCGAAGGCGGTGGTGACGGAGATGGACGAGGCGGTGAAGCGTGAGGAGGAGGAGGAGAAGAAGGCTGAGGAAGAGAAGAAGGCTGAGGAGGCTAAGGAGGAGATCAAGGAAGAGAAGAAGGCTCGCGAGGAGGCTAAGGAGGAGATCAAGGAAGAGAAGAAGGAAGACAAGTCCGAGGAAAAGCCCGAGGAAGTTCCTCAGGCCCAGACGACGCCAATTCTGGACCTCAAGAATCAGCCTGCGCTGAAGCACCTGGCGACGGTGACGGCTCCGAAGCGCGAGAAGACGGAGGAGGAGAAGAAGGCGGAGGAGAAAGCTCGCGAGGAGCGGAAGAAGCGCGAGGAGGAGACGAAGAAGCGCGCGGCGAAGGAGGCGGCGCTGGAGGCCGAGCTCATGGCGTACGTGAGTCAGCAGACGCAGGCGATGGCGCAGAAGAAGCGGGAGCGCGCTGCGCTCCGTCGTGCGGAGGAAGAGGAAGAGGCGAAGAAGGCGGAAGAACGTGAGCGTCGCGCGGAAGAAGAGCGCGAGCGGAAGGCGAGAGAGGAAGAGCTCATGTGGGAGAAGGCGGTGCGTATGCAGGAAGAAGAGGAGAAGAAGAAGCGTGCGGTACTGCGACAGGAGGAAGAGGAGGAGGAGGAAGAGTCGCTGAGAAGAGCGAGCAGAAGGAGGAGACTCACAAGAAGGAGGAGAGAAAGAGAAAGAGCAAGAAGACTCCCGTCGAAGCGAAGCCTCTCATTCAAAAAGAGACAGATTCCGTGGTTGTGAAACGCCAGATGAAGGAGGAGGATAAGGCGAAGATTGTGATGTGGCTGGTCATTGCCATTCTCATCCTCTTTATTCTTGGATCCATCTACATGCATTCCCTTGTTTGTTGGAATTACTTAGTTTGCAAGCAAACAGAATCACAACTAGCGTACAGAAACAATTACAAACTAAAGAAAACACGGAAAAATCTCCATCGGCTACGCAACTCCTTCAAAAATCCAGTCTTGGATGGAGTATCTGTAGATGAAACGGCACCATCTCAGCCTACCCAGTGAAAAGCTAGATTCGTTCTCGACACCATTGGCAACGCTCTCCTCCAAATTGGGACGTGGCGTTTTGCTTGAGGATACACAGGAACAATAGATGACTCCGTTATCATCAATGGTATGCAAGGGAAGTGGATCGATCGAGTCATCCGAGATTGAATCCAGAATAGGATCCACAATAAGCGCATCCTCTTCATCTTGGTCAAGTGGTAACGACCTGTGAATTATCCTCGGAGCGTGATCTCACATGAAGCGAACAATCGAAAAGAGAAATAGTGAGGATGAAGATAATAAAAGGCGTTTCACCGGAAACAATATTCCTGAACGGCTCCTAATCTACATCCCATGTGTGTCATCGAAGTATCGTTCAGGTAGATGACGTAATGGCACGAAATGAGGAAAGCTCAATCATGTTGGTCCTTGTGAATTCTTGTGACATTGTGTTGAAACAGTAACTATATGGAACCCACAAAGTGAGTTGGCGAGGAATCAGTCGATTCTTGATCAAGAATCAGTTATCGGTTTCGTTTTCTCTACCGACTTTTCCAGGACGTATCGGTTTATTGTAAGAAGCTATTGTCATGAATTTCCCTAACAACTATCAACCGGCCAAAACAATTCTATTCTACACATCGCTTGGACTCGGTGCCTCGCTACTCGTTGCGTTGATAAAAGGAAGTCCCTATTACATGAAACACTCCTATCTCCAACTTTCCCTACTAGGTTGCGGTATTGGAGTTGGAAGTGCGTGGGCCACACGTGGAACAGAAAATTACGAGAAGAAGATGACATCTTTCATAAACGGTATGCTACGATACCTTGTTTGATCAAAAACAAACAGTACTAATTGCCGTATAGGTAACTAGCTGCTAGCTCCACATTCTTGTCACAACTCAGATAGGCGATCGTAGCTTCCTCCTGAGAAAACCCAAGTTGCATCAACTAAAAAGTCAGAAGGATAGCCTATCAATACTGTTTCAATCGCTTTCACGTCATCCTCCGTAAGATGAATCACATCCTCTTCATGTGGCATATTTTCTCTTCCCTGGTTGATCGCTTGACGCACACGCTCCTGGGGCAACTTGCTTACCTCAACAATAGCGTCTGTCAAGACACTGGGGTTTCCAACAATGTACTAAGAGTGAGAGGAAGAGCACACAACCACGTTGAATAACCGGCTGTCCTTCTCTCGGATCAGATCGAGCAGCTGTTCGCAATTCCGCGGTAAAAGGGAGCAGTTGTAGAGAAGGGGGATGAACATCTCTGAGGAGAGGATGGTCTTGGCATAGTCCTCGTCTGTTTCGGATGCGTGGTTTGGTGTAGTCTTCTTTTCACGAGTCATCTCCGGCTTTGGAGTAGGTTGCTCCTTCATCACAAGAGGCTCCATCTTGGGAAGGGGAACTGGAGGTGCCATGGTGGTCGGAGGCTGAGGAACGGGGGGCTGAGGAGCCGGAACGCTAACCGGTTTCTTGTTCTAGAGATCAACAGAGTCAAATGGAGGAACTCGCAAAACTCCAATCACCTTCGACGTCTCTGTGACGCCGGATTTGGAAACAGCTTCCGTTGGCTTTAGTTGACGTCCTTTCATCACCTAAGTATCGGTATCACAAAGAAATCGATACGAGACTGATACTATCTACGTCATATCCCTTGCAATCCGCAATCGCTTGAATGATATCTGCAACCTAGATGAATGACTCCTCTTTCACAGCACTACGGTTGTGCACTTGGATATATCAACGTCTGCCGTCTCCTTGTTATTAATAAATGTCACTTTCATTTGATAATGACGGACTTTCCCGACTTGGAACTGGAGGCGGAGAGGGTGCTGTAATGGGGAGATTCCCGTGCTTGTCGGCTCGTTTGATAGACTGTTGTGGTTCGTATTGATTCTTCTTTCCTATTCTGAGTAGGTTCTGTCATTCCCTATAGTATTCGTATCTACTTGGATATCTACATCATCTCTACTCAATGAAATATCCATTCTATCGTGAAGCACATCCACTGAAATACACTTTACCAATTCCTTTTCATACAATCTTCTTCATTATCCTCTTGCCAACTATATATGCATCGAGGAGCCAGGATATGCTCTGCGCTCCGTTCCAATTGCTGGAACCAACCATTTGTGCGATGGACTCCTCTGTGGTACAATTCCATTCGACTGTTCAGATCCGCTCCTTCGTCATTCCCCTACCCGGATCCGATGGTTTCTGAGCTGAAGAAGAATCCATCACCTCCATTCTTCAAGAAGAGAATTGTCAATTTCACGCGTCATCCATACACTCTCTCTTCTACTGTATCCTATGTTTGTGTCTGTGATCTAGGATTTGGATGCTCTCATAGAATTATGTCTATCCAACCGTCTTCCGTCCCTTGGCCTTTCTGTATTTTCCTCTCTTGTTTCCAATCATATGGTACGACTACCCTCTCCTTGCTGAGTAGCTTCCCAATCTAACGCACAAAACGTCCTCATCTCTTTTTCGTGCATGTGTACTAAAAAGGAACAACGAACTGATCGACATGGTTTACGAGAACACACCCGTTCCTATCCGGCAGACGTATCTCTTTCAAGCGGAGTACGCTCGCGCGCTTTTGTCTTGCGGTGATTACTACACGGGCATTCAAATCGTCCGCCAGTTTGTCAACCGCGGTCTTCGTTTCAGCGACTGCAACAACATCCTTCTCGAAGGTCTCTCGGAGGGCAACTACAACGAGGAATGTCTCCGTCTCTATACGCGGATTCGTCAGGCAATGAAGGAGGAAACGGAGAAACCGATTCGATTCTATACGCACGGATACTCCGCCGTCATTCGCAGCGCCTGTCGTTTGAAGAAGCTGGGTCTCGCGGCGTCGATTCTTCGCGAGATGGACCGTCTCTCCATCACGCCGCTGGAATTCGCCTATTTCGAGCTCTGCGAAGTGGGGTTGCGGATGACTGACGAAGCAGGCGTACGAGCACCGAACCTTCTGGAAGCAGGAGATGGAGCGCGTTCGCACGCGACTTGAGACGAAACACGTCCAGCTATCGGAACAAGCGTGTGATTGCGAATAACCTGTGAATTAGAATGCACCTCTTGGAAGCATCGCTGAAGGAGAAACAGTACGATCAGGCCATGACCGTTATGAAGGAGTACTGCCAGAAGTACGGGAAGGAGAGCATCGTCGATGAGAAGGCGAAGACGCTCTCGATGGACGTCAGCGCCATGTCGCCGTCTGCGGCGCGAATGACCACCTTGCTGACGCTTCGCAAGCTGGAGACTCTTGTCGACCCTCAGACGTATCGTGTGAGTGTTATAGCGGGAGGGAACACAAGTGCTGTGATGTTGTTATTGGAGAGAGGAATTGCTCCATCGATCGCCTTCGAGCAGAGAAAGGGAGTTCTTGGGATTCAAGGAGTGGATGCGCTTGGTTGGGTGAATAGAAAGCCGATTGTTGTGTGAAGTGTTTGTCTTATCAACGACTCAAGTTGAACAATCCATAACAAACACAACCACTCTAAATAGAAGTACGCTGCAATCTGCTTGCTTGCATCATCCTTTATCACGAACAGACACCGATTACACATCGACTGGTCCGAATACCTACGGAAAACGCCCCACACAACGCCACTCGCCACAAAACCGACACACCTGTCTCTTCTCCGGACAAACCTCCGGACACGACCGCAACTTTCCCACCGTTTCTGTGACGATGTGGAGCGTGGAGTCGCACTCGTCCTGGAGCGACTCCACCATGGAGCGCGCGAGACGATACACGCTGTCGCCCTTGTTGGAGAGAAAGGTGAGCTGGGTCAGGAACGGGATCTGCTTGAAGTGGCAGTAGAGGACGATCTCGCGAGACGTCAGCGCGCTCAGCGGGTACGCCACGGAGAAGGATGGGTCGGAGTAGGAATGAAGCGAGGAGGAAGCGACTAAAGAGAAACCAGTGTTGTTGGAGAGGGAGTAGAGGACATGTTCGGTGAGATGGTCCATTGTGAGTCCGTAGAGAAGGTACGATCCAGAGGGCTCTTCTGCCATGTGGGATTTCAAAAGAGAGTCGCGGATGATACGCATTAGGTCTTCTTTTCCATCGATGGATCTCGATGGAACCATTCATTAGAAGATGTACTTCATGTTTTGGAAGAGAGTGTGCATCCTTTGAACATCGTTATCGAAAAGAGGATGGGATTCGGCCTTGATGACGGTGAGATGGAACGGATAGGACGTGAGTATCGACGTCAACGCGGGATCGCGACACAACGGAATGAGATCACAGATTCCAGAAAAGTCGATATACACTAGCGAAATCTAGAATTGATTGCTCTCACGGTAGCACACTTGATAATCCAACTTTGAACGGGTCACCGACATGGCTTCATGAAAGAGCGCAACTAACGCACTACATGTTTCGACAATGAAAATGTCCAACACAGAGCAGCAGCCGCCAGAAACAGCAATGACGAGATTGGATTTGCGCTGGATGTTCATCTTATGGAGTTGGCCGCGAAACGACTTCATGATGGAACCCAGGAAACAGTCCTTGCACGCATAGTGATGACGAGTCGCTACAGCTAGCGAAGATCCCTTGGATAAGTCTCTCCCCTCTCCACCTACCTTGCATTTGTAGCATACTTTCGGAGGCATGTCAGGAAAACCATTCCGAACCGAGGGATTCCGCGGGGATTAGTAGAAAGGAGGACTCGCAGATTATATTAACATGGATCCAGATGATTATGTATGGAATAGTTTGTATGAAGATTACTGCAGTAAGAGAGTGAGAAAGGGATGATTGAAAGAAAACTGCGGAGAGGAGGAGTGGAAGTGTAATTGGTATTTGTATCGACAGCTGGAGATAGCGCACTGGCATTATGAGGATCGGTTTTGTCTGAAGCATCACATCGGTCAGGAAGATGACCGAACGATCTATCGATGTTATCCTCTCGGGACGGGGAGTGACGAGTTTTTTGCCGCCTTTTTGCAACGGTTTCCTTCAATCGCCAAGAGAATAGGCGATTTGAAGGAGGCAAAGCAGGCGCGAAACATTGCGATGAAGGAGATTGAGCGTGTAGGATGTATCATATACGACCCTTCTGTTGATTCGTTTTTGTTGGTGAAGGATGCAGCGAAGCACACATACATGTTTCCTCGTGGAAAGATATTCAAGAGCGAATCAAAGCGTGCTTGTCTCGTTCGAGAGATGAAGGAGGAGTTGGGCTTTGATTTGGATCAGTGTAAGGTGGCGGTGCACTGCACAGTGATTCCCCACTTCACCGGAGAGCATGTGACCTACTACTGTATGACGGGGACTCTCCATGTGGTGCCAATGAAAACAGACGCACGTGAAGTGGAGACCTATCGATGGCTTACGCTCAATGACCTCGATAAGGCGAAGAAGGGTTCGCTCTTTTGTGTGAAGGAAACTCTTTCCTTTTTGCGCTTTTTCCGAGAGACATATGGTCTGAAGAAGTCGGAGATGACGCGCTTCAGCGTTCAGGCTCAAGATGACGCACTTCCCTGTTATACAGTTTACGTAGGAGAGGGGATTCCCCTGGACTGTAGAGAGATCGCCCGAGAGGCGAGTGTGTGTACCGTGAACTGAAGAAGAAACGGGGTATTGTCGACGACCATGAAAACATGGCCACATTTGGGACAAAAGTGGGGAACCAGTATACGGTGGATGACTTCATCCGTTTCAACGAGGAGATTGAGAACATTAGGATTCCATCCTACGATGGAAACCCGAACACCTTTGGTGATCCGGAACCTTCTGCCTCACAGAACTCGCTCAGCTTGCTGATCAAGCCCGCTCC
>ERZ857757.2691-NODE-2691-length-11106-cov-4.961994_pt1 | contig 11106 bp, 9 predicted proteins | sample MGYA00519764_ERZ857757 | MGnify/ENA primary metagenome ERZ857757 (study PRJEB31778, sample SAMEA3449359) | human gut metagenome | biome: human gut; feature: human-associated habitat; material: faeces | place: United Kingdom | collected 2010/2012 ... | reverse complement strand
ACACCCCATTTCTTAGTACAAGTATTTTACCATACTTGTCTAACAAATGGGGTGCAGTTCAGCTTGACCATGGGGCAATTCATCTCATTTAATATCACTCGCCGTCATCCGGCGTTGGGGTTGCCGGAGCAGGGGTCGGCGTGGGAACGGCTTTCTTTACAAACGTAGCGATGATGCTGTGATCCTCCGTGACGTTTGTCAGCTCGTAGCTCTCGATAGCGCCCATATCCTTACCGTCGACCGATATCGACTGGATCTCGTACCCCTCATTGGGTGTGAAGTTTATCTTCACGCTCTCCCAGTCTTCAACCGTGAGGCTGCCGTTGGGATCCGTTGTGCCGCCGTTGCCGGCCGTAACGAGAACGGTGTGCGTTCCGCCGGTCTTTGCGGTATCCTTGTCGGCGTCGGGCGCGGCGCTTTCGGCGACTGCCTTGTCGTTGGACTGAACCGAGCCGGGCTTGAAGTCAAAGCAGCCGTCGGCCGCGACGACAACCACCGTCAGCACAGCCAGAACGCAGAGGATTCCGGTTATTATCCACTTCGTTTTCATGCTCATTCCGCTTTTATTATTGCTTTTTTTACTCATATCTCAGCCTCCGGGAATACTATTTATCCTGCGCCTGTCCGCCTTTATTTTTGGGCTTACCGCGGTGATAATAGCGGCGGTTTGAGCGCTTCTTCTCGCCGTCCTGGCTTTTGGCCTGCTGCGGCTTCGGCTGCTCGGCGGAAGCGCTCTGTTCGGCAGGCTTCTTTCCGCCTCCGCGGCGATTTCTCAGCTTCGGCTTTGCCGTGTTCTTCTTTTCTTCCGCAGAAGGTGCCTGTGCAGACTGAGGCGCCGGTTTTGCATCGCTCTGAGGCTTCTTTCCTCCTCTGCGCGAGCGGCGGCTACGCTTTTTCTGTTCCTGTGCGCTTTCTTTCTCCTTGGCTGCGTTGTCATCGGCAAACAGCTGCGGCAGTTTCCAGATATCCTGCTCCTCCTCTTCTTCCTCTTCCGGCTCGGGGATGTACTTGAGCACCGAGGGAGGAGTCTCACCATCCTTGGGGCGGCCGCCGGGCACTGCCGCAACTTCAACAGCCCGATAAGTCTTTACCGTATCGTCGCCCTCGCCGTCGAGCTTTACCTTAACCATCTGGCGCAAAAGATTTACCTGCGTAACAATGCCATAGCCTGCCGGAGTTTCTACAAACGCGCCCTGCTTGGGGACATTCTTCGTCAGCTCCTCGTAGGCCTCCTGCTCGTATCTCAGGCAGCACATAAGCCTGCCGCAGCTGCCGGATATCTTCCCGGGATTGAGCGACATCGACTGCACCTTCGCCATTTTTGTGGAAACCGGCTGGAACTCATCGATAAACTGGCTGCAGCAGAACGGTCTTCCGCAGATACCGAGTCCGCCGAGCATTTTTGCCTCGTCGCGCACACCGATCTGCCTCAGCTCGATCCTGTTGCGGAAAATGCCCGCAAGATCCTTTACAAGCTCGCGGAAGTCAACTCTGCCGTCGGAGGTGAAAAAGAACATCGTCTTGTTGCCCTCGAAGTTGCACTCAACGTCAACGAGCTTCATATCCAGGCCGTGCTCGGCGATCTTCTGCTGGCATATCTCGAACGCTTCCTTTTCGCGCTGCTTGTTAATCTCGGCAACGCGAAGATCGTCGCGCGTCGCGACTCTGACGACCGGGCGCAGCGGCTGCACGACCGCATCGTCCTCGACCTCGTGATTGCCGCGGAAGCAGTCGGCTATCTCAAGACCCTTGCTGGTTTCGACAATGACCTGCTGGCCGGTTTTTACGGTCTTTCCGTTCGGCGAAAAATAATAGCTCTTTCCCCGATTTTTAAATTTAACGCTTATAACTTCAGTCAATTGCTTTCCTCGTTTCCGCTGCCGACCTGACTGCCAGCAACCCCAGAATGTGTTTCACACCCGTATTGACCGTCTGATACTCCATGCATCGGTCAACGAGCCGTATAATATCCATTATGCGCATTTTATCCTGCTGCGAAGCAAGAAGCGCAGCATAGCGCCGCTTGAGCGCGAGCAGAAACTCGCCGAGCGAGCGAGCATCAAGCGTTTCATGCGCAAAGCACCACGCGGTAAGCCCCGGAGTGTCGCCCTTTCGCTCAAGAGCGATAAATTCATCGGCCATAGCTGCCGCGTTTTCGTCTTCCGCGTCCTCCTCGCCGGCGCAGCTTACAAGCACGCAGCGCGAGCGCACGGTGACCAGAAGCCGCTCGGGATTGGATACGCACAGGATGAAATGAACGCCCTTCGGCGGCTCCTCAAGTATCTTCAGCGCAGCGTTCTGCGCCTGCTCGTTCATGGTGTCGGCGTCTTTTATGATATATACCTTTTCGGCGGCCTCGTTCGGCAGAACGTAGGCGTCGGCGCCCATTGCACGCACCTGATCGACCAGTATCTCCTTTTTCTGCTTGCCCTTATCGTCGGTGATGCGCTCGACGACCGCAAGATCGGGGTGCACACGCGCCTTGACCTTCCTGCAATCACGGCACACACCGCAGGGACGCTCGCCCTCACTCTGGCACAGCATCTTTTCGGCAAGGTAAAAGGCCTTGCCCATTCGCGCATTCTCCGACGCCGAGGACACTATATATGCATGCGACAGTTTTTCCATAGTATCCTCCGAAGAAATATTTAAGCTGACGAGAGTTGAACCCATATCGCCTGTCGGCGTACCCTTCCGGCTATTTTCGCCTTTTTTGTCTTGATGGGCGCCAGCCCACCTGCATCAAAGAAAGCCGAAAATATCTCGAAAAGCACATCCGACAGGTGCTCGCAGTTTTGCCGGAGCAGATTTTTGTTCAGGCAAGGCAAAGCTTGAAGAGAATACTGCCGTATTGTCAAGAGCTTTAACGCAGCATGGGCGGAAATCTGCCCGTCAAAACCGATACGTGTTCGACTCTCGTCAGCTTTTATTCCTTTCCTTATATATTTTTGCGGCGATGCTCATCGGGATAAGCGCAAGCGCCGTGACGCACGCTGCGGCAATGAACAGCTCGTTTACGGGCAGATAGCCCTCGGCAATGCTGCTTATATCATAGCCCATCTCGCCTGCGCGCTGCGCGGTAACGAAGATGAGGTTTCCGTTATCGACGACCTGATACACCTTTTCGCCGAAGGCGCGGCAGATGGGGTCTGCCAGCAGCGGCCCTGCTATCATCGGGAAGAACACGAAGAACATTATCCTTATGCCCTCAAACTGGCCGCGGTGCTCCTCGGGATACAGGCGCTTCATCCACACCGTCATTGCCTGCATGAAAACAACGTAGCCTATGCCGACAAGGATTATGCCGACAAAGCACGGCCAGTTGGCGGCAAAGTTCAGGGCGTTTTCCGTGTCGAAGGAGCTCTGCATATTGCCGACGACGAAGTAGACAAACAGGCAGCCGAGGATGCTGAGTATTGTCGCGAATGCGGCGACGGCCGGAACCTTTTTGTTGTTTATGATCTTTATAAACGGTATTGACATCGCAACGGCTATCAGCAGCGGAATGCCGAGGATGAGACTGGGGTCGGTAAAGCCGAGGGTGTAGTTCATCCAGTTCATGATGTGGATGAAATAGCAGTTGTAGCCGATGAAGAATATGCACAGCGTGAGAAATACCAGAGCAAGCTCGCGGTTTGCGGCAAAGCGCCTGAAATTGAAAGTCGAGCCGAACTGGTGCCAGAAGCCGCCGTCCTTGACGGGCTTGAGCGTGGGCGCATCCTTGAGAAGGAAAAACGACGCTATGCCGACGAGGACGGTGACTCCGCCGGCGACGGAGAAGAAAATGATGTAGCCTGCCTGAGGATTTGCCTCGGTTGCAAGCCCCGTTACGAACATGCCGCCGACGAGGGTGCCGACGAGGGTGCCGATAACGGGCAGCGTTGCCGCGACGGCGCCGATCTGGCCGGAGTTAGAGTCGTCCATCATGTCGGCATACCAGGCGTTGTAGCCTGCGTCGTTTGCCATCGAGCCGAAAAAGCTCATTATGGTGTCGGCTGCAACGATGGTGACGCCGACGAGCATCACGTCGTTATAAATGCTGTCGCGCAGATAGTGCGTAAGCCCAAACGCGATGGTGAAAATTCCCCAGAGTATCGAGCCCCAGGTTATGAGCTTTTTGCGCGAGCCGATGCGGTCGGACAGCGTTCCGAAAAACAGTGCGGAAAACGTCGTCGCGGTTGCCGAGCATATGGTCATTGCCGTAACGACGCCGAGCTGCGCGCCGAAGTCGGAATACAGAAAGTTTGCAAACCAGTTGTTTTCGATGACCCATGCTATCTGCGCGGAAAAGCCGATCACCAGCAGCAGAGTCCAGTTGAGCGCGCCGATGCCTTTTTTCTCGGCGCTTTTTGTGTTCCCCATTAATTCTTCCTCCCTATAAAATCTCTTACAAGAGCTTCATACTCATCCTTTGCGCACATGTAGCTTGCCGCATGCCCTGCACCGGGCACGAGCAGCAGCTTCTTTTCGCTTTTGCAGGCGTTGAATATACTGAGCGCCATGTCCTTTGGAACATAGCGGTCGCAGTCGCCGCAGATGTACAGAAGCGGTATCTCCGTCACGCTCACGCTGCGCACCGAGCTTGCCTCCTTGAAGCCGTAGCCGGCCTTGAGGAGATTAACGTATTCAAAAACGTCAACGAACATCGTCGGCAGGTGATAGAGCTTGCCGACAAGATTGCGGAACACCGTGTCAAGATCGGAATAGCCGCAGTCGGCGATAATGCCGCGCACGTTTTTGTTAAGGTCAAGATCCGCGCTTTGCAGAATGCTTGCCGCGCCCATGGACATGCCGTGCAGATAGATATCGTTATCCGGGAAAAGCTCGGCGGCCTTGTTTGTCCACTGCACGACGTCGTATCTGTCCAGCGCGCCGAAGCCGATGTAGGTCCCGTCGCTTTTTCCGTGCGCGCGCATGTGGACATATATAAGGTCGCAGCCGAGCGATTTATAAAAATCGTACATTGCCGCAAAATCGCAGGCAGGCTCGGACTTGTAGCCGTGGAAAAAGATCACCGTTTTTCCCGTGCCGCTGCCGCGCAGCATGTCCGCGCGCAGGGTAAGCCCGTCGTCCGAAACGATGCTTATCTCGTCAAACGGTTTTTCGCGGAAGGGCCGGAAGTACGGAATGTTGTGCGCCCAGAGCGCCTTTCCGGTCGGCTCGAGCAGGGAAGATGAGCTTGCGCCCGTCTCCGGAGTCGGGAAATTATCCTGCCGGAGGATGAGCACGCGCACAAATTTCATGCCCACTGCGTAAAAAAGCGCCAGCACGGCGCAGATAACTATAAGAACGATCACAACTGCTTTCATAACATCACCAATGGTATTTTATTATATTTCTATTAAAATTGGAATAGCCAATATTGAAGAAAGGGGAATAATATTATATAATCCGTGTGTTAAACTGAGAAAAGGAGAAACAGTATGGAAAAGTCAAAAGTGTATTTCATAAAGGAAGTAAGCCCCGAAAACGTAGTGCACGCATATGAAGCGCTGGGCGTTGAGCTAAAGGGCAACGTTGCCGTGAAGCTGCACGGCTGGGTCGAGATCGCTGATGTTGACATCATGGATGCCGAGGGCGAAATGACCATTCCCGTTGTCGGAGGCAAGCACCTTGATAAAAACTATGTCGGCAAGACGTTTCCTGAGTACGATTCCATGCTCGTTCTGTCGCACTTCAAAGGCCACCCGATGGGCGGCTACGGCGGCGCGCTGAAGAATATCTCGATCGGCATCGCGTCAAGCTACGGCAAAAAGTATATCCACGGCGTGAAGAACACCGAGGATTACTGGCACGCAGACCACGACAGCTTCCTTGAGTGCATGGCGGACGCGGCAAAGAGCATCGTCGATCACTTCGGCGGCAAAATGGCGTTTGTGAATATAATGAAGAACATGTCCGTTGACTGCGACTGCTGCGCCGTGGCCGAGGATCCCAAGCTCGGCGATATCGGCATTCTGTCCTCGCTCGACCCCGTAGCGCTCGATCAGGCCTGCCTTGACCTCGTGTACGCAAGCGACGATCCCGGCAAGGGCGATCTTATAAAGCGCATCGAGTCGCGCAACGGAGTACACACCATCGAGGCAGCCGCAGCTCTCGGCGTGGGAAGCCGCGAATACGAACTGATAACACTATGAAAAAGCTTGTTCTCGGCATCCTGGCGCATGTCGATGCCGGAAAAACGACTCTGTCCGAGGCGCTGCTGTATACCTGCGGCAGCATAAGAAAGCTCGGCAGGGTCGATCATCGCAACACCGCGCTCGATACGCATAAGATCGAGCGCGAGCGCGGTATAACCGTGTTTTCAAAACAGGCGCAGCTCCGTACAGACAATATGGAGCTGTGCCTTCTTGACACGCCCGGACACGCCGACCTCACGGCGGAGACCGAGCGCACGCTCGACGTTATCGACTATGCGCTGCTCGTCATATCCGGCACCGACGGCGTTCAGGCGCACACCGAAACGCTCTGGCGGCTGCTTGAGCGGCACAATGTGCCGACGATCATTTTCGCAACGAAAATGGACCTTACGGGCAGCGACAGACAGCGGATACTCTCCGACCTGCGCGAGCGGCTCTCGGAGGGCTGCTTCGACCTTTCGGACACTTCGCGGGAGACTCGCGAGGGTATAGCCATGTGCGATGAGGAGCTTTTTGAAAAGTTCGCGTCCGGCGAAGATATCGACGACGGCGATATTTCGCGCCTGATGATCAAAAGAAAGCTCTTCCCGGTGCTGTACGGCTCGGGACTCAAGCTCGAGGGCGTGAGTGAGCTTGTTGAATTTATAGAAAAATACGCCGTCGGCCCGGAGTATCCCGAGCAGTTCGGCGCAAGGGTATATAAGATAATGCGCGATGCGCACTCCCGGCGCCTAAGCTGCATGAAGATAACAGGCGGCGCGCTGCATAATCGCGACAGCGTAAACGGCCAAACGGTCACGGAGCTGCGCGTATATTCCGGCGCAAATTACGAAACCGTGCAGGAGGCGCGCGCCGGCAGCATCGTCGCCGTGCAGGGTCTTGACGATACATATGCCGGTCAGGGCCTCGGCTTTGAGAGCGACGGCATGCAGCCGGATACGGAAGCGGTAATGTCATATAAGATCTCTCTGCCGGAGGGAACCGACGCGCTCGTCGCCTACAGGCAGCTAAAGCAGCTCGAGGACGAAGATCCTCAGCTTAAGATCGAGTGGAACGAGCGCCTGCGCGAGATAAGTGTGAAAATAATGGGCAAGGTGCAGACCGAGGTGCTCACCGAGCTTATCCGCGAAAGATTTGATCTTGACGTGAGCATAGCGTCGGGCGGCATTGCCTATAAGGAGACCATAGCGGAGCCGGTGCACGGCGTGGGGCATTTTGAGCCGCTGCGCCATTACGCCGAGGTTCATCTGCTCATCGAGCCTGCCGAACGCGGATCGGGGCTTAGCTTTGAAAGCCGATGCCCGTTAGATGAGCTTGACCGCAACTGGCAGAGCCTTATAATGACAAATCTTGCTGAAAAAACGCATCTCGGCGTTCTGACCGGCTCGCCGCTTACGGATGTGAGGATCAGCCTCATAGCCGGAAAAGCGCATGTCAAGCACACCGAGGGCGGAGATTTCCGCGAGGCCGTGTACCGCGCGGTGCGGCAGGGGCTTATGAAGGCGAAAAGCGTGCTGCTCGAGCCGTGGTATGATTTCCGCATCGAGGTCCCGCCCGAGCAGATAGGCCGGGCCATAAGCGATGTGCGCGCAATGAGCGGAAAATTCGACACCGAGGGCAGCAGTGTCATAACCGGCATTGCGCCCGTTTCCGAGATGAACGGCTATGCCGAGACTCTTGCGTCCTACACCTCCGGCAAGGGCAGGATCGTTTGCCGGGCGGCAGGATATTACCCCTGCCACAATGAAAAGCAGGTCATTGAGAGCATCGGCTATGACCCCGAGGCGGATGTTGATAACACGCCCGATTCCGTTTTCTGCTCGCACGGAGCGGGAACGGTCGTGAAATGGAACGAGACGGAAAAGTATATGCACCTAAACCCCGATCTCGGCGGCGAAAAAGCGCCCGAGGAGTTCAGCAGGCCGCGTTATTTTTCCATTGACGACAAAGAGCTTGAAGCTATCATGGAGCGCGAGTTCGGCCCGGTGCGGCGCAGAATGTATACGCGCGCGAAAACGGCGGAAGCGCCGGAGTATTCCGTTGCGCCGTCAAAGCGCGAGTACGTCATAGTTGACGGCTATAACTTCATTTTCGGTGCGCCGGAATACAAGGAGCTTGCCGCGGCCTCGCTCTCGCTTGCGCGCGAACGCCTTTCCGATGTGCTGCGCAGCTACCGCGCAATGCGCGACTGCGAGCTTGTGCTCGTTTTCGACGGCTACCGCGTTGCCGGAAACACCGGCGAGCGCGAAACGCATGGTATACGCACGGTTTACACAAAGGAAAACGAGACCGCCGATATGTATATCGAGCGCCTTGCAAACGATATCGGCAAAAACTATTCCGTAAAAGTCGTCACGAACGACTCGCTCATTCGCCTTTCGGCCATGCGCTCGGGCGTTCTGCGCATGTCGGTGAAGGAATTTTCCGACGAGCTTGACGGAGTGATGAAAATGATCATGGAGTACATTGATGGAAAACGATGAGCTTATCCGGCGCGCGGAGGATCTGTGCCGCCGATGCGAAAAAACGGCGAGCGTCACGCACACGGCGTTCCTCACCCCGGCCGAGCAGTTTGCGCTTAAGGCCTGGGCGAAGTCTGCGCCTGACTGCAAAATGCTGCTGTGCGGCGGAAACGAGGGCTGCGAGCGGCGCGCTGCGTTCTTCCTGCCTTTTTATATGGAGGAGGACGGCTTTGATGCATCCGAATACATAAGCGTGCTGCGCGCAAAGGCTCATTTCGGGAAGCCTTCGCACCGCGACTATATGGGCGCCGTGATGGGGCTTGGCATAAAGCGCGAGTGGCTCGGCGATATCTGGGTCAGCGGCGAGGATGCGGTGATATTCCTCATGCAGAGCGTTGAGCGCCATGTTGCCGACGGGCTTGACAAGGTCGGCAGATGCGGCGTGAAGGTAAGCCCCGTGCCGCTCGGCGAGCTTAAAGCGCCCGAGCGCAAGGTAAAGCACATTTCGTTTTCTGTAAAAAGCATGCGCTTTGACGCGGTCCTGGCCGGAATATTCGGCCTTTCGCGCACGGCGGCGGCGTCTCACATCGCAGAGGGCGCGGCGAGCCTCAACTATTCTGTTTGCATCAAAAACGATGCGGCCATATCGCCCGGCGACGTGATCTCTCTGCGCGGCTATGGCAAGGCGGCGGTGTCCGCCTCCGGCGGAATGAGCCGCAAGGGGCGGTTGTTTGTTGAAGCGGAGATATATAAATGATCAATGGCGGAGCTGAATGCTCCGTCATTAAAAATATATTTTATATAATTTGCAAAAATATTTATATAAAACTCTTGACAAATTAAAAAGAGAGGAGTATATTAAGCTCATAAAGAAAAAATATCAGGGTCGGGTCTTAGGATACGGCCCGTAAGCCATGATGAAAGAGAGAAGGAGCCATGAAAAAGACACTTTACAGCTTAATGCTTTCAGATGAAGTGGTCGCCGAGGTCGACAGGCTTGCTCACAGACTCGGAACCAACCGCTCAAATCTTATAAATCAGATCCTTGCAGAGCATGTAAATCTCGTAACGCCCGAGCGGCGCATAAACGATATATTCTCTGCCATCGAGCAGATGATGACGCCGTCGCGCGAGCTTGTTCCGTTTGTTTCGCCGAATACGATGACGATGTCGCTCAAATCCTCGCTGGAGTATAAATACCGTCCGACGGTTAAATACGAGGTCGAGCTTTACCGCGGCGACAGCGACAGTCTCGGTGAGCTGACGGTCATTTTCCGCACGCAGTCGGCAGCGCTCATCCGCTCGATGACGGAATTTTTCCGCATCTGGAAGAGCATCGAGGATGCGCACCTGCGCCCGTTGATGGAGCAGGAGCCGCCGAAATATGCTCTGTATGACGGAAAGTTCATCCGTTCCATTTCCGTTCCGGCTCACGACTGCTCGTCGGACGAGCTGGCAAAGGTGATCTCGGAATACATCAAGCTTTTCGACACCATGATGAAGGGCTATCTCAGCGGACGCCTTAGCGCCCGCGACATTGAAGCCTGTTACTTCTCCCAGCTAAGGAGAGCCGATATTTTAATCTAATTTGAAGAAAAAGAAGGTGTTTTTATGAATGCACAGAACTTCACCCAAAAGACACTTGAAATGATCCAGACCGCCAAATCAATGGCGATGGAAAACAACAATCAGTATATCACCCCCGAGCATCTGCTGTACGCGCTCGTTGATCAGGACGGCGGCCTTATCCCGTCGCTGCTGGGCAAGATGGGCGTTGACTGCAACGCGGTGCTCTCCGAGCTTGACACGGCGATCGAGGGCATGCCCAAGGTCTCCGGAGACTATGATATCTACCTCTCGCGCGAGGCCGAGCGCGTTATGAACGCCGCTGAGAAATCGGCAAAGAGCCTGGGCGATGAGTATCTGTCCGTCGAGCACGTCATGATCGGCATTTTTGCATCCCCCACGCCGGCGATAAAGCGCATTTTTGACGGCCACGGCATAACCAAGGCAAAATTCACCGAGGAGCTGTCGAAGGTCAAAAAGGGCCCCGTCACGGGCGATAACCCCGAAAACAGCTATGATGCGCTTAAAAAATACGGCACCGACCTTGTCGAGCGTGCGCGCAGCAATAAGCTCGACCCGGTCATCGGCCGCGATACCGAGATAAGAAACGTCATCCGCATTCTTTCGCGTAAGACGAAGAATAACCCTGTGCTCATCGGCGAACCCGGTGTCGGCAAAACCGCTATTGCAGAGGGACTTGCTCAGCGTATCGTCCGCGGCGACGTGCCGGAGGGACTTAAAAACAAAACGATATTCTCGCTCGATATGGGCGCGCTTATAGCCGGCGCAAAGTACCGCGGCGAGTTTGAGGAGCGCCTGAAGGCGGTGCTCGAGGAGATCAAGCAGTCCGACGGGCAGATCATCCTGTTTATCGATGAGCTGCACACCATCGTCGGCGCAGGCAAAACCGAGGGCAGCATGGATGCAGGCAACCTCTT
>ERZ857757.2684-NODE-2684-length-11130-cov-2.744921_pt1 | contig 11130 bp, 10 predicted proteins | sample MGYA00519764_ERZ857757 | MGnify/ENA primary metagenome ERZ857757 (study PRJEB31778, sample SAMEA3449359) | human gut metagenome | biome: human gut; feature: human-associated habitat; material: faeces | place: United Kingdom | collected 2010/2012 ... | reverse complement strand
TTCTCGTTGACGACCTTCCCGCGGGATGTGTTCACGAAGATGGCGGAGGGCTTGAAGTGATCAAACAAATCTCCGTGGATCATATTCTCTGTCTGGGGATTCAGATGCACACTGATGGTCACCAGATCGGACTGCTCCAGCAGAGCCTCCAGCGTATCCACCTTCTCGATGCCGCGGCGGATGGTCTCCTCTGCGGGAACAAAGGGGTCGTACCCCACCACCTTCACGCCAAAGGCGGCGGTCATCATGTGCGCCACCATCTGGGGGATATTGCCCATGCCGATAAGCCCCAGCGTCTTGCCGGTGACCTCTGTGCCCTGCATTTCCGGCGGAGCGATGCGGGTAAACGCTCCCTGACGCATCCCTACATTGGCGCGATAGAGGTCTCGACTCATTTCCAGAAAGCGTGCTACGATCAGCTCCGCCACGGAGGTGGCATTTGCCAGCGGTGCATTGACTACATGTACACCGTGCGCTTTGGCGGCATCAATGTCAACGCCTTCGAAGCCTACGCCATGGCGTCCCACGACCTTTAGGTTCGTGGCTCTTTCAATCATTTCGCGGGTCACCTTTACGCCGCGGACCACCATGCCGTCCAGTTCCCCCGGATGATCAAAGTTGTCCACAATTTCCGCATGCGATTTCAAATGCTCTACAGCAGAGGGATGGATATATTCACTGAGATATACTTTCATGTTACCGTCCTTCCTTAATGGCTGCGGCCGTCCGGCGCAGCAGCTCCTCGGTGGGAGCCTTGCGGTCTATTGCGGACACGCGGACGATCAGCTGGTACACATCCACCTGCTCCTCCTGCGCCACATGGTGGAACATCTTCAGGAAAGAAGAGTGGCAGCCGGACAAGCCCAGGATCAGATCCTCCGGGCAGACAGCCACATGATAGCCGTAGGCTTTCATGGCGGGGATCAGCTCCTCGTCCTCATACCGCAGCAGTTTGTACAGGTCTACGCCATCCAACAGCCCCTGATGGGAAAGTGTTGCCACGGCCAGCTCCGTAGCACAGTTGCCTGCGCTGCGAGCCATACCCAGCAGGCCGCCATCCACTTCGTCCGCACCGGCTTCCGCCGCTGCCAGCGCATTGGCCTGCGAAAGACCCAGATTGCTGTGGCCGTGGAACCCCACGGGAATGCCCGCTTTTTCTTTCAATGCTTTGACATAGGCGGTTGTTTCGTGAGGGTACATGGTTCCGGCGGAGTCCATGATGGTAATGATGTCGACGCCGGCCTCTGCCAGCATTTTTGCTTCCTCCGCCAGCTGCTCGGGGGAGCAAATATAGGCCTTCATCATGGAGTACCGGCAAGTCAAGCCGGCTGCTTTGACCATTTTCACGGCCTCTGCCGCTTTAGCGCCGTCACCGGCCGCAATGCCTACCCGAATAAAATCAAGGCCGTTGTCCTTGACCATTTTGATCTTGTCCGTATCGGCAAAGGCGGCCAGCATGAACATGCCCAGACGCCCCTTATCCGCATAGCGGGATGCCAGCTTGGCATAGCTCTCGTCATCCAGCGGAGCTTCCGCGCCGCGATCATAGCTGCCGATTCCCTTGGCGTTGCCCATTTCAATGTCCTTAATGCCGCAGTCCAGAAGCCCGCGGATCATGCTTTCCGTCAGCTCTGACGAAAAACCATTGCCCACCACATTGGCGCCATCGCGCAATGTGCAGTCGAAAATACGCACGACTACATCTCTCCTTTATTACATTTTTGCTATATATACAAAACGTTTTGTATTTCTTGATTATATTTTCAAAATAGGTTATACTGGTTCAAGCAAAACGGGAGGTTGATTCCATGACGAATACACAATTGGAGGCGTTTCTCACACTTTGCCGGTACGGAAATATCACTCAGGCCGCGGAGCATTTGTTTATCACACAGCCCGCCCTGAGTCGGCTGATCAAATCGCTGGAATCGGAATTGAGCTATACGTTATTTAACCGTGGGAAAGGGCAGCGCCAAGCGGTTTTGACGGAAGAAGGGCAGCGATTTCGCGCTATTGCCGTCGATATGGATCGTCTTTACAGGCAGGCAAAAAGCCAGGAGACAACCAAGGTAAGATCCATGCTGCGTATCTCCGCAACACCCGCCCTATACTCCTCTTTTCTGCCGGACGCATATATCCGTTTTCGCAGGGCCCGACCGGATGTCGATGTGGAATTGGATGCTGTGCACTCTATGGAGGCATATCGGCAGCTTGTCCAAGGGCAGGCGGACTTGGCACTTGTAAATTCTCATATTGTAGAACCGTCCGTTGTCAGTGTGCCTCTATTCAGCGAACGGGTCGTTCTGTTGTGCAGCAAGGGTCTGTATCCGGAGGGGGCCATTCATCCATCACAATTAGACCGATCATTGTCAATATCAACGGGATGGAGCCCAGATTTTCAAGCGTGGTTTGAATATTGGTTTGGAAAAACCTTATCCGCTTCATATCTGCGGATTAAAATCGGAAGCATGGTGGAGTATTTCGGGAATTTGCAGGATTTTTGGATCGTTATTCCAGAATCCAGTGCAGAGCATATTCAAAAAAACACAGGTGCAGATGTTCATCTGTTGGCTGATGCACCGCCGGATCGTATTTGCTATGCCTTGTATATGCACCACAAAGAAAGCAGCGCCAGAGATGATATGCTGTCAGCTATACGCGAGAGCCTGCAGGCAATGCCAAAAATCAAGATTCTATAGCCTGTCCCATAATCATTTTATAGCATGCATTTGCAAAATAGTAAAATGATGATTTTTTGATTGCATATATAACAGTAAGGTGATATTTTGCATTGTTGTCAGTCAAATTGCCTATCTGTATGCTCATCCTTCTGCATGTGCATAGAGAAACGCACGAGCCACAATTTGGCTCGTGCGTTTCTCTATATTGTGATGCCTGCTATGTACCGCACCTTAGCCCTGTGTCCCAACTTCGTCCGATTAGCCCTCACAAAACTCATCGTTCGTATGGGCATCATCTTCTTGACCATCTGGCCGCCGACAGAGCCGGCCTCGCGGCTGGTCAGGTCGCCGTTGTAGCCGTTCTTCAGGTTGACGCCGACCTCCCTTGGTGTTCTTTTTCATCTTATTTTTTGCCGGGTTCCGGATTGGATGGCAGCGGGAAGCTTCGCACGGGGGCTGGGGCCAGCTCGCCGACGAAGCGGTAAAAGATGCGGATGCTCTGGCGAAACGGCTGCTCCCGGCGGACGGACTTCCGGATACCCTGCGGCAATTCCTTCGGTCCGATCTCAATGCGCTCAACAAACAGCGACAGCGTTTCTCTGTCCAGCTTCTCAATGTGTGTATAGCGCCGTGCAAGGGCGAAAAAACGCTGATAATCCTCCGCTGCGTTTTCTGTTTTGTCCGGTTCCAATGCTGTCAGAAGTCTTTGAAGTCCCGCGCCCTCAGTTTGAAGCTGCGACACCATATCGGATAGCCGGGCATCCTCCAGTCGTCCCTCCGCATTGTCCATGTAGAGCTTTGTAATCACCCTGTCGATGGTTTTCAGACGGGCGGCGGCCCGCTCCTGCTGAAGCTGCCGGGCCTGGACTGCCTCGGACGTTTGCGTTTCCCGAAGAACATCGCCGACAAGCCGTTCGATCTGTTCATCGGTCATAGCAAGAATCTCGTTCAGATCCTGCCGCACGACCTCCAGAAGGTCACCGTAGCGGATCCGGACACCCTCGCAGGGATCTGCAATGTCGGGCCGCTGTCTGGTGCAGGACAGGTACCAGTATTTCTCGCGTTCCCCCTTATAGACCGTTCCGCAGGAGCAGAGCGAATGCCCGCAGCGTCCGCAGACGGCAATGCCGGAGAAAATGCTTTTGCGCACGTGGTCGTATTTCTGATAATTCCGAGTTCCCTTTCCGAGATTCAGCGCCGCAGCGTCAAATGTCTCCTGCGAAACAAGCGGCAGATGCGTGCCGCGCGTGACTGCCCAATCCTCCTGCGGGACGGGGAGCTTCTTTTCGGAACGGATGCTGGCCTTTCTCGTTTTGCCAAGCAGCGTATGCCCGAGATAGACCTCATTCTTGAGGATCCGCTTGATCGTCGTATAATTCCAAAGATCAGAGGCGTGGCTGGCGCCCTCGTCGCCAAAATGATCGCGATACAGGACGCGATATTTGAGCGGCGGAATGATCCCGCCGACGTTCAGCTCCATCGCAATTTTCCGGGAGGAATCACCGGAGGCCGCCGCGGCAAAAATTCTCTGCACGACCGGCGCGGTCACCTCATCCGGGATGAGCTGATGCACATTGTCCGGATTCTTTTTGTAGCCATACGGCGGACAGGCACAGTATTGCCCGCTCTCACGCTTGTTTTTCAGAACGTTTTTGACCTTGCGTGAACCGTCACGCAGGTAGACCTCGTTCATGGCGAACTGGAACGGTGCAAAGACGTTTTCACGCGCCGTATCAAAGCCGTCGGAAATCGTGAAGAAGTGGATGCCGTGCTCCGGAAAATATTCTTCGGCGTAGTAGCTTGCCTCGCGCATATTTCGTCCAAGTCTGGAAAGATCGACGGTAATGACCGTATTCGCGCTCTTCTTCCTCAGGAATTCCAGCAGCTTTTTGAAGCCGGGGCGTTCAAAGTTTCCGCCCGACCAGCCGTCATCCTGAAAGACAGCCGCGACGATCAGTTCTCGTTTCGTGCAATACTCTTTAATCAGACTGATCTGGTTTTCAATGCTCCCGGATACGCTCTTTCCGGCCTCATCCACGGAAAGACGCACATACGCGGCAACAACAATTGATATGTTGGTCCTCATGTTTAGCCTCCTTGAACCAACTTCCCGTTCATATTATAACTTACCGGCGCAGATACGTCAATTTTTCCGTCGGTTTTCGACGATTCCAAGATTTTCTTTGCAATGATCTCTGCGGCGCTGCTCTGATCCCGAAAGCTTCTTTGTACGCAGTAGGTTGCACCGCCAATTTTAATTTCATGCCGATCCGTAGAAAACACCTCCTGCGCGTATTCTGTACGCTTCCCTGATTTTCTAATCAGAATCATGGCTGTGGTATATGGGATCGCAAAAAATGCACCGGTGCGCTGCAGAAGCACCGGTGCATTTTTCATGGCAAGCAGACGCGGCTACCCGTTCAGCGGAAGGGCCAGGCGCAGCAGGAACACGCCGTTTTCAGCCTGCAGCTCGAACAGGCCGCCGCGGCGGGCGGCGATGGCCTGCATACTGCGGCAGCCGTAGCCGTGACCCGCGCGGTCGGATACCGGAAGCCCCTCGCACATGACAACCTCGCCCTGATACGGGTTCTTGATTTCCAGAAGCAGCTTATTGAGCCGCACGCCGCAGTACAGCGAGACGGTCCGCTGCTGCTCGTCCAGCCCGGACACGGCGCGGAACGCGTTTTCCAGTCCGTTGGACAAAACGGTGCACAGCTCGGTGTCTGGAATGCTCAGCGCTGCGGGGAGGCGGAGCTCCGCCGTCAGCCGGATGCCGTGCTGCTGCGCCTTTTCCGCAAACGAGGAGCACAGCAGATTGACCAGCTCGTTTTCATAGTAGCGCCGGAAGCGACTCGTTGACTGCATGAATTCCGGCGTAAAGGGCATCGGAATAGATCGTCGTTGCGTAATCAAAGAAATAGAACGCGACCGGAAGGCTGCCGAACAGCCCAAGCGCCGCCTTTGAGCAGGTCATGGCTTCGTATGCCGCACGGACAAAATACCGGCGCAGCAGGAGAAAGACCGGAACGATCAGCACCGCATAGCTGATCTCGCCCGCCAGAACAGAGTGCGTCAGCGCACTGACGTTCTCGCGTACCCAGTTGAGAATCTCACAGCACAGGTACGCGGTAAAGACGCTGACGATGGACACGCCAAGCGGCTTATGCTGCAGCGCTACAGCGACATTCTCAACACCCGCGACGATCTGACGGACGACCAGTACGACGAAATGATCAGCTGGTTCGCGTCCGTTGAGGACTGGACGGGCGAGATCAAGGATATGCTCGACGCCTCCTTCGGCTGATCCGCGCACTGCCATAAAGCATAAATCAACGGGAGAACACACAAAGCTGTGCGTTCTCCCGCTTTTGCGTTTTACCGGCGGTTCTGCCAGAGGATCTGCTGCTCTGTTATGAGCGGATAGGCGATAAGCGCGCTGCCGTCGAGATTTTCCCGGTGCAGATCGACCGCTGTCAGACAGCGATTATCATAGGTGGAATAATAATAGACGCCGCTGTGTGCATTGCAGCAGGAGGTATAGATCGTGCGCTCGTACTGCCCGTCTGCCACCTCGCAGCAGCCGCGCTGCTGCTCCACGGCGCCGAGGATGTGGAAAAACTGGCTGACGCTCCCCTGCTCCGTGTCGTCGGAGACGGCGTTCAGCTTTGTAAACGCGGCGCGGACGAAGCGCGACATGGACGACAGATCGCCCGGCAGGCCCAGCGCGCCCATGCCCCGGCTGTATGGGCGCAGCGGGAGCGCTTGGGAAAAGCGGTTTTCCGGCTGTCGGGGCGAAAGGTGCATATAGTTGTTCAGATTGAACAGCTGCTCGCCGAACGGCGGGTTATTGGTCAGAACGCCGATAGGGTTTTCATAGACGTGCAGGCCGTCTGCGGTCGATTCGACCGTGACCGCTTCTCTTTCGTCGGCAATCAGCCAATGCAGCTGCGCGGCGGGCAGAGCGGCGCTGAACGGCGTTCCGGTCAGGTTGAGCCGGGAAAGCTCTGTCCGGGCCTGTTGAACCGACGCGCACCGGCCCAGCAGCCACGGGATGAGCTCAAACTGCGCGATATTCGTCCTGTCCGGCTCTGGCTGCGCGTATACGGCGTTTCCGACGAAATTCAGCCCCGCCATGCACAGACCGGTTTCGTTGACGGCGTCGTAATACAGTGGGTAGCCGCCCGCCACATGGGCCATGCCGATTATGGCGTAGTGCGTATGCACCGGTCCTGCGTGGTGGAAGTCGAACGGGTAATTTCGCGGCGTGATTGTCACCTGTTCGCCGTAGCTGCATTCGTAATCCAGCGTCCGGCCAAAATAAAGCTGCTTTGTCTGATATGTGATCGCAGTACACATCTTGCGTTGCACTCCTTTCAAGCTTGCGTTGCATTAGTTTGTGCAGTTTTTACCGGATAAAATTCGTTTTTGCAAGCGGCTCCTTGCGGGGTTCCGGAACGCCTGCGGCCTTGCCTGCCTCGATACAGCGCAGGAGCCAGGCCATATTGTGCCCCAAAACGCGCATGATGCGCACGCCCTCCTCGTCCTGCTGGATGTCTTCGGCCCTGGAGCCGTGGACATTGTTCCAATAGCAGGAGGAAACGATGGGCATTTCCGTGATGCCGGGGTATTTGAGCAGCTGCTCGTACGCGGCCGTGGTGCCTGCGCGGCGGGCGGAGGTAATGACGGCGGCGGGCTTGCGACAGAACGCTTCCTTCGGCGCAGAATAGAACAGGCGGTCCATGAACGCGGTCATATTGCCGGAGGCCGCCGCGTAGTGGACCGGCGTGCCGAACACAAAGCCGTCCGCGTCCTTTGCCTTTTCGGCAAAGTCGTTGACCGAACCGCCGAAGACGCATTTGCCTGCCTTGGAGCAGCCGCCGCAGGCGATGCATCCGCCGATGGGCGTATTGCCGATCCAGAAAATTTCGGTATCGATTCCGTCCGCGTTCAGCGCGGAAGCGACCTCGCGCAGCGCAGCATCGGTGCAGCCGTGCTCATGCGGACTGCCGTTTACAAGCATGACTTTCATAGGGAATCCCTCCTGATTGGTTTTCTTCTTTCATACCACAGTTTCAGGAAAAATGCAAGCGGAACAGCAGCACAGAAAGCAGCCGCCGCTTTTCCAAAACCGGAAAAGCGGCGGCAGAACGCTCAATCCCCCTCGACCATGCGGTAGCCGACGCCGGATTCGGTGAAGATGTAAGCAGGCTGGGCGGGATTTTTTTCGATCTTGCGGCGGATGTTTGCCATATTGACGCGCAGAATCTGGTTATCGCTGCGGGCGCTGGGGCCCCAGAGCTCCTTGATGAGATAATCATATGTCAGGACCTTGCCCGCGTGCAGGCCGAGCAGCGCAACCAGCTTATATTCGTTCTGCGTGAGATTGGCGTCGCGGCCCGCGATATAAACGCGGTGCTTATCGTAGTCGATGGTCAGCTCTCCGGCTGTGAACACGCCGGAATTGGCGACGGCGGCTGCGCCTTCCGGCGTCCGGGTGTGGCGGACGGCGGCGCGGATACGCGCAAGCAGCTCCTCCGTGCCGAAGGGCTTGGTCAGATAATCGTCCGCGCCTGCGTCGAGGGCTTCGACCTTGTCGCGCTCGTGGCTGCGAGCGGAGACGACCAGAATGGGGACCTTCGACCATTTCCGGACGTTTCTCAGGATCGTCATGCCGTCCATATCCGGCAGGCCGAGGTCGAGAATGATGATGTCCGGACAGTGCGATGCGATCATGGTATTCGCCATCGCACCCGTGCCGGCCATAAGCACGTCGTAGCCGTTTGCCGTCAGGATCGCCTGCATAAAGCTGCGGATGGTCCGCTCGTCCTCGACCAGAAGAACCTTATCTCTGATGTTCATGGCTGTTTTCCTCCAATGGCAATGAAAATTGCAGCAGAGCGCCGCCTTTTTTCCGGTTTTCCGCACGCATCGTACCGCCGTGCGCCTGCACGATGGACATACATACAGACAGGCCGATGCCCATATTGCGCCGCTGGTCGGAGATCTCCTCCTGATCGCGGGTGAGATAGCCATCGAACAGGTGCGGCAGAAGCTCCTTCTCGATGCCGCAGCCGTTGTCCGCGACCTCGAAAACAGCAAGGCCGCCGGCGCTCGACAAGCGCAGCTCGATCCTTGTGGTCGTTTTGCCATGCTGGACGGCATTTTCCATCAGATTGATCAGCACCTGCTCAATGAGAATGATATCCATCGGGATCATAAGCAGCGTATCGGGCGCGGTGATGCTGACCTCGACCGCGGGATAGTGCCGCTTGAATTTCATGGAGGCTGCGCCGAGAACCTCTTCTCCCGCCTCCAGCTCCTTTTTGATATTCGAAGCGCCGGACATACGCGTGACGGACAGCAGATTTTCCACCACGCCGATGAGCCAGTTGGATTCGTCGCGCATATTTTCCAGCAGATCTCTGCTGGTTTCCGGTGAGATCTGACTGCCGTTTTCCAGAATCGCGTCGATGCCGCCGACGATGGCGGTCAGGGGCGTACGGATATCGTGAGAGACGGCCCGCAGGAGATTGCCGCGCATTTTTTCTCTTTCCGCTTCCGCACGGAGCTTTTCCTGCTGCTTGATCTGGGTGGTCAGCGTGCCGACCACGACGGAGACGGCCAGCATGACAAGGAAGGTCAGCGGATAGCCGGAAATGGTAAAATTGAGCTGCATATAGGGGTATGTAAAGATCCAGTTCACGCCGACGACGCCGATCACCGAAGCAAGCAGGCCAAACAGGTACCCGTCGGTGAAACGCGAGACGAGCACGACCGCGCATTCGAAGATCAGCGCGACATACACGTCGGACGAGTCGATCATCCGCAGCAGCGCGCACAGCAGCGCCGCCGCTGCCAGAATGCCGACGCACACGGCACAGTCGCGCCAGGAAAACAGGAATATCTGCCGCAGCCGCCCGCGTAAGGTCTGATCCTTTGTATTTCGTGTCATATCCATCGATCCTCACCCAGTATATAATAGCATAAAAGAAAACAGCCGGTATGTTAAGGGCCTGTTAAGAAGCAGAAAACGCATGCACCAGCGGCTTCCCCGGCGGGGAGGCCGCTGGGTGCTGCGCTAAAATCAGTCAGATCACATATTCATCCGCTGCGTCGGCGGTGGCCAGGGTGGAGAGGGGGATGGCGTCGAGACAGGCGGCGATTTGTTTGTCGAGCCGGTTCCAGACGGCGGACAGGCCGGAGGATACCTCGCAGCGCGTCAGCTGTACGTTCGTGCCGAGGCAGGACAGGGAGCCGTCCGCCGCGCGGATGATCTCGCCGATGGAATAGTCGGACGGTTCGCGCGTCAGGCGGTAGCCGCCGCCCTTGCCGTGCGTTCCCTCGACCAGTCCGTGCTCTGCCAGCGTGCGCAGGATGCGCTCAAGATACTTCTGCGACAGCTCCTGCCGCTCGGCGATCTGCCGCACGGGGACAAAGCCGCCGCGATGCTCCGCCAGATCCAGCAGGATCAGAACCGCGTAGCGGCCCATGGATGAGATCAGCATACGGATTCCTCCCTTGCGATGATGCCGCCGCCAAGGACGGTATCGCCATCATAGAGCACGGCGGACTGGCCGGGCGTGATGGCGCGCAGCGGCTCGTCGAAGACGAGGCGCACACCGTGTGCCCCTGCCGGATAGACCGTGCAGGGCTGCTCCGGCTGACGGTAGCGCGTTTTCGCACTGCACCGGAACGGAAGCGCGGGCGCTTCGCCGGAGATCCAGTGCATACCGGGCACGAGGCATTCTCTTGTAAACAGCGCCTCATTCGGGCCGACGACGACGGCGTTCCGCTCCGGCAGGATCTTCACGACATAAATTTTGCCGTCCGACGGCATCCGCAGGCCCCGGCGCTGGCCGACGGTATAGTGGATAATGCCGCGGTGGGTGCCGACGACATTGCCGTTCAGGTCGAGGAACGGGCCGGGTTCTGGCGTTTTGCCGGTGCGGCTCTCGATGACCTTCGCGTAATCGCCGTCCGGGACAAAGCAGATGTCCTGACTGTCGTGCTTGCGGGCGTTGATCAGGCCGGCTTCGGCGGCAATTTCACGCGCTTCGGTCTTGCGCAGGCTGCCAAGCGGGAACTTGACCCGCGCAAGCGTCTCCTGTGTCAGATCGTAGAGCACGTAGCTCTGGTCCTTCGTCTCGTCGAGGGCCTTTTTGAGGACGTACTTCTCCCCTTCCCGCTCGATGCGGGCATAGTGCCCAGTGGCGATATAGCGGCAGCCCATGATATCGGCGCGCTCAAACAGCTTGTCGAATTTCAGATAGCGGTTGCAGTCGATGCAGGGGTTCGGCGTAATGCCGTGCTCATAGGCGTCCACAAAGCGGTCGATAACGCACTCGGCGAATTTGTCCTTGAGGTTGAAGACATAATACGGCATACCGAGGCGGTAGGCCACGCTGCGTGCGTCCTCGACATCGTCGAGCGAGCAGCAGGTGTTGGCCTT
>ERZ857757.2678-NODE-2678-length-11154-cov-33.398324_pt1 | contig 11154 bp, 8 predicted proteins | sample MGYA00519764_ERZ857757 | MGnify/ENA primary metagenome ERZ857757 (study PRJEB31778, sample SAMEA3449359) | human gut metagenome | biome: human gut; feature: human-associated habitat; material: faeces | place: United Kingdom | collected 2010/2012 ... | reverse complement strand
TACACCTTCTACGTGCAGGCGGTCTACGGAAAACTCGTCTCGAACTACGTCGCCGCCGTCGGCAGACCCGCCACGACGCGGTTCCCGGTCACCGACCTCACGGTCGATGCGGGCGACTCGTTCGTGAGCCTCGCGTGGACCAAGCCCGCGACGACGGTGCTCTCCTACACGCTCTCCTACTACAACGAGGACACACCCGACAACGTCGAGCAACAGACGCTCGACAAGGACGCGACGAGCGTGACGCTTGACAAGCTGATCAACGACAAGAACTATTACTTCTCGCTGACGGCCAACTACGAAAAGGGCGCCTCGGAACCGGCCACCGCGAAAGCGATGCCGACCCTGGCGATCCCCTACATCCTCGACCGCGACAAGGCGGCCAAGAACCAGCCGATCACGTTCTCGTTCAACACCGAAGACTACCCGACGGCCACCGACGTGAAGTGGACCTTCCCGGGCGACGTCGTGAAGGAGGGAACCGTCGTGAAATACGGACTGGGCACGGTCGGCACACAGACCGTGAAGCTGAACGCCACGATCGACGGCAACGCCCGCTCGTGGACCCTCGAGGTCGAAATCCGCGAATACGTCATCTACAGCACCGACTGGGCGCAGGACGGCTCGAACTACAACGGATTCAAAGGCACTTGTCCGGTGTTCTCGCCCGACGGAAAGACCGTCTACATCATCACCTTCAACAAAGTCTCCGCCCTCTACGCCTTCGACGTCGTGACAGGCAATGAGAAGTGGCGTTACCTACCAACCTCCAAATCAGGAAGCTACAACATGCTCACCGTGAATCCCGTGACAGGCGACATTTACTACGGCACGACAAGCGCTGGACAGTTCTATGCCATCACGCCGGAAGGCGAGTTGAAGTGGATCTTCTCCGAAGCCGGTTCAATGAAGAGCGCCGCCCCGGCCGTCAATGCTAACGGAACAGTGGTTTACATTTGTGATGCTTTGGGTAAAGCCTTCGCCATAGACGCTGCATCGGGACAAAAGAAATGGCAGTTTTCAGCAGGAGATGCCGGAAGGGGCCTGCTGGTTAACGGCAGCGAGCTGCTGATCGGAACGCAAACCGACGCTTTCTTCGTCAATATTGAAACCGGCGAACAAATCGCCAAGGTTACCCTTGGCTGCGAAATGTCCGACATCACCGGATTTGCCGTCAACAGCGACAAAACCCTTGCTTATTTTGGTGGCAGAAATGGTTATATAGGGGCCGTTAACATAAAAACACATGAAGCGATAAAATCGTTGGTAGTAGAGAAAGACAATCCCAACCTCCTTTATGAGCCCGTTGTGGCCCCCAACGGTTCGGTCTTCGCCGGTTCGAAAAACGGTTCGGTCTACAACGTGAAGGGCGACCTTTCGGCCGTCAACTGGGAGTACGTCCACACCGGCAGCTCCCTCGCCAACGCCTTCAATTACTCCCACCCGTGCGTCGACAGCGAAAACCGCTTCTACATCACTTCGGGACAGACCTCTAACACGACCTACATCTTCGATGCCAGCGGCAACGTGGTTGATTCTTGGACCTACGAGAGCGGCGACAACAACCAGAAGCAGATGGGCGGCAACAACTATCTCGACGGAGTCATTTATTCGGCTTTCATCGGCGGCTCAAGCAAGAACGGCGTTTTCGTCGGCAAATACGTCGGCGGCGAACGCGCATCGAGCTGGAGTACCCATGGCGGCGACATTTGTGGATCGTGCTGCGTCAAATAATTGAATCAAGAGACGCCGGGAATCCCCGGCGTCTCCTTTCACCAGCCAAAATAAAACAATGAAGAAACTACTGCTCATAACGATAACCTTTCTGCTGACTGCTGGATCCGTCCGGGCCGAATACCCCCTGGGCGTATCGCTCGGCATGGTGAAGGTCCCTGAGCCCGAAAAACTCGCGCAGATCAAAGCCGCGGGCATCGACCACGTGGAGGTTGTCTTCAACTATTTCTGGCGCAACGCTCCCGAGAACGAATGTTACACCCGGGCCTACCGCGTCAAGGCGCTGCTCGAAGAAGCCGGACTGAAAGTCTGGTCCTGCCACCTGCCGTTCAGCCGCCAGCTCGACATCTCGGTACCCGATCCGGCGCTGCGCGAACAGAACGTCGCGCTTATGGAGCGGATGATCCGCCTCGCGTCGATCTTCGGCCCGCAGCGGCTCGTGCTCCATCCCAGTTCGGAGCCGATCGCCGACGAAGAACGGGAGATCCGCCTGCAGAACTCGGCCAACTCCATCGGTCGCCTCGCGCTGTCCGCCAAAGAGATCGGCGCGGTGCTCTGCATCGAGAACCTGCCCCGCACGTGCCTGGGCCGCGACTCGGGCGAGCTTATGCGGCTCATCGCCGACTACCCCGAAGTCATGGTCTGCTTCGATTCGAACCACCTGCTCAAAGAGGAGCATGCGCACTTCTTCGAGGCCGTCGGCAACCGCATCGGCACGATCCACGCTTCGGACTACGACCGCAAGGACGAACGTCACTGGCTGCCGGGCGAAGGCGTCATCGACTGGCCTGATTTCCTCCGCCGCCTACAGGCTTCCGGCTACAAGGGAGTTTTCATGCACGAAGTCCGCGCCGGGGTGAACGCTACGCCCGAAAATGTCGTAAAAGCCTACAAAGAGGTTATTCTCGGCAAAATGAAAAAATAACCCAATCAAATGCCACAAATATGAATAACATAATAAAATTCTATTTGCTCCGAGGCTTGCTACTTTTCTGCACAGGAATAGGATTACTCGCCGTGGGTTGTTCTAATGACAACGACGATTCGTCCCGCGAACTCGCTTCGAAAACCAATTTAACGCTAACGGAATACTACAATGAGCAAGGAACAATAACGGTGCCCGCCTGGGAGAGGAATAACAGGGCCGGACTGTTTGTTACGGACCAAAACGCTCCGGAAGCCGTCTATACAGCACCGATCCAGTCGGGATCACAAAAATCGCTCTTTCTCTTCACGCTCGACGCACCGCAACATGCAACTTCGACGGTCGTCGCATTTTGGCCCTCGGATGCCAATCTCCGCTGTGAAAACGGCACGTTAAAAACTGTCATCCCTACGATGCAAACGGGTTTTGTCACCCCGATTCTCGTCGGCAAGGCCACAGCACAACTCAATGCCTACGAGGGTTGCAGTATGGAACTGAAAAACCTTTTCTGCACGATGTATATCAGCGCCAAGAAAGGCCACTATTCAGTCAGCAAAGTGGTCATAAAGGCCAACGGCGGCGAAGCAATTGCAGGGGAATTCACCGTTGACATCGATGACTGGTCAACATCAGCATCAGAACAGACGATCACTGTAACACTGCCCACCCCCATGGATTGTTCACAGGAAACACAACTGATACCCGTTATGATCGCCCCTGCGACACTCTTGCAAGGGTATACTGTGACCATCTACGATTCCAAAGGCGAAGATATAGCTTTAATCAAAAAAACAGAACCGGTGACCTTGGAGGCCGGAGGCAAGCTCGACACTGATTTGATGGCAGGCCCGGCCTTCCCGAGCCAGTGGATCTTCTCGGCATCGACTGTCGGACAGTACAACTCCTCGTGGAGCGCTTCGAACATGCTTCCGTCGACCTCGGGCAGTTCGGGTTGTATATCCGTCGTACGCGGCGAGGCCAACGTCGGGCGTGAATTCACCCGCACGGTCAATTCATACCGTCCCTCCGTCTCGACAATGGTCGAAGGTGACTACTGGCTCTACACCCTGCCCGTAAGGCGACTCGAAGCCGGTACGGCCGTAGAGTTCGACGCCACGATGGCCGGCGAAGCCAATTCGCCCAAATACTTCATCGTGGAGTATCTCGACGGAGGTGTCTGGAAGAGCGTCGAAGAGGACCTGCTCACCGCACCCGAGGACCCCTCGATCCGTTATTCCTACAAGTGCTCGGGCGTGGCCACAGGAACCAACTACCAGCACGCCAGCATCATGCAGACCATCCGTTTCACCGATCCCGTCGAGGGTGCGGTGCAGATCCGCTGCCGCGCTGTGGGTCCTTACACCTGCACGGGTGGTACACAAGACATTTCGGCTGACGACTCAGCAAGTCAATTACCCCAATTCGGGTTCTCGGGCTCTTATGTCCAGAACCTCGGCACGGCGGTCCCGGGCGACACGAAAAAGGTGCTCTGCCTCGGCAACTCGTTCTCCTATTACAGCAACCCGGCGTGGATGCTCAAAGAGATCGCCTGGAACGAAGGCCACTATCTCAATGTCAAGGGGCATTTCAAGGGTTCGCAGAATTTCGGACAGCAGTTGGGGCTGTCGTTCTCGACCGACGCCATCGACATCGGAGGCTACGACTACGCCTTCATTCAGGACCAGAGCCAGAATCCCGCGACCTACGGACGCGACGGCACGGCGTCAATAGCTGCCAACTGCACGGCATTGGCGGACAAAATTCGGGCGAAATCGGCCTCCTGCAAAGTCATTCTCGAACAGACCTGGACCTTCTCGGCCAGCAGCTACGGCGGATTCACCGACTTCGCGACTTTCGAAAACTACAATGCCAAGGGTGCACGTGCCATGGCAAAAGCCGCCGGAACGTGGATATCGCCGATCGGCGAAGCGTTCCGTATCGTGCGCGAAGGCTCTTCGGGCATCAACCTCTACCACACCGACAATAAGCACCAGTCGGTCTACGGCGCCTACCTGAAAGCCTGCGTCAACTACCTCGTGCTCTACGGGGAGGCGTTCGGCAGCTCGCCCGCCGACTGCGGCATCGAGGCATCGAAGGCCGCCTACCTGCGCAGCGTCGCCGAGCAGGTCGTACTGAGACATGAAAACGAATACTTAATCCAACGATAACCTATGATAAGAAAAATCAACAAACTGCTGATCTTCGCAGCGGCTCTTTCGGGAGCCGCCTGCGGGGAACAGGCCGGGACGCCGACTGCGGCCAACCGCGCCGAAGCCATCGTGGCCGAAATCCACAACCCCTCCTCGCGGAAAGTCCTCGTCGCTTCGCACCGCGGCGACTGGCGCAACTACCCCGAAAACTCGATTCCGGCCATCGAGTCGGTGATCCGCATGGGCGTAGACATCATGGAGCTTGACCTGAAACTGACCAAAGACAGCATGCTGGTGCTCTGCCACGATCACACCATCGACCGCACGACCAGCGGCAAGGGCCGCGTCCGCGACATCACCTACGACTCGATCCGCCGCTGCAAGTTGCGCCGGGCCCACAACGTCGTCACCGACAGCCTGCGGATGCCGACGCTGCGCGAAGCACTCAAAGCCTGCAAGGACCGTATCGTGGTGAACATCGACCAGGGCTACGAATACTACGACCTCGTACTGGCTGTCACCGAGGAGCTGGGCGTCACGGAGCAGATTCTCATCAAAGGCAAGCGCGCGCCCGAAATCGTGGCCGCGAAGTTCGCCGAACACCCCCGCAACATGATGTACATGCCCATCATCGACATCCTCAAACCCAAAGGGCAGGCGCTCTTCGCCGAATACCTCGGCACGGACACCGTACCCCTTGCCTACGAGGTTTGCTGGTCGGAATACACCCCCGCAGTCGAAGCCTGCATGAAAAAAGTGGTGGCCGGCGGCTCGAAACTCTGGGTGAACTCCCTGTGGCCGTCGCTCTGCGGAGGTCTCTGCGACGATGCGGCCTTCGAAGGCGACCCGGCGGCCGTCTACGGCAAACTCGTCGATATGGGCGCCACCATGATCCAGACCGACCGTCCCGAACTGCTGATCTCCTACCTCCGCGCACGCGGACTGCACGACTGACCCCATGAGCCGCATCACCGACTTCTACCGCATCAGCCCTCCCGCCCCCGGGCGCGAGATGGACGACGACGCCCGCTCGAAGTACTACCGACGTCTGCGCCTGCAAGCGTTCGTCGCCGCGACGCTCGGATACAGCCTCTACTACGTCTGCCGCACGAGTCTCAACGTCATGAAGAAGCCCATTCTCGACAGCGGATCCCTCGACGCGTCCCAGCTGGGCGTCATCGGATCGGCCCTGCTCTTCGCCTATGCCGTCGGAAAGTTCGTAAACGGATTCATCGCCGACTACTGCAACATCAAACGCTTCATGGCCACGGGACTCATCGTCTCGGCTGCCGCAAACGCCCTGATGGGACTGCTGGGGCTGGCGCATTCCGTAGTTCCCACGGCCGTGATATTCGCGGCATTCGCCGTCATGTGGGGACTGAACGGATGGGCGCAGTCCATGGGAGCGCCCCCGGCCATCATATCCCTCTCGCGGTGGTATCCCCTCCGGGAACGGGGAACCTACTACGGATTCTTCTCCGCAAGCCATAACCTCGGGGAGTTCTTCTCGTTCCTCTTCGTGGGTTCCATCGTGACATTCGCAGGCTGGCAGGCCGGGTTCTTCGGATCGGCACTTGCAGGTGCAATAGGCGTTGTCATCGTCCTGTGCTGGCTTCACGACACCCCCGAATCCAAAGGACTGCCGCCCGTAGAGGCCCTGGCCCACGAGAAACCAGCGCCGGGAGCGGACAAATCCGTTCGGGAGATTCAAAAACAAGTGCTCCGCACCCCGGCCGTATGGGTGCTGGCGGCGGCAAGCGCATTCATGTACATATCCCGATATGCCATAAACGGATGGGGAGTGTTGTTCCTCCAGGAGGCCAAGGGATTCTCGGATGTAGAGGCGATTTCCGTAGTCTCGATAAACGCACTGCTGGGAATTCTCGGAACCGTGCTCTCCGGGTGGTTCTCGGACAAGCTGTTCAAGGGTGACCGAAAGATTCCCGCCCTGCTGTTCGGCATACTGAACTCCCTGGCGCTGGTCCTGTTCCTCTACGGAGGAAATGCCATGTGGGTGAACGTTCTCTCGATGGTGCTCTTCGGAATAGCAATCGGCGTGCTGATCTGCTTCCTCGGAGGACTGATGGCCGTGGATATCGTACCCCGCAAGGCCACGGGAGCCGCGCTCGGGGTCGTGGGAATCGCCTCCTACATCGCCGCGGGCATTCAGGACGTGGCGTCCGGATGGCTCATCGACTCGCACATCACCGTCGCCACGGACGGTGCGAAGCATTACGATTTCGGACCCGTCGCCCTGTTCTGGATCGCGGCGTCCGTCATCTCCTTCCTGCTGCCGCTGATGAACCGAAAACAAAAGACAGAAGCATGAAAAGACTGACATACCTGCTCCTTTGCCTGCTGATGCCGGCAATGGCCGCCGCAGAAAACGCTCCGGTAAAATACACGGATGCGGCAAGTCTCACGATCGTCAACAAAGCCCAGCCGGGCGGCCCGGCGTTTCAGCGCATAGACGTAGCCCGTTATCCCGAGCTGACCCCGACAGTCACGCGATATTACCGCTACTCCACGGGGCTGGCCGTGGTGTTCCGCACCGACAGCCGCAACATCCGCGCCCGGTGGACCACCGTCAACCAACTCCCCGGAGCCAATTCGACGCTCATCGCCCAGCGCGGGCTCGACCTCTACATTCGCCGCGACGGCAAATGGGTCTTCGCCGGAGTCGGTGTGCCGAGCAAATCCGGAACGCAGCACGAAGCCCCCGTCGTCGAACACATGGATACGACGATGAAGGAGTGCCTGCTCTACCTCCCGCTGCACGACGAAATCGCCGCCCTCGAAATCGGAACCGACGAAGGTGCGCGGCTGGAAGCCGCTCCCGACCCCTTCCGTCACCGGATCGTGGTGATCGGGTCGAGCATCACGCACGGCACCTCGGCGAGCCGTCCGGGAATGGCCTACGCCGCACGACTGGGCCGCGCGCTGGGATTCGGATTCGTCAACCTCGGGGCCAGCGGACAATGCAAGCTCGACACGTTCTTCGCGCGCATCGCCGCGGAGACCCGGGCCGACGCCTTCGTGTTCGACGTTTTTTCGAATCCGTCGCCGCAGCAGATCGAAGAGCGTCTGGAAGGATTCGTCCGGCGCATCCGCGAAAGCCACCCCGCGACGCCGCTGATCTTCCTCCAGACGGAGGTGCGCGAAAGCGGGAACTTCGACCTGAAAAAACGCGCTTTCGAAGCCGACAAGCGCGAAGCCGCCCGGAAAGGGATGGAGAAACTCCTCGAAAGGGACGAAAACATCTATTTCATAGACCCCGGCATGGATCTGGGAGACGACCACGAGGCGACCGTCGATGGCGTACACCCCACGGACCTCGGGTTCGAACGGATGCTGAACGCGCTGACGCCCCGCATCGCCCGCATACTCCGGAAATACGGCATCAAGTAGTCCGGGCGACGGAGAACGGCGGCAAAAAAATCGTATCTTTGTCTTGGAATCCAAAATCGGACAGCTATGATCGAACCCCTCTACCAGCCGTCGCCGTCGCGTTACGAAAACGGCATGATTTTCCACCGCGCCGGGCGCAGCGGCGTGCAGCTGCCGGCCCTGTCGCTGGGCATGTGGCACAATTTCGGCAGCGAGCAGACCTTCTCCAAAGTGCAGGAGATGGCCCACTACGCCTTCGACCGCGGGATCGTGCACTTCGACCTGGCGAACAACTACGGCCCGGCCTACGGAACCGCCGAGGAGAATTTCGGACGCCTGATGGAGCGGTCGTTCCGCCCCTACCGCGACGAAATGTTCATCGCCACCAAAGCCGGATACGACATGTGGCCGGGGCCCTACGGCAACTGGGGTTCGCGCAAATACCTCATGGCGAGCCTCGACCAGAGTCTGCGGCGCATGAAGCTCGACTATGCGGACGTTTTCTATTCGCACCGCTACGATCCCGAAACGCCGCTCGAAGAGACGCTTCAGGCCCTGGTGGACATCGTGCGCAGCGGCAAGGCGCTGTACGCCGGGCTGTCGCGCTACCCGCTCGCGGCGGAGCGTTTCGCATTCCGCTACCTGGCCGAGCGCGACGTGCCGTGCCTGCTGTTTCAGGACAAATACAACATTTTCAACCGCGAGCCCGCGACATCGGGCGTGCTGTCGCTGGCCGCCGAGTCGGGCGCAGGGTTCGCGGCCTTCTCGCCGCTGGCGCAGGGGCTTCTGACCGGGCGCTACCTCAACGGCATTCCGCAGGATTCGCGCATGGCCGAGGGGCATTCGCTGCGGCGCGACGTGCTGACCGACGCGATGCTGGCCCGCATCCGCGGCCTCGACGACCTCGCCCGGCAGCGCGGGCAGACGCTGGCCGAAATGGCGCTGGCGTGGTTGCTGCACGACAGCCGCGTGACGACGGTCATCATCGGAGCCAGCTCGACGGCCCAGATCGCAGACAACCTGCGGGCGTTGGAAAACACGGCCTTTTCCGACGAAGAACTGGCGCGGATCGACGCGCTCTCGCGGGAATGACCCCGGCATGGAAAAAAGAGGTCCGCTTTCATCGGAAAGCGGACCTTTTCACATTACGACGGCAGGATTACTTTTCGGGTTTCTGCCCGATGTAGAAAACATATCCGTAGTCCGTTCCGTGGGCGCGGTAGTGTTCGATCTCCTCCCGCATCAGCGTGGCCATGCGGACCGCCGCCGGACTGTGGCCCTGCTCTTCCAGAAAGTCGGGGATGCGCGCGGCCACCGCAGCGTAGTAATTCTGCGTCCAGCAATGCTGCGGCAGCACGAAATGCGCCAGCGGAACGTATCCGGCCTTTTCGAGGATGCGCACCTTGGTCGCAGGGGTGCCGATGTCCGGGAAATTCTCCCGGATGTACGCCGTCTCCGGCAACCGCGAGGGCGCGAGCCACGAGCACTCGGTGACGGCGATCACGCCCCCGGGTTTGAGGAACCGCCGCCACTCGGTGAGCCCCCTCTCGAAGCCGATGTTGTAGATCGACCCCTCGGCCCAGATGAGGTCCAGCTCTTCGTCGCCGAAGGGCAGTTCGTCCATCGACCCGACGAGGGCCGTGACCTTTTCGCTCAGCCCCGTGCGCTTCATCCGTGCGCGAAGCTCCTCGATCATTCCGGGCAGCAGGTCCACGGCCGTGATCGTGCCGTCGAGGTGCCGGGCGAGCACTTCGGTCTGCCGCCCCGTACCGCAGCCGATGTCGGCGACGCGGAGTCCGGGGCCTGTCGCCGGGAGGAACCCCAAAGCCCGGATGGTTTGTTCGTCGCCGCCGGGGCCCTGCCGGTCGAGGGCGCGGAAAAAATCGGCGATGAGGGTCAAATCGAATTCGAAGATCGGTTCTTTGTTTTCGTTGTTCATAATCGGGGATATTCGGGCCGTCCGTCGGACGGCTGAAACAATGTTTCGGGCCTGCAAGATAGTTCTTCGAAACGGAACCGCCAAATCCGTCCGCACGAAAACGCCGGACCTTCGTACAAGGCCCGGCGCTTCCGGTGAGGCGTCACCCGACGGGTGTCAGAACGAGATACCGACACGTATGCCGAAATTGTTGATGTTGTTGATCGAGTAAGTCAGCACATCGCCGCTGTTGGTGGCGTAGCTGTAATAGAGCGCCACGTGGAAACCCAGTCGGTAATCGGGGCGCGGGAAGATCGACACGCCGATCTCCGGCGACATGAAGAATCCCCATGTGTCGGTGTACTGCTTGACGACATAGTAGTAAGACGACATTTCGGCATAGCTGGCGCCCAGCTTCAGGCCGGCATAGGGCTGGAATACGCTGTCGGTAAGCCAGTTGTAACGTCCCGTAACGCCGAACGGCAGTTGGAACAGGGCGTGTTTCTGGTTGGTGGTCAGCGCCGAGCCGCCGCCCAGGTCGAGCGTCTGGCGCGAAATGCTCTGCAGATTGGTCTGGTAGGAGATGAACGGACCTACGGCGATGGCCGGCGTCACGAAGTAACCGCCTTCGAAGTTCATGCCCCAGCCCGAGGTCTTGTCGGCGAAATCGGCGCCCAGAGGCACGCCCACCTGCCAGTCGATATTGATGTAGGTCTTGGGGAACAACTGCGCCTTGCCCGGCAGGGCCGCGGCAAGCATAACGGCGCAGATAGCGATGGTTTTGAAGTATTTCGATGTTTTCATAATCGGACGAATTTTTTGCTGTTAAACTATTTTGCCAGATAAGGCGACTGCTCGAAAGCCTGCTCCACGCCGGCGATCGTGCGCTGCCGGTTGAGTTCCGCATCGGAAGTCAGCAGACCGCCGATGAAGCTGTCCCACACGACGGGCAGTTTCTTGCCGGTCTCTTGGTCGGCCTCGAGGTCCAGCATCTCCAGCAGCAGCGATCCGGCCGTGTATCCGTAGTAAACGCTGTAAGG
>ERZ857757.2677-NODE-2677-length-11165-cov-3.530783_pt1 | contig 11165 bp, 13 predicted proteins | sample MGYA00519764_ERZ857757 | MGnify/ENA primary metagenome ERZ857757 (study PRJEB31778, sample SAMEA3449359) | human gut metagenome | biome: human gut; feature: human-associated habitat; material: faeces | place: United Kingdom | collected 2010/2012 ... | reverse complement strand
CGAGGAAAAGGAAGGCTACGAGCACGGCTTCATCACCGCGGAGCTCATCAAAAAATACGGCGGCGCGGAGTACAGCATCTTCATGTGCGGCCCGCAGGGGATGTACAATTACCTTGATACCCAGATCGAGCCGCTCGGCCTGCGCCGCAAGTACGTGCGCCGCGAGCTTTTCGGCGCGATCAAAAATCCGTGGGATCAGCCGGATTATCCCGCCGGTATTCGAGGCAAAACGTTTAAAATGAAGCTCATCCAGTGCGGGAAGGAATACGAGATCCCCGCCTCCGCCGACGAGCCGGTGCTCGTCGCCGCCGAGCGCGCCGGGATCTGCGTGCTGGAGCGCTGCCGCAGCGGTGAGTGCGGCTGGTGCCGTTCGCGCCTGCTCTCCGGCAGCGTGTATGTCCCCGCACGCACCGATGGCCGCCGCCGCGCGGACATGGAGTTCGGGTACATCCACCCCTGCGCCAGCTTTGCCATGTCGGATCTCGTGTTGGACGTGCCGAACGGCACGCTCCGGTAAAGCGAGCGGCAGGAATACCGAAAATGTCCCCCCGAAATTCTCGGGGGGACATTTTTTGCCCGCGTCAGCTCTTTTGGCGCTTCTGCCGGAAAAGAGGCAAGGAAACCCTTGCGGCCATGGGCAGAACGCGGTATGATATAAAATAAAGTGAAGCCGCGGCGGGACCGCGGCTGCGGAGGAAGATTATGCGCTATTACCTTGGATTGGACAACGGCGGCACGAACACCAAGGCAGCCCTTTTTACCCCGGACGGCACGCAGGTGGCCGTGGAGAGCGTTGCCACCGCCGCGCTCACGCCCGCGCCCGGCTTTGTGGAGCGCGACATGGAGGACATGTGGCGCGATAACTGCGCCGTCATCCGCGGCGTGCTCGAAAAGAGCGGCGTGCGCGCCGAAGAGATCGCGGGCGTCGGGCTCTGCGGCCACGGCAAGGGGCTGTATCTCTGGGGCAAAGACGGTAAGAGCGCGCGCCGCGGCATCCTCTCGGCGGACAACCGCGCGTGGAAATACCCGGTCGAATGGCGCAAGGACGGCACGGAGGAACGGGCGTTTTCCCTCTCCTGCCAGCACGTCATGGCGTGCCAGCCGGTGAGTCTGCTCGCATGGCTGCGCGATAACGAGCCGGAGACGATGAAAAACATCCGCTGGGTGTTTGAGTGCAAGGACTATGTGCGCTTCCGGCTGACCGGCGAGGCGCGCGCCGAGATCACCGATTCTTCCGGCAGCGGACTCATGGACCTGCATACGAAGAGCTTCTCGAAGGAGCTCCTCTCCCTCTTCGGCATCGAGAGCGTGTGGGACGCGCTGCCGCCGCTCTGCGCCTCGCTCGATATCGCGGGGCATATTACGCCGGAGACCGCCGCGCTCACGGGACTGCTGCCCGGCACGCCGGTCATCGGCGGTATGTTCGATATCGACGCCTGCGCTCTCGCCGTGAACGTCACGGACGAGACGAACATCTGCATGATCGCCGGAACGTGGAGCATCAACGAATACCCGCGCCGCGCGCCCATCACGGACGGTTCGGTGCTTATGAATTCCCTCTTCTGCCTGCCGGGGTACTATCTCATCGAGGAATCGAGCCCCACCTCCGCGGGCAACAACCAGTGGTTCATCGACCGGCTCCTGCCCGAGCTCAAGGCCGAGGCGAAGACGGCGGGAAAGAGCATTTACGATATTCTGAACGACTGGGTCGATTCGTTTGCGCCCGGCGATTTTGTGCCGGTGTTCCTGCCGTTTCTGACGGCGAGCAACGTTGATCCGCGCGCCCGCGCAGCGTTCGTCGGGCTGAACGCCTCGCACTCGCGGCGGGAGATGGCCCGCGCGGTGTACGAGGGCATCACGTTCTCGCACCGGTATCATCTCGACCGCCTGATGCGCTCGCGGCCCGACCGGAGCGGGACGATCCGTCTCGCCGGTGGTGCGGCGCGTTCAAAGGTGTGGACGCAGATGTTCGCGGACGTGATGAATATGCCCGTCGAGACCGTTTCCGCGGAGGAGACCGGCGCGCTCGGCTGCTGCGTGGCGGTCGCGGCGGCGCTCGGCGATTATAAAGACGCCGCGGATGCCGCGGCGCACATGTGCCGGAGCGAGAGCCGTGTTCTGCCCCGGCCGGACGCCGCGAAAGTCTACGAGGAAAAATACGCGCTGTATCTCAAAACCATCGAGTGCCTGAACGCCCTCTGGCCGGATATGCAGCGGTTTATGGAGGAACATCATGCTTGAAAAGCTGAAGGAAAGAGTCTGCGAACAGAATCTCCGGCTGGTAAAATACGGCCTCGTCGTGCTCACATGGGGCAACGTCTCCGCCCTCTCAGAGGACGGAAAATACGTTGTCATCAAGCCGAGCGGCGTATCGTATGACAATATGAAGGCCGGCGATATGGTCGTCACGGACCGCGCGGGCCATATCGTGGAGGGCGATCTCCGCCCGTCCACCGACCTTGCGACGCATCTCGCGCTTTACGATGCCTTCCCCGGCATCGGCGGCGCGGTGCACACCCATTCGCGCTACGCCGTCGCCGCGGCGCAGGCGGGGCTGGATCTCCCCTGTTACGGCACGACCCACGCCGACTACTTCTACGGCGCCGTCCCCTGTGCCCGGGAGCTTACGGCAGAGGAGATCGAGGAAGCCTACGAGCGCAACACCGGCCTCGTCATCGCCGAGACGTTCCGCGCTCGGGGCATTGATCCGCTGGCGGTTCCGGCGGTGCTCGTGAAGAGTCACGGCCCGTTCACCTGGGGCAAGACGCCGGAAAAGGCCGTGGAAAACGCGCTCGTGCTCGACGAATGCGCGCATATGGCGCTGCTCACGCGGCTCTTTGACCCCTCCGCTGCCCCCGCGGCGCAGTGCATTCAGGACAAGCACTATTTCCGTAAGCACGGCGCGAACGCCTACTACGGACAGAAATAAACTACAAAAGGGAGTGTCACTATGATCCGCAAGCCCCGCATACTTGTTGTCGGCATCTTCGTTATGGACCTGATCGCCTCCACGAAGCAGGCCCCAAACCGCGGCGAGACCGTGATCGGTCTCAACTTCCGGACGGCTCCGGGCGGAAAGGGCGCGAATCAGGCTGTGCAGTGCGCGCGCCTCGGCGCGAACGTCACGATGGTCGGCCGTGTCGGTAACGATGCCTATGGCCGCGAGACCGTCGCGGCGGCGGCCGCCGCCGGTGTGGATGTGTCCCGCGTCGTTGTGGACGCCGAAAATCCGACCGGCGTTTCCGCCATCACACTCGAGATCACCGAAACCGGCGCGCACAACCGCATCGTCGTCTGCCCCGGCGCGAACGGCGCGATGACCGTGGAGGAGATTTCCTGGATCAGGGACGAGGTAAAGAATTACGATCTCGTCATGCTGCAGTTCGAGCTGCCGATGTTCATCAACGAGGCCGTGGCGCGCTGGGCGCACGAGGCCGGCGTGCCGGTCATGGTGAACCCCGCTCCCGCCGCGCCCGTTTCGCCGGAGCTCTTCCGCTGCGCCACGTTCTTCTCCCCGAACGAACACGAGGCCGCCGCGATGGCGGGGCATCCCATCCGCGTGGACGATGCCGGCGCAAACGAGGACGATCTGTGCGCCGTGGCGGATATTTTCCGCGAAAAGGGCGTGGAGAATCTCATTGTGACGCTTGGCGGGAACGGCTCCGTTGCGGTGAACAAAGACGGCGTCGCGCGCGTGCAGAGCGTAAAAATGCCCGTTGTGGCGGACACCACGGCGGCGGGCGATTCGTTCGTTGCGTCGTTCAGCACGCTCTGGTGTGCGGGGCTTCCGGCGCGGCAGGCGCTGGCGTTTGCGAGCCACGCCGCGGCCATCACCGTTTCGCGTCCCGGCGCGATCCCGAGCCTCCCGACGCTCGCGGAGGTAACGGCGCTGCTGCGCGAGCGCGGCTATGAGGATATGGATTACGATCTTTTGGCACAGTTGGAGGAGAAAAGCAAATGAAAAACGAAGGGAAAACCGCGCTCGCGCATCTGACCGCGTCCGCGGAAAAGGAATTCTGCGCGTTTCTCGCGCAGCAGACGCCGGAGGCATACGAAGACGCGGTCGCGCTCATTGAGGAATGCCGCGCCGCGGGACACCGCGTCCATGTGACCGGCATCGGAAAGCCCGGCCATGTGGCGGGGTACGGAGCCTCGCTCCTCTCTTCCACCGGCACGCCGTCCTACTTTCTCCACGGCACGGAGGCGGTGCACGGCTCCTGCGGCCAGCTGGAGGAAGGCGACGTTGTCATTGCCATCTCCAACTCCGGCGAGACGGTGGAGCTCAAGGCCACGGTGCTCGCCGTGAAGAACAACGGCTGCCGCGTCATCGGCATCACCGGCAATGCGGAAAGCTGGCTCGCAAAGGAGAGCGACGCGCTGCTGCTCGCGCATGTAGACGAAGAGGGCGGCCCGCTCAACCGCGCGCCGCGCAACTCCGTGCTCGCGGAGATGTTCGTGCTGCAGGCGCTCTCCGCCATATTGCAGGCGGACGTCGCGCAGACGCCCGCGCAGTATGTCCGCCGCCACCCCGGCGGCGCGCTCGGCAGGATCCGCGATAACGAGCGCTGAACACGCCGGAATACCGCACGGTGCGGGAGAAAGAGGAAGAGACATGAAAAACGTGACATCGGATAAACGCAATCTCTGGATGTTCCCCCTCGGCACGGTCGGACGGGATATGATCTACAACCTGTTCACCAACTTCATTTTCACATATATCCTGTTTACACGCCATCTCACCGCCGCGCAGCTCGGCGCGGTGACGGCGATCATGGTCGGCGCGCGTGTGTTCGACGCGCTCAACGACCCCGTCATGGGCAACATCATCGAGCGCACCCGCTCGCGCTACGGCAAGTTCAAGCCGTGGCTCGTGATCGGCATCCTTTCCACGTCCGTCGTTGTGTATCTCGCGTTCAACACGAGCCTGCAGGGCTGGAGCTTCATCGCGTTTTTCGGCGTGATCTATTTCCTCTATTCGATCACCTACACGATGCACGACATCTCCTACTGGGGCATGGTGTCGGCGCTCAGCTCCGATCCGCATGTGCGCAATTCGCTCACGTCCCGGACGAACCTCTTCGCCGGCATCGGCGGCGTGATCGCCTCGATCCTCATCCCCATGCTCACCACCGGCAGCGGCACGCTCGGCGGCAGCACCGCAACGGCCTATGGCCGCGTCGCGCTCGTCATCTGCATCCTCGCGCCGCTCTTCCTGTGCGCGACGATCTTCGGCGTGCGTGAGCGCCGGGATTACAATACGAAGGAAGTCCCGCCCGTCAGCTTCAAAAAGATCTGGAATACCATCACCGGCAATCCGCAGATTCTCTGGATCTCGCTCGTGTTCCTGCTGCAGCAGATCGGAAACGACGTCGTTATGGGCGGTCTCGGCTCAACGTATGTGTACTTCGCCTTCGGGTATGAGGGCGGGCTGTACTCGCTCTTCAACACCGTCGGTCTCGCGGCGACCGCGCTTCTTATGATCTTCTATCCGATGCTCGCCAAGCGCTTCCGCCGCAAGCAGATGATGGATAAGCTCATGCTGCTCTCGGTCGTCGGCTACGCCGTTATGATCGTCTCCGGGCTGGCGCTCTCCGGCGGTATGGTGAAGTTCTGGATCCTCACCGCAGGCTACATGGTAGCAAACCTCGGTCAGTACGGCTTCTATCTCATTATGATGATCTCGCTCATCAACACCGTGGAGTATAACGAATACCTCCGCGGCGAGCGCGACGAGGCGATCATCACCTCCCTGCGCCCGTTCTTCACAAAGCTCGCCTCCGCCATCGTTGTGGCGGTCACGTCGGCGACGTATCTCATCTTCGGCGTCACGGGCTACACCAACCGGATCTCCGCGCTCGAGCGCGCGGCCTCGCTCGGCGAGATCGCCGAAGCCGAAAAGCTCGCGCAGATCGATACGATCGTCTCCTCCATCCAGCCGGGTCAGTCCCGCGGGCTGCTGCTGTGCTTGACGGTACTGCCGTTCGTGCTCATGTACGCAAGCTATGTGCTCTATAAAAAACACTACATTCTCGATGAGGACAAATACGCCGAGGTGTGCGCCGAGCTTGAAAAGCGCCGGGCCGAGGCAAAGTAAGGAGGCCGCCGATATGGACAACGAAAATCGTTCCTGCATCGACTGCGGCAGCGCCGCCTGCCGCGGCAAGGGCGGGCAGTTCCCGCCGTTCTGCCGGACGGAGCATCTGGACGAGGCGCTGCTCGAGCGCTCACTGGAAATTTTAAAGGGCGAGGAAAACGCCTTTTCCGTTGCCGCGGCAGTCAACGAGCGTGACGGCTACGGCACGAAAAGCCGCATCGAGGAAACGATGCACTTTGCGCAGCTTCTCGGCGTGAAGAAGATCGGCATCGCCACCTGCGCGGGGCTGATCCATGAGGCAAACGCGCTCGCGCGCGTCCTGCGCGCGCAGGGGTATGAGGTCACGGGCATCGCGTGCAAATGCGGCACGGTGAACAAGACAGAGCTCGGCATCCCGGAGCGCTGTCTCGAGGTCGGGCAGAACATCTGCAACCCCGTCTTGCAGGCACTTGTGCTCAACGGGGAAAAGACGGAGCTGAACATCGCGCTCGGCCTGTGCGTCGGGCACGACAGTATGTTTTATAAGTATTCCGAAGCGCCGGTCACGACGCTTTCCGCCAAGGACCGCCTGCTCTGCCACGCGAGCCTCGGGCCGCTGTATCTGCTCGACGGCTACTGGAAACGCCTCCTGAAACCCGACCCCTACCTCACCGCGCCGGAGAGCAAAACCGAAGAAGGAAAAACCGGGGACACGTCGAACTGACGTGTTCCCGTTTCGTACGGGAAAACCCGGTGATCTGCGATCGACAGGCGCATGCTGCAACATTATAGATACATATATATCCTTTGATCTGTTTTAGACGGAGAGGCACGGACGACGGCTCCGCAGAACACGTTTATGAAAGCGGAAACGGTCGCGGCGGCGCTTATCGGAAAGGCAGAGGGAGACGGATAAAAGCCGTCACCGCCGCGGCGTACTCCAACACCGGCCCGGAGCGGCGCAAGGTTCGGATCGAGATGCGAAAAAAGGTAGAAAAATGATACAGAACGATTTTACGATCCATATCCGGCGGGCAGAGAGCGGAGACGAGGCGTGTCTCGCGCACGTCCAGACCGAAAGCTGGAAGGCAGCGTTCGCGGGCATTGTCCCGGCGGAGCTCCTTACCCAATGCACGAGCATCGAGCGCGCCGAGAAAATGTACGCGCGGCTTCTCGCCGAGCAGCAGGGAAACGGCTATATTCTGGAGTTGGACGGCAAGCCCCACTGCATCGCATGGTGGGACGCCGCGCGGGAAGAGGGTATGCCGGGCGCTGCCGAGCTGCGGTGCATCCATTCGCTGCCGGAAAACTGGCGCCGCGGCTGCGGCAGCCGGATGATGGAGCGCGTTCTCGCGGACGTAAAGGCTGCCGGGTACACAAAGCTCCTGCTCTGGGTGTTCACGGACAACGTGCGCGCGATCCGGTTTTACGAAGCGCAGGGTTTCGCCTTCGGCGGCAGAAAGCAGCCCGCGTTCGGCACAACGGAGGAAATGTACGTCCGAGCGTTGTAAAGCCGTATTGCGGCACGCGCCCGCGGCGGCGCAGCCGCGATTTTTCGGCTCGCAGGCTGCCGAACGACAGGTCGTTGCGCTGCCGAAATGCAGGAAGATGGTATTTTGAAGAAAAGCAGAGCAAAGTACGTTCTGCCGTGGACGGGCGCAGCTCGCCGGCATCAGCAGCAAAGGCGGCGCGTACAGACCTTAAAGAAAGGGACGCGAATATGGAAGCAAACCATGAACCTGAGAACGAGCTCATTGCATGCTGCGGGCTGGACTGCGAAACCTGTGACGCCAGAATCGCAACGATCACAAATAACGATGCCCTGCGCGAAAAAACCGCCGCCCTGTGGACGAAGCTCAACGCCGTAGCGATCACGCCGGACATGATCCGCTGCACCGGCTGCCGCGTGGAGGGCGCAAAAACGCCGTTTTGCGACAAACTCTGCCCCGTACATAACTGCGTGCGGGAGAAGGGGCTGGATAACTGCGTGCGGGAGAAGGGGCTGGATAACTGCGCGGACTGCGGGCAGATGGATGGATGCCAGACGCTGGGGCGCATCGCCGCAAACAGCCCGTTTGTTTTGGAAAACCTGAGAAAGCTCCGCTGTGAGGAGCCGTTGGAACAGAACGATGCCTGACACAATGACGGTAAACGATACGGAATATACTGTGCTCCGGCTTCTCGGAAAGGGCAAGGGCGGCTATTCCTATCTCGTCACGGACGGGGAGCGGGAGTACGTTCTCAAGCAGATCCACCACGAGCCGTGTGAGTACTATACCTTCGGCGACAAGCTGCAGTCCGAGCTGCGCGACTATGAAATGCTGCGCGCTCTCGGCATTCCCCTGCCGCGGCTGCTGGCCGTGGACAAGGCGCAGGAACGCACTCTAAAGGAATATATCGCGGGGCCGACCGTTGCGGAGCTGCGTGAGAGCGGCCGGATGGACGGGTGCTGGACGGAACAGGTGCGCGCCATGTGCGCCGTTTTGTATCCCGCGGAGCTGAACATCGACTATTACCCCACCAACTTCGTCCCGCGCGGCGAAACGCTCTATTATATCGACTACGAATGCAACGTCTATATGGAGCAATGGGACTTTGAGCACTGGGGCGCGCAGTACTGGGCAGAGCTGCCGACCGCGTCGAATTGAACAGATCGCCCGCCGGGAGACCGGCGGGCAAAATTTTTTTCAAAACCCTATTGACAATCCGGGGATGTGCTGTTATATTAACAGTAACGATAATAATTATTGATTATGAAACCCCACAGCGAAGGAGTACCCCATGGAAAGCACCCGGCGGCAAAGCAAAAAGCGCGACGCGATCCGCGAGATACTGCTCGCGTCGTACGATCACCCGAGCGTCGAGGAAATCTACCGGCGGCTCAAGCCGGACATCCCCGATCTCTCGCTCGGCACGGTGTACCGCAATCTCGCGCTCTTCCGCGAGGAGGGCAAGGCGATGAGCGTCGCCACGGTTGCGGGACAGGAGCGGTTCGACGGCCGGACGCACCCCCACGCGCATTTCATCTGCGAGAAGTGCGGCCGCGTGGACGATGTGGACGCGGTGCTGCCCGAAACGCTTGTCACCGGCGAAATGCCCGGCGAGGTGCGCTCCTGGGCGCTGACATTTTACGGCATCTGCCGCTGCTGCGCAGCGGACGATAATAAAAACAACAAAGAGAAAATTTGATTTGATGGAGGATCTTATTATGAAAAAGTGGGTTTGCCCGGTTTGCGGTTACGTTCATGAAGGCGATACGCCCCCGGCGGAGTGCCCGGTGTGCCATGTCCCCGGCAGCAAGTTCACGCTGCAGGCGGAGGAGAAGACCTGGGCGGCGGAGCACGTCGTCGGTGTCGGCAAGGTGTTCGGCGCGGACGTTCCCGCCGAGGTGCAGGAAGAGATCATCGCCGGTCTGCGTGCCAACTTTGAGGGCGAGTGCAGCGAGGTCGGCATGTATCTGGCCATGGCGCGCGTTGCGCACCGCGAGGGCTATCCGGAGATCGGCATGTACTGGGAAAAGGCCGGTCTGGAAGAGGCCGAGCACGCCGCGAAGTTCGCCGAGCTCCTCGGCGAGGTCGTGACCACGTCCACGAAGAAGAATCTCGAAATGCGCGTTGACGCCGAGAACGGCGCGACCGCCGGCAAGTTTGAGCTCGCCAAGCTCGCGAAGAAGTACAATCTCGACGCCATCCACGACACCGTGCACGAAATGGCGCGCGACGAGGCCCGCCACGGCAAGGCGTTCGAGGGTCTGCTCAAACGCTACTTCGGCAAGTAAGAGGAGATATTCCCATGAAATACGAGTGCCCCTGCGGCTATGTCTATGACCCCGCCCTGGGCGACCCTGACAACGGTGTAGCCCCCGGCACAGTCTGGGAGGACGTTCCCGAAGATTGGGTCTGCCCCATCTGCGGTCTTGGCAAGGATGCCTTTTATCCCGCTGAGTAACGAATAAGCCTTTTTGAGAGGAAGCAGGAATAACCCTGCTTCCTCTTTTCTTTCCGGCGCATTTGGCAAACGATTTGCCAAATATAGTCCGGATACCCCCAGACGCCCCGGCTTCTCCCCGCCTATAATGAGAAAAAACGAACGGGAGGATCACCCATGACAAAGGTACGCATCGAGCCGGGCATCTGCGGCTTTACGGCCATTGCGGAGGCGGAAGCGGCGGAGGATTTTATGGTGCATCTGCGCGTGGCGAGCGGCTGCGCCGCCGTACAGGAGATGATGAAGGCGCTCGGCAGCACGTTCAGCGCGTTTGACGTGTGTCTCACCAGGCCGGGGACGGGGCCGTTTTACGCCTACGCCGCGGAGCATTTCCCCGTTCACGCCGCCTGCCCCGTCATCGCCGGGATCACCAAGTGCGCAGAAGCGGAATGCGATCTTGCTCTCCGGCAGGACGCCGGGATATTTTTTGAGGAATAATGCCCCTAAGGGCCGACTTCGTCTTTCTTTCTGTGTTGAAAAACAGACACCTTCGTGATATAATCCAATTCCGCCGTAAGGCGGTACTATTTTCCCGGAGGTAACACCATGAACGTCTGGCACGACATCGACCCCGCGCGCATCAAGCCGGAGGATTTTCTCGCCGTGATCGAGATCCCCAAGGGCAGCAAGAAGAAATATGAACTGGACAAGCAGACCGGGCTGATCATTCTCGACCGCATTCTGTATACATCGACCCACTACCCCGCCAACTACGGCTTCATCCCCCGCAGCTACGGCGACGACGGCGACCCGCTCGACGTGCTCGTGCTCTGCTCGGAGGTGCTCGACCCGCTCACGCTCGTGCGGTGCTACCCGATCGGGTACATCTCCATGCTCGACTGCGGAAAGAACGACGAGAAGATCATCGCCATCCCCTTCTCCGACCCGAGCTACAACAAATACCGCGATATCATGGACCTGCCCGACCACACGTTTGACGAGATGGCGCACTTTTTCACCGTCTACAAGGCGTTGGAGGGCAAGGAGGCGGTCGCGGGCGACGTGAACGGCCGCGAAGCCGCCGTGGAGATCATCAAGAGCGCGCTCGCGCACTACGACGAGTGCTTCGGAAACAAAAGCGTCGATTAACAAGGGCACGCACGTC
>ERZ857757.2673-NODE-2673-length-11172-cov-4.282540_pt1 | contig 11172 bp, 2 predicted proteins | sample MGYA00519764_ERZ857757 | MGnify/ENA primary metagenome ERZ857757 (study PRJEB31778, sample SAMEA3449359) | human gut metagenome | biome: human gut; feature: human-associated habitat; material: faeces | place: United Kingdom | collected 2010/2012 ... | reverse complement strand
GAGAATTATTACACAGATCGAGTCGTGGACTTTATCATCTTTGAAACAGAGGATATTGATAGACCGCTAGGGTTGTTATCTATATCTGGTTATAAGGCTGGAAAAATAGCGTTCATCTTTCCTAAAGAAGCTTTTAAAAAAGATGCGATTTATTCTTTAGATAAGAATTGGATAGAAAAAAACATATATGATTATTTATATCTAAACAAAGAGTGTGACAAAGTTTTTATATCAAAAAATGATTCAATACTTCCATTCTAATGTCTAGATTAAACTTACATAAAATAAATCGTTGGATATAAAGTGCGGTCAATTTTCAAAGAGTTTTAAAACCTCTTAAAAACTGACCGCACTTTTTGTATTAAAAATATTAGTTTATAGAATTTTAAAACAACTTTTGATATTATATGGAAAATTTATCAACAACTTAATCTCTGCAGTATAATGAAGAACTTATCTCGCTCTTTTCTTTCTGGTTTATTATTTATTTCCTCTTTCGCGTTGGCGGCGCCAAGCTCACCAAATGCAAATGTAGAAAAACAAATCGATGCCAAACAACAGAGGCAACAAGCTGAACAAGATGCGGCTATTTTAACTCAGCAAACGAAATCCGCGAATGTGCGTTTAGAGGGTGAAAAAGAAGCCTCTCGTGGCTTTCCACATAATGAAGCACAGTGTTTTCCTATCAATCAATTGGTGCTGACCGATTATCAAGCTGAAGAAGAAAATTCATCAGCTTCTTCCCTTAAATTAATCCAACCAAGCCAATTCTTTTGGGCATTAAAGTCGGTTTATGCTGAGCGTGATTTTGCGCTGCCGGCTTGTATAGGCTCGGAGGGGATTAATGTCTTACTTCGCCGTATTCAAAATCGTTTAATTGATTTTGGTTATGTCACGACACGTGTAGTGGTGGAGCCACAGGATTTGCGTTCAGGCATGCTCGTACTCACCGTGATTCCGGGTAAAGTAGGTCGCATTCAATTACAAGACCAAAGTGCGATTCCTTTTGCCACCCGTGGTACCTTATGGTTTGCCATGCCAATGGCGCAGGGGGATATATTAAATATTCGCAACATTGAACAAGGTTTAGAAAACTTAAAACGTGTACCGAGTGCTGATGCGAATATGGAGCTTGTGCCAACGGATGCAGTAGGTGAAACAGACGTGGTGATTGCTTATAAGCAAAGCTTACCTTTTCATTTAACCTTAGGATTAGATGATTCAGGCAGTAAAGCTACGGGTCGTTTACAAGGTTCAGCTACGTTTTCTTGGGATAACGTGCTAACACTTAATGATATGTTCTATATCAGTGGTACACGTAGCTTTAAACGTGATAGCGATGATGCGGAAGGCGATTATGGCAGTAAAAATGTCAGTCTCTATTATTCCATTCCTTGGAAGAACTATCTCTTAACGCTTTCCGGTTCAAAATATTCTTATCACCAAACGGTAGCGGGCGCATTTGAGTCTTACACCTATTCGGGTGAAAGCCAACAAATGAAAGCGAATTTAAGTCGCTTATTAACTCGTGGAAGTCTTCATAAAACCTATGTGAATGCCGCGTTATGGACGAAAAAATCGCATAACTACATTAATGACACCGAAATTGAAGTGCAACGTCGTCGTACCGCTGGTTGGGAAGTGGGACTTAATCACACCCAATACATTGGTGAAACAGTGTTACAACTGTTTGCGAACTATAAACGTGGTACGGGTGGTAATAAAGCCTTACCCGCTCCGGAAGAAGAGTTTGGTGAAGGCACTTCTCGCATGCAGATTTTTACTGCAGGCATTGATTTTACCTATCCTTTCACTATCGGCAATCAACCTTTCCGCTTTAACACCAGTTGGAATGGACAATGGAACGGTACACCTTTAACACAACAAGATAAATTTAGTATTGGTGGTCGTTATACCGTGCGAGGGTTTGATGGCGAGCTATCACTTTCCGGTGAAAAAGGTTGGTTATGGCGAAATGAGTTGGGTTGGGATATTGCCAATAAAGGACATGAGCTTTATTTAGGGATTGACCGAGGTAAGGTGCATTCTAGCCAAGAAGAGCTTCAAATTGGTGACAGCTTAATGGGTGGTGCAATTGGACTTCGCGGTAAATTATGGGGCATTAACTATGATTATTTTGTGGGTGTTCCAATTAAAAAACCGGAAGGATTTAGAACCAGTCATGTGACAACCGGATTTAATGTGAGCTACCGTTTTTAATGCTCACGCTTTTAGATGAATAAATTGATTAAAACCAAACAGAATTTAAAACTTTAAAGGAAATTAAAAAATGAATAAACGTCATTATAAAGTGATTTTTAGCCGTGTATTAAACCAGCTTGTGGTGGTCTCTGAGTTGGCAAAATCTCAAGGTAAAGCGCAAAGTGAAAATGTGAGCTCAGAACAAGAAAAAACAGGATTGTTTTCAACCGCACTTTCACTTAATCCTATTCATTTTAGCTTAATGTTGGCATTAGGCTTTGTCTTCTTATCGCCTTCTGTTCATGCAGAAGATATGGCAATTCGTGCTGATAAATCTGCACCAGGTAATCAACAACCTACCGTACTTCAAACCGGCAATGGTTTACCGCAGGTAAATATTCAAACACCAAGTGCAGGTGGGGTATCACGTAACCAATATTCACAATTTGATGTGGCAGAAAAAGGCGCTGTGTTAAACAATGCCCGCAAAGCAGCCCAAACGCAAATGGCAGGATGGGTGCAAGGTAACCCGAATCTTGCTCGTGGTGAAGCCAAAGTCATTCTTAATGAGGTAAATTCAGCGAATCCAAGCCGTTTAAAAGGTTATGTGGAAGTCGCAGGCAAAAAAGCAGATGTGGTGATTGCCAACCCAAGTGGTATCCAATGTGATGGCTGTGGTGTAATTAATGCGGGGCGTACAACGCTGACAACAGGTAAAACAGAAGTAGAAAATGGCGAGTTGAAAGGCTATCGTGTAAAAGGCGGTAAGGTGACTGTTGGCCAAAAAGGCATGGATAACAGTCAATCTGATTACACTGATATTATCGCGGAGAAAGCCGAAATCAAAGGTGGGGTTTGGTCGAAGAAAGGCATTAAAGTTACCACGGGTAAAAACAACGTTGACCGCACCAATGATTCAGTTGTGTACGTGGGGGATAAAAACACCGACAACACTGACCGCACTTCAGACACTCAAAGTGAAAACCAAAGCTACAGTGTGGATGTGAGCCAATTAGGTGGGATGTATGCTGAAAAAATCCATTTAGTGGATAACGGCCAAGGTCTTGGTGTACGCAATGCGGGGCATATTGGTGCATCAGCGGGTGATGTGAAGATTGATAGTCAAGGACGTATTGTTAATGAAGGGGTAATTAGCGCAACTCACCAAGCTGATCTTAATGCAGAAAAGGTTATTGAAAATAAAGGTAAAGTTGAAACTAAACAGGGGAATGTTGCATTGCGCTCACAAACTCGAGTAGAGCAGCATGGTTCAATTGTTTCACATCAAGGGGGGAGCTTTGTTCAAGCTAAGGATAAAGTTACTCAAACCGGTGAAACTGTTGCTAAGGGCGATATTCAGTATCAGGCAAAAAATATTGAAGTAAAAAGTGGTGCTTTAGTTGCTGCTGGCGTTACGGTACAGGATACTACGCAAGGTGAGATTCGTTCTCTAGATACTCAACATGCACAAGGTGCAAATCTTACTCTTTCAGCTGAAAAGACCATTTCATCCAAAGCAAAACATCTAGCGAGTGGTGAGATTAATGTGAGAGCGGAAATGGTTGATTTATCTGATAGTCAATTAAGTGGAGATCGCATCGCTCTCCAATCTGCTCAATCAGCTTTAAATCTGAATAAAACAACGCTATATAGCGAAGGAAAAACAACATTAAGCAACCCAAATCTTATTTCAACTGAAAATGCACATTTGAATGCTGATCATTTTGTGGTGGATAGTGTTCAACTTAATAATCATCAGGGCAGTTGGATTCAACGTGGCGCCGAAGCTTTTGCATTAAATGTACAAAAGGGATTAGACAATACTGAAGGAAAAATTGTCGCAGAAGGTACGCTTTCTGTTCAAACGCCATTAATTCAAAATAATCAAGGTGTGATTTGGTCAAATCAAGGTGTGAAACTTAACACAAATGCAGGACATATAGAGTCTCAATCTGGTTATTTATTTGGAAAAAATAGTCTTGATATTAGTACTTCAACCTTGAATAACCAAAAAGGTGAAATGTTAGGTGGACAGGTTTTATTGGCTGCACAGCAAGTTAATAATGAGGAAGGGAAGTTAATTGTCGGAAATCGCGCAGATTTATCAGTTAATCAATTTAATAATCAGCGTGGTATTGTTTATAACCAAGGTGAACTATCATTAAAGACAGAAAATTTACACAACCAAGATGGCATTATTTCATCTGTTTCTCGTGCGACATTGCTTGCAAATGATTTAAATAACCTTAAAGGAGTGATTCAGGGAGAGTCTGATTTAACGATTCAAACCCAAAATTTGAATAATACACAAGGTGATATTTCAGCGAAAACAGCAGCGATTTCTTCTGCTGCAATAAATAATGCACAAGGTGTAATTTCATCTCAGGATTTAACATTATCTGGTACAAATTTAAATAACAAAGGTGGCATTGTTCAAAGTGTGAATGCAACATTAAATTTGACCAAGATGGATAACCAGTCTGAAGGTGATAAAGGCTCTTTGGTTAGTGCAACAAATCGTTTAGTGTTAAATGTTACAAATGTAAATAATAAAAATACAAAAGCTAAACAAGATACCCCTACTCAAGGTATTCAAACAACTAATTTAGTAATAAATGCAGAGCATATTGAAAACCAATCTGGTGGTATTTATGCAGGAAAATCAGCAAATATTACAGTTAATCAATCTCTTGATAACCAACAAGGTGAGATTTTATCGGCTGGTCGAGTTGATATTGTAAATCCAGATTTAACCTTGGTTGTAAATAATGCACTAGGAAAAATTGAATCGGTGATTGGCACAACATTACAAGCCAAAACATTAGCGGATGAAGGTTCGATTAGAACAAAAGGAGATTTGGGTATTGAGTTAAATGATAGCTTTACCCTAAATAAAGCCTTTGGTGTAGGCAATAATCTTACTTTTAAAACAAAAGGTGATTTTGTTAATAATTCCAACCTTGTGGTAGGTAATTCAGCATCAGTTGAAGGATCTACTATTCAAAATAATGCTAATGCAGAAATTTCCTCGATAAACACTCGCATTCAAGCCAATAAACTGGATAACTTTGGTTTAATAGATGGTGACACCACAGTGATTAAAGCCAATGATGTCAATAATATCGGTACTGCACGTATTTATGGTAGTCATCTTGCCATTCAAGCAAATAATTTAAATAATCTTGAGAACACTGACGGAACAGCAGCGACTATCGCTGCTCGCGAGAGACTTGATTTAGGTGTCAGTAATTTAGTAAACCGTAACCATTCACTTATTATGAGTTTAGGTAATATCTATATTGGTGGACAGTTAAATGACAATAATCAAGCAACTGGTTATGCAAATAGCATTGATAACGGTAGTGCAACCATTGAAGCTTTAGGAAGTGGTTGGATTAAAACAAATCGTCTGCTAAACCACGATTTACATTTAAGGTTAGGACATAAATATACTAAAAATCATTTTGTTACTTATTCCCCATTTGATAGTAGTGCGACTTATTATAGTAATGAAGGAGAAAAAGGTGAGGGTTATTTAGATCATGTTAATAATAGTCGTCATAATAGCAATCAATATTTTCGTTTCAATGATGGACGTAAAGCTGTGGCAGCTCGAAATTGGCTGAAACAAGATTACATTCGAACCACAGATACTAATACCATTGAACACCAAGATCCCAGTAAATTGCTTATCGGGCAATCTTTACATTTGGAAGGGGGGGAGTATACGAATAAACACTCTCGAATTGTGATTGGTGACACCTTATATTTAGCGGATAAGGCGATTAAGGAACCCGTCAGTACAGTAAGTCAAGGATTACTAAAACTGAGTAATATTGATGTTGATGGTGAAATTCATCGTCGAGATATCGGTTTGAAAAAAGATATTAAAAAAGAACATCGTCATCATGGTTCGAGAGGTAAAAAAGTTTGGGCTGTGTATGGAGGAGATGAACAAAAAATTGACCGCCTCTTACCTGTCGAACCGTTCAAATTTGGGCTGGAACTTTTAAAAATAGGTGAGCCGGTGGAGTCTACTGGCATAATTGTTGGGGATAAATCAGATTTCCAAGGCATTTCATTAGCGGAGAAAACACCTTTAAATACAGATTTAAATGTTCACCGCGTTAATCTAGAAGCAATCACGTCTGGAGTGATGAAAAATAAAGATAACCTTGATATCAAAACGCATTTACCAGATATTTCATTGCCACAGGCAAGCCTTTATAAAATCAACCCTGAGGTATCAGGACAGTTTTTGGTTGAAACAGATCCGCGTTTTACACAGAAATCTAAATGGCTCAGTTCTGATTATATGTTCAAACAGTTGCGCAATGATCCACAAAATATGCTTAAACGTTTGGGTGATGGTTTTTATGAACAACGTTTAGTAAACGAACAAATTAATCAGCTCACTGGTAGACGTTTTCTAGAAAATTACTCTTCCGATTATGATCAATATAAAGCCTTGATGGATAACGGGGCATACTACGCCAAAAAAATGAATTTAGTACCAGGCGTTGCTTTGACATCTTCTCAGATGAAAGAGTTAACTTCTGATATGGTTTGGATGGTAAAACGTGAAGTGACTTTAAAAGATGGTTCTAAGAAAGAAGTATTAGTGCCACAGGTTTACGTTGTTGGACGTAATACCGATATTGATAGTCGAGGTGCAGTGATTTCTGCCAATGATGTCATTATGAATATCAAAGGCGATGTACAAAATAGTGGCGTAATTTCTGGACGTAATCTAACAGGCTTAGCCGCAAATAATATTGAGAACTTAGGTGGTCGCTTACAGGGTCGAGAACTTTATTTGGTAGCTAAAAATATGCTCAATAATCTTGGTGGAGAGTTAAATGCAATAGATAATTTAGTTGCCCAAGGAAAGCATATTAATATTGAAAGTACCACGAGTGAAACAGAAAACACACCTGATTTTTACCAAAAATCACTAACACAACAAGCATCTGTAAAGGTTGGCAATGATAACAAAAAAGGCAGTGCTAGCTTTATTGCGACTGAAAATATTACTGTAAAAGGTGCAAATGTAGATGTGAATGGAAATGTGGTTTTCTCTGCAGGTAAAGCATTGAATTTTGGTACGGTAGAAACTGAAAATAAAGAGCATTACGTACCAAATGCAGATAATTACTATAAGCTTGATCAAAAACAAGAAGTTGGCAGTCAGTTAAATGTTACAGGAAATCTTGATGCTGTAGGTAAAAGTGCGGTTGAAATGCGAGGTGTTTCGGTAACCAGTAATGGCACCATGAATGTACTTTCTGACGGTAATATCAATATTCAAGAAGCACGTTATAAAGAGCAGTTGTCGAGTGCATCCAAAAGTAAATCTAGAGGTTTAACAAGCTCAACGACAGAAGTTTATCGACATAAACACGATTATGATGTTGCGGAAGCCTCAAATTTAGATGCAGATAAGATTTATCTTCATTCAAGCAAAGGTAATGTCACTATTCAGGGCTCAAATGTGGCTGCAGGTAATGGCTTGACGGTGAAGGGTAAGAATATTGATATTCGTGAGGCTGAGAACCGAGTTTACTCTGATGATTTTTATAGCAAGAAAAAATCAGGGATGCTAGGTGCTGGTATAGGGGTTGCTTTTGGTACCCAAAAACAAACCACGGAAAGTGACCAAACTAAGCTTTATGCCCAAAGTAGTCAAGTTGGTAGCCTCAAGGGTAATACTACAATGATTGCTGAGCAATCATACGCACAAACAGCGAGTACTGTGAAAGCGATAGAGGGGGATGTAAATATTCTAGCTCAAAAAGCTGAAATTAAAGCAGCGGATAATAAATATGAAACTAATACTAAGCAAACTTTTCAGCAAAAAGGCGTTACTATTTCCTTAAGTTCTCCAGTGATTTCAGCTATTCAGGGAGTCGCTAAATCAGCTGAAATGATAGGGAAAAGTAAACATGCTCGAGTAAATGCAATGACAGCAGCGAATAGCGCATATAACGTGGTTCAAGCAGGCCAAGCTCTAGGTGAGTTAGCTGGTGCGGCTAGTGGTGCAGGGCAAGCCGCTGGTGGTTCTACGGGGCTCAAAATTTCAATCACTTATGGTCAACAACAAAGTGAATCCAGAACACATACTGTGGGTAATACTGCTGCTAAGTCTCAAGTCAATGCTGGCGGTAAAGTGAATATCATCGCTACAGGAGCGGGTAAAGCATCAAATATTGATGTTGTTGGATCTGATATATGGGGAAAACAAGGAACAACTTTAATTGCTGATAATCAAGTAAATATCAAAGCAGCAGAGCAAACACATCAAGAGCGTAGTACTAACAAATCCAGTGGATTTAACGCTGGGGTTGCTATTGATATTGGAAAAGGTGTTTCAGCTGGATTAACTGTAGGTGGAAACTATGGTAAAGGTTACGGTAATGGTGATGAAACTACATATGTCGCAAGTCATGTAGGTGATATTCAAAGTAAAACCGTGATTCAGGCAGGTGGAGATGCTAATGTAATTGGTTCAGGTATCCAAGGAAAACGAGTAGAGCTTCGTGCTGAAAACCTCAATATTGAGAGCTTGCAAAATAAAGCAAGCTATGATGGAAAACAAATGAACGTAAGTGGTTCGATAACAGTTGGTTATGGTTTTTCTGCTGAGGGTGGTTATAGTAAGTCTAAAATGAATTCAAACCATGCATCTGTGAATGAACAGGCTGGAATTTATTCAGGTGATGAAGGCTATGATGTGAATGTAAAAAATCATACAGATTTAAAAGGTGCGATCATTACTTCAACTCAACAAGCTGAAAGCTCAGGATTAAATCAATTTAGTACTGGTACATTAAGCCATAGTGATATTGAAAACCACTCATCTTATAAAGGTTCTTCAATTGGTATATCAGCTAAGGGAGCAGCAAAAGGCGGATGGACAGGTCAAGAGAAAAATGGTATTTCTGGTAGTGTAGGTTATGGTCGCGAAAGTGATAATCAAAATAGCGTGACTAAAAGCGGTATCAATACTCAAAATATTGAAATTCGTAATGAAAACGCACAACAGGCACTTACAGGGCAATCCATCACTGAGACACTTGTAGCAATCAAAACCGATATCAGTACTGATAATGCAGAAAGTCAAAGTGGTAAATTAGAAAATCGTTTTGATAAGAATGCCTTACAAAAAGAACTTAATATACAGGTGGAGGCAACAAAAGGATTTGTTCAAACTGCGAGTGCTGCTGGGAATGCAATTGCAAATAAATTAGGTGAAGAAGCTGTTGCTAAACAACGTGAAGCACAAGCTGCTCAAGAAGTTGCTGACCGTGCGTATAAAGCTAACCCAAGCAAAGAAAATGAAACCGCATTAAATACCGCGAATCAAAATCTGATAACGGCTAATAATGAAGCGGACAAGTGGCAAACTGGAGGAGAATATAAGCGAAAAATTGATGGTGCCATGAATGCTATTTCTGCAGCATTGGGTGGTTTGCCAGCAGCGGGTATTGCTACCTCCGCAATTTCGCCAGAAATAAATCATCAAATTAAGCTAGCCACTGAGGGTAGCCCTATGGCTAATAAGGTTGCCCATGCAGTTTGGGGTGCGGTGGAAGCTTACTCCGCAAATCAAAATGCTGCAGCGGGAGCTGGTGGTGCTTTAGCGAGTGAGGTGATGGCTGATGTAATTGCAAAAGAGCTTTATGGTAAAAAGCCGAACCAACTTAATCGAGAAGAAAAAGAAGTCGTATCTTCTGTTAGTCAAGCAGCCGGTGCTTTAGTGGGTGGAGTGGCAGCAAATAGTAGTCAAGGAATTGGTGTAGGACTAACTACGGCTAAGAATGCAGTGGAGAATAATTATCTTTCTAAGGATGATTGGGATAATTATCGCAAAGACCTTCAAAATTGCCAAGGAAATAAACAGTGTCAAATGGATATTAATAAAAAATATGCAAAACTTGACTCTGAAAAACATGCTGATTTAGTGGCAGCTTGTAAATTAGGCGGAAGTTCTTCTAAATGTCAAACAATGTCTGAAGAAGCTAGAGATGGTGTTGACTATGCTGTACAAGAATTTTATAAACCGATGTTTGATGGGCGCAATGAATTATGGTTAAGGCAGCGTATAGAGCAAGGTTATTCCGATAGTAAAAAAGAACCAAGTGTTGCACTTTTAGGTGATGAGTCACTTAATAATTTAAATGACATGGCTAAGAATCCTAAAGTTTTAAAAAAATTAAAATCTGATGAGAATTTACGGAAAGAATTTATTGATGCAGTGGATGAATCAACATTAGCAGTTAGAATGGAAAAAAGCAATGCGTATGAGTTTGGAGAAGGGCTTTCAAAGTACAAGAATTTGGTTGATCTTACTGATCTCACAGGTGGTTATAAATACTTTAACCGAGAAATTCCTCTCGAATCGGTATACCCTGAAGCTTTCATTGCTCCTTTTGCCCTGAGGGGAGCGCAAGCAATATCTTCAGCTGAAGGATTAATTGTTCAAGGCACCTCAAAAGTATTGCCTAGAGTAGGCATGGTTGCAGAGAAATATCCTTTACTTTCTGAATTAGTTGTTTCTGGAGTTATAAATACAGGATATCAACTGTCATCAAAGAAAGAATTTAGTGGGGATGACTTATTAAAAGCAGAATTATCTACATTGTTCAATAGAAACAAATCTCTAGGCCAACAAACCGCAATTAATATAGGGCTTAATGTTATGGCCACAACAAAACCAGAGGATTATGGTTGGAATGCAATCAGTGCTGTTACTGGAACCTTAGGTTCAGCTGCAGTATCTAATGGATTGTCGAAAGTAAATATATCGCCTTCGATAAATAAAATGGTTGTTCCCACTGGTTCAGCTATTACAAGTGAATATTTAGGTGATGCAGAAAAACTGAAACAATACTACAGATTTCTCGAGGAAAAATATGCTAAATAAGCTTAGGAAAAATTCATGGTTTAGCAATCTAGTGTTATTTTCTTTTT
>ERZ857757.2672-NODE-2672-length-11173-cov-2.898183_pt1 | contig 11173 bp, 5 predicted proteins | sample MGYA00519764_ERZ857757 | MGnify/ENA primary metagenome ERZ857757 (study PRJEB31778, sample SAMEA3449359) | human gut metagenome | biome: human gut; feature: human-associated habitat; material: faeces | place: United Kingdom | collected 2010/2012 ... | reverse complement strand
GCGCTTTTTGTTTCCAAAGGTACCATCGGATCACCCGGCCATCCAATCGGCTGCCACAAATATGATCTGTAATGTATTCGGTCTTGGCGCAGCGGCAACGCCGCCGGGCCTTCTTGCCATGGAACAGTTCGAAGAGCTGGAAGAGGAACGGCGGAAAAACAAAAATCCGGCCGCTGTTCCGAAAGGAACTGCAAACCGGGAAATGTGCACCTTTCTGATTTTAAATATTTCTTCCCTGCAGCTGATACCGGTCAACGTGATTGCATACCGCAGCCAGTATGGCAGCGTGCATCCAACGGCCATTGTCGGACCGGCACTGGCGGCAACGGCAGCAAGCACGGTAGCGGCTGTTTTATTCTGCAAATGTATGGAAAAATGCAAAAGCTGAGAATGCGGTCTGCCCAGGAATATTTATAAAAAAACAGTAAATTCGCCTTCTTAGGACTAGCCGCCGCGGCAACGGCTTGGTACAATAAAGGAAATGAGGGATATTGAATTTTACATAGGAGGAACACAAGAGCATGGCAGGATATGTGAGTCTTCAGGATGTAACCAAGACCTATCAAATGGGTGAGATTACCATCAAGGCTGCGGATGGGATCAGCTTTGATGTGGAAAAGGGTGAGTTTGTGATTGTTGTTGGACCGAGCGGTGCGGGTAAGACGACGGTGCTGAATATTTTAGGCGGAATGGACACAGCGACTTCCGGAAAGGTGCTGGTGGACGGCGCGGAAATCAGCAAATACCGCGGCAAGAAGCTGATCCAGTACCGGCGGGAGGATATTGGATTTGTTTTTCAGTTTTATAATCTGATGCAGAACCTGACGGCGCTCGAGAATGTGGAGCTGGCGATGCAGATTTGTAAGCATCCGCTGGATGCGTCGGAGGTGCTTGAGGAGGTTGGGCTGGAAGAGAGAATGAATAACTTCCCGGCGCAGCTTTCGGGCGGAGAGCAGCAGCGTGTGGCGATTGCGCGTGCGCTGGCGAAGAATCCGAAACTGCTGCTCTGCGATGAGCCGACCGGCGCACTCGATTATGTGACGGGAAAAGCGATCTTAAAGCTGCTGCAGGATACCTGCCGGGAGAAGGGGATGACGGTCATTGTCATCACTCACAACTCGGCGCTGACACCGATGGCGGACCGCGTGATTAAAATCCGAAACGGAAAAGTGGCGGGAATGAAAACAAATGAGAACCCGACGCCGGTGGAAGAGATAGAATGGTAGGTGGACGATGAGAGCATTTCGAAAAGACTTTATCCGGGAAATCACAAAGAACAAGGGGCGGTTTCTGTCAGTCTTTTTCATCGTGCTTCTTGGCGCGGCGTTTTTCTCGGGCATTCGGTCGGCGGAAGGAGATATGAAGGTTTCGGCGGACCGGTATTATGATGAAGTAAATTATATGGATTTGAAAGTTCTTGGAACGCTGGGGCTGACGGACGATGATCTGGCGGATATCGCGAAGACGGACGGCGTGAAAGCGGTTTACGGCGGAAAGACGGTGGAAGTGCTGCATGACATCGGCGAAAGCGAGCAGGTTGTGAAACTGATTGCGCTGACGGACGGTGTGAATGAGCCGCGCGTGGTCGAGGGACGGATGCCGGAGAAAGAGGATGAAATTCTTGTTGATACGCAGTTTCTGAAAAGTTCCGGCTGTGAGATCGGGGATCAGGTAACGTTCACTTCAGGAACGGAGGATCCGCTCTCAGATTCGCTGACCGGGGATACGTTTACGATTGTTGGTTCGGCGACGCTCCCTTATTATATGGATCTGAACCGCGGAACGGGCTCGATTGGAAATGGAAGCATCAACAGTTTTGCACTGCTGCTTCCGGAGACATTTACCTCGGATCTCTATACAGAGATTTACGTCCAGGCGGACGGCGCACAGGAAGAGGCGAGCTACAGCGATGCGTATGATGAGACGGTGAAGGCTGTACAGACGAAGATTGAAGCGCTCGAGGATGCGGCGTGCGACCGGCGGTATACGGCAGTCAAAACCGAAGGACAGGAAAAGATTGATGATGCAAAACAGCAGGTCGCTGATGCAGAGCAGAAATTAGCGGACGCAAAAACAGAGCTGGATGACGGTGCACAGCAGCTTGCCGACGCGAAAGTGACGATTGCGGACAAAGAGCAGGAACTTCTCAGTGCGAAAGCAACCATCGCCGATAAAGAGCAGGAACTGGCATCCGGCAAGGCAACGCTGAAAGATAAAGAGGCGGAACTTGCGAGCGGAAAAGCGACGCTGGAAGCAAAGGCGGCAGAGCTGGAAAGCGGAAAAGCGGAGCTGAATCAGAAAGCCGATGAACTTGCAAGTGGAAAAACCACACTTGAGGCAAAAGCGAAAGAACTTTCCGACGGAAAAGCACAGCTTGCAGAGAAAGAAACAGAACTGGCATCCGGCAAAAAAGAGTTAGAGGAAAAAATGACGCAGCTTTCGGCGGCAAAAACCGAACTGACTCGGAAGCAGACGGAGCTGAATACTGCAAAAGAGCAGCTTTCCGAAAAAGAAACGGAATTGAATATTGCAAAGGAGCAGCTTTCCGCTGCACGCGAGGAACTGGACAACAAGAAAGCAGAAACCGCTGCAGGACGCACACAGTATGAAGCGCAGAAGGCAGCGTATGAAGAACAGAAGAGTCAGTATGAGACAGCCAAGGATCAGTTAGCCCAGATTTCCAGGCAGCTTCCGATGGTGGAGGCTGCGCAGACAGAAGTGACTGGTCAGATCGAGGTGATTGAGGCTCAGCTTGACGGACTGACAGAGGAAGATGAAGCATATGTATCCCTGTTAGAACAGAAAACTGCGCTGGAAGCAAAGCAGACAGAGTTAGCACAGCAGCTTTTCACGATGCAGGAGCAGAAAACATTTCTGGAACAAAACATCGCAGCGTTTGAAGCAGCAAGCGCTGATGCGGAAGCCCGGCTTGCGGCTGCAGAAGCTCAGATTACCGACGCAGAAAGTCAGCTTGCCGCTGCAGATGCACAATTAACAGAAAAAGAGCAGGAATGCGCCGCAGGCGAGGCACAGATTGCTTCTGCAAAAGAAGAACTGGAAAGCGGCGAAGCTCAGATTACAGAGGCTCTTGCCCAGCTTCAGGATGGAGAAGCACAGGCAGAAGCTTATCAGAAACAGATTGAGGATGGCGAAGCCCAGCTTGCATCCGCCAAAGCAGCGATTGCCGACGGAGAAGCTCAGATTGAGACGAATCGCAGTAAATTAAAAGACGGAGAAACTCAGCTTGCGGCTGCCAGAGCCCAGCTTGCTGATGGGGAACAGCAGATTGCATCGTACCGACAGACGATTCAGTCGGGTGAGGCCCAGCTTGCCGCTGCAAAGCAGACAATTTCCAGTGGAGAAAGTCAGCTCGCCGACGCGAAACAGACGATCGCCGATGGCGAAACCCAGTTAGCAGAAGCAAAGCAGACGATCGCCGATGGAGAAAGTCAGCTCGCCGAAGCCAAGCAGACGATTGCCGACGGAGAAACCCAGCTTGCCGACGCGAAACAGGAAATCGCCGACGGAAAAATCTCCCTTGCGGATGCGAAACAGGAAATTGCCGATAAAGAAAAGGAACTTGAGGACGGCAAAGCCGAATATGAAAAAGCAAAAGCCGACGCCGAACCAGAAATCGCGGATGCGAAGCAGGAAATTGCGGACGGTGAGAAAACACTCGCAGACCTGAAAAAACCAACGTGGTACGTCTGGGGACGGAATAAGGTAACGTCAACTGAGAGCTTCGGTCAGGATGCCGGCCGTATCTCGAATATCGGAAAATTCTTCCCGGTTATCTTCTTCCTCGTGGCTGCTCTCGTCAGCCTGACGACGATGACACGAATGATCGAGGAACAGCGTCAGCAGATCGGAACGTTAAAAGCCCTCGGTTATTCCGACGGCGTGATCGCCTTTAAATATTTCGCATACGCGATGCTCTCCACCGTATCCGGCGCTCTCGCGGGCGTGGTGGTTGGAGAAAAAATCCTGCCCTGGGTTATTATGAATGCCTACGGCATGCTGTATACCGGACTCCCGTATTACATGACCCCGCTGAATTGGGAGCAGGGAGGCCTTGCGATTCTGGCGAGTGCAGCCTGCACCGGCGTGGCGACGATCGCGGCATGCTACAAAGAACTCGCCGCAGGTCCGGCAGAGCTGATGCGGCCGGAAGCACCGAAAAACGGCAAACGGATTTTCCTGGAACGTATCGGCGTACTCTGGAAACATCTGAACTTTACGCAGAAATCAACCGTGCGGAATCTGGTACGGTATAAAAAACGATTCTTCATGACCGTTATCGGAATCGGCGGATGCATGGGTCTGATCCTCGTCGGTTTCGGCCTTCAGGATTCCATCACCGCGATTGCGAAAAACCAGTTCGTCAGCCTCTTCACCTATCAGGCGAATGCTGTGCTGAATTCAGATGTGGATGAATCCGAAAAAGAAGCATTGCAGACCGATCTGGAAAACCACAGCGGCATCGATGAGCTGCTGGAAATGTACTGCCAGAACATCGAACTGCAGACCGACAAAAAGACCGTGGATGCAGTGCTTGAAGTGCCGAAAGAACTGACGAATTTCAATGACTTCTATGCCTTCCGAGACCGGAAAAGCGGAGAAGTTTACGAATTCCCGACCGACGGCGGCGCAGCCATCAGCGAAAAGACAGCAACGATGCTCGGCGTAAAAGCAGGCGACACGGTTCAGCTGAAAAAAGGCGATGATATTGTGGACGTAAAGATTTCGATCATCGTCGAAAACTACGTGCGCCATTACCTGTATCTGGCCCCGGATCTCTACGAGGAGCTGTTCGGCGGAGCGCCGGATTACAACCAGCTTCTGATGAAATATCAGGACACGTCGAGCAATTATGAGACAGCACTCGGAGAAAAAATCATGACGTACGACGGTGTAGCGGCAATCTCGTTCACATCCGACCTGATTGATCAGATTGACAACATGCTTCGTTCCCTCGACATCGTCATCGTGGTGCTGATCGTATCGGCGGGCCTGCTGGCGTTTGTGGTGCTGTACAACCTGAACAACATCAACATCACCGAACGACAGAGAGAGCTGGCAACGCTGAAAGTGCTCGGCTTCTTCGACGGCGAGGTGGCATCGTACGTGTACCGGGAAAACATGGTGCTGACACTGTTCGGCGTTATCGCGGGCATGGGAATTGGAACGTTTTTACATCATTGCGTAATTCAGACCGTCGAGGTCGATATGATGATGTTCGGACGAAACGTGTTCCCGCGGAGCTACGGCTGGAGCGCCCTGATTACCCTGGCGTTTGCTCTGTTCGTCAATTTTATGATGTTCTACCGGTTAAGAAAAATTGATATGATTGAATCGCTGAAAAGCGTGGAGTAAACAACAGAAAAAGGCCGTCCGCGGTGATGCAGAGAATCTGCAGAAACCGTGGGTGGTTTTTTCATTTTGAAAGTGAAATATGAGCCGGAATGCTTGTTTTTTCAGACATTTCGTTGTATAAAAAAATAAGGGTTTTTATTAGAACAGAATCAAAAAACAAAGAGTAAAGGGGATTTTTACAAATGGGAACAACAGAAACGAAAAAAATGAGAGTCGGCGTTGTCGGCTGCGGAGCGATCAGTGATATTTATCTGACGAACATGATTCATAACTTTGAGAATCTTGAGGTAGCAGCATGCTGCGCAGGCCATCTTGAACATGCGAAAAAGAAAGCAGAGCAGTATGGCATCAAGGGCTGTACCTACGAGGAAATTCTGGCAGATCCGTCGATTGAAATGGTAGTCATTCTGACACCGGCACCGACCCACGAGGGGCTGATCCGTCAGGCACTGGAAGCCGGAAAACACGTTTACACTGAAAAAACAATGACCCTCGCACCGGAAACGGCAGCGAAACTGATCGAGCTGGCAGAGGAGAAACATCTCTATCTCGGTTCCGCACCGGACACCTTCCTTGGATCGGCACTGCAGACCGCAAGAAAAGCGATCGACGACGGGCTGATCGGCGAGGTGACATCTTTCGAAGCATGCGCAAACCGCGATCTTGATTTGCTGGCGAGCATCTTCCGTTTTCTGCGGATGCCGGGCGGCGGTATCTGCTACGATTTCGGTGTTTATTATCTGACGGCAATTGTGAGTCTTTTTGGTCCGGTGGATCGCGTTGTATCGTCCGTGCGAAACCTTGCGGCGAAGCGTGTGAACATCATTCCGGGCAGCCCGGAATACGGACAGGAATTTGACTATACAAACGAAAGTCAGGTCTTTACCATTCTGGAAATGAAAAACGGTGTGACCGGTACATTCTGCGTCAATGGTGACAGCGTCATCAATGATCAGGCGGTATTCACCATTTACGGTAAAAAAGGTATCTTAAAGCTTGTTGATCCGAACAATTTCGGCGGCGATGTTGTCTATATTCCGGGTGTAAAAGACTGGACACAGCAGACTGTTCCGGAAGTTTTACATTATGGCTTTGATTACAGCGAAAACAGCCGTGGTCTTGGCCCGTCTGAGATGGCAGAAGCAATTGCCGAGGGCAGACCAAACCGTGCGAGTGCCAAAATGGCATATCACGTACTCGATACGATCGATCAGATTATGAAGAGTGCGGAAACGGGTGCATTTGAGAAGGTTCCATCCACCTGCGAAAGACCAGAGGCCATGCCGAATTCATAGCCTATTTCTGATAGGATTGCAGGTACATCTGACGGAAGTCGGTAGGGCTTACATTTTTTGATTTCAAAAAGACTCTGTTAAACGTAGAAATACTGTTAAAACCGGATTCGAGCGACACTTCGGTGATCGTGAGATCCGGTTTTTTTAACAGGTTTTCGGCGATATGGAGCCGTTCCCTGGTGACAAAATCCGTGAAGGAGAGACCGGTGTATGCGCGGAACAGCTTGGAAAAATGGCAGCGGGAGAATCCGGCGACCTTTGATGCTTCTTCCAGGGAAACCGGTTCGGTGCAGTGACTCGAGATCCAGGTACATGCAGCAATCATCTGGCGGTGTACCTGTGCGGAATGGCCTGTTTTTTGCGGTGTGGCAGTTTCGGTCGGCACGGAGAGATTTTCGCCGAGCAGAATAAAAAACTGATACAGCAGAACGCATCCGCGCAGCTCGGAAAAACTGATACCGGAGAGGGAGAGCCTGCGCAGCTCTGTCAGAAATCCGCGGAGTTTTTCGATTTCCGGGAAGTTGTTCTGATTCAGAAGACGAATCTGATAAAAAAGATAAGCAACAGACTGGAAATCCACGCGTTTTTCCAGAAAATCTGCATCGAGCTGAAGCATGATCAGGCGATGTTCTCTGTTGGTTGTGGAAACAGCGTGCAGCTCGCCGGGCCAGATAAAAAGAAGATCACCGGGCTTTAGCGGAAAGGTTTCTCCATTTACTTCATAGATAATGCCGTCATCCTGTGCAAGCACAATTTCAATATAGTGATGCCAGTGCAGACCGAAATAGGCGGGGACATGCGAAATAGAGATATCGTAAACATAGCTGTTAGCAAAATGATTGTTTTCGAAAAAAGAAGTCGAATCGTTTTTCATGGCAAAAGAATCCTCCGTATCTGATAAACGGTATTATACAACAGAAGAGAGAAAAAATATAGAAAAAATCGAAACATCTGGGCAATGATCGGCAATATATAAGTAGTGTTTTACGAGGATCTGTATTATGGTTAAGATATGAAAATTGTGAAGAACGGCAGAAATCGGAAAAAGAGTGATGTGATTTTGGCGAAAATTCACAATAAAAGTTTATGAAAAGTGAAGAAGTGAGAGGTAAGCGAAAAATGCAGATTTATGTAGATGGAAATGCTGTGCGAAGCGGAAATGGGCAGAAGGAATATCCATTTCGGACGATTTCCGAGGCGGCAAAAATTGCAAGGCCCGGCGACGAGGTGCTTGTAGCACCTGGCGTATATCGGGAATATGTAGATCCGGCGAATGCGGGATGTGAGGATGCAAGAATTGTGTACCGTTCTGTGGAACCGGGAAAAGCTGTGATTACCGGTGCGGAAATTGTGGATAACTTGGAGCATTTGGAAGGTGATGTGTGGACAGCGCGCGTTTCGAACGGATTGTTTGGGGATTACAATCCATATACGACACTGGTCAGCGGTGACTGGTTTATCGCATCCTACACGGCACACACCGGAGAAGTGTATCTGAATGGAAAATCCATGTATGAGGTGACGAGCCTGGACAAGGTGAAAAAGCCGGAGATCTATAAAAAATCCTGGGATCAGGCATTCACGGTTTACACCTGGTATGTGGAGCAGGACGAAGAAAAAAATGAGACCGTTTTCTATGTGAATTTCCAGGGGAAAAACCCGAATGAGGAAACGGTGGAAATTAATGTGCGCGAGAATTGCTTTTATCCATCGAAGGAGGGCATCGGTTACATCACTCTGTCCGGCTTTGTTGTAAAACAGGCGGCAACCCAGTGGGCTCCGCCGACGGCATATCAGGAAGGAATGGTCGGCCCGCACTGGTCAAAGGGATGGATCATCGAGGATTGTGAGATTTCAGATTCGAAGTGCTCGGGCATTTCACTTGGAAAATACAGACAGCCGAACAATGACAATAAATGGCTCAAATGGAAATTCAAAGATGGTACACAGACGGAGCGTGACTGTATCTGCCAGGCGCAGCGGGAGGGATGGACAAAGGAAAACATCGGAAGCCACATCATCCGCCGGTGCAACATCCATGACTGTGGACAGACGGGTATTGTAGGCCACTTAGGTGGTGTGTTCTCGATCATTGAGGATAACCACATTCACCATATCAATAATAAACAGAACCTTGCGGGTGCGGAGATCGGCGGCATCAAGATGCATGCAGCAATCGATGTGATCATTCGAAGAAACCATTTCCATCACTGTACGAGAGGCCTCTGGCTCGACTGGCAGGCACAGGGCACACGTGTTACGCAGAACCTGTTCCATGACAATACGCTGCCGAACGAGGAAAATGCAAATCCAGAAGGTATGGACGGCATCGGCGAGGATATCTTTATTGAAATTTCCCACGGACCGACGCTGGTGGACAATAACGTACTGCTTTCGGACCGCGCTATGAAGCTGGCAACACAGGGTGTTGCGGTAGTACATAACCTGATCGCGGGATCGTTTACTGCTGTCGGCCGAGGTGTCAACAATGGCTCCGACAAGCTGCCGTCGCCGCGCTACACACCGTACCATGTGCCGCATCGCACGGAGATCAACGGATTTATGACAGTTCTTCACGGTGACTGCCGGTTCTACAATAATATCTTCATCCAGAAGCCGGTTCGTGCGGGAATGGAAGAAATCCGTAAACTGACCGGAGATAATGAGTGGGATGACGGAAATCTGACAGCAGGAACCGCACCGTACAGCGGATATCCGACATTGGAGGAGTACGTGGCAAGATTTGAGGGCTACTGCGGAATGGGTTCCGGAAAGTCACCGGATCTGTATTACGAGAAGCTGCCGGTATGGCTTGGCGGCAACGTTTACTTCAATGGGGCGAAGCCGGCAGAGCAGGAACAGGACGCTGTAGTGGATACCGAGCATGAAATCACCATCGGTGTAAAAGAAGAGAACGGAAAATGGAAACTGGAGACCAATGTTTACGATTATCTGCCGCAGAATGCCTGTGCAGTGATCTCAACGGAGACGCTTGGCATGGCATTTGAGCCGGAACAGAAATATGAGAATCCGGATGGAACGCCGATCGTGTTCCGATATGACTACTTCGGAAACCGTCAGGGCATTCATCCGCTGCCGGGCCCGTTTGCATCAAAAGAGGCTGCGGAAGAAGCATTATCATAAAGAAATTCTATAGACCCGCAAAAAAATAGCGTAAAAAATTCAGAGCCGCAGAGAGTGAATGATTGCGTCACAGCCTTTTTTGCAGTGTTTTCAGGTTTTACTATAACAAAAAGGAGTATAGAGAAATGATTTACTATGTTAATAATTCCGCTCCGAAGAATGGAAACGGAACAAAAGAGATGCCGTTCAAGTTCATCAATGATGCGGCAAAAATTGCAAAGGCAGGAGATGAAGTTCTGGTTGCACCTGGTATTTACCATGAATATGTTGATCCGGTCAACGGCGGAACCGAGAATGCAAGAATCGTCTATAAGAGTGAGAAGCCGCTCGGCGCAAAGATCACCGGTGCGGAAACGATGAATGACTGGGAGCATTACAAAGATAATGTGTGGGTATGCCGTGTAGACAACGGAGTTTTTGGAAATTATAACCCATACACGACAATGGTCGGCGGTGACTGGTATTTTGCACCGGTGGTACGCCATACCGGCGCGGTTTATCTGAATGACCGCCAGTTATACGAGGCAGAGACGCTCGAGGAGTGTATCAAAGGCGAGGTTTATGCGCCGTCCTGGGAGCCGGAGTGGTCGGTTTACAAATGGTATACCGAGCAGGACAAAGAGAAAAATCAGACGGTCATCTACGCAAACTTCCAGGGTAAAAACCCGACGGAGGAAAAAGTAGAAATCAACGTGCGCCGGAACTGCTTTATGCCGTCGAAAACAGGCGTAAATTACATTACGTTCAGTGGATTTGATGTCAGCAAGGCAGCAACGACATGGGCGCCGCCGGCTGCTTATCAGGACGGTATGATCGGCCCGCACTGGAGTAAGGGCTGGATCATTGAGGACTGTGAAATCGTCAACAGCAAATGCTGTGGAATTTCTCTTGGCAAATATTATGATGCAGAAAATGATCATTACTTTACCCGTAAGCATGTAAAAAGTGCGACCCAGATGGAACGTGATGCGGTATGCCGTGGTCAGTATCATGGGTGGTTAAAGGAAAAGGTCGGTTCCCACATCATTCGTAGATGTAACATTCATGACTGTCAGCAGACCGGTATTGTGGGAAGAATGGGATGCGTTTTTTCGACCATTGAGGACAACCATATCCATCACATCAATAACATGATGGAGCTTGGTGGCGCGGAGATCTCAGCAATTAAGCTGCATGCGGCAATTGATGTTGTGATTCGCAGAAACCATATTCATCACAGTACGATGGGAATCTGGCTGGACTGGGAAGCACAGGGAGCACGGGTTTCCCAGAATCTGCTCCATGACAACGATGTTCCGGAAGGCTCGACAAAGCTGGAATGCGGCATGGAGAGTCAGGACATTTTCGTGGAAGTCGGTCAT
>ERZ857757.2669-NODE-2669-length-11182-cov-3.824481_pt1 | contig 11182 bp, 8 predicted proteins | sample MGYA00519764_ERZ857757 | MGnify/ENA primary metagenome ERZ857757 (study PRJEB31778, sample SAMEA3449359) | human gut metagenome | biome: human gut; feature: human-associated habitat; material: faeces | place: United Kingdom | collected 2010/2012 ... | reverse complement strand
CTGCCAATCCTCCGGAGTAATATCGGTAAACAGCTTTATCTGCGATATCCCCGCATTATTTACCAGCACGTCTATCCTGCCGTAGTCCTTCAGAACCTTTTCCGCCGCCGCCTCGCAGGAAGCGTAATCCGAGACGTCGCAGCGCACCGCCGAGCAGCGCAGCTTTCCACAGAGCCGCTGAGCCTCGTCCGCCCGGGAATTATAGGTGAACACCACGTCGTCCGTAGCCGCGAATTCTGCAGCGATGGCGCTTCCGATGGTGCCGGTTCCGCCGGTAATTAGTATCGTACTCATGCGCTTACTTGCCGTCCACTGTTATCTCGCCGTCCTGCGTGCCTATGCTTATTTCGGAAAGCGGATTCTCTGCGTGGTCGATTATCAGCTCTGCGATTTTATCCTCGATGTCGCTGCGGATCACGCGGCGGATATCTCTGCCGCCGTACTTCCCGCCGAACGCCTTCTGAGCCACGGTCTTGTACGCGTCGTCGGTGATGCGGAGCGCGATTTTCTTCTCCGCGAGCGGAGCCTCCAGCTCATGCAGCATAAGCTTCGCAATCTCAGCGTAGTTCTCAACTGTCAACGGGTGGAAAACAATGATCTCGTCCACGCGGGCGATGAACTCGGGCCGCAAAAAGTCGCTCAGCGCTTTCATGGCCTTGTCCTTGTTCAGCTGGGCCCGGGCCTTGTTGGCGTGCGCCCGATAGAGTTTGGGGTCGATGATGAACAGAGGCTGTCCCTTGCGGACATAGGTGCCCTCTTCGAACATCATCTTTTCGAGGAAGCCCTCGACGCGGGCGCGGATTTCGACGAACTGCTGGGCGCGGATGCGTCCGACGTATTCGCCGTAAAGTTCTATATCGTCGGTCTGGACGGGTTCGACCTCGACCACCGGCCAGACGGGTTTTGCGGGTTCGGGACGCAGCCACCACCACAGCCCTCCGGCCGCCACGACGGCGGCTCCGCCGAGGATGATCCAGGTGCGTCTGGAAAAGCGGCGGACCCTGCCGCCTGCCTCTTTGCCCAGTTTCAGCGTGCGGCGTCCTGTCAGGAGTGCCTGCTGTCTGATTTTATCACGGGATATTTTCATTGCTTGACATCGTGTGTATTGATTGCCTGGTTCGGATGTCCGGTATTTGGATTGCAAAATTAGGATTTTTTGTCAATCTGCCTCTCCTCCCGGTGCAAATCGGGCGAATATGATGCCGAAATGCCTGTTTTTGTTAAGAAAAGGTGTAATTACGGTAATAAAATCCGGAATCCGTATACCGAAAGACCGGAAAAACGGGTTTATATTTGTACATTGTCAAAACGCTATTACGAATGTTCCGCCGAAAAACAAAACGTGTCATGCTTCTGCTTCTCGGAATCGTCTGTCTGCTGGCCGCTGCGGTCGCGCTCTTCATTCATCGACCTTCGTTCGGACGACTGCCCCGCGGGGAGCGGCTGGCCCGGATCGAACGCTCGCCCAATTACCGCGACGGGCAGTTCCGCAACCGGGAGCGCACACCGCAGATCACCGCGGACCGGGGACGTGTGCGGACCATGCTGGGATTCCTGTTCCGTTCGACGGAGAACCTGCGTCCGGCGGTGCCCGTGGCTGCCGTCAGGACCGATTTGCGGGAGCTCGACCCTGCGCGGGAGCAGCTGGTCTGGTTCGGACACTCCTCCTACCTGATCTTTTCAGGCGGGCGGCGGATTCTCGTGGACCCGGTTTTCCGGAGCGCCGCTCCGCTGGGGTTTCTGAACAGGGCCTTTCCGGGCAGCGACCTCTACCGTCCGGAGGATATGCCTGCGATAGACCTGCTCGTCATCACCCACGACCATTGGGACCACCTCGATTACCGTACGGTCCGCGAACTGAAAGACCGCATCGGAAAGGTCGTCTGTCCGCTGGGTGTCGGCGAACATTTCGAACGCTGGGGATTCGCTCCGGAGCGGATCGTCGAACTGGACTGGGACGAGGACGCCAGCCCCGTGGAGGGAATCCGGGTCTTCTGCCTGACATCGCGTCACTTCTCGGGCCGGGGGCTGAATCCCAATAAGTCGCTGTGGGCCTCCTTCCTGCTGGAGACCTCCGCACGGAAGATCTATATCGGCGGCGACGGCGGTTACGGAAGCCATTTCGCGCAGATCGGAGAGCGCTTCCCGGAGATCGACCTCGCCGTTCTCGAAAACGGGCAATACGATGCCGACTGGCGCTATATACATACGCTGCCCGATCAGCTGCCGCAGGCCGCGGCCGACCTGGGAGCCCGGAAGGTGCTGACGGTCCACCATTCGAAATACGCTCTGGCGCGGCATCCGTGGGACGAGCCGCTGAGGACCGCTGCGGCGATGGCCGGGCACGAGCCGCCCGCGGTTCTGCAACCCGTCATCGGGGAGGTCGTCGGACTCTGACGAAAAAAGAGAAGCCGCCGGAATCTCCGGCGGCTTCTCCGTCTCATGCCAGCAGGCGTTTGCGCTTGCAGAAGCGTTCGCACTGCCGGGCGATGTCGTACCCCAGCATGGCGCCGAGCATGAAATCCTCCTCGGGCGTAAGCTCGTTGAGCGGCTTGTGGACGAAAGTCCGCACCGCGTTCAGGCACAGCCGGTTGCCGAAATAGAGGTTGACCTTGCTGTCGGTGACGGGCTGGGTGAGGTGTTCGATCCCCAGCCGGTCGAGCCGTTCGCAGACCAGCACGGCGCACGTGCGGCACATCGTACACAGCACCAGACTGCGCACACCCTTCTGAAACTCGTAGATGTGGTGCATGAAGAGTTTCATCGAATCGTGGCGGCTGAAATCCTCGGCACTCATCGTCAGACGTTTCTGAGGTTCTCACACCAGGCGGCGAGGCGGGCGTCGGTCTTGCCCGGGTCGCTCTCGTCGATGGCCAGTCCGACGAACCGGCCGTCGCTGCACACCAGCGAGTCGGTGACGTCGTAGCCTTCGGGCGTATAGGAACCGACGAACGTACAGCCCGTGTCCTGCAATCCTTCGTAGATCAGCCCGATGGCGTCGCAGAAGGTGTCGGGATAGGAGCCGCTGTCGCCGCAGCCGAACAGGGCGACTTTCTTGCCGGCGAGGTCCTTGGCTTTCAGGGCGTCGAGGAAAGGATACCAGTCGTCTTGCAGTTCGCCGCTGCCCCATGTCGAGGAACCCAGCACCAGCAGGTCGTATTTGTTCGCCTCGTCGGCCGAGGCGTCCGCCACGTTGTGAACGTCGGCGGACGCTACGCCGAGCTGTTTGGCAATGTCCTGTGCGACGGCCTCCGTCGTGCCGGTCGTACTTCCGTAAAAAATTCCAGTCATCTCTTTCGGTTTTTTGGTTTTTCGCAAAGTAACGACATTCTCCGGCGCGGGGCAATACCTATTTTTCGGGGTTTTCGGAGCGTCCGGATACCGTTATTAAGCGATGCGACGGACGGCGGAAGCGGCGGCGGCTATCGGACGGGAGCGAGTACGGCGACGAATCCACCTCCGGGTGCGAGGTGTATCTTCAGGGGTTCGGCGGTGTCGATACGGATCGTTTCGCGCTTGTAGTCCGAGGCTTTTCGGTCGGCGTTCACACCGTCGCGGAAGATCGTCGCCTCGACCGTGCCGCCGATGCCCAGCGGCGCGAGATCGACCTCCACGTCGCGCGGCGTCCAGTCCGTGATGGCGCCGACGTACCACGTATCTCCGCTGCGGCGCGCCGTGACGATGTACTCGCCCATGCGTCCGCCGAGAATGCGCGTCTCGTCCCACACGGTCGGAATCGCGGCGATGAACTCCGTGCATTCCGCCTCGCGCAGGTAGTTCGTCGGCGAGTCGCACAGCATGTTCAGCGGCGAGTCGAGCACGACGTACAACGCCAGCTGGTGGCAGCGCGTGCCCTGGCTCATCGGCTCCGAGTTGACGGGACGGTAGTTCTTCCGTGTGGCGTTGCGCATGGCCCCCTGCGTGTAGTCCATCGGACCTGCGGCCTGACGGATGAACGGGATCGTCGCGTCGTACTTCATCTGATCCACCGATTCGGGGCTCCACTTCATCTGCTCCAGACCGTGCACGCCCTCGAAGTTCAGCACATTGGGCCACGTGCGGTTCAGACCCGCGGGTTTGTGTGTGCCGTGCAGGTCGAGAATCAGTCCGTATCGGGCCGCCGTCTCCGCCGCGCGGTGGTTGAAGGCGGTCATCTGCTGGTCGTCGCGGTCCATGAAATCGACCTTGAAGCCCTTGACGCCCATCTCCGAATAGTGTTTGCAGACATTCTCCATGTCGCGGTCGAAGGCCCAGTAGCCGGCCCAGAGGATGATGCCCACGCCTTTCTGCCGTCCGTACTCCACGATCGCCGGCAGGTCGATCTCCGGGACTATCTGCATCAGGTCGGCCTTTTTGTTCACGGCCCATCCCTCGTCGAGAATCACGTATTCGATACCCTTCGCGGCCGCGAAGTCGATGTAATACTTATAGGTCTCGGTGTTGATTCCCGCCCGGAAGTCCACGCCCGAGATGTTCCAGGCGTTCCACCAGTCCCAGGCCACCTTGCCGGGCTTGATCCACGACGTGTCGTCGATTTTCGAAGGTGCGGCCAGCAGGAAGCTCAGGTCGTTGGCGGCGAGGTCGGGGTCCGTGCCGACGATGGCCACGCGCCACGGGAACGTGCGCGGAGCCTCGACCTTGGCGATGAACGCCTCGCGCTCTTTGACCACCATTTGCAGATTGTTGTATCCGCCTTGCTCCGTGCGTTTGGGATAGGGCGCGAAACGTGCCGTGAGGTGCTGCCCGCCGTCGCCGTTCCACAGATACATGCCCGGATAGTCGTTCAGATCGGTTTCGGTGATGCAGACCTTCACCCCGTCGCCGGCGTCCACAACCAGCGGCAGGAAGATCAGCCGTCCGGCGTCGAGCTTCGAAAGGGTCGTCTCGGTGTAGGTATTCTCGAACGAATTGCGCCATTGGGCGTCGATGTTGCCGGCATGGTCGCGTACATAGGGTACCGTCACGGCGCAGTCGGCGGGGAAACGGTATTCCGCCTGTTCGCTCACGATGTTGAAAGGCTTTTTCGCACGGCTCACGAAACGGTAGGCAACGCCGTCGTCGTAGGCCCGGAATTCCACCGACCAGTCGCCCCGCATCTTCAGCGTAAGGCCGTTGTAGCGGTCGCGGACCTCCGCCGAGCGGTAGAACGGCGACGGAATCGCGGTATCGACGCTCGTGCGCGAGACGCCTGCCACACGCGGGGCTATGCCCCACGTCGTGCCGTTGTCCAGTGTCAGCGAGAGCGGCGAAGCGTCCAGTATCGGTCGTCCGTCGAGCGTGACGGCATAGGTCAGTGCATCGCCCGCCGCGACGGTCGTCCGGAGACGCCCGTCGGGAGAGGTGAGCGTGTAGGTTTTCTGCGCCAGAGCGGGAAAGGCGCAGGCGACGGAGGCTGCAAGCAGCAGAAGCGTTTTTTTCATCGTTATCATTGCTTATTGAAGTACTGTGAATCGGACGGGACGGAGGTCTGCGGAGCTGCCGCCGATGAAGAGTTCGAACTCGCCGGGATCGGAAACGACGGAGCCGTCGGCCAGCACGTATTCCAGTTCGGAGCGCGTGATGTCGAAGGTCACATCGGCGGATTCGCCCTTTTTGAGGAAGATTTTCCGGAAGCCTTTCAGCTCTTTCACCGGACGGGTGATCTGCGCCTTGATGTCGCGGATGTAGAGCTGTACGACCTCTTCGCCGTCATAGTCGCCGGTGTTGGCGACTTTCACCGTCGCCGTGATGCGGCCGTCGGCGGCCATCCGGTCGCTGCTGAGCGTCGGGACGCCGTATTCGAACGTCGTATAGCTCAGTCCGTAGCCGAACGGATAGAGTGCATCGACCGGAGCGTCGATATAGTGCATCACATAGCGCTGGTTCGGCTCGAACGGGCGCCCCGTGTGCTTGTGGTTGTAGTAGACCGGGATTTGGCCGACGTTGTAGGGAAACGACATGACCAGTTTGCCCGAGGGGTTGTATTTGCCGAACAGCACGTCGGCGACGGCGTTTCCGGCCTCGGTGCCCAGGAACCACGTTTCGACGATCGTTTCGATGTTCTCCTTCTCCCACGCCAGCGTCAGCGGACGGCCGTTGCTCAGCAGCAGGACGACGGGTTTTCCGGTCTTTTTAAGCTCTTTCAGCAACTCTTGCTGGACACCCGGAAGTCCCAGTTCCGAGCGGCAGTAGCCTTCGCCGCTCATGTCGGCGCTCTCGCCCAGGCAGGCGATCACCACGTCGGCGCCGCGTGCCGCGCGGACGGCCTCCGCGAAGCCGCTCCGGTCGCTGCCCGTGACGTTGCAGCCTTTGGCATGGACGATGCGCGTGCCGGCCCCGGCGGCCTTTTCGATGCCCCGGAGGATCGTCACGACCTCCTTCGGGTCGCCTTTGGCCCTCCATTCGCCCAGCATGTCCACCGGACTGTCGGCCTGCGGCCCGACGACGGCGATGGAACGGGGCTTGCCGAGGGGCAGCACGGACTTGCGGTTTTCGAGCAGCACGATTGACTTGCGGGCCATGTCGCGCGCCGCTTCGCGGTGAGCTGCCGAGAGGGTCACCTCTTTTTCACGCTGCTCGTCGCAGTAGCGGTAGGGATCGTCGAAGAGTCCCAGCTCGTATTTCAGCCGGAGGATACGGCGGACGGAGCGGTCGATCTCCTTTTCGGAGACCTTGCCCTCCTTCACCAGTTCTTCGAGCGAACTCGGATAGCAGCCGCCCTCCATGTCGATGTCGCATTCGTTCTTTACGGCCAGCAGCGCGGCCTGTTTCTTGTCCTCGGCGACGCCGTGGGGAATCATTTCGGCCACGGACCCCCAATCGGAGACGATGACGCCGTCCCAGCCCCACTCGCCGCGCAGGATCTGCTTCACGAGGAAGCGGTTGCCGGTGGCAGGAACGCCCGAGAGTTCGTTGAACGAGTTCATGAAAGTCGCGGCGCCTGCATCTGCGGCGGCTTTGAACGGCGGCAGGTAGAGTTCGCGCAGCCGCTGGTCGGAGATGTCCACCGTGTTGTAGTCGCGGCCCCCTTCGGAGGCTCCGTAGCCCGCGAAATGCTTCGCGCAGGCGAGGATGGTGTTCGATGCCGAGAGATCGCCGCCCTGGAATCCCCGGACGCGGGCCCGGGCGATGCACGATCCGAGGTAGGGGTCCTCCCCCGCTCCCTCCATGACGCGGCCCCAGCGCGGGTCGCGGGCGATGTCAACCATCGGGGCGAAAGTCCATTGCAGACCCGCTGCCGAGGCTTCGACGGCGGCCATCCGGGCTGAGGCTTCGATCGTTTCCATGTCCCACGAACAGCTTTCGGCGAGGGGTACGGGCGAAATGGTCTTGTAGCCGTGGATCACGTCCAGCGCGAAGATCAGGGGGATTCCCAAACGGGTCTCCTCGACGGCGATCCGCTGGAGTTCCCGCGTCGTGACGGCTCCCGTGACATTGAGCACGGTACCGATCTTGCCTTCGCGGACACGTCCTTCGAGCGACGAGTACTGTTTCAGGACGCCGGTGGGATTGCTCTTGCCCGATACCTGGTTCATCTGGCCGATCTTCTCGGCGAGCGTCATGCGGCTCATGAGCCGGTCGATTTCCTTGTCGTAATTACGGCCGGGGGACTTGTCGCCGCCGCAGCCTGCGACCGCCAGACAGCAGCCGAGCCATAGGATTCTGTGAGTTTTCATCATTCGGTGTGTATTGTGTTTCGTGTTCCGGGGCGCGCCCGGCGGATAAAGATACGAATTTTTGACGGAATTTGCCGTCCGGACCGTTTTTTCGGGGGCTGCGTGCCGGCCGTCATCGTCCCGATTTGGTAAATTGATTTTTAATGGTTAGTTTTAACCTCGCTTTTAATGACCGTTATGATCAGATTTACACTCGGTGCACTGCTCTCCCTGTATGCCTTTGCAGCGGCGGCCCAGACCTCCCCTGCCGATTCGATTGCTTTCGTGACTGCCGAATGGCGTGTCTCCGACCTCGGCGGAGGGGCCCGATGCCGCTATGCTCAGGTCGATATGTTCGGCTCCCGGCAGAGCATCTCCGTCGTCAGTTATCCCCGGCGGGGCTTTGAAACGCGGATCGTTCATCTCGACCGTCGGGCCGAGGCTGTGAGCGAACTGGGCAGGGCCGCCGGGGCGGACATGGCCGTCAACGGCAGTTATTTCGATGTCAGGACGTTCGAGCCGGTGACGTTCGTGTCGGTCGATAGAAAGATCGTGGGACGCACCATCCCCAGGGAGCTGGTCCGCACCAACGGCGTTGTCGCATTCAAGGACAAAAAAGGCCGCAAGATGGATATTTTCTTCTGCGACACGTCGGAATACCGGCAGGCGGCGCGCCGTTACCGTTCGGTGCTGGCCGCGGGCCCCGTGCTGATCGACGGCGGCCGGATCGTCGAATACGATTCCGACAAGACTTTCTACACCGGCCGTCATCCCCGCACGCTGATCGGCAAGCGGGCCGACGGCGAGGTGGTGATGGCCGTCATCGACGGTCGTTTCCGGGGCGAGGGCGAAGGCGCCACCATCGCCGAAACGGCCTATATCGCCCGTCTGCTGGGGCTCGTCGAAGCCCTGAACCTCGACGGAGGAGGCTCCTCGACGCTCTGGACCGCCCGGAAAGGCGTGCTCAACCATCCCTACGACAACCACCGCTTCGACCATGCCGGCGAACGGGCCGTACCCAACTGCATCGTAGTGCGCAGTAAAAAGCGGTGAAAGGAAGACGGGAATCCGGCCCGTTTTCATGGCAGGCAGAAGGATTGGGCGAGGTTCACGGCGAGTGTCTGCCCGGAAAAAATAAAACCCTCTCAGGCCGAGAGGGTTTTGTATTCGTTGGGCGTATAGCCGACTACCTTTTTGAACAGCCGGCTCAGATGGTGCGGATATTTGAATCCCAGTTCGTAGGCGATTTCGCTGACCGACCTGCCGCCTTCGGTCAGCAGCTCTTTGGCGCGGTCGATGGTGGTCAGCTGGATGTACTCCTGTGCCGATTTTCCGGTCTCCTTCTTGATCAGATCGCCGAAATAGTTGGCCGACAGGTGCAGCCGGTCGGCGCACCACGCCACCGAAGGCAGACCCAGCGACTGAGGCTTGTCCGACGTGAAATAGTCCCGCAGCAACTCTTCGAAACGGGTCAGCAGGTCCTTATTCACGTTTTCGCGCGTAACGAACTGTCGGTCGTAAAAACGGACGCAATGGTTGAGCAGCACCTCGATATTGGCCGCGATGATCTGTTTCGAGTGCTTGTCGATGGCGTGCTGCAACTCTTCCCGGATTTCACGGAAGCAGTTGATGATGATCTGCTGCTCGCGTTCGGACATGTGCAGCGCTTCGTTCGACGAATAGGAAAAGAACGAGTAGTCGGCCATGCGCCGGGCGAGCGATGTTCCGCGCAACAGATCGGGATGGAACATCAGACACCATCCCTTGTATCCGTACAGGATTTTGCCGTCGTCGATGCCGAAGACCTGTCCCGGAGCGATGAAGACCAGCGTTCCTTCCCGGTAGTCGTACCGGTTGCGCCCGTAGAGCAACGGCCCGCAGTCGAGGTGCTTGAGGAAAATGCAGTAGAACCCGAAGTTTTTGAGACAGTGGCGCACGGATTCCAGTTCCGAAAAATCGACGACGCTTACCAGCGGATGCAGCGTCTCCACGCCCAGCAGTTCGTTGTAGTCCTGCACCGAATCCAATTTTACGATCGTTCCCATATGTATTCATTCGTTTTTCCGGGACAAAGGTAACCGATTTTCAGATACGCACAACCCTGTTTCGGCGGAATCCGTAATATCGGTTCTTGAATCCGTAATACGGGTTGGTCCGTCGTGGACACTCTTTGCACGAACCGTAAAATTGGTGCTTGAATCCGTAATCCGTCTATGGATGCGCCTTCATCCGCTTCCTACTTTTGCATTGTCGGAAAAGACGAACCGGGGTTGCGGTCCGCGGCCACAGTGAGGGCGGAACGCTGAAATCCCGGAAATAATGAAAAAAGCCATGAAAAAGTACATGTTGGGAATGGGGATGCTCTGCGCCGCTTCGCTCGCCGCAGCACAGACCCCGAAAGCGGAACAAGCTATGGACACGAAACGACAGCACATCGCGGCGGTCGCCGCCCTGACGGGACGGGGCGACCTCGCCGGACTGGAATCCGCCCTCGCTGCGGGGCTGGACGACGGCATGACCGTCAACGAACTGAAAGAGGTGATGGTGCACGCCTACGCCTACTGCGGATTTCCGCGGGCTCTGCGCGGATTGCAAACCCTGGTCGGCGTGCTCGACGGGCGCAAGGCCGCCGGTGTCGAAGTGAATTGGGGCCGCGAGGCGTCGCCGATCACCGACGCCCGCCCGAAATACGAACGGGGACGCGACATTCTCGCGGAGATCTCCGGTATCCCTGCGGATGCGCCGAAAGCCGATTATGCCGTGCTGGCTCCCGAAATCGAAGTGTTTCTCAAAGAGCACCTCTTCGCCGACCTTTTCGAGCGCGACGTGCTGACCCATGCCGAGCGGGAGATCGCCACGGTGGCGATACTGGCCGCTGTCGGAGGCGTGGAGCCGATGATGAAGGGACACATGGGCATTGCCCTGAACACGGGAGTCGCACCCGATGAACTGCGCCACCTGCTGGCAATCGTCGAACGGCGGATCGGCCGCCGCGAAGCCGATGCCGGACGTGTGGCGCTGGACGAAGTGTTGCAGAGCAAAGGACTGCTCGCCGACTCCGCAACGCCGGCCGTGTCGGCGGAGAACGGAGTGCAGGTGCGGAAGGTCTCGTTCCGAAACCGCTTTCGCATCGACGTGGTCGGCGATCTTTATCTCCCGGCGGATTACGATCCGGCCCAAAAATATGCCGCTATCATCGTCGGCCATCCGTTCGGAGGCGTGAAGGAACAGACCTCGGGGCTCTATGCCCGCAGCCTGGCGGAGCGGGGCTATGTTACCTTGGCTTTCGATGCCTCTTATTACGGCGAAAGCGGCGGCTATCCGCGCCGGATCGAATCGCCCGAAGTGCGTGTCGAGGATTTCAGCGCGGCGGTCGATTTCCTGTCGAACCACCCGGCGGTCGATGCTGACAGGATCGGAGTCGTCGGCATCTGCGGCGGCGGGTGCTACTCGGTGAGCGCCGCGCAGATCGACCACCGGATCAAAGCCGTGGCGACGGTCAGCATGTACGATATGGGCCGTGCCCGCCGTCAGGGCGTGGGCGACTC
>ERZ857757.2666-NODE-2666-length-11188-cov-3.607024_pt1 | contig 11188 bp, 6 predicted proteins | sample MGYA00519764_ERZ857757 | MGnify/ENA primary metagenome ERZ857757 (study PRJEB31778, sample SAMEA3449359) | human gut metagenome | biome: human gut; feature: human-associated habitat; material: faeces | place: United Kingdom | collected 2010/2012 ... | reverse complement strand
GCGCCGCTGACCTTTATCGCGATCCTCTGCGGATTTTTCTTGCCCGCGCCGGGGCTTGCCCTCGCAGCGTGGGCGGCGCTGCTGGCGCTGTTGAGCAGCCTGTTTCTCTCGTTTATCGACCGCAGCCTTTCCCGGCGCGAGCATGTCCGCCTGAAGCGGCACACAAGGCTCCTGACCGGCGCGGGCGGCGCTATCGTGCGCACCTTCATGCGCCTGTGGCTGCTGCCGTTCGAGGCGTGGGTATCCGCCGCGGCGATACTCACGGCGCTCTGGAGAATGCTCATAAGCCACCGGAAGCTTCTCCAGTGGCAGACCTTTGCGCAGACCTCGGGCGGTGAGCAGCTCGGTGAAAACGTCCGTGCAATGTGGGTGTCCGTTGTGACGGGCGTGCTGCTCATGGCCTTTTCCCCGGTGATAATCGGCAAGAGCGCGGGCTTCATGTGGCTGCTCTCCCCGGCGGCCGCGGCAGCACTGGCGCTTCCTGCCTATAAGGGCGCGGCTATTGCCGCGCGTGACCGCGAACTGCTGCGCTCCGCGATGGCCGCCTGCTGGCGCTATCTCAAGGACTTTTCCGCGGCGGAGGACAACTTCCTGCCGCCCGATAACTTTCAGGAGCAGCCGCCGACAGGCGCCGCGCACAGGACATCGCCGACAAACATCGGCCTTGCGCTTGCCGCGGCGGCAGTATCGGCCGAGTGCGGGATAATTCCGCGCAAGGAAGCGGCGGGCTATATCTCCCGCGCTGCGGCGACGCTTGAGAAAATGCCGCGCTGCATGGGGCACTATTATAACTGGTACGATACGCGCACTCTCGCACCGCTCTCCCCGCCGTATATCTCCACGGTCGACAGCGGGAATATGTACGCGGGGCTCCTCTGTGCGGCAAACGCGCTCGACACATGGGGCGAGGCGGAGCTATCCTCAAGGCTGCGCGCAATCATGGCCGGGATGGATTTCTCACCTCTCTATGACAGGGTGCGCGGCCTGTTCTATATCTGCTATGACACCGTGAACAATGCCGGCAGCGGCGGCTGGTACGACCTCATGGCAAGCGAAGCGGTGCTGACAAGCTACATCGCCGTCGCAAAAGGCGATGTGCCGATGCGGCACTGGCGCGCCCTGAGCCGCGCACAGCTCCAGAAGGACGGCTACCGCGGCCTTGCGAGCTGGACGGGGACGATGTTTGAATACCTCATGCCGGCGCTGTTCCTGCCGCTCTACCGGGCAAGCCTGCTCTTCGAGAGCAGCCGCTTCTGCCTGTATGTGCAGAAGCGCCGCCACTTTGCGGGTAAGCCCTGGGGCATATCCGAAAGCGCGTTCTATTCGCTCGACGCCTCCCTGTGCTACCGCTATAAGGCGCACGGCTGCCCCGACCTTGCCCTCAAGCGCGGGCAGGAGAGCGACATGGTCATCTCCCCATACAGCAGCTTTCTCGCCCTCGCGGTCGACCCTGTCGCCGCGGTGCGCAATCTGCGCCGCCTGCGCGATATCGGGGCCTACGGGCGCTGGGGATATATAGAGGCGCTGGACTTCACGCCCGGGCGCTGCCGCCGCGCGGACGGAGAACAGGTGCGCTGCCACATGGCGCACCATGTCAGCATGAGCCTGCTCGCCGCAGCGAACGCGGCGGACGGCGGATGCGTGCAGAAGCTGTTCATGGCCGATGCGTCAATGGCGGCGTACACCCTGCTGCTACAGGAGAAGCTGCCGGACTCGAGTGTCGTGATGCGGCGGGACAGCTCGCCCGTACCGGAGCGCCCGCGCCAGCATGATAAGAGCCGCTGGGAGCTTCGCGGGAGCGAAGCGAACGCCGGGGCTCACGCCTGCCTGCTCTCAAACGGGGCGTACAGCATCCGCGTCACGGACGGTGGAAACAGCGCAGCTTTCTTAGGCGGCTGCTGCGTATATGACTTCAGGCGCCCTGATGACACGCTCTGCCTCAGGCTCAACGGCAAGAAGCTATTGCCTTCCAGTGGAGAATACGCATGGACGCTGAGCGAGGATCACGCCGCATGGAGCTTTGAACAGGACGGCGCGCAGTGCGCCGTGACGCTTGCGGCCATCGACGGCGAGCTTGGAGAGCTTATAGAGGTGCAGCTTCGCGGGGCGGGGCGTGCGGAGCTTGAGCTCGGCTTTCGCCCGGTGCTCGCCGCGCCGCGCGATGTGGAGAGCCACAGCGCGTATTGGAAGCTCGGCATGACGGCACAGGAGGGTGAAAACTTCATCCTGCTGCACCGGCTGCCGAAGGGCGATAAGCCGGGGATATGGCTGTGCCTTGCCTGCGATCACCCGGCCAACTTCACGGCCGACGAGCAGGGCGGCGCAAAAGCGCTCGTCTCCCCGTATCTGCGCGCGTCGGTGACAGTAACTCAGCCGCGCGCGGGTCAGGCGGCCACGCTGCGTTTTGCCATCTGCATCGGGACGGACGCACAGTCTGCGCGTGACGGCGCGGCGCGCATATTAGCTTCCGGAGCCTGCGGCGGGAGCATGCCCGACGCGGCGGCGATACACCTCGGCATGAACGCGGCGGAGCTTGGCGCGGCGATGGAGCTGGTGCTTCCGCTGTGGAGAAACGTGCTTTCAAATGCCGCGCCGCAGAGCGAGCTTTGGCGTTACGGCATCTCCGGTGACCTGCCGATAATATGCTGCGACGGCGGCGCGGTGGAGACGGAAAAGCTATTGCGGCGCTTCTGCCTGCTCAAAAGCTGCGGGCTCGACGCGGAGCTTGTTTACCTCACGCGTGAGCAAGGCGAATACCTCCAGCCGCTGCTGCGGCACATCGGGCAGGTGCTCGCACCGGTCGGGCTGGAAGCGCTCATCGGCAGTCCCGGCGGCGTGTTCACAGCGCCGCTTGAGGCCGCCGAAACGGTGAAGAGCCGCGCCGCTGTTGTCATCGGGGAAGCGCAGAAGCAGTATCACCCGCTGCACGAACCGGAGCTGAGTGCCCGCCGTGACGTGGACGCTGTTCCGAAATACAGCTGGGACAACACGGAATTCACATTTGAAGTAAACAACACTCTCCCTGCGCGGATATGGCAGCACATCATAACAAACGGCAGCCTCGGCGCGATAGCCGCGGACATCGGCCCGGCGGGGCTGTGGTACAAGAATGCGCGGGAAATGCCCCTTATCGCACCGCCGGGGGATATATACGATGCAGGCAGTCCGGAGCGGCTGTACGTCATGCATGGCGGCAAGCCCGTCAGTCTATTTGCCGCAAACGACGGCTTTGCCTGCCGCGTAAGCTATATCCCGGGATGCGCGGAGTGGGAAAAGGAGATCGGCAAAAATAAAATCAGGACGCGCCTGTTCATCCCGCAGGGGCTGGACGCGCGCGTGCTGCTCATCGACGGGGCTGACAGGTTGCCGCTCATCTGGGAGCTTGAGCCCGCACTTGGCGGGAAAAACGGAGCCTGCCTGCGCATTGAGGAAGAGCCGGGGCTTATCCGGCTCTCAAGCCCGGATTCATATTATCCCGGCCTGCAAATGCTCATCGGGAGCAGCGCGGAGCTTGACGCGGAGACTGGTTTCATTCCTGCCGGGCTGCGCATAAAGCTAAACACCGGTGCGGAGACTGTGCTCTGCTGCGGCTGCTGCACGGAGACGGAGCTGCGCGAGCTGTGCGTACCGGACACTGCGCGCTCGCTCCTGAGCGCCGTATCCGCGCGCTGGGCAAGGCTCCTCGGAACGTTTTCTCTGCGCTGCGGAGACAGTGCGATGGAGCACTATATGAACGGCTGGGCGGTCTATCAGACTGTCGCCTGCCGCCTCGAGGGGCGCAGCAGCATATACCAGAGCGGCGGCGCGCTCGGCTTCCGCGACCAGCTTCAGGACAGCATAAACCTGCTGCTCATAAACCGCGGTTACGCGAGGGAGCGCATACTCGACTGCTGCCGCCATCAGTACGCCGAGGGCGACGTGCTGCACTGGTGGCACCCGCACCCGGACGGCGACCGCGGCGTGCGCACGCGCTGCTCTGACGACCTGCTGTGGCTCGTATGGGCGCTGTGCGAATACGTCGAGGCCACGGGAGAGGAGGAGCTGTGCTTCATTGAGGAGCCGTATCTCTCCTCCCCGCCGCTGAAGGACGAGGAGCACGACCGCTATGAGCGCCCGGAAAAGTCCGCAAAGAGCGCGGCAGTGCTTGAGCACGCCCGCGCGGCATTGGAGTGTTGTATACACCGCGGCTTCGGAAAGCACGGGCTGCCATACACCGGCAGCGGCGACTGGAACGACGCGCTCGACAGAGTCGGCGGAGAGAGCGTGTGGCTGGGCTGGTTCTTTGCCTACTGCGCCGCGCGCTTCGCGGAGCTGCTGGAGCGGCTCGGCGCCGATGGCGCGGCGCACTACAGGCAGTACGCCGCCGAGGCCGGCAGCGCGGCGGATGCGGCCTTCAACGGGAAATGGTACTTGCGCGCCCTCTATGCCGACGGGGAAGCGCTCGGCGGCGGGGAGCGCATAGACTCTGTGGCGCAGAGCTGGGCGGTGCTCTCGGGCTTCGGCTCAGAGACGCGCGCTGCCTCGGCGATGGATTCGGCGCTGTTCCGCCTCTGGGACAGGGAGCACCGGCTCATAAAGCTGCTCGACCCGCCGTATTCCGACCGGGAACGCAGCCCCGGCTATATCACCGGCTACGGCGAGGGCTTCCGCGAAAACGGCGGGCAGTACACCCACGGCGCGATATGGCTCGCCATCGCGGCACTGCGCCTTGGCAGAAACGCCGAGGGCACGGCAGTGCTCGAAACGCTGCTGCCGGAGACGCACGAGGAGCGTATCTATCAGGCGGAGCCCTTTGTGCTCCCGGCGGATATCAGCACGGCGAGGGGACATGAGGGGCTTGCGGGCTGGACATGGTACACGGGCTCTGCGGGCTGGTACTTCCGCGCGGTGACGCGGGAGCTGCTGGGTCTGCGCATGAGAGACGGGAGACTTTATATAGAATCCCCCGTGCTGCCGGAATTTTCCGTATGCTGGACAGACGACGCAGGGCGCACTCACACGATAGAGCGCAGCCCAGACGGGATCACCGTGGACGGTAAAAGCTACGACGGCGGTGGGCTGCCTTAAATTTCCTGTAATTAACAAATAGTTCTACCATTTCAGGGCTGCGGGTGGTATAATTATAAGAAAGAAAAATCGCGGAGGTGCCACATGGAATTTAACAGAACCGAGCTTATGCCCGGCGTGTTTCTGAGTCATCTGCGTTCCGACAAATTCAAGACCGCCTGCATGAGCGTCACGCTGCTCACGCAGCTGCGGCGCGAGACCGCGGCGATGAACGCGGTCATACCCTTTGTGCTGCGCCGCGGCACTACGCGCTACAGCGATATGGAGCAGCTGTCGCGCAGGATGGATGAGCTTTACGGCGCGGCGGTGGAGCCGGTCGTGCGGCGCATCGGCGAAATTCAGTGCATCGGCTTTTACGGCAGCTTCCCGGAGCCGGACTATCTGCCCGGGGGCGAGGCGCTTCTGGGCGACACCTGCGCGCTCATGGCGCAGCTGCTGCTCGACCCCGTCACGCGCGGCGGCCTGCTGCTGCCGCAGTATGTGGACAGCGAGCGCGAAAAGCTCCTTGACATCATCCGCAGCCGCATGAACGACAAGCGCAGCTACGCCCTCACGCGCTGCATCGAGGAGATGTGCTGCTATGAGGACTTCGCCGTCAGCCGCTTCGGCAGCGAGAGCGAGGCCGAGAACATCCATTATAAGAAGCTGACCCGGCACTACCGCGAGCTTATCCAGACCTGCCCGGTCGAGATATTCTACTGCGGCAAGACGGATTTCAAGGCAGTCTCCGCCGCGATGCGCGATGCGTTCTCAGCGATGCCGCGCGGAGAGATAGATTACGACATCGGCACCGACCTGCGCATGAATGCGGTGGAGGATCACGTCCGCTTCGTGGAAGAGGAGATGGACGTGACGCAGGGCAAGCTCGTCCTCGGCTTCCGCCTGGGCGAGTGCATGGAGGAGCCGGACATCCCGGCGCTCTATGTCTTCAACGCCGTCTACGGCAGCGGCGCGACGAGCAAGCTATTTATGAATGTGCGCGAAAAGCTGTCGCTGTGCTACTATGCAAGCTCGGCAGTGTACCTGCACAAGGGGATAATGCTCGTCTCCTCGGGCATCGAGTTTGACAAGCTGGACGCGGCGCGAGATGAGATACTTGCGCAGCTCGACATCACCGACGATGAGCTGCGCTCGGCGAAAAAGAGCGTCGCTTCCGACCTGCGTGCGGTTCAGGACAGCATAGGCGAGCTTGAGGGCTTCTACCTCTCGCAGGCGCTCGACGGGCTTGACTACGGCCCGGCAGAGCTTGCGGCGCTGGCAGAGGACGTCACGAAGGAGGACGTTCAGGCTATTGCAGAATCGATAGAGTGCGACCTTATATACTTCCTCAAGGGAAGCGGAGAGGAGGACGGCAGCGATGATGAAACTGCATGAATACCCTGAGATCGGCGAGAAGCTTTACAGCACGGTGCTCCCGAACGGGCTTGAGATAAGGGTGATACCGAAGAAGGATTTCTCCACCTGCTATGCCGCGTTCATGACAAATTACGGCGGGGCGCACCGCCGCTTTACGGTAGACGGGCGCACCGTTGACACGCCCGCGGGCGTCGCGCACTATCTTGAGCACAAGATGTTCGACCTGCCGAACGGCGATAACGCGCTGAGCATACTCTCGGCAAACGGCGCCGACCCCAACGCCTTTACTTCAAGCGGCGTGACCTGCTATTACTTCCAGTGTACCGAGGGCTTTGAAGAGAACCTGCGGATGCTGCTGCACTTTGTATCGACCCCGTACTTCACGGATGAGACGGTCGCAAAGGAGCAGGGGATAATCGCGCAGGAGATACGCATGGGTGAGGATAACCCCGGCATGGTCGTCTACTATAACCTGCTTGGGCTGCTCTATGACCACCACCCGATACGCGACCGCGTCGCCGGGACGGTGGAGAGCATCTCCCATATCACGGCGCAGACGCTTTACGACTGCCACCGTGTTTTCTATGCTCCGTCGAACATGGTCCTCTGCGTGGAGGGCTGCGTCGACCCGGAGACCGTCGCGCACATCGCGGAGGAGGAGCTGCCGAATGAGCGTGCCGAGATCCCCACGGCGGACTTCGGCGAGAAAGAGTCCATGCTGCCGCGCGAAAGGCTCTGCCGTGTGCAGGGGGAGGTCTCCGCACCGCAGTTTCTCATCGGCGCAAAGCTCGACTGCGCAGAGCGCGGCGAGGCCGCGCTGCGGCAGCACCTTGTCGCCGCGCTGTGCCTGAGGATGCTCTGCGGCTCATCCTCCCCGTTCTACACGAGGCTCTACGCCGACGGGCTTCTCAGCGTGGACTTTGACTATGAGACGGACTTCTCCGCCGGGACAGGGACGGTCATCATCGGCGGCGAGAGCCGCGAACCGGAAAAGATACTCGAAGAGTTCTCCCGTGAGGTCGAGCGCATCGCAGCCGAGGGCTTTGACACCGGGAGCTTCGAGCGCGCAAAGCGCGCCTCCCTCGGCGCGAGGCTGCGCGGGCTTGAGGATTTCGACAATGTCTGCGTCTCGATGGCGATGGGGCTTCTCGACGGCTACTGCGCGCTTGACGCTTTCCGCCTGCTCGAATCGGTCACGGCGGAGGAGTGCCGCCGCTTCGCCGCGGAAAACCTCTGCCGCGAGAGACTTGCGATGTCGATAATTGAACCCAAGAGCGCTCCTACAGGAACAGAAGAAACAGAATAAGAAGGTAAAAAAGCTATGCAGCCCCTTGTGCAAACCATACAGCGTGATTCCGCGATAACCTTCCCGATGTTCGGGAACCTCACGATCAACCCGCCGTCCTACTTCACGGTGTTCGGCATGGACATTTATTTCTACGGCGTCATCATCGGCCTCGGCTTCATCCTCGGCATACTCTACTGCTCGCACAACAGCCGCCGCTTCGGCATAGATCAGGACAGCGTATACGACGTGATGATATGGCTCATCCCGACGGCGATCATCGGCGCGCGGCTCTACTACGTGCTCTTCCGGCTGGATTACTACGTCCAGCACCCGAACGAGATATTCGCCATCCACAACGGCGGGCTCGCCATTTACGGCGGCGTCATCGCCGGGGTGCTGGTGATATGGCTCGTGTGCCGCAAAAAGAAGATACCGCTCGGCGCGATGCTCGACCTGCTGTGCTACGGGCTGCTGATCGGGCAGATACTCGGCCGCTGGGGCAACTTTATGAACCGCGAGGCCTTCGGCGCGCAGACGGATATCTTCTGCCGCATGGGGCTTATCGCGCCCGACGGCAGCACGATATATGTACACCCGACCTTTCTTTATGAGAGCCTGTGGAACCTGTGCATTCTGATCTTCCTCATCATTTTTGAGAGGAAGGGCAAGCGCAGGTACGACGGGCAGTGCATCACGCTCTATTTCCTGCTCTACGGCATCGGCCGCACATGGACAGAGGGGCTGCGCACCGACAGCCTGTATATCGGCGCGACCAACATACGTGTTTCGCAGGTGCTTTCAATAGCACTTGTGATAATAGCCCTGGCGTACCTCATCATTCAGGGACGCCGCGAGCACCCGCCGGAGAAGCTCTATGTCAATATGCGCGCGGCGCAGGAGACAACGGAACCGAATGGCGGCGAGGAACAGACAGAAGCAGACAACGAAACGGAGGAAAAATAACATGGCAGATTATAAGGACATCATCACCGGCACTCTCAGCAATATCGTCGGCAAGGTCAAGGAAGTCGCGGACAGCGGCGCTATCAAGGACATATATGAGCACGGCGCAAACCGCGCAAAGTCCTATGGCCAGATGGCAAAGCTCTCTCTCGAGATAAACGGCGACTCCGAAGAGCTCAAGCGCGTCTACGCCGAGATCGGCCGCCTGTACTACGATCAGGCGAAGGACGCTCCCGAGGGCTTCTTCGCGCCCCTGTTCGAGCAGGCCGCCGCGCTCATCGAGAGCATCAACTCAAAGCAGGCGCAGATCCAGGCGATGAAGGACGAGTTCGCCGCCGAGACCGCTCCCGCCGAGGACGCGGACTTTGAGTCCGTCGTCGACGCCACCGAAGACGACGGCACCGCAGCCGACGACGAGGACGGCATCGAGATTGAGATCACCGTCGAGAAAGACGACGACAAGGAAGAATAAGCGATAACTCATGCAAAGGGCACGCTGCGGCGTGCCCTTTAGTTTTGCATATACTGAATGCAGCATTCATATTTTGCATGATTCATACTTGAAATCAGGCTGAGAATGTGCTTTAATATATAAGCAGAGATAAGCAAAATATATATCGTAAGGAGTAATAGCAATGGTAATAGACACGTTAGCTCAGCTTGAAAGCTATGCGGCGCTTGACGCGCGCTTTGGCGAAACGGCAAAGTTCATTGAAAAATGCCGCACCGAAAATCTTCCCGCCGGGAGATACGAACTGGATGGAGACAGGCTTTATGCAATGGTCATGGACTATGTTCCCGAAGAAAAGGCCGAACCGCTCTACGAAACGCACGATAAGTACGTGGACATTCAGTGCATGCTTGAGGGCAGCGAATACCAGTGGTATGCTCCGCGCGGAGAGCTTAAAGAGAAAATCGCCTACAATACCGAAAAGGACATCAGCTTCTATGAATTCAGCGGCAGCGGCAGCAGGCTGCATCTCACAGAGGGGAGCTTTGCGGTCTACTTCCCGCAGGACGGGCATCTTCCCGGTATGGCCGACGGCAGCTGCGGGAAATGCAGAAGGATCGTGGTGAAATTGAAATGGTAAGCTCTGCCGCAAAGGAAACGACCGGCCTTACCCTGAGCCTGTGCAAGGCTTTTGATATACTGAGCTGCTTTACGCCGGAAACGCCCGCGCTGCGCGTGACCGACATTACCAAAAGGGTCGATATGACGCAGAGCAATGTCTCCAGGCTCGTCGCAACGATGACGGCCTACGGCTATCTGGAGAAGGATGAGGATTCGGGCTACTATCAGCTCGGCAAGCAGATCATAACGCTCTCGTCGATCGCGCTGAACCACAGCGAGCTGCGCAAGCAGGCGCTGCCGGAGCTGTTCCTGCTCGAACAGCAGTTCGGCGTCGGGGCAAACCTCGCCGTGCTGTATGATGACAGCATGTACTATCTTGCCCATGTTGACAGCCGGACCTCACCGAGAATGTACACAATGGTCGGATATTCAAATCCGCTGCACTGCACGGCGATAGGCAAGGTGCTCCTTGCTGCGATGACCAATGATGAGATCATGGACATCATCGGCAGAAAGGGAATGAAAGCCTATACATACAACACAATCACGTCCCCGGAAGTTCTGATGGAGCAGATCGACAGGTGCCGCCGCCTCGGCTACAGCACGGAGTACGGCGAACACGCCTTGGGCAGCGCCTGTGTCGCCGCGCCGATACGCGACCGCACCGGCAAAGTGATCGCCGGGCTGAGCCTTTCAGGAAAGTTCCGCGGCAGCAGCATCCAGGAACACGAGGAGGAAGTCTCATCGATCGCGATGGAATCCGCTGCGCTCATTTCCAACAAGCTGGGCTGCCTTTGATTTTAATATGTACAGGGAGCTGCCGGACAGGCAGCTCCCTGTTTCTTTGCATGAAATTTGCGGTGTGACGATCAAGTTGCACAAAATTCCACGTCCGTCTTTTATACTTCATCTAATTATTTCAGGTTTCTTATCTATTTTCTAAATGAGTATTGCAAAATATGAATCACAGGCCTATAATGCAGATGCTGAATTCGCTTCAGATAAAATCCATAGGAGGATCCAAATGAAAAAAACATTAGCAGTAATTCTTTGTGTATGCATGATGCTGGCGCTCTTCGCCGGATGCGGCGAGTCGGCAAGCACCCAGCAGCCGGCCGCAGCTCAGACCGAAGCTCCCGCGGAGCCGGCCGATGAGAATGCACTTCCCGAACAGTACGACCTGATAATGACCTTCGGCGCCGAGACCGGCTCCGTCTATGCAATGGGCATTCAGATCGGCGAGTACATCAACTCCATCGCTCCCGACATCACCTGCACTGTCAAGGTCGGCGCGGCGGCATCGAACCTCGCACTGCTCAGCACCGGTGAGACCGTCATTGCCCACTCCCAGTCCGATACCATCCATGAAGCCATCGTCGGCGAAGGCAACTTTACTGAGCCCGTCACCGGCATTTACGGCGTCGCTTCCGTTATGGAATCTG